>Ga0182749_1000364_pt1 | contig 43834 bp, 33 predicted proteins | sample eDN3rd37CKraftMG_FD_128875 | JGI IMG/M metagenome (GOLD analysis project Ga0182749, IMG submission 128875) | Enriched Miracle-Growth compost microbial communities from Emeryville, California, USA - eDNA 3rd pass 37_C Kraft MG (version 2) (version 2) ...
CAGGTCGAGCAGCGCCAGCGCCAGCATCGGCGCGGTGACGATCAGCCCCCAGCGCAGCCAGTGCCAGCGCGTCCCGCCCGCCAGCAGCAGGACGGTGAGCGCCAGCGGCATCCAGAGCAGGATGTTGCGGACGATCGGCCGATCCTGGAACAGGCTCGCCGCCAGGCTCTTCATCGCCATCGCTTTCGCTCTCCCGCCGCGTCAAGCCGCCGAGCGTGCACCATTTTTCCGGGCTTGCGAAGGGAACCGGGCGGAGAAGGCGGCGTCCCGGTCCGGATTTCGGCCGGAAAAGCCATCCGTCCCCCCGGGCAAATCCGACATTGCGGTCGAAGCCCGACCTCAGCCGGCGGAGGCTGGGTCCATGCCTCTCTCCATTCAGCGCATCGTTCGTCGGAAGCGACATGGGCGCCGGCCCGCGTCGGCGTGACGGGAAGGGCCGCGCGCTCAGGCGGCCTCCATCGCGTCCTCGCGCTCGGCCTGCTGGCGGCGCCACATGTCGGCATAATGGCCGCCGCGCGCGAGCAGGGCGGCGTGGGTGCCGCGCTCCACCACGCGGCCCGCCTCCAGCACGACGATCTCGTCGGCATGGACGACGGTGGACAGGCGGTGCGCGATCACGATCGTCGTGCGCCGCTCCGAAATCGCCTCCAGCGTCGCCTGGATGCTCGCCTCGGTGCGGCTGTCGAGCGCGCTCGTCGCCTCGTCGAGGATCAGCACCGGCGGATTCTTGAGCAGGGTGCGCGCGATCGCGACGCGCTGCTTCTCCCCGCCCGACAGCTTCAGGCCCCGCTCGCCGACGCGGGTGTCGTAGCCCTGGGGCAGCGAGGTGATGAAATCGTGGATCGCCGCCCCGCGCGCCGCCGCCTCGATCTCGGCCTGGCTCGCGCCGTCGCGGCCATAGCCGATATTGTAGCCGATCGTGTCGTTGAACAGCACGGTGTCCTGCGGCACGATGCCGATCGCCCGGCGCAGCGATTCCTGGGTGACGTCGCGGATATCCTGCCCGTCGATCGTGATCCGCCCGCGCGTCACATCGTAGAAGCGGTAGAGCAGCCGCGCGAGCGTCGACTTGCCCGCCCCCGACGATCCGACGACCGCCAGCGTGCTCCCCGCCGGTATCGCGAGGTCGACATCGTGGAGGATAGCGCGATCGCGCTCGTAGGCGAAGTCCACCCCCTCGAACGCGACCGCGCCGCCGTCGACGCGCAGCGGCGTCGCGTCGGGCGCGTCCGTCACCTCGGCGGGGGTGTCGATCAGGCCGAACATCGCCTCCATGTCGATCAGCCCCTGCCGGATCTCGCGATAAACCATGCCGAGCATGTCGAGCGGGCGGAAAAGCTGGGCGAGCAGCGTGTTGACCAGCACCACGTCGCCCGTGGTGAACATGTGCCGGCTCCATCCCCAGACGGTATAGCCCATCGCGGCGGCCATCATCAGGTTGGTGATCAGCGACTGGCCGATGTTGAGCGCCGCCAGCGACGTCTCGTTCGCCACCGCCGCGCGGGCATAGGAGCGCACCGCCGCGCCATAGCGGCGGCCCTCGCGCTCCTCGGCGCCGAAATATTTCACCGTCTCGTAATTCAGCAGCGAATCGACCGCGTGGGCGACGGCCTTCGTGTCCTGCTCCACCATCTCGCGGCGCATCCGGGTGCGCCAGTCGGTGACGATGCGGGTGAAGGCGATGTAGATCGCCACCATCGTCACCGTCGCGGCGACGAGGCCGGGGCCGAACTTCACGAAGAAGATCACGCACACCGCCGCCAGCTCGATCACCGTCGGGCCGATGTTGAACAGGATGAAATAGAGCATCGTGTCGATGCTCTTGGTGCCGCGCTCGACGATCCTGGTGACCGCGCCGGTGCGCCGTTCCAGATGGTAGCGCAGCGACAGCGCGTGGAGATGGCGGAACACGTCCTCGGCCAGCCGGCGCGCCGCGTCCTGGCCGACATGCTCGAAGATCATGTTGCGCATATTGTCGAACAGCACGCCGCCGAAGCGCGCGCCGGCATAAGCGACGACGAAGGCGACGGCGAGGCCGACGGCGGGCTCCAGCCCCGGCGTCATCCGGTCGATCGCCGCCTTGTAGACGAAGGGCATCACCAGGGTCGCGCCCTTGGCGGCGAGGATGAGCAGCAGCGCGATCACCACCCGCGCGCGCAGCGCGGGGCGGTCGGCGGGCCAGAGATAGGGCAGGAAGCGGCGGAGCGTCCTCAGGCCCTGTTCCGGTTGGGCGGGGGAGATGGGGGGATCGGGCGGCATGAATCCACAAGATAGGCCGCCCGCCCCCCGACGCCAAGGACGGCCGGCCTTTTCCCGACAATGCCCCGGCCCGGATTTCAGGCGCGCGGCCCCTTTCCGTCATGCCGGCGCACGCGGCGTCCGCGCATCTTCCAGCGAATGGCGCGCCGAACGACGAGAGACATGGGCCCGGCCTTCGCGGGGGGAGAGGCGGGCAGGGAAAACGCGGGAAGCGCGGAGTGAGGCGGGGCCGGCTGCGGCCCAGTGGGGGTGGGCCGCAGCCGGAAGAGCATGGCCGGAAGGATGTCGGCGTCGAATCGTGCCCGTGGGGTGGAACCGATGCGCGCCGGCAGGGCCAGTCTTCGCGACGAGCAGCCGGCGATGTCGGCGGGAGGGACCAGAACCACCCGCTCAACGCCGCGACGTCACGCCGCCTTCACGACCCGGGGGCCGTTGCGCAAGCGATGCACCATGCGGCCCGGCGCGTTTAAGTGTCAGACCGTCTTTCACCTGATGTCGCGACCGGACGGGCAGGCTATTCGGGCGGGGCGGCCCGTGCTCCCGATGTTACTGTTATCCCTCCATTTGCAGGGGTGACAATGCCGGTGGGGGCGGCCCTTGCGCCGGGCAGCCGCACGTTTTACCGTTACATGAACGGAAAAACGGCCATGGGGACGATGCGGGCGGTGGCGGGAGGGCCACATGGCGGAGGAGGAAGGACATCCCCTGACGGAACCCGAGGCGCCCACCCCGGCGGAACCGACCCCGCGCCAGCGCGTGCTGGACGAGGTCGCAAGGATCGCCGCCGCGCCCGACTTCGCCCGCGCGCCGGTGATGCGGCGCCTGCTCGACTTCCTCGTCCACGCCACGCTCGACGGGCGCGGGGACCAGCTCAAGGCCTATGCGGTCGCGGTCGACGGGCTTGGCCGCGCGCATGATTTCGATGCGCAGGCGGACAGCTATCCGCGCGTCCAGGTCGGCCGGCTGCGGCGGATGCTCGACGCCTTCTACGCCCGGGACGGCGCGCGCGACGGCCTGCGCCTCAGCATTCCGCAGGGCCGCTACCGCGTCGAGTTCCATCCGCCCGCGCCGCCGCCCGCCCCGCCGCCCGAGCCGCCCGCGGCACCCGAGCCGGCGGCCGCCGCCCCTCCGTCACGGCGGCGGACATGGCTGCTCGCCGCGCTGGGCGTCGCGATCGCCGTCCTGCTTGCCGCCGCGGGCATCGTCGCGCTGCTGGCCCATGGCCGCCCCGGCGGCGCGGCGCGCGGCGGCGGCGAGGCACTGGTCGAGCCGCCGGTGCTGCGGCTGTCGCACCTCAAGGCGGGGCCCCATCATGACGCGGTGGAGATCGACGCCGACGCGATCCTGCTCGACGGCATCCGGCGCAGCGGGCTGATCCGCGTCCATGCCGACGAGCGGGAGCGCGCGAACGTGGCGCCGCCCGCCCCGACCTACCGGCTCGGCGGCGAGATCAGCAACGATGCGCATCCGGTGCTGCGCCTGCGCCTGACGCGGGGCGCCACCGGCGAGCTGATCTGGACCGGGCAGGCCGCGCTGCCGGCGCAGCGCGGCGCGCTCAAGGACATGCTGGCCCCGCTCATCGCCCAGATCATCCAGCCCTATGGCGTGATCGCGACCGACCAGCGCGCCCAGATCGGCCGCGTCGCGGCGCCGGGCTATCCCTGCATCCTGCGCTACGACCAGTATCGGCGCGACCGCAACGCGGCGCTCCACGCGCAGGCGGCCGATTGCGTGCGGCGCACGCTGGCGATCGATCCGAACGAGGCGCCGGCGCTCGCCGCCCAAGCGATGCTCCTCCTCGACGAGGAGCTTTACGGGCTGGGGCCGAAGCGGGCCGATACGCTGGCGCGCAGCCTGCTGCTCGCCCGCCACGCGGTCGCGGCCGATCCGTACAGCCCGGTCACGCATGTCGCGCTGGCGCGCGCGCTGCGCTTCGCGGGCAATTGCCAGGCATCGCTGCGCAGCGCGCGCCGGGCGATCACGCTCAATCCCTATGATCCCGATCTCGACGCGCAGGTGGGCAACCTGTTCATGAACTGCGACGATCCCGATGCGGAGGCGATGCTGCGCCGCGCGATCGATCTCGATCCCACGCCGCCGCCGACCGTCTATCCGCCGCTGGTGTTCCTCGCGCTCGACCGGGGCGACGTCGCCGCCGCGCGCCAGGCCGCCGACGAGATCGCGCCGCCGTCGAACGCGGCGCGGCCTTTCTACGACCTGATCGACGCCATCGTCGCGGCGGCGGAGCGCAAGCCGCCACGCGCCCGCGCCGCCTGGGCGCGCGTGGTGGACGGCGATCCGGCGATCGCGCGCGATCCCGACGCGGCGTTGCGGCAATGGGTGCTGTCCGACAGGATGCGCGCGAGGAGCCTTGCCTATCTGCGCGCCGCCGGGTTGAGCGCGCCCGCGACGCCGCCGGCCGGACCCGATCCCGCGCGCCGCTGAACAGGAATGGAACGCAACGACATGCAGGATGATGGTCTCTACGCGCTGATCGCCGCCGCCGCGCGCGAGGCGGGCGGACGCGCGATGCTGGTCGAGGACGGCGCGGTGACGCTCACCTACGACGCGCTCGACGCGGCGACGGCGCGGATCGCCGGGCTGCTCGCCGCGATCGGCGCGACGCCGGGCGAGCGGATCGTCGTGCAGGTGCCCAAATCGCGCGAGGCGGTGCTGCTCTATCTCGCGGCACTTCGGGCGGGCGTGGTGTTCGTGCCGCTCAACAGCGGCTACACCCCCGCCGAGATCGCCTATTTCCTGGAGGATGCGGCCCCGGTCGCGCTGGTCTGCGATCCCGCCTCAGCGGGCGCGCTGGCGCCGGTCGCCGCGGCGGCGGGGGTGCGCCATGTGCTGACGCTGGGCGGCAAGGGCGACGGCACGCTTCCCGAACGCGCCGCCGCGACGGACGCGTGCTTCGCCACCGTCACGCGCCGCCCCGACGATCTCGCCGCGATCCTCTATACCTCGGGCACCACGGGCCGCTCGAAGGGGGCGATGCTCAGCCAGCGCAACCTCTCGTCGAACGCGCTCACGCTCAAGACGCTGTGGGGGTGGGAGCCGGGCGACGTGCTGCTCCATGCGCTGCCCATCTATCATGTCCACGGCCTGTTCGTGGCGCTGCACGGCGCACTGCTCAACGGATCGACGATGCTGTTCCACAAGGGCTTCGACGTGGACGCCGTGCTCGCCGACCTGCCGAAGGCGAGCGTGATGATGGGCGTGCCCACCTTCTACACCCGCCTGCTCGCCCATCCCGGCTTCGGGCGCGACGCCTGCGCGCGCATGCGGCTGTTCATCAGCGGATCGGCGCCGCTGCTCGAAGCCACCTTCGCGGAATTCGAGGGCAGGACCGGCCACCGCATCCTCGAACGCTACGGCATGACGGAGGCGGGGATGATCGCGTCCAACCCCTATCGCGACGGCGCGCGGATCGCGGGCACGGTGGGCCATGCGCTCCCCGGCGTCTCGCTGCGCATCGCCGATGGCGACGGGCGCGAGGTGGCGCGCGGCGAGCCCGGCGTGATCGAGATCAGGGGCCCGAACCTGTTCGGCGGCTATTGGCGCAACCCCGCCAGGACCGCCGAGGAGCATCGCGCCGACGGCTATTTCATCACCGGCGACGTCGCGACGATGGATACGGACGGGCGCGTGCGGATCATCGGGCGGGCGAAGGATCTGGTGATCTCGGGCGGCTTCAACGTCTATCCCAAGGAGATCGAGCTGCTGATCGACGCGCTGCCCGGCATCGGCGAGAGCGCGGTGATCGGCGTGCCGCATCCCGATTTCGGGGAGGGCGTGGTCGCGGTGGCGACGCGCGCGGACGGCGCGGACAACCCGGACGAGGCGGACGTGATCGCCGCGCTGGCCGGTGGCCTCGCCCGGTTCAAGCTGCCCAAGAGGGTGATCTTCGTCGACGCGCTGCCCCGCAACGCGATGGGCAAGGTGCAGAAGGCGGCGCTGCGCGAAGCCTATGGGGGCCTGTTCGCCGCCTGATGCGCCTGCTATCGGCGCGCACATGCTCACGATCTCCGGCATCACGGTGCGGCTTGGCGGCCGCGTCATCCTCGATCGCGCGACCGCGTCGCTGCCGCCGCGCGCGCGCGTCGGGCTGATCGGCCGCAACGGCGCCGGCAAGTCCACGCTGATGCGCATCGTCGCCGGGCTCGGCGAGGCGGACGAGGGCACGGTCGAGATGCCGAAGGGCGCGCGGCTGGGCTATATCGCGCAGGACGCGCCGGCGGGCACCGCGACGCCGTTCGAGACGGTGCTGGCCGCCGATATCGAGCGCGCCGCCCTGCTCGACGAGGCGGAGACGAACGCCGATCCCCACCGGCTGGGGGAGATACACGAGCGGCTGAACGCGATCGACGCGCACGCCGCCCCGGCGCGCGCCGCGCGCATCCTCGTCGGCCTGGGCTTCGACGAGGCGGCGCAGCACCGGCCGCTCGACAGTTTCTCGGGCGGGTGGCGGATGCGCGTCGCGCTCGCCGCCCTGCTCTTTTCCGGGCCGGACGTGCTGCTGCTCGACGAGCCGTCGAACCATCTCGACCTCGAGGCGACGCTGTGGCTGGAGAATTTCCTCAAAAGCTATCGCGCGACGATCCTCGTCGTCAGCCATGAGCGCGACCTGCTCAACAAGGTGGCCGATCATATCCTGCATCTGGAGCATGGCCGGCTGACGCTCTACCCCGGCGGCTATGATGCGTTCGAGCGGCAGCGGGCCGAGCGGCTCGCCCAGCAGGCGGCGGCGCGCGACCGGCAGCTTGCCGAGCGGCAGAAATTGCAGGCCTTCGTCGATCGCTGGCGCGCCAAGGCGAGCAAGGCGAAGCAGGCGCAGAGCCGGGTCAAGGCGCTCGCCCGGATGAGCCCGATCGCCGCGATGGTGGAGGACCCCACCCTCTCCTTCGACTTTCCGAGCCCCGCCGAGCTGAAGCCGCCGCTGGTGACGCTCGATCACGCCGCGGTCGGCTATGACGGGCGCGCGGTGCTCTCGCGCCTCAACCTGCGCCTCGATCCCGACGACCGGATCGCGCTGCTCGGCCGCAACGGCAACGGCAAGACGACGCTCGCCCGCCTGCTCGCCGCCCAGCTCGCGCCGATGGAAGGCGAGATGAAGGCCGCCGGCAAGATGCGGGTGGGCTATTTCACCCAATATCAGGTGGAGGAGCTGGACGCGGACGACACCCCGCTCGACCATATGGCGCGGCTGATGCCCGACGCGAAGCCCGCCGCCGTGCGCGCGCAGCTCGGCCGCTTCGGCTTTTCGGGCGACAAGGCGACGACGCTGGTGGGCCGGCTTTCGGGCGGCGAGCGGGCGCGCCTCGCGCTCGCGCTCATCACCCGCGACGCGCCGCACCTCCTGATCCTCGACGAGCCGACCAACCATCTCGACGTCGATGCGCGCGAGGCGCTGGTGCAGGCGCTCGCCGACTATCAGGGCGCGGTGGTGGTGGTGAGCCACGATCGCCACATGCTGGAACTGACCGCCGACCGGCTGGTGCTGGTCGACGGTGGCGCCGCTACCGAATTTTCGGGCACGCTCGATGATTATACCGATCTGGTGCTGGGCCGGAACGTCGAGGCGAAACCGGCCGCCGATGCGCCGCGCGCGAACCGCAAGGACGAGCGCCGCGCCGCCGCCGAGGCGCGCGAGCGCAACCAGGGCCTGCGCAGGGCGGTGCGCGACGCGGAGGCGGGAATCGCGAAATGGACGGCCCGCCGATCGGCGATCGACCGCGCGATGTTCGACCCCGCGAGCGCCGATCCCGAGGATCGCGACGCGACGATGACCGTTCTGATGAAGCGCCGCGCCGACGCGCAGACGAAGCTGGAGGAGGCCGAGGCCGCCTGGCTCCAGGCGAGCGAGGCGCTGGAGGGAGTGTGAGCATGAACGCGACGGCCCCGTCATGAGCGCGCCCGCACCCGTCGAGCGCGCGCTGGCCTTCGCCCGGCGCTTCCGCATGGCCGTGCCGTTGTTCGAGGCGCCGATGGCCGGCGCCTGCCCGCCCGAGCGCGCGATCGCGGTGGCCGATGCCGGCGGCATGGGCGCGCTGGGGGCGACGATGACGACGCCCGAGGGGATCGGCCGGTGGGTCGCCCGCTTCCGCGCCGGAAGCGACGGGCCGCTCCAGATCAACCTGTGGATTCCCGAGCCCGCGCCTCCCGTGCGCGACGCGGCGGCGGAGGCGGCGGTGCGCGATTTCCTCGGCCGCTGGGGTCCGCCCGTCTCCCCCGACGCGGGCGAGTTCGCGCTGCCCGATTTCGCGGAGCAGTGCGCGGCGCTGATCGAGGCGCGGCCCGATGCCGTCTCCTCGATCATGGGCCTGTTCCCGCCGGATTACGTGGCGCGGCTGAAGGCGGCGGGGATCGCCTGGTTCGCTTGTGCCACGACGCTGGAGGAGGCGCTGGCGGCCGAGGCAGCGGGCGCCGACGCGGTGGTGGCGCAGGGTATCGAGGCGGGCGGTCATCGCGGCACCTTCGATCAGGCGGCGGCGGCGAGGCTGGGCGTCGGCCTGATCGCGCTGGTGCCCCAGTTGGTCGACCGGCTGGCCGTACCCGTGATCGCGGCGGGCGGGATCGGCGACGGGCGCGGGATCGCCGCCGCGCTGGCGCTGGGGGCGAGCGGGGTCCAGATCGGCACCGCCCTGCTGCGCGCGCCCGAATCGGCGATCGCCCCCGCCTGGGCCGGCGCGCTGGCCGGCGCCGCGCCAGAATCGACGATAGTGACGCGCGCCTTCAGCGGCCGCCCGGGGCGCAGCCTCGCCACCGCCTATGTCCGCGCCGCCGAGGCCGGGGACGCGCCGCCGCCCGCCGCCTACCCCGTCCAGCGCGGCCTCACCGCCGCGATGCGCGCGGCGGGAGCGAAGGCGAACGATCCCGACCGGGTGCAGCCCTGGGCGGGACAGGCCGCCGCGCTGGCCCGCGCCGCGCCGGCGGGTGAGATCGTCACCCGCCTGTGGCGGGAAGCCCGCGCGATTCTGGGCTAGAATGTTTTCTCGTCGCGTAGGAATTATCCGACGATCCGGAAAATACGGAAGAGGGCGCGTTGCAAGCGGGACAGGCTGCTTACCGATACGACGCCTTGCGACAGATAGCGCGCTCACGGAGTGCCCGCCTGTCACGCGGAACCGGAATTTTCCCTGGCGAACCATATCCGCGCCGCCCGAGCGAGATGCGCCGACGGCTGCGCGCGCTTGCTGACGCGCCGCACCGGGGGGGTCGCCTTCGCCGGGGCCGGGCGGTAGGAGGGGCCTCCCCTCATGGCTGCGGAGAAGATGGTGGTTGCAAGGCGCGTTATCGGTCCGTTCGAGGTGTCGCCGGTCGGGCTCGGCTGCATGTCGCTCAGCCATGCCTATGGCACGCCGCCCGATCGCGCGGTGTCGGCGCGGCTGCTGAACGAGGCGCTCGACCTCGGCCATGATTTCCTCGACACCGCCGCGCTCTACGGCTTCGGCGCGAACGAGACGCTGCTGGGCGAGGCGATCGGCCACCGGCGCGGCGAATACAGGCTGGCGTCGAAATGCGGGATGACCGGCGTGGACGGCACGCGCGTGATCGACGGCCGGCCCGGGACGCTGCGCCGCACGATCGACGAATCGCTCGCCCGGCTCAAGACCGACATGATCGACCTCTATTATCTCCATCGCTGGGACAAGAAGGTGCCGATCGAGGAATCGGTGGGCGCGCTGGGCGAGATGGTGGCGGCCGGCAAGGTGCGCGCGATCGGGCTGAGCGAGGTTTCCGCCGCCACGCTGCGCCGCGCCCACGCCGTCCATCCGATCGCGGCGATCCAGAACGAATATTCGCCCTGGTCGCGCAATGTGGAGTTGGGCGTGCTGGCGACGGCGCGCGAACTGGGCACCGCCCTCGTCGCCTTCTCGCCGGTGGCGCGCGGTTTCCTGGCCGATGCGGTGCACGGCCCCGACGATCTGGCGCAGGGCGACATCCGCCGGGGCATGCCGCGCTTCCAGTCGCCCCATATCGAGGCGAACCTTGCGCTGCTCGACCGTTTCCGCGCGCTGGCGGGCGAGGCGGGATGCACCCCGGCCCAGCTTTCGCTCGCCTGGGTGCTGTCGCGCGGGGAGCATGTCGTGGCGATCCCGGGGACGACGTCGACCGCCCATCTCGCGGAGAATTTCGCGGCCGGCGCGATCGCGGTTGATCGCGCGATCCTCGACCGGGTGGACGCGCTGTTCGCGCAAGGGGCGGTCAGCGGCCCGCGCTATCCCGCCGCCACCCAGGCCGAGATCGACACCGAGGAATTCGCCTGATGCCCCGCCGGCCGGCCGGGCGACCGGCCGGCGGAATGAGCGTCAGCCCCGGCGCATGCCGAAGATGCGCTCGGCATTCTCGAACGCCACCTTGCGACGCGCGCTCTCGGAGATGTCGGCGCTCCTGATCCAGTCGGCCGCCTCGTGCGTCTCCTGATAGGGATAGTCGACCGCGAACATCACATTCTCCTCGCCCAGCGCGTCGAGGCAGAGCCTGAGCGGCGGATCCCAGTTCACGCCCGACGTGGTGACGGCGAAATTGCGCCGGAAGGTTTCCGACGGCGTGAGGCTGAGCTTGGCGCGGCCGGTCTCGGGCCACTGGCCGGTCATGTGGTGCATATAGTCGATGCGGTAGAGCCAGTAGGGAATGCCCTCCCCCATATGACCGAGCACGACCTTGAGCTTCGGGAAACGCTCGAACACCCCGCCGGTGATGAGGCGCAGGCCGTGCAGCCCCGTCTCGGCGGCATAGCCCCAGATCGCATATTCCAGATGATCGGGGCGATAGGCGGCCGCCATCAGCCGGCTGGGCGCGCGCGGATGGATATAGAGCGGCACGCCCAGCGCCTCGATCGCCTCCAGGATCGGCCAGTATTTCGGCTCGCTCAGATATTCGTCATTGGTGTGGCTGTTGATCATCACGCCGTTGAGCCCCAGCCCGACCGCGCGCTCCGCCTCCCTCGCCGCCGCCGCGGGCGCCTGCACCGGCACGGTGGCGAGCCCGGCGAAGCGCGTCGGGTGCCGCGCGACGAAGGCGGCGAGCAGGTCGTTGCCCTCCGCCGCCACCGACGTCGCGGTCGCGGCGTCGAACATCTGCACCCCCGTCGACGTCATCGCGAGAAGCTGCATGTCGATCCCGGCGGCGTCCATGATCGCGATCCGATCCCCCTCCAGGTCCAGCAGCGCCTCGGTGAGCGGGCCGCCGCCGACCATCCGCTTCCACAGGAAGAGGTCGGGATCGTAATCGGTCGCGGCATCGATCACCTTGCGCATCTCGGCGATCTGGGCGGGCGTCGCGAAGGCTTCCTCGGTGGCGATGATGGGCAGGCGGCCTGCGGTCATGGGATTGCTCTCCTCGGTCGATAGGAATGACGCGTCATGGCCGCTCGCCGCACGGCCCGCGCCGCTCAGCGCGCACTGGCTTGTGACCGCCGGACCCGCGCGGGCGCCCGCGCGTTGTCGCGCGACGCGGGGAAGTCCGGGGGAAATCACCCAAGGAGGCCACGATGCCACGCGGCGACAAGGATGCCTATACCGACAAGCAGAAGCGCAAGGCCGAGCATATCGAGGAGGGCTATGAGCATCGCGGCGTCTCCGAAAAGGAGGCGGAGCGGCGCGCCTGGGCGACGGTGAACAAGGAATCGGGCGGCGGCAACAAATCGGGATCGGGCCGGGGCAAGGCCGACACCCACGAATCCTCGCGCAAGGGCGGGAAGAAGGGCGGTGCCGCATCGGCCGGCCGCACCGCCGCCGAACGCTCCGCCTCCGCGAAGAAGGGTGCCGAGACGCGCAAGCGCAACGCCGCCGCGAAGCATTGATCCCCTCTCCCCGCGCCTGCGGCCGAATCCCGGCTGCCCGGCCTTGCGCTCGCGGGGCGAGAAGCACAGCATGCCGTCCTGGCGGACTCGACTCGCCACATTCGCGGCGTCCGCCCCGCACGACGGGAAGAGGAGAAGGCGCGCATGGGAGATACCGGCAATGGCATAAGGGCGGTCGCGCTCGTCGGCCCGGTCGGCACCGGCAAGACCAGCCTCGCCGAGGCGATGCTGTTCGCGGCCGGCGCGATCGACCGGCAGGGCGCGGTCGCGGCGGGCAGCAGCGTGGGCGACGCCACGCCCGAGGCGCGCGCGCGCGGCGGATCGACCGAGCTGAACCTGATGCGCCTCGATTTCCTGGGCGATCGCTTCGTGCTGGTCGACGCGCCGGGATCGGCCGGCTTCGCGGCGGACGCGACCCGCGCGGTGGCGGCGAGCGACCTCGCGATCGTCGTCGTCGATCCCGATCCGGAGCGCGCGCCGCTGGCCGAGCCGACGCTGCGGCAACTGGAGGAGCTGGGCGTCCCCCACATCCTCTTCGTCAACAAGATCGATCAGGCGCGCGGCAGCATCCACGATCTGCTCGCCGCCTTCCAGCCGCTGGGCAGCGCCGCGCTCGTCGCGCGCCAGATCCCGATCCGCGAGGGCGAGAAGGTGACGGGCTTCGTCGATCTCGCGCTGGAGCGGGCCTATCATTACGTCCCCGGCAAGCCGTCCGAGCCGATCGCGCTGCCCGCCGACCTCGCCGAGCGCGAGAAGCAGGATCGCTTCCACATGCTCGAGCAATTATCGGACCATGACGACGCGCTGCTCGAGCAGCTGTTGATGGACGAGACGCCGGCGCTCGCCACCGTCTTCGCCGACCTGACGCGCGAGCTGCGCGAGAATGTCGTCGTGCCGGTGATGTTCGGATCGGCGGCGAACGGATTCGGCATCCGCCGGCTGCTCAAGCTGCTGCGCCACGAGACCCCCCGCGCCGACGCGGCGGCCGAACGGCTGGGCGCGACGGACCCGGCCGCCTATGTCGCCAAGCTGTCGAACGCGGGCACGCTCGGCCGCCTCGCCATCGCGCGCATCCTGGGCGGCCCGCTCGCCGAGGGGGCGGAGCTGCACGCCGCCGACGGACGCGTCCTGCGCGCGGGCGCGATCTTCACCGTGCAGGGCGCCGCCACCGCCAAGACGGCATCGGCGGACACGGGCGACATGGTGGCGATCGCCAAGATCGACGCGGCGGCGCCCGGCGACCTGCTCGGCATCGGGCGCAAGAGCAAGGCGGCGGCCCCGGCCGTCACCATGCCCGCCGCCAATTGCGCGCTGGCGATCACGACGAAGGACCGCAAGGACGATGTCCGCCTTTCCGCCGCGCTCAACAAGCTGGCCGAGGAGGACCCCGCGCTCGCCTGGTCGCATGACGAGGCGCTGCATGAGACGTTGCTGCATGGCCAGACCGAGGATCATCTGCGCGTGACGCTCGATCGGCTGAAGCGGCGTTATGGCGTCGCGGTGGACGTGCACCGGCCGGGCACCGCCTATCGCGAATCGATCCGCAAGGGGACGACGCAGCGCGGCCGCCACAAGAAGCAGTCGGGCGGCCACGGCCAGTTCGGCGACGTGGTGATCGAGATCCGCCCGCTGGAACGCGGCGAGGGCTTCGCCTTCGACGAGAAGATCACCGGCGGCGCGGTGCCGAAGCAATGGATTCCGGCGGTGGAGGCGGGAATACGCGACGCGCTGGCCAAGGGGCCGCTGGGCTTCCCCGTGGTCGACGTCGCCGCCACGCTCATCGACGGCTCCTATCACAGCGTCGACAGTTCGGAGCTTGCCTTCCGCACCGCCGCGCGGATCGCGATGGCGGAGGCGCTGGCGGCCGGCCACCCCTATCTGCTGGAGCCGGTCGCCCATGTCGCGATCCTGTCGCCGGGCAGCGCCACGTCGCGGATCAGCTCGGCGATCGCGGGGCGGCGCGGGCAGATGCTGGGAATCGTTCCGCACGAGGGCTGGTCGCGATGGGACCGGATCGAGATGCTGCTGCCTGAGGTGGAGCTGAACGGGCTGGATGCCGAATTGCGCTCGCTGAGCCAGGGGCTGGCGAGCTTCACCGCGCGCCACGATCATCTGGCCGAACTCAGCGGCCGTCTCGCCGACGAGGTGGTGCAGCGCGTGCGTGACGCGGCCTGATGCGGCGCCGGCACAAGGGGGGCCGCTGATGTTCGTCGCGGTCTACTGGTGGCGCGTCCGCCCCGGCAAGGAGGCCCAGTTCCGCGAGGCGTGGCGGCGCGGGACCGAGCAGATCACCGCGACCTACGGCAGCTACGGATCGCGCCTCCACCAGGATCGCGACGGGCGTTTCGTCGGCTATGCCGAATGGCCCGACGAGGCGACGTGGCAAAGGGCCTTCGACGCCAGGATGGTCTATGACGATGCCGAGGCGCGCGCGATGTTCGTCGAGGCGGTGGTCGAGATGCCGCCCGACGGCCGCCCGGTCTTCGCGATGGAGGTGACGGACGACCTGCTGCTGCGCGGCGGGGATTGAGCGGGCGCGGCGGGAACTTCAGCGCGGCGGGAGCTTCAGCGCGGCGCGAAGGTCCAGGCGATCAGCGGCTCGCGCGTCGGCGGGGCGTTGCCGCGCCTCGCCTCGACGAAGGCCTGCCCGCGCGCGGGCAGATGGACGGTCCAGCTCCGCCCCCCGCCGGCGAAGCGCATCAGCGTGCCGCCCTTGCCGTCGCCCGCCTCGATCCCGCCTTCGGCGCGCACCGTCGCCCTGGTCGTCTGCTGCACGCCGTCGGGCCGGACGATCGGCGGATTGGCGGCATAATCGAAGCTCTCATAGGTGAGCGCCCCGCCCCGCCCGGCGCGCACCACGACGCTGCGCTTGCCCGCGAAGGCGATCAGGCGCGTGCGCGCCAGCCAGCGGCAGCGATAATCGGTCGTCGCGAGCCGCAGCGAGATGAAAGGCGGCGTGGTGACGGCGGCCGCGTCATACATGCCGGGACTGAAGGCGTGGAGATCGCCCGCCACCGTGCCGCCGCGCCCCAGCGGCCAATGGACCTGCCCCGCGCCCGGATCGGGACGGCCGACATCGTACATCTTGACCACGGGCGGCGCGTCCGATCCCTTGAGCAGCACCGCGATCGACGCCTTGCCGTCGATGCCGGGCCGGCCGACGATGACGGCGGCGGGCGCGTTCAGCACGTCGCAGAGGAACCAGCCGACCGGCTCCATGCCGATCACCGCGACATGGGTGACGCTGCGATCGGCCGGGGAGGCGGGCAGGCCGGGAGGCGCCGATACCGCCGTCATCGGCGCGGCGAGCGTGAGAAGCGCGGCGGGGGCCACGGACGCGAAACCTGCCTTCATTCCCCGAATCTCCTTCCCCTGCCCTGCGCAAACGCGCGCCGCCGTCCCCGCGCTCCCCGCCTCAATCCGGGCCGGTCCCGATCAGCGCGATCTGGCGGCCGTAATCGGGCTCGCCGCGATGGGTGGCGCGACGATAGCTGAAGAAGCGCCGCTCGTCGGCATAGGTGTCGAGCCCCAGCGCCTCGACGCGCCCCAGCCCGGCGGCGGCGAGACGGGCGGCGACATAGGCTTCGAGGTCGAACCGGTGATGCCCCGCGCGCCGCGCGCCGGAGAAGAAGCGCTCATTCCCGGGATCGGCCGCCACGAAGCGCGCGAGGAAGGCATCGTCCACCTCGTAGGAGGCGCGCGCGATGCATGGCCCGATCGCCGCCGCGATCCGCGCGCGCCGGGCGCCCAGCCGCTCCATCGCCGCCACCGTCGCGTCGGTCACGCCCGCCAGCGCGCCCTTCCACCCGGCATGGGCCGCCCCCACCACCCCCGCCTGCGCGTCGGCGAGGAGCACCGGCGCGCAATCGGCGGTCAATATGCCGAGCAGCAGGCCCGGCCGGTCGGTGACGAGCGCGTCGGCATGGGGGCGCGCCTCGTCCGCGAAAGGCGCCTCGACCGCCACCGCCTCGGCCGAATGGACCTGATGCAGCGTCACCAGCCGCGCGCCGGGCAGCACCGCCCCGGCGGCGAGGCGGCGATTCTCCCGCACCGCCTCACGCGAATCGCTGGAGCCGAGGCCGACGTTCAGCCCGCCGTGAAGCCCCGCCGAAACGCCCCCCTCGCGCCCGAGGAAGCCGTGCGGAACGGCGGCGAGGGCGGCGGCGCGGATCGGGGCGATGGTCATGCCGTGCTTATAGCGGCCCCGGCGCCCCGCGCGAGGGCGTCAGGCGAAACCCTCCGGCCGCGGCCAGCGGGGCGAGATGATGCCGAGCGCCTTGAACAGGGTGCCCATCTCATCCTCGTGGGTGAGGCGGCGCAGCGCCGTGGCGATCTCCTCGCGCCGGCCGGGCGTGGCCTGCGCGAGCATCGCGGCGCGCTCCCTCACACCCAGCCGGCCGAGCCAGGCGCCCTGATCGGCCGGGCCGTGCACATCCGTCCCCGCCGCGCGCGCCGCCTCGCTTAGCACGCCGAAATCGACATGGGCGGTCAGGTCGCTCATCCCCGGCCGCGCGAAGGGATCGGCATAGGCATGGGCGTGGACCGCCTGCAACGTGTCCCCAGCCGCATGATCGGCATAGCCGTAATCGATCACGATCCCCGCCCCGCCCTGCGCCGCGATCCGCCGCGCGACCGCGCCCAGCACGATGGCGGCGTCGGGCGACGTCTCGATGATGCTGCCGGGCTCGGCCCCGCGCAGGCGCGGCGGCACGATCCGGTCGAAGGGGGTGGCGCCGGGCACGGGGGTGAAGCCATCGGGGCCGTTCGTCACCATCCGCTCGCGCCAGCCGGTGACTGTCTTGACGAACTGGCGGACGGGCAGCGCGTCGAAGAATTCGTTGGCGACCAGCAGCAGCGGCCGCCCGCCGGGCAGCGACGCGACGTCGTCATGCCAGCGCGCATCGGGCACCAGCGCCCGCTGCTTCTCGCGCAGGGCGGGGCTCGCCTCGACGAAATGCACCGGCGGCTTCAGCCCGAAGGGGCGCATCGCGCGCAGCGCGTCGGCGGCGAGCGTGCCGCGCCCCGGCCCCAGCTCCACATAATGCACCTCGGGCTCGCCCGCGCGATGCCACAGGTCGGCGAGCCACAGGCCGATCATCTCGCCGAACATCTGGCTGATCTCGGGCGCGGTGATGAAGTCCCCGGCGGCCCCCAGCGGATCGCCGTCGGCATAATAGGCCAGGTTCGCCTCGCCCATGAAGCGGGCGACCGTCACCGGGCCCTCGGCCGCGATCAGCCGGGCGAAATGATCGCTGAGGTCAGGCGACGCTGTCCCCCCCGGCGATCGGCTCGACGCGCACGCGCCGCCCCCTCGCGGTCGCGACCAGCCAGGCGCCCGCCAGCAGCATCGGCACGGTCAACGTCTGCCCCATCGTCAGCCCCCACGGCATGGTGCCGAGCTGCACGTCGGGCTCGCGGAAGAACTCGACCGTGAAGCGGCTCAATCCATAGCCGATCAGGAAGATGCCGACCAGCTTTCCGGGCTGGTAGCGCGCCTTGGTCTTCCAGAAGAAGAACCAGAGGACGGCGAACAGCACGATCCCCTCCAGCCCCGCCTCGTAGAGCTGGCTGGGATGGCGCGGCAGCCCGTCGCCGCTGCGCGGGAAGATGATCGCCCAGGGCACGTCGGTCGGCCGCCCCCAAAGCTCGCCGTTCACGAAATTGGCGAGGCGGCCGAAGAACAGGCCGAAGGGCACGCAGCAGGCGACATAATCGTGGATGCGCAGCCAGCTCAGCCCGTTGCGCCGCGCGAGCAGGACGATGCCGATGGCGACGCCCGCCGCGCCCCCGTGGAAGGACATGCCGCCTTCCCACAGCTTCAGCAGGTCGAGCGGATGGGCGAACAGCGCCGGCTCGTAGAAGATCGCATAGCCGAGCCTGCCGCCGATCAGGATGCCCAGCGTCGCGTTGAACACGAAATCGTCGGCATGGCGCCGCGCCATCGGCGCGCCCGGCTGGTCGAGCAGCTTGATGAGATACCACCAGCCGATCAGGATGCCCGAGATATAGGCGAGCGAATACCAGCGTATGTCCACCGTCGCGAAGCCGAGCGGCAGCGTGAAGGCGACGGGCGAGAGATGCAGGTCCTCGAACCGCAGGACGGCCATCGCCCCGGTGAGCAGACCCGTGAGATGAAGCGCGAGGGAGTCGGCGAGGACGGACAGGATCAAGACGTGTTCCCCGAGGATTTTGGCCCTCATAATGGGGACAGGCCCAAACGCAAAGGGCGCGGGCGACGGTGAACGAGGCGCTGTCCGTCTCCGGCCGGCGTTGAAACATGGCCCGCCCGCCCCGGTGCCCCACCGAAGCGCTGGCGCTCCTCCCTCCCGCCGCTTATTCACGTCTTCGATGACGGGCCGGGGACGACAGACGTGGGCGTGAGCCGCAGGCAGATGCTGGTCGGCGGCGGGGCGGGCGTGGGGCTGCTCCTCGCGTTCGAACTGTGGCCGCGCCGCTATCGCCCCAATCTCGTCGCGGCGCCCGGCGAGGCGATCTTCAACGGCTTCCTCAAGATCGGCGAGGACGGGCATGTCGCGGTCGTCGCCTGCCAGGCGGAGATGGGCCAGGGGGTGTGGACCACGCTGCCCCAGATCCTCGCCGACGAACTGGGGGCCGACTGGCGCACGGTGACGGTGGAGCCCGCGCCGATCAGCCCGCTCTATGCCAATGATTTCCTGATCGCCGAGGCCGCGCGCGGGGCGCTGCCGGGCTTCCTGCAAGGGGCCGGGGTCTGGGCGGCGCGCGAATATGCGACGCGCGAGGCGCTGATGATCACCGGCGGCTCCACGTCGATCCGCGGGTTCGAGGCGCGGTATCGCGAGGCCGGCGCGATGGCGCGCGCGCTGCTCTGCAAGGCGGCGGGGCGGCGCTGGGACGCGGCGTGGGAGGCGTGCGACACCGCCGACGGCTTCGTCGTCCATGGCGACGACCGGATACGCTTCGCCGAGATCGCCGCGGAGGCCGCGACGCTCGCCCCGCCCGCCGACGTGACGGTGCGCCCGCCCGGGCAGGGCAGGCTGGCGGGCCGATCGGTGCCCCGGCTCGACCTGCCCTCGAAGGTCGACGGATCGGCGCGCTTCGCGGGCGACGTGCGCCTGCCCGACATGGTCTACGCCGCGATCCGCCACGGCCCCTATGGCGACACCCGGCTCAGGCGGATCGACCGGGCGGCGGCGAAGCGGGTGGCGGGTGTCGTCGGCCTGTTCACCCATCCGCGCTGGGCGGCGGCGGTCGCCACCAACTGGTGGGCGGCGGAGCGCGCGGTCAACGCGATCGCCCCCGTCTTCGCCACGAAGGGGCCGCTGCCCGACGACGCCTCGATCGCGAAGGCGCTGCGCGACGCGCTGGAAGGCGGGGACGGCACGCGCTTCGCCTCGGCCGGCAACCTTGCCGCCGCGTTCGGCGGCGGGCGCGGGCATCGCGCCGAATATGCCGTGCCCGTCGCCGTTCATGCGCCGATGGAGCCGCTGACCGCCACCGCGCGGATCACCGGCGACCGGCTGGAAATCTGGATGCCCACCCAGGCGCCGGGAATGGCGCGGGCGGCCGCCGCGCGCGCGGTCGGCTTTGCGGAAAGCAGCGTCACCGTCTATCCGATGCTGGTCGGCGGCGGCTTCGGCCGCAAGATCGAGACCGACGCGGCCGAGCAGGCGGCGATCCTGGCGCAGCGGATGAAGCGGCCGGTGCAGGTCGTCTGGTCGCGCGCCGAGGAGACGCGGCAGGATCGTTTCCGCCCGCCCGCCCGCGCGCGGCTGACCGCGACGCTGCGCGACAACGGCACGATCGCCGGCTGGCAGGCGCAGATCGCGACGCCGGCGACGATGGCGCCGCTGATGGCGCGCCTTGCCGGCAAGACGGGTGACGCGGGCAAGGCCGAGGCGGCGGCGATCGAGGGCGCCGTGCCGCCTTATGCCCTGGGCGCCTTCGCCGTCGATCATCATCCCGCCGATATCGGCATTCCGACGGGGATGTGGCGATCGGTCGCCCACAGCTATACCGCATTCTTCACCGAAAGCTTCGTCGACGAGCTGGCGCGCCTCGCCAATGTCGAGCCCCTGTCCTTCCGCATGCAGATGCTGGGCGGCTCGCCCCGGCTCGCCCATTGCCTGACGACGGTGACGGCGCTTGGCGACTGGGACGGCGGGGCGGCGGGCAGCGGGCAGGGCATCGCCGTGCATAGCTGCTTCGGCAGCCATATCGCGATGCTCGCCGAGGCGCATGTCGGCGAAGGGCAGGAGATCAGCGTCTCGCGCATCATCGCGGTCGTCGATGCCGGGCGGGTGATCCATCCCGATATCGTCGCCCAGCAGATCGAGGGCGGCATCGTCTGGGGCCTCGCCGCCGCGCTGGGGGACACCACCGGTTTCACCGGCGGCCTCGCCGACGCCACCAATTTCGATGCGCTCGCCCTGCCGACGCTGGCGAACACGCCCGAGATCCGCGTCGAGCTGGTCCAGAGCCGCGAGGCGCCGGGCGGGGTGGGCGAGCTGGCCGTGCCGCCGGTGGCGCCCGCCGTCGCCAACGCGCTGTTCGCCGCGACCGGGCGGCGGCTGCGCACCCTTCCGCTGCGGGCGGGCGGCGCATGATCCCGCCCGATCACCCGCCGGTCGCGCCGCCCAGGATCGGTGTCCTCCTCGTCAATCTCGGCACGCCCGACGCGCCCGAGCCGAGGGCCGTGCGCCGCTATCTGCGCCAGTTCCTGAGCGACCGGCGGGTGATCGAGATTCCGCCCCTCCTCTGGCGCCCGATCCTGCACGGCATCGTCCTGCGCACGCGGCCGGCGCGGTCGGCCCATGCCTATGCCCAGGTCTGGCGCGAGGACGGCTCGCCGCTCGCCGCGATCACGCGCGCGCAGGCGCGGGCGCTGGCGGACGCGTTCGGGCCCGACGTCATCGTCGATCACGCCATGCGCTACGGCCGGCCCGCGATCGGCGAGCGGATCGCGGCGTTGATGAAGGCGGGGTGCGCGCGCCTCCTCATCGCCCCGCTCTATCCGCAATATTGCGCGGCGACGACGGCGACCGCGAATGACGACGCCTTCGCGGCGCTGGCGCGGATGCGCTGGCAGCCGGCGATCCGCACGCTGCCGCCCTATCATGACGATCCCGCCTATATCGGCGCGCTCGCCGCCTCGATCCGCGACGGGCTGGCCGCGCTCGATTTCGCGCCCGACGCGATCCTGGCGAGCTTCCACGGCATGCCGCGCCGCACGCTCGACCTCGGCGATCCCTATCATTGCCAGTGCCTCAAGACCGCGCGGCTGCTGGGCGAGGCGCTGGGCCGCGCGCCGGTCGTCGCCTTCCAGTCGCGCTTCGGCCGGGCGAAATGGCTCGAACCGGCGACCGACGCGACGCTAGCGGCGCTCCCGGCCAGGGGGGTGAAGCGCATCGCCGTGGTGGCGCCGGGCTTCTCCGCCGATTGCCTGGAGACGCTGGAGGAGATCGCGATCCGCGGGCGCGAGACCTTCCTCACCGCGGGCGGCACCCACTTCGCCTATCTGCCCTGCCTCAACGACGGCGCGGCCGGGATCGGGATGCTACGCGAATTGCTGGCGCGCGAACTTGAAGGCTGGCTGGCGCCCGCCTAGCTTCGAGGCGGCAAGCAAGGGAGCGAGTCCATGGCCAGGGTTGCGATCGTAACGGGCGGCACACGCGGCATCGGGGAGGCGATCAGCCTCGCCCTCAGGGACGAGGGCGTGACCGTCGCGGCCAATTATGGCGGCAATGACGAACGCGCGCGCGACTTCGCCGGCCGCACCGGGATCAGGGCCTATAAATGGGACGTGTCCGATCATGAGGGCTGCCTCGCCGGCGTCCGGCAGGTGGAGGCGGATCTGGGCCCCGTCGACATTCTCGTCAACAATGCCGGGATCACCCGCGACGGCACGCTGCTCAAGATGAGCTGGCAGGACTGGAAGGACGTGATCGACACCAATCTGGGCGGCTGCTTCAACATGGCCAAGGCGGTCTTTCCCGGGATGCGCGATCGCGGCTTCGGGCGGATCGTCAATATCGGCTCGATCAACGGCCAGGCGGGCCAATATGGCCAGGTCAATTACGCCGCCGCCAAATCGGGCATCCACGGCTTCACCAAGGCGCTGGCGCAGGAAGGCGCGAAGGCGGGCGTCACCGTGAACGCGATCGCGCCGGGCTATATCGATACCGACATGGTCGCCGCCGTGCCCGCCGACGTGCTCGCCAAGATCGTCGCCAGGGTGCCGGTGGGCCGGCTCGGCCATGCCGAGGAGATCGCGCGCGGCGTGGTGTTCCTGACCAGCGACGACGCGGGCTTCGTCACCGGATCGACGCTGTCGATCAACGGTGGCCAGCACATGTATTGAGCCGGCGGGCGAGCCGGCCGCCACGGGGACGGGATCGATGCCCGGCCCGGTGAAGCGTTCGGTGATGATCGCCGGCCACGCCACCTCGATCAGCCTGGAGCCCGCCTTCTGGAACGCGCTCCAGCGCGCGGCGGGGGAGGAGGCGCTGCCGCTCAACGCGCTCGTCGCGCGGATCGACGCCGCGCGCATCCGCGAGCCCGATCCCGCCAACCTCGCCAGCGCGATCCGCGTCTGGCTGCTCGAACGCGCCACGGGAGATTCCCTCCACGGAGGATGAGATCGGCCGGGCCCTGGCGGCCGGGTGTTGACAAGAATGCGAATGATTAGCAATAGCGTCGCCACCGCCCAAGAGGGCGCAGCGACAAGGGGATCATTCGTGCATCGTTCCGACAAGGCCACAGCGGCGGCCACACCTGCTTTCCTCGCGCTTTCGTGCGTCGGCTTCCTCGCCAGCGCCGGGACGGCCCACGCCCAGGCGGCGGCCGGGGCGACCGACACGCCCGCCGACAGCAACCCCGCGCCCACCGGCCCGCGCCTCGGCGGCGTGACCGTCACCGGCACCGCGATCAGCGAGCAGGGCTACAAGGCCGAGCGTATCGAATCGCCCAAGGCCGTCGCCCCGCTGCTCGACACGCCGCGCTCGGTGGTGGTGATCGACAGCCAGGTGATCAAGGAAACGGGCTCGGCCACGCTGGTCGACGCGCTGCGCACCGTGCCGGGCATCACCTTCGGCGCGGCCGAGGGCGGCAATCCGATGGGCGATCGCCCCTTCATCCGCGGCTTCGACAGCGAGGGATCGACCTTCGTTGACGGCGTGCGCGACATCGCCGCGCAGAGCCGCGAGGTCTTCGCGGTCGATCAGATCCAGATCGTGCGGGGATCGGATTCGACGCTGGGCGGGCGCGGCAGCGCGGGCGGATCGATCAACATCATCTCGAAGCTGCCCAGGGACGAGAATTTCATCTCCGGCGACGCGAGCTTCGGCAATGCGAGCTACAAGCGCATCACGGCCGACGCGAACTGGAAGCTGGCCGACAACGTCGCCTTCCGCATCGAGGGGATGTGGCACGATCAGGACGTCGCCGGCCGCGACGCCATCTGGCAGAAGCGCTGGGGCGTGGCGCCCTCGCTCACCGTGGGCATCGGCACGCCGACGCGCCTGACGGTCGCTTATTACCATCTGACGACGCACGAGCTGCCCGACAGCGGCTTCCCCTATCTCTACACGATCGGCAACGCGCCGGCGGGCTATACGCTGTCCGAGCCGGCGATCGGCACCATCACGACCAAGGGCGGCGCCACCGGCTATGTGAGCCGCGACACCTTCTACGGCCTCGCGGACCGCGATTTCCGCGACACCAGGACCGATCAGGCGACGCTGCGCGTCGAGCATGATTTCGCGGGCGGCATAACGCTGCGCAACACATCGCGCTTCAGCCATAATTATCAGGCCTATATCTACACCCAGCCCGACGATTCGCAGGGCAATGTGTTCGGCACGACGACGGCCAATCCCGGGAACGCCGCCGGATCGATCACCACGGGCGGCTATGTCTGGCGCCGCGCCAACACCCGCTACGGCTATACCGACAGCATCATCAACCAGACCGACCTCTACGGCACGTTCGAGACCGGTGCGATCAAGCACAGCTTCTCCGCCGGCGCCGAATTCTCGTGGGAGAAGGCGCGGCGCGGCACCTTCGTCACGCGCGGTTTCCTCAACGCCTCGGGTAGCGAGATCCTGTCGACAGGGTCGACGGTCAGCCCGCGCTGCAACACGACGACGCTCGCCGAATACAACTGCACCAGCCTGTTCAACCCCAATCCCTATGATCCGTGGGTGAACTACGCCAGTGACACCCCGGGCGCGACCGCGCCGATCGTGAAGAACCTGCCGATCGCCGAGACGCAGAACGACGCGAGCACGCAGGCCGTCTACGCCTTCGACTCGATCTCGCTCACCGACAATCTGATCGCCAATCTCGGCATCCGCTTCGATCGCTTCCACTCGGTGATCACGCCGGGCCAGGCGCTCACGGCGACCACCATCTACACGCTGGGCCGCACCGACAATGTCGTGAACTATCAGGCGGGCCTGGTCTACAAGCCGACGGCGAACACCAGCCTCTACGCCTCCTACGCCACCTCCTCGACGCCGCCGAACAGCCTGATCGGCGAGGGGCAGGAGCAGAATGCGCTCGCCACCAGCCAGACGCTGGTCGATTCGCTGAAGGTCGAGCGCACCCGATCGATGGAGGTGGGCGCCAAGGCGGACCTGCTGCAGGACCAGCTCTCGCTGACCCTCGCCGTCTTCCAGACCAAGGCGAACAACGCCCGCGCCACCGGGCCGGACGGCTCCGTCCAGTTCATCGGCAACAAGCGCGTGCGCGGCGTCGAGTTCGGCTTCAACGGCAACATCACCGAGAAGTGGAACGTCTTCGGCGGCTACACCTATCTGGACGCGAAGATCACCGACGGCGGCTTCAGCTCGCTGAACGTGGCGGCGAACGGCGCGGCCAGGGCGACGACGGTGCTCGTCCCCTCGGTGAACACCGGGCGCCAATTCCCGCAGACCGCGAAGCACAGCTTCACCGCCTGGACGAACTATGAGGTCACGCCCGCGCTCAGCATCGGCGGCGGCGCCTTCTACACCAGCCGCGTCTATGGCGGCTACAGCGACAACCGCACGGCGACGCAGACGAGCGCGGGCGTCATCACGGTGAACCCGGCGACGAGCATCATCGCCCGCTCGATCCCCGGCTACTGGCGCTTCGACGGGCGGATCGCCTACAAGGTCAACGATCATTTCTCGGTCAGCGTCAACGGCCAGAATCTGACGAACAAGACCTATTTCACCCAGGCATACAGCGCGCACTACGCGACGATCGCGGCGGGCCGCACCGTGTTCGGCACGATCAGCGTCAAATATTGAGGTGACGATGGCGGACACGCTCGACCTCGCCAGGCTGAACGCGATGTCCGCCGACGAACTGGCGGCGCGCCTCTCCGGTCCCCCGGAGGAGCGCGCCGCCTTCGTGCGCGCGGCGGCCGAGGCGGGCGTGGCGGAGGCGCAGGCGGTCTATGGCCAGATGCTGCTCGACGGCGCCGGCCTGCCCGCCGATCCGCGCGCGGCGGTGGGCTGGTTCGCCAGGGCGGCGGCGCAGCAGCATGTGATGGCGATCAACATGCTCGGCCGCTGCTACGATCTCGGCTGGGGCGTCGCGGTGGACAAGGCGCGCGCGGCCGAATGGTACAAGGCGGCGGCCGATCGCGGGCTCGACTGGGGCATGTATAATTACGCCACCCTGCTCGCGCTGGGCGAGGGCGTGGCGGAGGACAGGGCCGCCGCGCTCGCCTTGTTCCGCAAGGCGGCGGCAATGGGCAATGCCAAGGCGATCAACTTCGTCGGCAGCTTCTACGAGGACGGCTGGGTGGTCGGGCGCGATCTGGCCGCCGCCGCCCTGCATTATGCGCGCGCCGCCGAGGGCGGGGATTTTCGCGGCCGTTTCAATCATGCGCGGATGCTGGGCGAGGCGGGCCGGATCGACGAGGCGCTCGCCTGGCTCGATCGCGTGCCCGAGACGGCGACGCCCGCCTTCCTCGCCAAGGCGGCCGCCTGGCTGCGCGCCTCGCCTCTCGCCGCCTTCCGCGAGGCGGCCGCCCGGTTCGTCGCGCACGAGGAGTGCGATTGATTCGCATTAGTATTCGCGCTAGAGCCTTCATAACGGTGGAAAGGGACAACAGGGTGATGCACGCAGCGTTCGGACGTGATCCCTCCCGTCAGGGTGCCGGCGTCACCTTCCACGCCCACTTCCCGGATGCCCCGGCCGGCCGGGCCGAGGAGCCGCGGGTCCCGCCGCCCACGTTCCATCCCGTTTCCTCCCTCGGCTTCGGCGCGCGGCGCGGGCCCAACTGGACGGCGATCGTGCTGATCGCGGCGGCGCACGCGCTGGCCCTGTTCGCGCTGGTGCATTTCGACGTGATCCATGTCGCGCCGCGCAAGGCCCAGCCGCTGGTGGTCGAGCTGATCAGCACGCCGCCGCCCCCGCCGCCCGCCGCCGTCGTGCCCGAGGCCGCGCCGCCCAAACCCGCCGAGCCGCCGATCGTGGCGCCCAGGGCGGTGGTGACGACGCCCGCCGCGCCGCCGCCGCCCGTGGTCGTCACCGACGTGCCGCCGCCCGTGCGCGCGGTGGTGGTGGCGCCCGCCGCGCCCACGCCGGCGGCGAGCGGCGGGCCCGTCACGGTCGGCGATCTTTCCTCGAAGATGCTGGCGGGCGATCCGCCGCGCTATCCGCTCGAATCGCGGCGCAAGCGTGAGCAAGGCACCGTCTGGCTCACCGTCCTGCTGGGCCTCGACGGGCGCGTGCAGGACGTGTCCGTGGCGCGCAGCAGCGGCTTCGCCCGGCTCGACAAGGCGGCGCTGGACGCGGTGCGCCGCTGGCGCTGGTCCCCCACGCTGCGCGACGGCCAGCCGGTGATGGTGCGCGGCACGGTCGACATCCCCTTCGTGCTGACCAGTTGAGCCATGGTTCCCGGCGCATGATGCTCGACATTCCCGGCATTCTCGACGCCGCCGGCGTGGCGCGGGTCCGCGCGCTGATCGACGCGGCCGGATGGATCAACGGCAACGCCACGTCGGGCCACCAGTCCGCGCTCGCCAAGCGCAACGAGCAATTGCCCGAGGATGCGCCCGCCGCGCGCGAGGCGGGATCGATCATCCTCGACGCGCTGGCGGCATCGCCGCTGTTCGTCGCGGCGGCGCTGCCGCTCAAGGTCTATCCGCCGCTGTTCAACCGCTATGCCGGGGGGCAGGCGTTCGGCGCGCATGTCGACAGCGCGATCCGCATCCGGCGGGGCAGCGATTTCCGCGTGCGCAGCGATCTGTCGGCGACGCTCTTCCTCGCCGATCCGGACAGCTATGACGGCGGCGAGCTGGTGGTCGAGGACGCGCGGGGCTCCCATGGGATCAAGCTCCCCGCCGGTCATATGCTGCTCTACCCCGCCTCCAGCGTGCATCATGTGACGCCGGTGACGCGGGGGGCGCGCGTCGCCTCCTTCTTCTGGATCCAGTCGATGGTCCGCGACGGCGAGGCGCGGCGCACCCTGTTCGACCTCGACGGCGCGATCCAGACGCTCGCCGCCGATCGCGGGCAGGACGACGGCGCCATCATCCGGCTGACCGGCATCTACCACAATCTGCTGCGCCGCTGGGCGGATGCCTGAAAGCTATGTGGCATGGTTTGAGATTGACCCGCAATAGCGATTATGGGATCGGTGGCGCCATGGCATATGCCCGGCGGACGGCGGGCGGCGACGAGGGGTGATGACGATGGCGGCAGCGAGCCGGTCCGGCCTGCGCAAATTCTGGTTCCAGATCCATAAATGGATCGGCATCCTGCTGGTCGTGCTGCTGATCCCGCTCTCGCTCAGCGGCGCGGCGCTGGTGTGGGGCAATGCGCTCGACCGCGTGATCAACCCGCAGCGTTATGCCGTCAGCGGCCCTGCGACGCTGCCGCCCTCGGCCTATGTCGCAGCGGCGGCGAAGGTGCTGAAACCCGGCGAGCGCATCGCCAGCCTGCGCTACCCGGAGGGCAGCGGGCCGGTCGTCGTCAGCGCCGCGCGGGCGGAGCCCGGGGGAGCGGCGAAGGCCGCCCCGCGCCGCGGCGGCCCGCCGGTGCGCACCAATGTCTGGATCGACCCGGCGAACGGCAGGGTGCTCGACGTCGCGGCGAGCAATACGGGCGTGATCCGCTGGCTCCACGTCCTGCACGGCAGCTTCCTGATCCCCGGCGTCGGGCGGCAGATCGTCGGCTGGCTGGGCGTCGCGATGTTCCTGTCGTGCGTTAGCGGGCTATGGCTGTGGTGGCCCTCGGTCGGCCGCTGGACGCGCGGGCTGCGCTGGCGGCGGGGGCGCGACCTCGAAACCAATCTCCACCATCAGGCCGGCTTCTGGATCGCGCTGCCGCTGGCGATGCTGTGCTTCACCGGCGTGTGGATATCCTTCCCGGCCTTCTTCGCCGCGCTGACCGGCGCCCCGCCGCGCGCGGCGGGCGGCCCGCGCGGCGCAGCCCCCGCGCAGGCGACCCGCCTCGATCCCGACGCGGCGCTGGCGGCGGTTGCCGCGCGCGACGGCGGCGCGCCCGCCTCGATCACCTGGCCGACGGGCAAGGAGGGCCGGTGGCGCGTCTCGCTGAAGGCGAAGCCGGGCACGGGCGGCGGCGGCGACTATGATGTCGACGATGCCGGCGGCGAGGTCGCGAAGGCGCCCGATCCGCGCGGCAATGGCGGGATCGCGCGCACGATGCGGCGCTGGCACGACGGCACCGGCATGGGCGCGGTCTGGCAGACGCTGATCTTCCTGGGCGGGATCCTGCCGGCCCTGCTGGGCGTGACGGGCATCATCATGTGGCTGCGCACGCGCGGCTGGCGCGCCGCCGTCGCCCGCCGCCAGCGCGAGCGTTCCACCACGCCGGTCGCGGCGGAATAGGGCGGCGGCGTCCCGCCCTCCCGACCACCGATCGTCCCTGTAGCGTCCGCCCCGGTCACATCGGAGCGGACGCTACAGCTTGTCGGATTTGCACGTTTTTCGCGGTCGCGCGGGTGATTCCATCCGGCCGGGAACGCGCTAGCGCCCCAGCAGCACCCGCGCCTGCCCCGCGATCTGGGCCAGCATCGCCGCCGTCGGCGCGGGTGCCGCGTGCGCGCGGTCGACGAGCTGGCGGAACTGGGCGATGCGCGGCTTCTGCCCCTCGATCCACGCCTCGATCGCGGCGCTCGGCTCGCGGCCGCCATTGCGTTCGAGGAAGTCGATGCGAAGCTGCTCGAAATCGCGGCTGAGGCCGGCGGCGAGCAGGCGTTCCCACGGGTCGGACGACACGAAATGCTGCGCCGCCCCCTTCGCCCAGTCGATGCCCAGCACCTCGCCCAGCCGGACATAGGCCCTGGTCGCCTCCACCTCGTCTATGCCCAGCGTCGTCGCCAGCTCCGCGATGCCGACCGCGCCGTCCAGCTCGTCGAGCCGCACGATCCCCTCGATCAGCGCCTCGGGCGCGCCATGGCCGCTGATCCGCGCGCGCAGCGCCCCCGCCTGCGCGCGCGCCTCGGTCTCGAGCAGCGAGTCCAGCGCCTTGTCGAGGCGGTGGACCCCCGGCCCGAGCCGCCCGGCGATCTCGCCCGGCTTCTCGTCGGCGCGGCAGATGCGCAGCAGGTCCGACAGATGCAGCCGCACCGCGCCGGCGGTGGCCTCCAGCAGCGCGAGCCGCCCGGTTTCGGGCATGTCCGCCGTCTCGATCGCCCGCCACAGATCCTCCAGCCCGAAGATCGCGTCGGCGGCGAAATAGGCGGAGGCGACCTGGGCGAGCGAGGCCCCCTCCTCGTCCGCCAGCTCGAAGGGGGCGACGAAGCCCATGCGATTGACGAGGCGGTTCGCCATCGCGGTGGCGATGATCTCGCCGCGCAGCCGGTGCGCCTTGATCGCCGGGCCGAAACGCTCGCGCATCGCGGCCGGGAAGGCGGCGAGCAGCAGCGGCTCCAGGCTGGGGCAGGCGGCGACGTCCGAATGCTCGATCGCGTCCTGCAAGGCGAGCTTGGAATGGCTCAGCAGCACCGCCAGCTCGGGCCGGGTGAGCCCCTGCCCGTCCTGGGCGCGGCGCAGCAGCTCCTCATTGCCCTGCAATCCCTCGACCGCGCGATCGAAACGGCCGCGCGCCTCCAGCATCTCGACGACGCGCACCTGCGCGGGCAGCGCCGCCGCGCCGCCCCGTTCGGCGAGCGACAGCGCCAGCGTCTGGAGGCGATTGTCCTCCAGCACCAGAGCGGCCACCTCGTCGGTCATGCTTTCGAGCAGCACGTTGCGCGCGTCGAACTCCAGCCGGCCCTCGCGCATCTCGCGGTTCAGCGGGATCTTGATGTTGACCTCATTGTCCGAACAGTCGACGCCCGCCGAATTGTCTATGAAATCGGTGTTGATCCGGCCGCCCCGGCTGGCGAAGGCGATGCGCCCGGCCTGCGTCACGCCCAGATTGGCGCCCTCGCCGATCACGCGCGCGCGTACCTCCGCGCCGTTGACGCGGAGCGCGTCGTTGGCGGGATCGCCCACCTCGCCGTTATTCTCGTGGCGCGCCTTGATATAGGTGCCGATGCCGCCGAACCAGATGAGGTCGACCCGGCTCCTGAGGATCGCCGCGATCAGCGTGGAGGGATCGATCACCGCCCCCTCCTCCAGATCGAGCAGCGCCGCCGTCTCGGGCGAGACCGGAATCTCCTTTTGCGTGCGCGAATAGACGCCGCCGCCTTTCGAGATCAGCCCGGCGCGGTAGTCCGCCCAGGACGAACGCGGCAGATCGAACAGCCGCCGGCGCTCCTCCCAACTCGCCGCCGGATCGGGATCGGGATCGAGGAAGATGTGGCGATGATCGAACGCGGCGACCAGCTTCAGCGCCTTCGACAGCAGCATGCCGTTGCCGAACACGTCGCCCGACATGTCGCCGCAGCCCGCCACCGTCACCGGCTCGTTCTGCACGTCGATGCCCATCTCGGCGAAATGACGCTGGACGGAGACCCAGGCGCCGCGCGCCGTAATCCCCATCGCCTTGTGGTCATAGCCCTGGCTTCCCCCGGAAGCGAAGGCGTCGCCCAGCCAGAAATTGCGCTCCAGCGCGATGGCGTTGGCGACGTCCGAGAAGGTGGCCGTGCCCTTGTCGGCGGCGACGACGAAATAGGGATCGTCGCCGTCGCGGATCACCACCCGGTCGGGATGGACCACGGCGTCCTCGACGATATTGTCGGTGACGGAGAGCAGGGAGCGGATGAAGATGCGGTAGCTCTCCGTCCCCTCGGCCAGCCAGGCGTCGCGGTCGGCGGGGCTGGGGAGCCGCTTGGGGAAGAAGCCGCCCTTGGCGCCGGTCGGCACGATCACGGCGTTCTTGACGAGCTGCGCCTTCATCAGGCCCAGGATCTCGGTGCGGAAATCGTCGCGCCGGTCGGACCAGCGCAGGCCGCCGCGCGCGATCGGCCCGCCGCGCAGGTGGATGCCCTCGACGCGGGGGCTGTACACCCAGATCTCGCGCCACGGACGGGGCGCGGGCAGGCCCGGTATCGCCGCCGAATCGAGCTTGAAGGCCAGCGCCTCGGCGGCGGCGGGGGTGAAGGCATTGGTGCGCAGGCACGCCGCCACCACCGCGCGGATGCGGCGCAGGATGCGATCGTCGTCGATCGCGGCGACCTTGGCGAGCGCCGCGTCGATCGCCTCCTGCGCGGCGCCGGCGGCCTGCTCGCTGCCGCGTTCCGGATCGTGGAGCGCGTGGAACAGGTCGATGATCCGCCGCGCCACCAGCGGCGCGCGGCGCAGCGCCAGCGCCACGGTGTCGAGCCCGTAGGAAAGCCCGGTCTGCCGCAGATAGCGGAACCACGCGCGGAACAGCAGGACCGAGGCGGGATCGAGCCCGACGGCGATCACGAGCTGGTTGAACCCGTCATTCTCCGCGCGGCCTTCCAGCACGGCGGCGATCGCCTGCTCGGCCACGTCGGCGCGCACCATGATCGCGTCGAGATCGGCCGCCTCGTCGACCTCCAGCAGATAATCGTGGACATAGCCGAGCTTGCCCCGGTCGAGCGGCGTCGGATTCTCCTCCATCACGCGGAAGCCGAAATTCTCGAACACCGGCACCGCGTCGGACAGCGGGATCATCGCGCCGACGCGATAGGTCTTGAGGCGAAGCTGGCGCGGCCCGTCGCCCTCGGCCCGGTAAAGGCGCGCGTCGCGTCCCTCCAGGTGGTTATCCAGCCTGTGCAGCCGAATGATGTCCCGCGCCGCCTCCTCGGGCGCGCAGCGGTTGCGATAGGGCAGCGGGAAGGCGGCGGCATAGGTGAGCGCGAGGCGCGTCGCATGGCCGGGCCCGACATCGGCGGCGAGCGCGGCCTCCACCGCCGGCACCCAGCCGCGCACCATCGATTCCAGCTTGCGGTCGAGCGCCGCGGCGTCGGGCGTCACGGCGCCTTCACGGGGCAGATCGAGCATGTAGCGGATCAGCGCGAGATCGCCGTCGCCCAGCTCCATCGCCCAGCTCGCGACGGTGGCGTTGGCGGCCTGCTCCAGCATCGCGCCGATCGCGACGCGCCGGGCGGTCGACAATTCGTCGCGCGGCAGCCACGCGAAGGCGAAGAGATGGCGGTTGAGCGCGCCGGGCGCGAGGACCAGCTTGGGCCGCGGCCGGTCGGCGAGCGACATGGCGGTGAGCGCAAGCTCCTCGATCGCGGTGAAGGGCAAGGCGGTCAGCAGGTCGTGCGGCAGGGCGGAGAGCGCGTGGCGCAGCGCCTTGCCGGCATGGCCCGACGGATCGAAGCCGTATTTCTCCTCCAGCAGGCCGAGGCGCGAGCGCAGCACGGGCACCTTGTCCGGCGATGCCGCCAGCGCCGCGCTGGTCCACAGCCCCGCATGGATCGAAATCCCCTCGATCCTGCCGTCGATCCGCGCGGGCAGCACGATCAGGTCGAGCGGGGCGCGACGATGGACGGTCGAGAGGATGTCGGCCTTGACGATCAGGGGCGCCTCGCCCCCCGCCTCGAAATGCGCGATCGCGGCGTCGCGCGCGCCGTCGGCCCACACCCCCGCATCGCCGCGCGCGAGGATGCCGAGGCCGTCGCGCCGCGTGCCGTCGCGCATCTCCACGCCATGGCCGAGCAGGGTGAAATGCCGGTCGACGAACCAGCGCATCAGCGCCGCGCCCTCGCCGTCGGGCAGCCGGTCCGCCGCATCGCGCATCGCGATCTGGAGGCGCGGCCAGTCGCGCACGGCCGCGCGCACGTCGGCCAGCACGGCGATCAGCTCGTCGGCCAGCGTGCGGCGCAGCCGGGCGTCGGCGCGGTCGATCTCCATATAGATCATCGATTCGCGCCGCTCGCCGCTGGTGTCGGCGGGCAGGATCGCGGTCAGCTCGCCCCTCCCGTCGCGGCGCACCGGGATCACCGGGTGCAGCAGGCGGTGGATATCGAGCCCCGCCGCCCCCACCGCATTGGCCGTCGAATCGACCAGGAAGGGCATGTCGTCATTGACGATGGCGAGGCGCATCCGGCGCACCGTATCGCCGCCGCCGGTCGATTCGAGCAGGACGCTGGGCTTTCCCGCCTCGCGCACCGCCGCCGCGCGCGCCAGGAAGGCGGCGGCCGCGCGGCGCCCGGCCTCATCCAGCCCGTCGGTCTCGCCGGGGAGCGCGCGGCTCAGCAGCGCGGCGGCGATCGCCTCGCGAAAATGCTCCTCCACGATGGTGTCGCTTTTGTCGCCGGATGATGGGCTTCGCGCCGCCATGGTCCGCTCCCTTTGCGGCCCGCAACCGAGCCTGTGTCCTCGATCACCGGCTCTATGCGCCTCGCGGCTGACGGCGGCAAGGCGGGCGCGCCGCGCCGGGCAAGATCGCAATGCAGCCGGCGCGGACGGGGGGCAGGCTGTTGCGAACGGTCCCTGCCGGGGCCGCCGCCGGCAATTTTATGAGCCGGCCTGTCGGGGTGCGACCCGGCGCAGCGCGCGCTCCACCATCGCCGGGTCGCACAGCGGCGCGAGCAGGGCGAGCGATCCGTCCGCCTCGCGCCGGGCGACGAGCAGCAGGAATTCGGCGTCCGCCCCGTCGAGCCCGTCCATGTCCACCACCGCGCGCGGCGGCGCGGCGCGCAGCGCGGCGCGCGCCTGATCGCCCGCGTCGGGCCGGGCGGGCGGGCGCCGGTCCCGCCGCTCGGCGGCGACGACGCCCTTCAGCCCGCCGGGATGGCCCTCGATGAAGCCGCGCAGGTCGCCCGCGCCAATCCCCAGCCGCCGCCCGCGTGCCAGCGCGGCCGCGAATTCGGTGAGCCGCGTCTTGTCATATTCCGCGCCGAAGACGAGCTTGACGATCGGCGTCATCGGCGCGCGCGCCTGCGCCTTCAGCCCGGCATCGGCGAGCAGCTCGGCATAGTCCCCGGCCAGCACCTCGGCGGCGAGCGCGAAATCATAAGCGAGCCCCAGCGCCCGGTAGAGCGCGCCCCGGCTGCGCCGGTCGGCGGAGCGGGCGGCCTCGGCGATCTCGCGCGCGGCGGCGAGGCGATCGCCCAGCCCCGCATCGGGGCCAAGCGGCGGGGATTCGTCCTCGTCGGCGGCAAGCGCGGGATCGGCATCCTCGCGCGCCGCGTCGAGCGCGTTGGGCCCGTCCGCCCAGACCGGCCCGCTCGGCGGCGGGGGATCGCGCAGCGCCCGCCCGATCTCCGCCGCCAGCCCGTTGGCGAGCGCGGGATCGGCGACGTCCTTCCAGTTGATCACGCCGTAGATGAAATCGATCGTCTCGCCGTCTGACGAAAAGGGCATCAATATGCCGCGATAGAGCGTCGTCCCGCCCCGCCGGTTCAGATATTCGGCCTCGAAGCCGATCGGCGCGCGATTGGCGATGATCTGGAGATAATGGTCGGTCAGCCGCGCGATCAGCGAGCCCGAGGGCACGTCGTCGAGCCGGGCGACGACATTGTCGATCGCGCCCTCCTCGCGCAGCGCGCTGCCGAGGAAGGGGACGGCCGGATTTTCGGGCCCGGCGGTGAAGTCGAGCAGCACGCTGTTCGGCCCGAAACCGGCGATCCCGGCCGGATCGAGATCCTGGATCGAGGGATAATGGCGCCCGTGGAGCAGCGACACCCAGTAATTATAGGCGCGCACATGCATCCGCCGCTCGTCGGTGCCGATCACGGGGGGCATTTCGGGGCGCGGCTCGTCGTCGGCGGGGTAATCGCCGCCGGGATGTTCGTCGCTGTCGATCGACCGCAGGCTGTCCATATCGTCCCGTTCCCGAAAAGCGTCGCTCCGGTTCGCGGGGAAATGTGCGCCCGACATGGTTTAGGTTCGGTTACCCGCGCCGCGCGGGCACCGCCCGGCGGATCAGAAGATGTCGCGGCCCGTCACCAGCCCGGGAAGCGCGGACGACGGGCCGTGGCCGCCCAGCGCCCCGGCCAGGATCTGGCGGATCGCCTCCGGCCGGCTGGGGCGCGGCTCGGAACACCGCTCGATCCACGCGTCGAGCGCGGCGAGCAGGTCCGGCGGCAGCCGCAGATGCAGGCCCGTCGCGCCGACCGGGGGCCGGCCCCTCTTCCTCGCGTCATGCGATGACTCACCCATGGCCAAGGGGTAGTCGGAAAGACCGAGTCGGGACAAGGGGCGACGGGCACGGCCGCCGAAGCTATTGGCGGGCGAGCCCGATCTCCGCCGCCTCGCCCCAGAAGTCGCCCGGCCCCGTCGGCCGCGCGCGGGCAAGCGCCGCGAGCATCCACGACATGACCGCCATCGCCGCCAGCGCGACCAGCGCGCCGCCGATCATGTCGATCAGATAATGCGTCCCCTCGACCGGGGTGGACAGCAGCATGGCGAGGTTCAGCGCCGTGATCGGCCAGCGCAGCGGCCTGATCCGCCAGGCGGCGGCGATAAACAGGATCGCGCTGCTGGTGTGGAAGCTGGGGCTGCACACCAGCCCGCGCAGGTCGCCCAGCGGGATCGCGGTGAGCGCCCGGCTGCGCAGCGCCTCGATCAGTTCGGCCTGGTCGAGCGCGCTGACCGGCATATAGGGGATCGGGCCGTGCCACAGATAAGCCAGCGGCCCCTTCGCCGGCAGGAACAGGAACAGGGCCAGCGTCAGGATCGCCGCCACCCAGTAGGTCGCGATGAAGCGGCGCGCCCGCGCCGTTTCGCCGAACAGCACGCAATAGCCCAGGATCAGCGCGGGGGTGAGGAAGATGCTGTGGTAGACGAGCCTGCCCGCCATCTGCAACGCGGCGTGCCGGGTGACGAGATCGTACCAGGCGAGCCAGTCGAAGCCGAGCAGCCGGTCGACATGCTGAAGCTGCGCGTCGTGATAGCCGGTGCTGATGACGGCGGCGGCATAGCTCGCCAGCGTGCCGAGCAGGCAGACGATCGAGAACAGCCCGAAGAACTCGCCGAAATCGCGCGCCATGCGCTGCCATCGGTTCGCCGGGCGGCGCAGCAGATAGCAGAGCGCGATCGCCAGCACCCCGCCCGCCAGGAACAGCGGATTCGCCCAGTCGATCGGATCGACGGTGAGCCGCGCCGCGGCGAGCAGCAGGATGACGAGAAGCGCGCTCGCCGTGCCGGCGACGAGCATCCAGAGGCCGGGGATCTCGGCCATGGCGGGATCGGCGTGGATCGGGCTCCGAAGGGCCTGAGGAGACGTGTCGGGACGATCTGTGATGCTGGTCATGGACGGTGGCGGGCCGATACCGGAAAGCAGCTCGTGCCGGAAAATCTCCCGGCGCGCGCGAATATGCGATCAACAGACCCTTTCGGGCGCTTTAGCAAGGGGTAGCGGACAGGACGCGCGAACTTTCGGCCGCCGGGTGTTGCAAAATCGACGCGGATCGGGCTGATCCACCCACCCGGCAGCTCCGCCCCGCCAGCCCGAACGAGGACCGATGATCCACATCTTCCCCCCACCCGCGACAGGCGCCGGCGCCGGGAACGACGCCGCTGGCCTGTCCGGCGCCGTCTGGGTCGATCTCGTCAGCCCCACCGCCGGGGAGGCGGCGACGGTCGAGCGCGCCTTCGGCGTCCGCCTGCCGAGCGAAGCCGACCTGAGCGAGATCGAGGCGACCAGCCGGCTGCGCGTGACGGGCGACGCGCTGGTCATGAGCGCGCCGCTGAATGCCGGCACCAGCACCGATCGCTGGACGATGGCGCCCACCGGCTTCATCCTGTCCGAACGGGTCTGCATCACGATCCGCTTCGCCGAGCTGGGCGCGTTCAGCGCGGTGGCCGAACGGGTGCGCGGCGGGGCGGAATGCACGCCGCCCACCATCTTCGTCGCCCTGCTGGAGGAGGTGGTCGACCGCACCGCCGACCTGCTCGAACGCGCGGCGGAGGAGATCGCCGAGGCGTCGCAGTCCATCTTCATGGACGATCGCACGCACCGCAAGCGCCTCGCCCGCGACACGAACCGGCTGCGCAACATGATGGTCCGCGTCGGCCGCGCCACGGATCGCATGTCGCGCGTGCGCTACACCTTCCTGTCGATCGGGCGAATGGCGGCCTTCACCTCCGATCGCTGCCCGGCGGAAATCGGCGAGGAGATCCACGAGCGGCTCGATTCGATCCGCAAGGACATCGCCTCGCTCGACGAGTTCGAGACGAGCCTCGCGAACCGCGCCCAGCTCCTCCAGGACGCCGCGACGGGCTTCATCAGCATCGAGCAGAACGACGTGGTGAAGGTGCTGACCGTCGCCTCGGTGGCGGGCGTGCCCCCGGTGCTGGTGGTCGGCATCTACGGCATGAACTTCCACGACATGCCCGAGTTGTCGTGGACGTGGGGCTATCCCTTCGCGCTGGCGCTGGTGGTGCTGTCGACGGTGCTGCCGCTGATCTGGTTCCGCTGGCGCGATTGGATCTGAGCGCCGCGCGCCGCGCTCATCTCGCGCCCGCGCGCAGATAGTCGGCGAGCACCGCCGCCTGGTTGTGGAGCGGATCGCGCGCGCCGTAGAGCAGGGTCACGCGCCCCTTCGCAGCCAGCGCGCGCAACGTCGCCACCGCCCCGGCATTGCCCGCAAGCTCGGCGCGATAGTCCCGAACGAACGCCTCCCAATGCGCGGGATCATGGCCGAAAGCCTTGCGCAGCGCCGTCGAGGGCGCGATCTCCCGGAGCCAGAGGGTGAGGGCCGCCGCCTCCTTGCTCACCCCGCGCGGCCACAGGCGATCGACCAGCACGCGCGCGCCGTCCCCGGGGCCGGGCGGCTCATAGATCCGCTTGATGCCGACATCGGGCTTCATGGCGATCCTCGCTCCTGCCGTGCGGGCGGCATGATAGCAGAAGGACCGGCGATCCCGAACCGCGCTCAGAACAGCATCTCGCTCCTGCGCGCCGGGCGGCGCTCCGCGCGTGCGGGCGGGGTCTCGCCGGCGGGCGCGGGGCGCGTCGTCCAGCCGAAGCGCGGGATGCCGATCGATCGCTTGCCCGCAAGATCGGTGCGGCACACGATCAGCCCGCGCGCCTCGATATAGGAGACCAGCCGCCGCGCGCGGCCGATCGAGCTGGTACCGTAGGTCGCCGCGATCACCGCATCGTCGGGGCAGGCGTCGCCCTCGCGCGCCGCGCGCACGATCAGCAGGAACGCGCCAAGCATGTCCTCGGGAAGCTCGCCCGCCAGTTCCAGCACCTCGCCCCATTCCGCCTCGGGATCATCGAAGATGCCGGCGCGCGCGCACGACAGGCGGCGCGCGAACCCCGCGAGGTCGAGCGGCGGGCGCGCCAGCCGCTCCATCCGGCAGCGTAGCTGGAAATCCTGGTAGAGGATCGCCGTCGCCCGCGCCGCCTCCTCCGGCTCGGCCAGCATCGCGCGCAGTATCCTGACGATCGCCGCCTCGCAGTCCGCCGGGTCCGCCGCTTCGCGATCGGGCGCGGGATCGGCGGGATCGGCGCGCATCGCGGCGGCGGCCGCCTCGGCGCGCGCGATGCCGCGCAGAAGCTGCTCGGCCGGCACCGGGGGGCGCGGCGCGGGCGGCGGCGCGGGCGCGGGCTCGTCCTCGGCGGGGGCGAAGAGCAGGTCCTTCACCTCCTCGGCCGATCCGGCGGCGGGCAGCGGCGTCAGGATCGGGCTGCCGCTGCGCGCCGACGTCCGCACCGGCCCGATCCGCACCGCGACCGGGCGGCGCGTGATCGCGGGGCCGAGCGCGAGGAAGGAGCCCCGGTCGAGATCGCGGATCGCCTCCGCCTGGCGCCTTTCCATGCCAAGCAGATCGGCCGCGCGCGCCATGTCGATATCCAGGAAGGTGCGGCCCATCAGGAAATTGGACGCCTCCGCCGCGACGTTCTTGGCGAGCTTGGCGAGCCGCTGGGTCGCGATCACGCCGGCGAGGCCGCGCTTGCGCCCCCGGCACATCAGGTTGGTCATCGCCCCCAGCGAGGCGCGGCGCGCCTCGTCCGACACCTCGCCGGCGACGGCGGGGGCGAAGAGCTGCGCCTCGTCGACGACGACGAGGGCGGGATACCAATGCTCGCGCGGCGCATCGAACATGCCGCTCAGGAAGGCGGCGGCGCAGCGCATCTGCGCCTCCAGCTCCAGCCCCTCGAGATCCAGGACGACGGAGGCGCGATGCTCGCGGATGCGGGCCGCGAAGCGGGCGATCTCGCGCTCGCTATAGTCCACCGCCTCGATCACGACATGGCCGAACGGCTCGGCCAGCGTCACGAAATCGCCCTCGGGATCGATGATCACCTGCTGCACCATGCCGGCGCTCTCCTCGAGCAGCCGGCGCAGCAGATGCGACTTGCCCGATCCCGAATTGCCCTGGACGAGCAGCCGGGTGGCGAGCAGTTCCTGAAGGTCGATCGGCACGGTCTTGCCCGCGCCGTCGCTGCCGATGTCGACGAATATGGTCACGCCGCGCTCTTTGGCGGAGCGGACCGGGTGGGGGCAAGGCCCTGATGCCGCTTCCCCGCCGACAGGCCCCGAAACGGGGCGGACGCGCCGCGCCCGCCCCGCGATCGTCGCGCGATCAGCTGCCCGTGCCGATCTTCACGCCCAGGTAGCGCGGTATCCCGTTGCCGCGCTGGATGAAGAGCAGAACGGTGCCGCGCCCCGCCTTGCGCGCGGCGGCGACGGCGGCGACGGCATCCGTCACCGAGCTGGTCGGCTGCTGGTTGATCGACAGGATGATGTCGCCGCGCTGCACGCCCTGCTGCGCCGCGTCGCTCGACGGATCGACATCGGTGACGACGACGCCGCGCACATTGCCGGCCAGCCCGAGCTGGCGCGCGATATCGGGGGTGAGCGTCTGGAGGCCGAGCCCGATCGCCTGCTTCGTCGAGGGCGCGCCGGGGCCGGAGGGGCCCTGATTGTCCTGGTCCTCCTCGCCATTCTGGGCGGCGAGCTGGTCCTCGGGCGGGCGCTCGCCGACTACGGCGGTCAGCGTCAGGCGCTTGCCCTCGCGGATGATGTCGATCGGCACGCGCGTGCCGATCGGGGTGTTGGCGATCAGGTAGGACAGCGAATTGTCCGGCGTCACCGGCTGGCCGCCTACCGCCACGATCACGTCGCCCTGGCGGATGCCCGCGCGCGCCGCCGCCTGGCCGGGCTCCACCCGGCTGACGATCTCGCCATGATCCTTGGGCAGGCCGAGGCCGGCGGCGATATCCTCGCTCATTGGCTGGATGCCGACGCCCAGATAGCCGCGCCGCACCTTGCCGCCCTTCATCAGCGCCTCGATCACCGGCTTCGCCTCCTCGGCGGGGATCGCGAAGCCGATGCCGACATTGCCGCCGGTGGGCGAGAAGATGGCGGTGTTGATGCCCACCACATTGCCCTGCATGTCGAACATCGGGCCGCCCGAATTGCCCTGGTTGATCGCCGCGTCGGTCTGGATGTAGCGGTCGTAGGCGCCGCCCAGCCCGATATTGCGGTGGATCGCCGAGACGATGCCGGCGGTGACGGTGCCGCCCAGCGCGAAGGGATTGCCGATCGCGATCACCCAGTCGCCCACCCGCGTGCGCGTGGAATCGCCGAACTGGACGAAGGGGAGCCCCTTCGCGTCGATCTTGAGGAGCGCGAGATCGGACACAACGTCGCGGCCGACCACGCGGGCCTTGTATTCCTTGCGGTCGGGCAGCGTCACGGTGATCGATTCGACGACGGCGTTGCTCGTCCCCTGCCCCTGCTGCGCGGCGGAGATCACATGGTTGTTGGTGACGATATAGCCGTCCGCCGAGATGACGAAGCCCGAGCCGAGCGACGTCGCCTCGCGCGTGACCGGGCGGCCGTTAGAGCCCTGCTGCCCGCCGAACGGCCCGAACTGGCCGAACAGGTCGCCGAAGGGGGTGCCCGCGAAGGGATTGCCCTGGTTCTGCACCTGCACGCGCTGGGTGGTGGAGATGTTGACCACCGCCGGCTGGAGCTTGGCGGCGAGGTCGGCGAAGCTCATCGGCGCGCCGCGCGGGGCAACCGCCTGGATGTTCGCGGGCGCGTTCTGGGCCACCTGCGCGCCCACCGGCTGCTGGAGGGTCAGCGTGGCGGTGGCACCCCCGGCCAGCAGCGCCGCGGTGATGGCATAGGCATAACGCACGATGGGAAACCTCCTTCGATCGGGCCCGCGCGTTCCGGTCGCCTGCGCGAGCGCATTTCATCCTAGACGCGGAACGGCTTAACCTCTCTTGAATGGCACGCCCGCGTCACCGCTGGCGTCCCTTGAACTGGCGGAGATACTCGTTGTCCGGCGAAAGGATGATGTTCGCCGATCCCGGCGCCACCATGCCGTCGGTGCCGAACGTGACGCGATAGGACTGCATGGCGCGATAGAAATCGTAGAAATCCGGATCCTTGCCGAAGCTGTCGGCATAGACCCTGGCGGCGTTCGCGTCGGCGTCGGCGCGGATGATCTGCGCCTCGCGCGAGCCTTCGGCGAGGATCGAGCGCGCCTCCTGAAGCCGCGCGGTGCGCATCCGCTCGAACGCGCTGTCGAGCGGGCTGCCGCTCGGCAGGTCGGCGCGCTTGATGCGCACGTCGACGATCTCGGCGCCATATTGCGCGGCCACGCGGGCCAGCGCGTTCTGGATATTGTCCATCACCCGCCCGCGCTCGGGGCTGAGCAGGGCCGCGAAGGGGCGCTTGCCCAATTCGTTGCGAAGCGCGGAGCCCAGGATCGGCTTCAGCGCGTCGCCGACATTCTTCTCGGTCCGCGCTGTCACGTACATCTTCGTCGGATCGACGATGCGGTAGCGGGCGAAGGCGTCCACCTCCAGCCGGAGCTGGTCGGTCGAGAGCACCGCCTGGCGCTGCATGTCGAAATCGAGCACGCGCTTGTCGACCCACACGATCGATTCGAGGAAGGGCACGCGCGCGATCAGCCCGGCGCCCGTCCGGCCGAAGGGGACGCGCGGATCATAGCCGTTGTAGATGCGCACCGGCTGGCCCAGCCGCAGGATCAGCGCCTGCCTGGTCTCGGGCACCACCGCGAAGATGCTGGAGCACAGGAACAGCAGGAAGAGCGCGCCCAGCCCCCAGGCGATCGGGTTGCGGACCAGCCGCGCGGGCGCGATCATTGCTGCGCTCCCGCGGGCGGGGCGGGCGGCGCGGGCCGCGCCGACGGAGGAAGCTGGAGATAGGGCACGACGCCGGGCGCCTCGATCACCGTCTTGTCGGTCTTGGCCAGTATCTTCTCCATCGTCTCGTAATACATGCGCCGCCGCGTCACCTCGGGCGCGAGCTTGTATTGCGCGTAGACCTTGTCGAACGCCGTCGCCTCGCCCTGCGCGGTCGAGGTGAGCTGGAGCGCGTAGGCGCGCGCGTCGTTCAGATAGGATTGCTTCTTCTGCTGGGCGGCCGACACCTGCTTGAACGCGTCGATCACCTCGGCGGGCGGATCGGCCTGCTTGATCGCGACGCCCTGGATGGCGACGCCGGCGCGATAGCTGTCGAGCAGCTCCTGCATCCGCTGGGCGACGCGCGCCTCGATCTGGCTGCGCTGCGAGCCGATCGCGTCGTTGAGCGAGACGCGCGCCAGCTCCTCGCGCATCGCGCTTTCGGCGACCTCGCGGATCGTGTCGTCGGGATCGGCCAGCTCGAACAGGTAAAGCTCCGGCTCGCGGATGTTCCAGCGCACCGAATAAGCAAGGTCGACGATGTTCTGGTCGCCGGTCAGCACAAGATTCTGGTCGCTGCCCGCGCCGTTGTCGATATCGATGGTGTGGATATTGTCGACGTCCACCTTGGCCAGCCGGTCGACCGGCGCGGGGAAGGTGAGCGTGACGCCCGGCCCCACCGTGCCGGCATATTTGCCGAAACGGGTGATGACGCCGCGCTGCTGCGGGCCGACGGTGTGCAGGCTGGTGAAGACCAGCCAGACGAGGACAAAGGCACCCAGCGCCCACAGCAGGACCGAGCGCCCCTGCGGATTGGGCAGGCCGCCGCCGAACTGGGCGCGGCCGCGCCGGATCAGCTCGTCGAGCGCGCTCGGCCCCATCTTCCCGGCGCCGCCGGGCCGCTTGCGCGGGGGCTGGCTCCACGGATTGCGCGGGCCGAGATTGTCGTCCCCGCCGCCGTTGGACCCGCTACCGGACCCGCCACCGGATCCGGACGCGCCGCCGCCACGCCCGCCCCACGGGCCACCGCCCCCCTCGCTCAGCATCGTATCCGTCGCGGCTCCCGGCCTTCTGGTCGCTTCCATCGCGCCATTATAGGAACCGGGGCGCGGAAAAACAGTGCCATTGCCGGAACAGCGCGCCTATGTCGGCGATCATGACCACGCCCGATCCCCTTTCCACCGCCCTTGCCGCCGCCCTGGACACCGTCGCCGACCCGCTGACGGGCAAGGGGCTGACGGAAAGCGGCCGCGCCGCCCCGCCCCGCTTTTCCGACGGCGTGGCGAGCCTGATCCTCGACGTCACGGGGCTTTCGGGCGATGCGCGCGCGCAGGTGGAGCGCGC
>Ga0182749_1000365_pt1 | contig 43826 bp, 36 predicted proteins | sample eDN3rd37CKraftMG_FD_128875 | JGI IMG/M metagenome (GOLD analysis project Ga0182749, IMG submission 128875) | Enriched Miracle-Growth compost microbial communities from Emeryville, California, USA - eDNA 3rd pass 37_C Kraft MG (version 2) (version 2) ...
ACCGTCGGGGCGGAAAGCAGCCATGTGCGTACAACCAGCTCCAGTGGTTACTACAACATCTCACCGATGACGGTCGACATCCGCGACTGGGATCCGTATTCGAGCTATCCCGAGCCTGCTGGCACGGCGGGCGGGTCCTATTATGAAGCGTCCAACAACCGTACCAAGCAGCAGGCGCTCTATGCGCTGAGCCGCATTTCCGTGACTGACCCCTTAAGCGTCCTGTTGGGGCTGCGCGCAACATGGTGGGACTACAACGTTCTGGACGGCGGCGCTCAATACAGCATCGACCGCGAGCTGACGCCCTATGGCGGCATCGTATACGACATCAATGACTATCTGAGCGCCTACGCCAGCTATAGCGAAATCTTCACGCCGCAGGAAGCCTACAACAGCAGCGGCGCGCTGCTGGATCCGGTCCGGGGCGAGGACTACGAACTCGGTATCAAAGGCGAGTTCTTCAACGGCCGCCTGAACGCGGCGCTTTCGCTGTTTCGCATCAACAACGTCGGCAAGGCCATGGACGACGCCAGCAGCCCCGACCCCTGCCTGCCCCATTACAATTCAGGCTATTGCAAGGTGGCGGGTGGGAAGACACGCAGCCAGGGCTGGGAGCTGGAGGTGTCCGGGGCCATTACGCCAAACTGGCAGATCATGGCGGGCTACACCAACACGCAGACCAAATACGTTCGCGATGCATCGGACACCAATGTCGGCGAACCCATCCGCTCCGCCGATCCCCGGCATTTGCTGCGCATCTTCACGACCTACCGTTTTTCCAATGGTGCCCTGCAGGGCCTGACCATAGGCGGCGGCGTGCAGGCCCAGAGCGACTTCTACGCCACCAGCAGAGGCATTACCGCGCGCCAGCCAGGCTTTGCGATATACAACGCCATGGCCAGCTATGACATCAACAAGAACTTGAGCCTGCAGCTGAACGTCAACAATATTTTCGACAAGGTCTACTACAAGAAGGTCGATGCGACCGGCATTAGCAACTATTACGGAGATCCGCGCAACGTCATGCTGACACTCAGCGCCCGTATGTAGCCCCACGCTCCAGCCTTGACAACGCCCCCCATACGTATGAGACTTGACGGATATTGGGCCGGGCAGAGGTGAATTCGACTGCACACGGGAGGGAGGGTGCACAGCGCAACGCATGACAAAGAATCGGCCCTGCAAGGCCGATGCAAAAGAGTTCCGATATTTTCGAAGTATCGCCTGAAGATAGCGCTGCGCGAGCCGACGGCGGCCATTGGCATTCTTGCCGCCATCCTGTTCTCTTATTTGATCGTCGCGCCCATTGTGTCGCTGCTGGGCGATGCGTTCCGGGTCCAGTTCGCCGATTCGATGCGCATAGGCCAGGCTGCCGGGTCGCTGACCTCCTACAACTTTGCACGGGTATTCAAGTCTATCGTCGCGCCGGATATCCTGTGGTATCCGCTGATACACACCCTCAGCGTCGCGCTGGGGGCAATGGCCATAGCGCTGGTGGCCGGCGGCCTGATGGCATGGCTCATCAGCAGGACGGACATCCTGGGCCGCAAGTGGTTTGCGACGGCATTGATCGTTCCGTACATGCTGCCCTCATGGACGATTGCGCTGGCCTGGAGCTCGATATTCCTGAATCGCACCGTCGGCGGCCAGCCAGGCCTGCTGGAGTCGCTGGGCTTCGAACCGCCCGACTGGCTCGCATATGGCCAGTTTCCCATTACCATCGTCCTGGCGCTGCATTACACGCCATTCGTCATCCTGCTGTTCGGCAATGCGCTGCGCTCCTTTGATGCCCAGCTGGAAGATTCCGCACGCATGCTGGGCGCAGGGTCCGCCACCGTGGCCCGCAGAATCATTATCCCCTTGATGCGTCCTTCGCTGCTCTCGGCCGTGACCCTGATCTTTGCGAAGTGCCTGGGTGACTTCGGTGTGGCCTACATACTTGGGGCGCCGGTCAAATACGACGTGCTGGCCACCTCGCTGTTTCGCAGCGTCACGGCCAGGCAAGGAGGCGAGGCAGCTGTGCTGGCGGGGGTGATTATCCTCATAGGCACGATTTCCGTGCTCATCGACGCGCGCTTGGTGCGCGAAGCGCGGCGCTTTATCACTATAGGCTCCAAAGGCTCCATGAACCGGACACAGGCTCTGGGCTCATGGCGCCTGCCCATGACTGCGCTTGCCGGCGCAATGTTCACCGTAAGCGTGGCGATTCCGCTGCTTGTATTGTTCCTGAGTACCGTGATGCGCACGCCGGGCCAGTTCACGCTGGACAATTTCACCTTGGCCTATTGGATAGGCCACGACTTGCCCACAACGGCGCTGCGCACTGGCATCCTGGTCACGCGGGATTTCTGGCAGGCCGCATGGAATTCACTGTGGATCGTCGGCATTGCGGCAGTATGCGCGGGGGTGCTCGGCGTGCTGGTCGGATATGTCGTGGTGCGCACGCCGCTCAAATCCATAGGCGCTTATCTGCGCTACATCACCTTCCTTCCGTATCTGGTGCCCGGTATTGCGTTTGCCGCTGCCTGCCTGTCGATATTCGCCGTGCCGCATGGGCCTATTCCCGCCCTCTATGGAACGGCAGCGATTCTGATCCTGGCGCTGATGGCGGACCAGATGCCGTTTGCTTCGCGCGCGGGAATATCCGCCATGATGCAGCTGGGCAAGGATCCCGAAGAGGCCGCCCAGGTCGCCGGAGCAGGCTGGTGGAAACGACTGGTCAAGGTAGTGATCCCCATTCAGAAGGGACCATTGGCTGCGGGCATTCTGCTGCCTTTCATCTCCGGCCTCAAAGGCTTGAGCCTGGTCATCATGCTGGCGACGCCAGGAACGGATCTGCTGACCACATACGCCATACGGCTGGTGGACTTTGGCTACAGCCAAGCCGCAAATGCGGTGGTGCTGATGTTGTCGGCCATTGCATTCTTTGGAACAGTGTTTCTGCAAAAAGCGACGAAGACAAGTCTTGCATCTGGATTGGGAGGTTGATTGTGCCGAGAATCACGCTACGCGGAGTTGAAAAACGCTATGGCGCAAGCGTGGCCGCGTCCGTCAGTAACCTGAACCTCGACATCGGCGACGGAGAATTCCTGTGCGTACTCGGGCCTTCAGGCTGCGGCAAGACAACCACCTTGCGGATGATCGCGGGGCTGGAGCACCCGACATCGGGTGAGATCCAGATTGATGGCGAAACAGTCGATTCCGTTGCACGAGGCATATACATGCCACCCGAGAAGCGCGGCATGGGTTTTGTATTCCAGAGCTATGCTCTTTGGCCGCACTTGACCGTGCAGGACAACGTGGAGTTCGGGTTGGCATTGCGCAATGTAGATCGTAAAGCCAGGAGAACAGCATCGGATGCCGTCATGGAAAAGCTGGGCATCGCGAAGTATCGTGACCGCTATCCCTCCGACCTGTCTGGCGGCCAGCAGCAGCGTGTTGCACTGGCGCGCATGCTGGTCGTCCAGCCAAGCGTCATCCTGATGGACGAGCCGCTATCCAATCTCGACGCCAAGCTGCGGCTGGAGATGCGCGCCGAGCTCAAGAGAATTCATCTTGAATCGAAAGCCACCGTCGTTTTCGTCACCCATGACCAATGGGAAGCCATGACCTTGGCGAGCATGATCGCCGTCATGAACGAAGGCACGCTGCAGCAACTCGACACCCCCGACAATATTTACAACCGCCCGCGCAACCAATTTGTGGCCGGCTTCGTCGGCAGCCCGCCCATGAACTTCATCGAGCTGGGGCCAGACGAGACCTCCGCCCTATCTGCATCGCTGCGCACATATCTCGAAGGCGCCGGCCTGGGAGCTTGTCGAGGCTCGGCTGGCATACGGCCGGAAAGCATCTGCATAAACGCATCCGCCTCCAGCACAGCACCCGCGGGGGCTTATTCAGGGCAGGCCAGGGTGACCGGCATTATGCCCACTGGCGGCAGTTGGATTATTGAGCTCACTATGGCGGAGCAGAAGCTGTTTGCCACGGTCAATACCCCTCCTCGTTTCCAGATGGGAGACGAGATGGGCTTTGTCGTCGAACGGGCCGACCTGCATCTATTCGATGAGAACGGAGACAGGCTGCCGGACGAAGATGCAGTTTCCCTGCAAGGCGAAGGAAAGTAACATCGACGGCAGGCCGGCAATAATCGGCATGGCGCACTATTAAAGTAAAGGAGATGGCTGTGAGACATTCAAAACTGATTCAGGCAAACAAAACCTTGTTCGCGGCATCGACCCTTGCGGCAGCGCTACTGCTGGCTGGATATGGGCATTCCGCATTTGCCGCAGCGGAAGCTGCGGCATCCAACGGCAGTACCGGCCTGGGTATTCCCGACGCGCAATACAGCCTGGACAAGCTGATCGAGGCGGCGAAGAAGGAAGATCCGATCACGGTGGTGGATGCCACCGGCAAGATCAAGGCCATGGCCCAGAAATTCTCTGAAAAGTACGGCATCAAGGCCACGGGCGAGAAAATGTCGGCATCCAATCAGGAGGAGATTCTGGTTCGCGAGGCCCAGGCGCGCAATGTCCGGCATGATGTCTTCAACATGAGCAACCTGCCCGATGTCACAGCACAATTTCTGCCGCAAGGCATTGCGGTCAGCTGGATGCCGCCCGATCTGAAGGAGGAAACACCCGCCGAATATCAGCACCCTGCCATCACCAGCCTGAATGCATGGGTATGGGTCTACAACCCCAAGGTCTTTGGCGACACCTGCCCCGTCAATAATATGTGGGCGCTGACCGATCAAAAATGGAAGGGCAAGATCAGCATTCCCGATCCCTTGCTGCGCAATGAAACCATGTTCTGGTTCAATCAGATTGCGGACAATGCAGACACCAAGATGAAAGAGGCCTACGAGGCTTATTTCGGCAAGCCGCTCGAAGCCAAGGAATCTACCGCAACAGCGGAATGGGTCAAGCGTTTTGCGGCAAACAAGGTGAAGGTGCAAAAGAGCGATACGGATGTCGGCCCTATTGTCGGCGCCAGCACTTCCGATCATCCCGTCATTGGCTTCGTGAGCGCGGCCATCTTCAGCCACGCAAAGCACGAGAATTTCCCGCTGGCGGTATGCAAGGAGATGACACCCTGGATAGGCCAACTGACGCCGCGCGTCGCCATCATCGCGGCGGGCACCAAAAGCCCCAACGCCTCCAAGCTGTTCGTGCACTACATGATGTCTGCCGAAGGCATGCTGCCGCAGATGGAAGATGGCAAGGTGTCAACCAACCGCAACGCCAAGATGCCTGAAAGCGAAGCATCGGGCGTGGACAAGCTCACTGACCAGATGTTCGTCAACAATTCAGACACAACACCCGACGACTTCAAGAAGCTGCAATACTGGCGGGACCTCTGGACTGTCGGCAGCCGCTAAGCCGTAACCCGGCAGGCCATCAAGGGCCTGCCTCAGGCTCCTGGATGCCCCGCAGGAAGCCTCATCCGGGGCAGACCCATCCAGCCACAGCATCAGGTCTGGCCTTGGACATCCTTCCGTATGGCCCCCAGTACCTCGTCATTATGTTCTCCCAGCATAGGCGGGGGAACGATCTGGGTGCTGCGTTGCCCATCGAACGAGACTGGCGGGCGCACGGTGCGAAAATCGCCCATGGTGTCATGCCTGGCCGACACCAGGATTTCCAGGTGTCTGGCCTGGGGGTCTTCCAGTGCTTCGCTTGTGTCGTACATGGGCGCATGGGGCACATCCTGCGCTTCCAGGCGACGGCACCATTCCTCGCGGGTGTGCTTGACGAAAATCTCTCTCAGGATCTGGATCAGGGCCTCTTGGTTCTGGATGCGTCCGCTTCGATCAGCAAAGCGTGGATCCTGAAACAGCGAGGGCCGCTCAATGGCCGCTGCCAGGCCTTGCCAGAATTTTTCCGGTGAGGACATATGCAGCGCAATCCATTTCCCATCAGCGCACTCCATGACATAAGACTGCGAAACGCTGGGCCGGCTGTACGGCCCCATGATTTCGCCGGCAGAGTAGTAATGTGTGAAGGCATCCAGGTTGAAATGGCTCATGGCTTCCAGCATGGAGACCTCGACCTTACGGCCGACATTTGTACTGTGACGTTCGTGCAGTGCTCCCAGTATGCCGTAGGCGGCATAGAATCCGGTAATTGAGTCGGCCAGCGCCGAGCCGACAACGCGCGGGTTTTCGGGGTTGATCAGCAGACCGAGAAAGCCGATTGGCTTTTGGAACTCTTCAGTCAGGTGGCCGATCCGCAGCCCAGGATGCCCGCGGCCACGGCGCCCTGCAAGGCTTCAGGTGCCGCACAGGTAACGCGGCATATATGAAGCTCCTCATGATTTCAGTTGACCTTCGCTCCGGACTTCCGGACCAGGTCAGCCCATTTCGCGATTTCAATCTTCTCAAACCTGGCAAGATCTTTGGTTGACTCGCCACCCGGCTCCACACCCTGCGCCTTGAGCTTGGCAGACAGTTCGGGATCAGCCAAGGCAATGGCTGCCGCCTTCTTTAGCGTGGCCATGGCCGGTTCAGGCGTTCCCGCCGGCGCATACAGCATGAACCAGGCAACCAGATCAAACTCGCTGTTGGTCTGTTCGGCTATGCTCGGCACATCTGGCGCGGCAATGCTGCGCTCCTTGCTGGATACGCCTATGGCGCGCAGCTTGCCAGCCTTGACATGCGGCAGTACGGCGGCGGGATGATAGAACATGAACTGGACCTCGCCAGACATCACATCCTGCAGTGCCATGCTGCCTTCCTTATATGGAACATGCAGCATGTCCACGCCCAGCCGGTCTTTGAGCAGTTCTCCCGCCAGGTGCCCCGATGTGCCACTGCCTGCGGAAGAGAACGTAATGCCGGGTGGCTTTGCCGCAGCCTCGCCAAGCTCCTTGACGGTGTGATACGGAGAATTCCCTCCCACCACCAGAAAAGTCGGCGTCTGCCCGATAAAAGCGATGGGCTCGAAATCCGCCTCGGGATCGTAGCCACGCTTTGAATACAGCTCCTTATTGATTGCATGCGTGCCGACCGTGCCCATGACGATGGTGTATCCATCCGGCTCGCTGCGGGCCACCTGCGCCGTTCCAATCGTGCCGCCAGCGCCTGCCTTGTTGTCGATGATGATGGACTGCCCAAGCTCGTGCGCCATTTTGTCCGCCACCAGCCTGGAAATCGTATCGGTCGTGGTGCCGGGACCGAACGGAACCACCATGCGCACCGCCTTGGCGGGAAAATCCTGCGCCTGGGCGGGCAAGGCCAGGCCGAACAAAGGTGCGGCCATCAGCGCTGCCGCCAGGCGCTGCCATGCGAGGCTGCGAGGGGTCTGTTTTTTCTGGTAGCTCATGTTTGTCTCTTCCCTTGTCTAGTCATTATTTACCGCGGTAGCTGCGGTGTGGCGAGTTGCTTGTTGCAGTCTATATGGCTAGATAAAAAGATAGAAATGATTGTTTTCGTCATTTATCATCGATAACATCGATAACAAGGGGTAGCCATGGAGCTCAGGCGTTTGCGGTGTTTCATCGATTGGGCGTGAGACCGGCGTAGCGGCCTCACATGGCGCAAGCAGCCGTTTGGATCATCTCAGATTGACTTCGCGAAGGTTCTGGTGGCCGGCACTGGACAGCCTGCCAAAAACAATGATCAAACATAGCGCCACCAGCGCAAACGCGCCGATCAGTATCGAAACCGCCAGCCAGTCGAATGCGGCAACAGCCACGCCTGCCGCGCCTGGCCCAATCAGCAGACCAATATTATTGCCTTGCATGATCAGCCCCATCGTGGCGCCGAGCAATGCGGGTCGCGGCGCATGGTGCGCGGCACTGGCCAGAATCACGACTGGAACAAGGCCGCTTGCGAAAGAAAACAGCACGCAGAGCACGAGCACTGCCGCTGCGCAGTTCGCTACCTGAAAGATGCCGGCAGCGCTCAAGGCCATGATGACAAAGCCAAGCATCAGCAGCACTCCCGGACGCAGACCCCAGTTGCGCAGCTGACCCCCGGCAATATTGCCCAGCGCGCTGACCGCCACCGCAATTGCGCTCAGCATGCCTGCCGTCTGCGCGGACATACGCAGGTGATCAGTCAGGTAAGTAGGCAAAAGCCCGAACAGTGCGAAGAAGGTTGCAGAGAATGTAGCGAATAGCCCCGCGAGCAACCAGGGCCCTGGCGCGGCCAGCGTGTCGCGAATGTCTCGAAGGACCGGCCGACGGCTCGTGTGCTGTGTGGGCTCGTCGATTGATTTATGCAGCCATACCGCATAGCCTGCCAGCAGCATGGCGTTGAGCACCCAGAATCCACGCCAGCCCAGCAACGCCAGCAAAGGGGCGGCAAGCATTACTATAGTCAGCCCCGCCGGCATGAAGGTCGACCATACCGCCATCGCACGGTCCTGGATGTGTGCTGGAATTATTCTGCCTATCAGCGTGGGCGCAGCAACGACTACCCCCAGGAACCCAAGCCCCTCCAGTATCCGGGAGGCGATAAGGCCGGCAGCCCCTTGCGCAAAGGCGCCCGCAAGCGAACCTGCCGCGAGCACCCAAAGCCCTGCGGCAGCAGTGCGCCGATAACCGATCCGGTCCGCCGCGAATCCCGTCACGATACCGCCCAACGCGCCCACGACCGCAAACGCAGACACCAGCCAGGACACCATCTGCATGGTCAGCCCCATATCGTGCTGAAGCATGTGCGCAGCGACTGGTACTTTGCCGACTTGGCAGGCGGCGAGTATGCCTGCGCCCGCGATCATCATGATTGCGGGCCATGAACCCGGACGCGCCTCAAGCCGAGCGCTAGACATGATGGATGCCTCCTGCCGTCTCGGGCGCGTCGGTCATGAACCACCCAAGCGGTTGATCTGAAAATGCCTGTGATCCCATGGAAGCGCAGTTATCATGCATCGAATACCTCTTGGCGATTACTTTGCAGAAAACATGATGACAGCATCAAGCGAACTATATAATTGATAAAGTTTCGATTAACTTGATCTATGGAATAGATCATGCTTGACGCGCTTACACTGGATCAGATGCGGGTATTCGTTGCGGTTGCCGAGGCGGGCAGCTTCCGGGCCGCCGCAAAACGCCTGTTGCGGGTGCAATCCGCAGTCAGTCATGCCATGGCAGGGCTGGAGGAACAACTGGGCATCACGCTGTTTGACCGCTCAGGGCATCGGCCAATACTTACTGCGGAAGGCCGCATGCTCCTTGCCGACGTCCGTGCCATTCTTCTGAAGGTAGACAAAATGCGGGCCCGCGCGCGTGGCCTGGGCGAAGGCGTGGAACTGGGTTTCTCGCTCGCGCTCGATCCTCAGTTTCCACTCGATCTGGCCACCCTGGCCTTGCGAACAGTGCAGGAGCGCTACCCTTCAGTCATAGTGAGGATGCTCACTGCCTCGCTGGGCGAAGCCATACATGCCTTGCGCGAGCGGCGCGCGACACTGGCCATCAGCACAATCGACCTCCCCGATCCCGGCATCGAACGCCACGCGCTCATCCACATCAAGCGTATAGCCGTCGTGTCGGCAAACCATCCCCTTGCCGCGCGGGCTGCCTCGCAGGCTCCCCTGACAACCGAAGCACTCTCCGACCACATACAGATCGTGGGCGAAGACCCTTCCCCGCTGACGCAAGGCAGGGATTTCGCCGTGCTTTCCCCCGGCACATGGCGCGTCACGGACAACGCCGCCAAGCTGGCCCTGATCCGGGCGGGAACAGGATGGGGCAATCTGCCAGCCTGGATGGTGGAACAGGACATCGCGCAAGGCAGGCTGGCACGCCTGCCCATCGCAGCCTTCGGCCAGCAAGGAGAAACCCAGGCGCAGGCATACCTGATGCACAGAACCGACAGCCACTTCGGCCCCGCCGTTCGGTTTTATGTGCAGACGCTGGCGGAGCGTGCCGGGGTGAAGGGTTTTGTGTTCTGATACCTCAGAGTCCGGCTAGCGTGAAACGGGGGCTGACATCCCCGACTCCCGCATATAAGCCGCCAGGAATTCCACGCAAACCCGGACCTTGGCCGAGCCGTTCAACCGTGAAGGGTAGACCGCCCAGATGTTGGCCTCTTGCCGGTACTGGGGCAATACATGCACCAGTCGGCCCTGTTCTATGAGTGGCCCCACATCCCACATTGATCGCAGGATGATGCCCCGACCGTCCACAGCCCAGTTGACTGACATTTCTCCGTTGTTGGTCGACAGTGAGCCACGCACTTTGACCGTGTGTTCGCGTCGGCCACGCTGAAGGCGCCATACCCCAAAGGGATGATCGCGCTCCTTGACAACGAGGCAGGTATGGGCGGCAAGGTCATCAAGGCTTTTCGGTGTGCCGTTGGCCTCAAGATATGCGGGCGATGCGCAGAGCACACGATGGTTGTCCGCCAGTGGCCGTGCGATGAGATGCGGTGCGATTTCATCACCTACCCGCACATCCAGGTCATAGCCTTCGGCAGCGACATCAATCAATCGGTCAAAGACCTCCAGATGCACCTGAACCGAACCATGCTGCGCGGAAAAGGCTGACAGCGCCGGTGCGACGATGCGCCGGCCAAAGCCGAAGCTGCTGCACACCCGCAATAGGCCACGCGGCTCACTGCGGGTGATTCCAACCTCTTCGATCAGATGGTCGACATCATCGAGGACGCGCTGTGCCCAATGATAGATGCGCTCACCCGCCTCGCTCGTCACCACGCGGCGGGTGGTTCGGTGAAAAAGTGTCGTCGCCAGCGCTTCTTCCAGCACGCGGATACGCTTGGTGACGTAGGCTGGCGACATACCCAGGCCTGCTGCCGCGCCTGAAAAACTGGAGGCTCGAACGACAGCACAGAATACATGCAGATCAGCCGGAAGCACATTTTTCATGATTCGTGCATATTCAATTCACAATATGCTCTATTGTAGACGGATTGTCTCACCGACTACCATGGCTTCGCTTTTTCATTTTTATCGAGTAAGTCCATGTCTAACCCATTCAGAATCGCCGCGATTGCGGGCGATGGTATCGGCAACGAAGTGCTGCCAGAAGGCCTTAGGGTAGTGCAGGCTGCCGCGCAGCGTTTTGGCCTGCAATTGGAAATTGTTCATTTTGACTGGGCCAATTGCGCCTATTACGAGCGGCATGGCGAAATGATGCCGCCAGACTGGAAAGCCCAGTTGCAGGCATTCGATGCCATCTTCTTCGGCGCTGTGGGCTGGCCCGAAACAGTGCCCGATCACATCTCGCTGTGGGGCTCGCTGCTGAAATTCAGGCGCGAGTTTGACCAGTACATAAACTTGCGCCATGTGCGCCTGTTTGACGGCGTGCCGTGTCCGCTGGCAGGCCGCAAGGCTGGCGACATTGATTTCTATATTGTGCGCGAGAATACCGAAGGCGAATACACCAACCTTGGAGGCTGCCTGTTTCCAGATACCGACCGCGAAATCGTGATCCAGGAATCGGTATTCACCCGCCATGGCACTGATCGTGTGTTGCGCTATGCCTTCGACCTGGCACAAAGCAGGGAACGCAAGCATTTGACGGTTGCGACCAAGAGCAACGGAATAGCCGTCAGCATGCCCTGGTGGGACAGCCGAGCCGATGCCATGTCGGCCCACTATTCCGATGTCCTCATGGACAAGCAGCATATCGACATCCTGGCGGCACGTTTTGTACTGCAACCACAGCGCTTTGATGTGGTGGTGGCATCAAATCTGTTCGGCGACATTCTTTCCGATTTGGGGCCTGCGTGCGCAGGCACGATAGGCATCGCGCCATCGGCCAATCTGAATCCGGAGCGCAAGTTTCCGTCGCTGTTTGAGCCTGTGCATGGTTCGGCGCCAGACATCTATGGACAAGGCGTCGCCAACCCTATTGCCATGATCTGGTCGGGCGCGCTCATGCTGCAATTCCTTGGAAGCGACGATGCCCACGACGCCATTGTGCGCGCAATCGAAGACTGCCTGAAGTCAGGCCCCCGCACCCCGGATCTGGGCGGAAATGCACGCACCACTGACATCGGCCGCGCCATTGCGGAGCATGTTGCCGGGTGCTGACCCTTCAAAAATTACCACTCATATCGTTCACGAGGAGACAAACAGTGAAGAAAGCATTGCTAACCATGATCCTGGCCGCGGGATGTGCAAGCCTTTCGCCCGCGCAGGCGGAGAACTATCCCAACAAGCCGATTACCTGGATCGTGCCCTTTGCCGCAGGCGGCCCCACCGACTCACTGGCCCGGCTGATGGCCGATCGGGTTGGCCGCGAGCTGGGCCAATCCATTATCGTTGAAAATACACCGGGGGCAGGTGGAACAATAGGCGCTGCGCGTGCTGCGCAAGCCAGCCCTGACGGCTACACCATGCTGGTAGGCCATTTCGGATATATGGCGGCGGCTCCCTCTCTTTACACGAAGCTGCGCTATGACCCTGTAAAAGACTTCAAGGGCATTTTTCGTTTTCCTGACACGCCCATGGTTCTGCTGGTAAATGCCCAGACCCCATACCATTCGCTGCAGGATCTGCTCAGTGCGGCCCGCGCACAGCCCGGAGCCTTGAATATTGCCAACGCAGGCGTCGGCTCAGCCTCGCATCTCACAGCCGCGCTATTTGCACAAAGCGCCAATATCGATGTCCAGGGCATTCCATATCGAGGTGGGGGTCAGGCATTAACTGATGTCATGGGCGGACAGGCGGATGCGATATTTGACCAAACCAATACGGTGATGGGGCTGGCCGGTAGCGATAAAGTTCGGCCGCTTGCGCAGACCTCGCCCACGCGCAGCAAGCAATTGCCTGACCTGCCGACTGTCGCTGAAGCTGGCGTCCCCGGCTTTGAAGCACAGACATGGTATGGCTTGTACGCTCCAGCGGGCACACCTCAGGTAGCAGCTGACCGTGTATTTGAGGCTTATCGGAACGCCTTGACCGACCCAGACTTCCAGAAAGCCCTGTTCAAGCAAGGCCTGCAGTCTTTGCCCGACAGCGAATATACTGGAACCGCACTAGAGCGGCATACCCAAGCCGAGATCGAGAAATGGCGCAAAGTCATTAGCAACGCAGGCATTCAACCACAATCCTGAGATCTGTAATCCATGAGTATTGCCGCTGAAACTGTCAGTGCCGATGGCGGCACTCACGGTGAATTCTTGTTGCAGTCGTTCACTCTACTCTCAGGAGCGCGCATCTCTCCGCTGCGACTGTCCTACACAATGTATGGCCAGCCGAATACGGACCACAGCAACGTCGTGCTGATTCTTCCAGGCACCAGCAATACACGTCACGGTGCCCGGGGGCATATTGGACCGGGCCGCGCATTCGACACACGTCGATACTGCGTCGTGTCGATAGATGCCCTGGGCGGCGGAGACTCCAGCCAGCCAGGCGATGGTCCAGGCGCAGACTTCCCCGCCTACTCTGTCGCCGACATGGTACGCGCTCAGCACGCGCTTGCACTCAGCCTTACCGATGGAGGCCCTCTTGCCGCAGTCGGAGGCGCATCCATGGGGGCTTTTCAAGCACTGGAATGGGCTCTGCGCTACCCTCATCTTGTGCCCGCCGCAGTATTGCTGGTACCAGCGGCAAGGGCGGGCCAATTGTTCCAGGAAACCGTCAGGCAGATGCGCCGCATCATTGAGTTGGATCCCGCATGGGAAAACGGACGTTACCGCAACAACCCCATATCCGGTTTGCGGACTGCGGGATGCCACTATTTCCCCTGGACAGTTACCGACAGCTATCTCGAATCAGCAGCCCCTGACACTCTGGCTGGAGATCTACGCGCCGTAGCCGACAACTTCGCAGGCTGGGATGCCTGGTCGCTGATCCGTCGATACGAGGCTTCGAGTCAGTTTGACGCCGCAGCGGGCCGAGGCAGTCTGGAAGATGTACTGGCCAGCATACACGCGCGGTTGCTGCTTTTGCCTTGCCTTCAAGACAGGCTGTTGGGTGTGGGCAGTGCCAGGCTAATCCATCGCCTGGCTCCCCGCTCAGACTATGTGGAAATCAACTCCCCACGCGGTCATCTTGCCTGGCGCCCGATACCAGGCTCGGACGAAACCACGCTCATCTGGCGTACGGTGTCAGCTTGGCTGGCTGGGTAGTTGCGCCCCAATGAAAACTTATCAATCCAACGCCACACTCGTTTGAATATTGCCTGTATACTTTTCCGCCAATAAGATACAAAAAGTATCATCTATACATAACAGCGCGGGGGTGGCAGGGAATGAAGCGACGGTTCCACTATATTGGCGGCATGCTGTTCATGCTGCTAGGCATATCAGGGTGTTCAACATTTCATAGTATTCCGGCACCTCCCGCCAACCTCACCGAGGCGCCGCTGACCGAGCAGGAGATTGCCGACGCTTCCAATCGCGGCATCTGGGGGCTCTACGTGGATTTGCCCGGCACTTCCCGCGTTTCGCCACGGCAGAAGCACACGGAGATCAAGTGGCGCTGGGTCAGGAAGGGGCAGGCCATTGAGGAAGCCTGGCACATTCAGCAATCCAAAGAACCTCTCAACACATATTTGATCTGGCGCGGCGACGAGCCGGGCACCCTGTATTCTCAAACGCCAGGCCTTCTCGGCATGGCTTGGCGCGGCTGGGTCCAGAAAGACGGCAGCATATTGTTTCAGGGCGCCTCCCCGATGGCAGTCTCCTATCAGATGGCCATGGCGGACGATGGCGCGCTGGAGATACGCGGCGCAAGTATCAATGACGGGGCTCTGGTTTCCCTGAGTGAGGTGCAGCCAACTGACCGCTATGTGGCAACCACTGCGACGCCTGCCGACAAGCCATCCGTGGCAAGCGCTGGCCGCCCAACGAATACAGCCGCATTGCAGCCTGTCCAGCGCCCGCCCGCCACGCCGACGAGCGAATCTGCAAAGCCGGCACAGCAGGCACAGGAAAAATCCACTGCCTCACGGAATGAACGGCAACCCAAGGCCGACGAACTACTCGCCAAAGCCAACGATGAAGATCTGCTTGCGCATTTGAACCTGGCCACCACCCGGCTTGCGCTAGGCCGTGCCAAAGTGGCTTCGGATAATGCGCAGAGCTTGTTGAAGGCCAAGATGGTCATGGCGGCGATTTCGAAGAATGTACCCCCGAAGGTGGCCAGCAAGAATGGAGACTTTTGGACCTTCTGCATCTACGGCATGCACCTACCGCATGGTCAAGCTGCTCAGTACATTGTCACCAACCTCATAAACCAGCGCATCTACGAATACCCCTATCCGACAAATTCAAAACAAGCCCAGGCTGAGCTTGATGCTTACCAGGGCCCGAATATGCCCTATGCGGTCAAGAATCGCTTTGACAATGCGGTTACGCGATCTGGATTTATTCCACGCACCCTGGACGAATATGCCCTTGAATGTTTCACATACATTAGCCTGCAGTCAGCGCTCAGCCATTACCCCAAGCCGGGTGAAGATCCCAGCATGACTTATGTTGTCTGGAATAACCTGGAAGACGAAGACCTGGCCGGACGCCTGAAAGTTCCGACACAAGCGGAGATAGACAAAGCCAAACGGGACGCCGACGAGGCCGACAGAACACTGCTGGCCGCCCAGGAATCCATGCGTCAGGCGGAAAAACGCGCGGCATTGAGCACCGAGGCCGTGAAACGCGCAGAGGCCTGCGCCGCCGGCAATGCGAAGGCCTGCGGCCAGTGAGGTACTCTGAACTAGGCTTGAAGACGGTGATCGTGGATCACCACGATCATGCCCAAAGCCGTAGTGCATCCGCCCGTTTGGCGCTCGAACGAGCGCAGTCGCATATGGTAATTCAGTCGACGATTATTGATCGTAGCTACCGTAGTGTTGAGGTACTAGGAACGCAAATTCTGTGCTCATATCAGCACCGAGGCATAACCAAAGGTCTGAAAGCCATGATCAAGCAGCGCCTACAGCCTTTGCCTGACAGCGAATATCCTGGAGTTGCACGGATCGGCATACACACGCTGAGATCGAGGAAAGAAATGAAGTAAGGACATTCACCATCACACAATCACGATTACTGCATAGCCCTACTTAGCTGCTCAGACAAAGCCGTTCTGATCTGGCGTGCCGTTTTGGAATAACTAGCAAGATAGTTACCTACATCAGTAACGAGCATCAGCGACCACTGGTATCTGGTCAGTTTATCCACTGACCACCATCCACATCAATAATTTCTCCAGTCAAGAAAGACGGCTGAGCCCTTCCGAGAAAATAGATAACTTCTGCAACATCTTCCGGTGTCCCTAGACGCCTTAGCGGGATACCTGCTTCGATAGCCTCACGATGAGGTGTGAAATGCCCACGAGTCATTCGAGTATCAATAGCACCGGGACATACCGCATTAGCCTGTATCACAGGCGCCAGTTCACGGGCCAAAGCGCGGGTCAATCCGAGTATGCCAGCCTTGGCTGTTACGTACGCGATTTTGCTTGCAGCATTCGGCCCTCCACCAGTGTGTGCCCCTACTGATGATACGTTAACGATACGACCGCCACCTTGCTCCATCATAATCGGCACTATTGCCTTGCACCAATTGAAGTAGCCCTTTAGATTTACCTGAATAGTACGATCCCATTCCTCTTCACTTAATTCTAATAATGTCTTAGTCTGGGCCATACCAGCATTATTCACTAAAACATTCACCTTGCCCCAACGTTCTGCTAATTGGCACCCATATTGTTGCGCAGCGTGGAAATCTGAAACATCGGCTGGAACAGCCAAACAATCGACACCGAGTTCTCCGATGTTTCGCACCGCATCGTCAAGTGCAGGGCCCGGTAAATCGACCAACGCGACCTTATTACCTGCTTGAGCATACCGTCGCGCGGTCGCGAATCCAATACCATTGGCACCTCCCGTAACAATAACGGAACCAGTCTCTGTACAAGGCGATAAGGCATCGGCCAAGATGGTCATAATAATGAGACTCCATTGCACTAAGGCAATATATTAGGATCAGAAAGGCCTATAAGGGCATCAATCATTCTATGTAGATGCGCTACACCACGGTAATGGCGCCAAGGCTTCAGGATCAGTAATGACATCAATAATCACGGGAGCTCGCGCAGCAAGTGCACGCTCAAACACCGTGGGGAAATCCTCAATGCGTTCCACACGCATACCTATACACCCCATCGCCTGCGCAATCTTGGAAAAATCCATAGGTAAATAATGAAAAATTTCACGCCGATTACCTACATGGCCCTCGTAGGCAGCATTTATGGAGCGCGCACCCTGCGCCAAACAACCGTTGTTATTTATAACCGTGATGGTGTTGAGCTTCCAGCGCAATGCTGTCTCTAGCTCGGGCATGTGATACATAAACCCCCCGTCACCAGTGAAGCACACGACTGGTTTATTGGGTTCAGCTAACTTCGCTCCCAAAGATGCAGGAAACCCCCAGCCCAGCGAGCCTGATGCACGATAATAGCGCTGTCCCTCGTGGTTCAAATCCGTGAGTGTCCCAGTCCACTGTGAAGAATAGCCAGTATCTGTAACTAGAATTGCATCGCTAGGCAGACATTCTCCGAGAACAGTACAGAGTAGCTCCGGACGGATGCGCAAGCCATCGCTCCGGGTACGTACCGCTTCATATGACTCACGCCATTCTCGTACGTAACCTTGCACCTGCTCCACCCAGGCTTCATGCCGCTTAGCAGGGCAAGCAACACGCAACTGTTGTAAAACAATAAGAGGATCTCCTACTAACCCCAGGGCATTAGGATAATTTCGGCCAACCTCGGCAGGATCACAATCAATCTGGATTACACGGACATTATGATTAGGTAATGACCAATTGTTGGATACTTGGTCCCCCACTTTGCTGCCCGCGTAGATCACCAAATCTGAGTCATTAACAGAGCGGTTCGCACAGTCACGAGAATACGTGCCGACTACGCCCGCATTCAATCGATGCTTTTCCGGCAACACGGCCTTTGCATCAAGTGACGCAACGACGGGAATATCCAAATGCTCGACAAACTCACGTAGGTCATTCTCTGCAGCAGAGATGACCAACCCCATATCTGCAACTAGGATTGGCCGCTCCGCCTGTGCAATGAGCGCCGCAGCTTTCTCTATTCTCACTGGTTCTGCGGAAGCACGGTGCGACGGGAAGCTGACATGCTCGCAACCGGACGGTATGGGAAAATCACAAACAGCTGCGCCAATAACGTCACCGGTATGGCCAGCGATATCCAGATGGACAGGGCCGGGGGTACCAGTCGTGGCTATTCGGAACGCCTGTCGCAATAAAAGCGGTAACTGTTCAGGAACATCAACACGCATACTCGCCTTAGTGACGGGAAAGAACAAAGGCTCATGAGGTATCTCCTGATAGGCATTCCGATATTGCATGGGAGCCGGTTGGCGTCCTGTAAGAGCAATCACGGCAGATTGGCCCAAAAAGGCGTCTTGCAATCCTGCGGCTAGATTTGCTGCTCCGACCGATTGACACATACAGACTCCGGGTTTGCGAGATATACGCGCATATCCATCCGCCATATAGGCGGCTCCCTTTTCCGAGTGTGCCAATATCCTGGCAATGCCTACATCTTCCATTTCAACTAGGGTTCTGCGCAAAATAGCGTCCATGAAGAATACGTGTTTAACATCATGTGCCGCTAATGCGCGAGCGATATACTGTCCTCCCGTCATGTTGGCTGACATGGAGCCTCCTATATATAAATACGTGATGGCTTAGCCGAGGAATAACATTTCGGGTACACCCTGCGTGCCTACCGCTACTGCAAACAATGCTCCCGCTAGAGGCTGGCGTGCTAGCTCTTCTGCCGACAATCTCTGGGTAGCAGTAGTGATATACAGAGTATCCAGTTTCGGCCCTCCAAATGCACATGAAGTCACCCCTGTGACGGGCAACTGCACGATCTTGTCAATTTCCCCCTTAGGGGTATAGCGCACAACACGCGAGCCTCGTACCTCCGCACTCCATAAACATCCGTCGATATCAACAGTTGCTCCGTCGGGGCGTCCAGGATGACCCGACATATCCCGAAAAACCCTTGGAGTATGAGGTATGCCTTCGACAGTATCGAAGTCATAAACCATGATTTTCAAACTCGGAGTGTCTGCAAAGTACATGAGGTTCCCGTCCGGGCTCCATGCAAGGGAATTTGGAATGGTGATATTCGCCAGCAATGCCTCATATTTTTTATCGGCATCAATCCGGTATAGTGAACCAGTAGGTAAACGGTCGCCATCGTTCATACTACCTACCCAAAAACGCCCCTGACGATCGCACTTCCCATCATTCAGTCGGTTATTAGGTAAGTCGGGTTCGATATTGAGCCACTCATCCAATTGATACGACGATGTATCAAAGGTGTATAACCCTGATTTCAGAGCAAGCAACATATCCCCAGATTTAGACTCGCAGAAACTGCCGACAGCCTCTGGTAATTCGAACCGCTCAACCTTTTCCGTTACTAAATCATAAGACTGCAATGCGGGGCGGCGCACATCTATCCAGTACAGACGCTGATGACGGGCAGACCATAGAGGAACCTCACCCAGAATGTCCTTACTTTCTACTATGCAATCTGCTTGAATCACTTTTCACTCTTAATTGAAGTTGCTACTTGGCCCCAACGCTGCTCTTCTTGTTTCAAATAATCGGCGAAGGCCTGAGAATCCTGATATCCAGGCTGTGCATCTGCAGCCAGAAGTTTTGATTGCACGTCAGGCGAGGCCACTATCTCCCCAATAACATCCGATAGCTTCTTAATAACTTCCTGGGGGGTTCCCGCTGGTGCATTTAAACCAAACCAAGACAACGCCACCACATTAGGATAGCCAAGCTCAGCCATTGTGGGCACCTGCCGGGTATTAGCACCGCGATTTTCCCCGAAGGTTGCTAGCGCTCGTAAGTTGCCAGCAGACACCAGACCCGTCATTGTTCCTGCGGCCAGTACAGACATTGATACGCGCCCGCTCACCAAGTCAGGCAAAATTCCGGGCGCTCCTTTATATTGCACAGTCTCAAGATTTATTCCTGCAGCCTGTTGGAATAGTTCACTAGCCATTCGTTGAGTCGAACCAGTACCAGGGCTGGCATATTGCAATGGCTTATCTCCCGCTTTCTTGGCCAAATTGACGTAATCAGCAATGGTCCTCACTGACGAAGTCGCTGGCACCGCCATCATATTGTCCATGACGGCGAAGCGTGCGACTGGCACCAGATCATCAGGCTGCCAACGACGCCCCGTCTCGATAAACTGATTAATAGCAAGCCATGGGCCAGTAATCAGCAGCGTATAGCCATCCGGAGCAGCTTTAACTACTGTATCAGCCGCGATATTGGAATTAGCACCTGGCTTGGGTTCCGCTACAAAAGTCTGTCCTAATCGCTGCGACAGTTCAGTTGTAAGTATGCGAGCAACAACATCGGCAGCACCACCTGCAGGATATGGGATCACAACAGTCACTGGCCTACTAGGCCAGACAGGTGTGCTCATTGTCGTCCCCGAAAAGGCACTCATCAGTGCTGCGCCAGTCAATAAAAACAGCTGTCTCCTGTTCAACATCTTGGTGTCTCCATAGTTTTCGTTTTTAAGTGGCACCTACCATGCGTACAAATAAATAGGGCTCTATGCAGCCTTCTCGGCCTGCTTGTCCAGCAACTGCAATGCAAACTCCTTCGATGCATTCATGATTGCGTATGCAACTTCTTCCGCAGCTAACTCGTCACGCTCACTCAGTGCATTTTGTAACCGTGCCCAGTAAATATTTGAATCCTCGCGACGCTCACGTGTTGATGTACCCAAATAACAGTAATGCCAGAACATCTTCTGCCGCAGCACAATCATCATGTCTCTCAGATAGCGATTTTTGATCGCGCCATACATCCTGCTGCTAATATCGTTTGTCGAGGCTTTGTAGGCCCGCTCATCACAACCAGCCGCTGTAGCAGATATCAATGCCTGGATATCCGCTCCTATTGCCTCAATATCATCCCACTGCCCTTCGCGTGCGATGCGCTTGGCACATAATGCGAACATATCTGCACGAGCCTCGAATAGCTCACGAATTTCTTCGTGACTGGGCTCTACGACCCTTACGCCTCTCCATGGCACGATTTCCACCAAGCCATTACGCTCCAACACTCGAAACGTCTCTCTTAACGGTGCTCGGCTTACACCAAAACGTGCAGCTATATCCTGCTCTTTCAGCCGTTCTCCCGGAGAATAAACGCCTGTAATAATGTCTTGTGTAAGCTTTTCGACGAGTTGATCTGTCAGAGACAGGAATGGAGTGGAGTCTGAAATATTCATGAATGTGTAACGTTGGATTGGTTATGTCTTTGAATCCTGCGTGCATACGATGGTCCGAACTCTCGCGTACTCGCATAGATCTCTGGTAGCGGACGTCCATTGGCAAGCGTTAGCCATACTCGATATAAATGTCGCCGGAGAGAGGCATCCTCATGATCCGTATAACGGGTACGAGAATGCAGAATCGAGTAATTATTACCAATTTGGATATCCCCAGGCTGCATAGAAAATGCCAAATGTAATGCAGGGTCGGCACAGAGTTGATCAAATAGATCAAGCGCTTCGCGTTGTGCACTACTCAGACGCGGCACATCCGCAAAGCGCTGCGCTGCTTCTATATAGCGGCGCTTATATAAGACGTTGAGATTACCCTCATACTCGGTAAAGATCGGTAGAACCTGCACCTTCGTATCATTTTCATGTTGACTTCGTGCGTCGAAATAGAACGGTTGCTGAAGAACCTCAGCAAGATCCGGGCGGGCTTCCAAAATGGCATTAAACAACGCACCTGCACTCACTAGCTTGCTTACCCCACCTTCTTTGGCTGTGCGCAAACAAAGCAACATGAAAGCATCCCCGCCGTCGTTATGAAACTTCAGTTCATCATCAGTTTCGTACCCTCTTGTGCTATCGCTACCCTCAACTCTCTTTCCTGTGTTGGTAACGCTATGCAGCAGGTTCCTCTTAATATCCTGTGGTTCGGGTGTTCCCAGATGTACAGCCAGCCCCCAAATAACTCGCTTAGCCGACTCTGCAGTGAACTTATCAATTTCCAGCCCGCGTAATACAGCAAAGCCACGCCCCCCTTCCAAACTGTCACGAATATCCGCCAGCTTCGACTCTAGATTGGGGAGGCCAAAGTCTTCCTTCGTGATGTCAAAGAGAGGAATACCCGCAGCCTCAGTTGATTTCACTGCCGACACGATTTCATCCGAGTCGACAGGTGATAAGTACGTCAGCCATTGATCACTTTGTGCCAACTCGCCACCGTTCCAGACAGATGGGCCGGTAACTTTCTCATTCAGCATAATTGTCTCCATTGCTAATTTTTAAGATTATATATTTGTCGACAATGTTACTTTTATAAAAACCTATTTGGCAGGGGGGTTTTCCCTTAGGGACCAAATATCTGGCCAATCTGGCAAAAATGCTACTGCCTATGGAAAATCTTCGATACGTGAGGTACCAGGAGCTAGCATCAACTGTTCTGGTAATTCCGCCTGAACACATCTTCTCCCATCGCCTGCACATGCTGTTCGATCAACACCTTGAATGGCGCCAGCAGGTGTTCAAAGCTTTGAGCGGGCTCTAGTATCGACAGGGTGCGGGCGATGGCTTCGATGGTGGACACCGCCGCGGGTTCGCTGGTTTTGCGGATCCGGTATGCGGACGGTTCGCCTGCGGGCAGGCTGAAGCGCGGCAGGGAATCGAGCACTGGATTTGCGCTGACGATCTTGCGTGCCTTGCGCCATGTGCCATCGGGCACGATCAACAGCGACGGTTGGTCCTGGGCCGGCGAAGCGCTCGACATCATTGGGCTTGCTTCTTTTGCCGGAAACAGCAGAACCGCTCGAGGCTCAGAGGCAACGATGCCGTCCAATTGTGGAAAGTGCTCTCCCACAAGCAGCTGTGCATTGTCCAGCCCCAACACGGCCAGACGCGCGGTATTCAAGGGGTGGCTTGCTTCATCTGGATGCTGCAGAACCAGCACGCGCGTGCGATTTGAGATTCTGCTTACATATGCGCACAGGCAATGGGAAGCGGGCCGCCGGCATTGCGCGCAGCGGGGACGGGATGTTTGCTTCGGTTCCGGCATGCGCTCTATTCTACAAAAACCTTGCATGCCGGAGCCCCGCTCCAAAACCCCGCCCCGCAGGCCTTCGCGCCAGGAATTTGACGGCTGAATATTATCTACCCATAATGAAAATAATTCTTGTTTCTGACGATTATGCCTCCCATTACGCCCGAGTCATGGCATGTCCAGGTTGAAGCCGCGCCACTGAGCATCAGCGGCGGCCTGTTGCATATAGCGCCTGACCAGATCATCACCGAAGAGAACGACCCTGGCCTGAAGCTCGTGCTGCTGCTGAGCGAAGGGGCCGTACGGTACCATCTGCCGCGCTCCGGTCCCACCCAGGTGCGGGGCCCGGCCATGCACCTTAGCCTCAGCCGCCGCCCTTTCACCGTCGTCCACAGTTTTCATGCCGATGCGCCGCTGCGTTATGTAGCCATACGCCTTCCCCAATCGACCCTGCACCAATGGCTGGATCAGGACATCGACAGCCTTTCCCGCCGCCTGCACGGGGCCGCCTCCAGCCCTTTCACGCTGAATACCCAGGCTGACAAGCCTCTGCAGGCGCTTGCCCAGCAGTTGCTGCTTTGCCCGCTGCAGGGCGACCTGCGGCAGTTGTATCTGTCCGGCAAGGCGCTGGAGCTGACGGCCACTGTGCTGGCGGCGCTTGACACAAAATCGCCCCCGCCCGCCACGAATATGCCCGCACGCCAGCGCGACTGCCTGCAACAGGCTCGCGCGCTGCTGCTGGAGAATCTTGCGCAGCCGCCTAGCCTGGAATGGCTGGCAGCCAAAGTCGGCCTGAGCATTACGCTCCTGACGCGCGGCTTCAGACAGTTGTTCGGCACGAGCGTCTACGAGTTCGTGCGCGAACAGCGGCTGGAGTTCGCCTATCACCTGCTCGCCTCGGGCGACTGCAGTGTGTCCATTGCCGCAAGCGCCTGCGGCTACAGCGATTCGCACTTCTCCAAAGTATTCCAGAAACGCTTTGGCGTGGCGCCGCATGCCTTGCGCCGCTGATACGGCACAACAGTACCGGCAATCGCCAGACAAATACCGGCCCGCACCAATCAGGCCGCCGCTCTCTGCATAGAATCAATAAGACTCATTATCAATACCCTATTTTGTAGAGAGCCCCCTTCGTGGATATCAATCCGTCCTGCCCGCGCGCGCCGCGCGGGTGCGGCTGCGCCGGCCTGTCGGCACTGCTGCTGATCGGCCCCGCCGCCGTTGCCCAGACTACGCCAGAGATAAGCCAACTGCCCAGTGTCACAGTGTCCGCACAGCGCGACAACACGCCTGCGCTGACGAAAAGCGGCCAAACCCTGAAGGAAATTCCGCAGTCAGTGACCATCATTACCCGCGAGCGCATGGATCAGCAGAACCTGCAAAGCCTGGACGAGGTTCTGCAGCATGCGCCCGGCATTACCGTGCAGCCATATCAGCAGCTGACCACCGGCTACTATGCGCGCGGCTTCAAGATAGATTCTTTTCAGCAGGACGGCGTGCCTATCCAGATGGGGCAGACAGCCAGCCCCCCGCAAGACATCGGGATCTATGAGCGCATCGAGATCTTGCGCGGCGCCAATGGCCTGATGCAAGGCAGCGGCAATCCGGCTGCCACGGTCAATCTGGTACCCAAGCGCGCACCACGGGAATTTCTGGCCCAGGGGGAAGTGTCCGCGGGCAGTTGGGATCGGTACCGGGGCCTGCTCGACGTGGGCGGTCCAATCAATGAAAGCGGCAGTCTGCGCGCCCGCCTGGTCGCCAGCCATGAAGATCGCGGCTTTTTCTATGACATTGCCGATCAGCAATCCAGTACCTTCTTCGGCACCGCCGATCTCGACCTGGGGCCAGACACAGTGCTGACGCTGGGCCTGCAGCATCAGCGCATCCGCTCCACCACCAATATGGCCGGGGTTCCTTTCTACAGCAATGGCCAGGATATCGGCCTGCCACGCTCCACCTACCTGGATGTGGATTGGGATCGCTTCGACTGGGATACCACGCGCGCCTTTGGCGGCATTGAGCACGATTTCAGCAACGGATGGACCGCCAAGCTCAACATGAACTACCAGACAGGAGACTCCAGGCTGAAGTATGCCGGCGCGTACGGTGCGGTGGACCCTGTCACTGGAAGCGGCCCGCGCCTGACGGGCGGAGCCTACAAATTCGAGAACCGCCAGACCAGTGTGGACGGTTATCTGAACGGCCCGTTCAGCCTGCTGGGTCGCCGGCATGAGGCGACCGTGGGAATGAATTACCAGCGTACAAGCCTGGAGCAGTTTTCGGCGAATTTCCTGAGCCCGCTGGATCAACCCGTGGATATCCGGGACTGGGATCCTGGCAGTGTTCCAGAGCCCGCCACCGGCCCCTATGCCTCTCGCGGCCCAACGCGTACGACCCAGTCTGGCCTCTATGCCGTCGGACGGTTTTCGCTGATGGACCCGCTCACGCTGGTTACGGGCGTGCGCCTGAGCCAGTGGAAACAGGAAGGCGCGGGCAGTTCCAGCAAGCTGAACAATGAGTGGACGCCGTATGGCGGCCTGATACTGGATATCACACCACAATGGTCTGTATATGCCAGCTATGCGCAGATCTTCCAGCCTCAGACACAGACCACCTGGGATGGCCAAACCCTGGATCCCGTAAAAGGCACCAATCTGGAAATAGGCATCAAGGGCGAGCTTCTGGATGGGCGCGTGAACAGCAGCCTGGCGCTATTCAATATCCGCCAGCGCAATCGCGCCCAGGTGGATCCCGCCTATCCTTGCGCCGGTATGAACTGCTTCTATATCGGTGGCGGCGAAGTGGAAAGCCAGGGCGTGGAGCTGGAAATCAGCGGCCGTCCCATGAAGGGCCTGGACGTGTCGCTGGCCTATACCTTCAACACAAGCAAATACCTGGAGGATGCCCAGTCTCAAGGCCAGCCCTTTTCCAGCTTTTCGCCCAAACACATCGCGCGGCTATGGGCCAACTATACGTTTCCCTGGGACAACGGCCGCCTGAGCGCGGGCCTGGGCGTGCAGGCCCAAAGCGCCTATACAGTGCAGTCCGGCGGGCTGACGCTGCGTCAGGGAGGCTATGCATTGGCCAGCGCACGGCTGGGCTATCGCATCAACCACAACCTGAGCGCTGCCCTGCATGTAAACAATCTGTTTGACCGCCGCTATTACCAAAGCCTTTCCGGCCCGCAATGGAATAACCGCTATGGAGAACCGCGCAGCATCATGCTGACGCTGCGTGCACAGTACTGAAACCAATCCGCATTCCCTGACACCATGACATCAAGCACTTCGCACCTCACCGCATTTACGCTGTCCGAGACGCTGGCGACACTCCAGCCGGATGCGTCAGTACAGCTTCTGCCCTTCAACGAACGCGGCCGGGCCCAAGCCAACTGGATCGTCGGCATCCGATCCTTTTCAGGCAAGGCATCGGTACACGGCAGCCATTGGGAACGCCACCCTCGGGGCGACGAGATACTGACGCTGCTGGAAGGCGGCCTAGAGGTCATTCTGCAAAGCCCGCAGGCAGATAAGCGATTGACGCTGCATGCCAATGAGTCTGTCGTGGTGCCGCAAGGCTGCTGGCACCGCCTGGAGGTAACCCGCCCAGGGCGACTGCTGTTCATTACACCGTCGACCGACAGCGAGCATCGCTTGTGCGAGGAGTGCTGAATTGAACCAGATGTCGCCACGTCCTCCCGCGCTACTATGGCCGCTGATCGCCTGCCTGTATATTTCCCAGGGAATTCCCTTCGGCCTGGCCATGGAAGCCTTGCCAACCGCCTTGCGGCATGCAGGCACCGAACTGGCGACACTGGCATGGCTGCCCCTGGTTGGCCTGCCTTGGGTGCTGAAATGGAGCTGGGCCACCTGGGTCGACAACCATTGGGCAATGGCCGCCGGACGGCGCCGCAGCTGGATTCTGCCTATGCAGGCAATTGTGCTTGGTGCCCTGCTCGGCGTCTGGTTTCTCGGAATATCGGTTGATACCCTGCCCTGGCTGCTGGGCTTGGCTGTAACGGCCTCACTGGCCAGCGCGACCCAGGACGTGGCCACCGACGCCCTGGTCGCCGAGCAGTTTCCCAGCAGGTATCTGCCGACAGCCAACGGCATACAGGTGGCCAGCACCATGGTCGGTTTCTTCTACGGCGGGCCCGTGTTCCTGATGATCTATGGCCGCCTGGGGCAGGCACCTGCCATGCTTGCGCTGGCCTTGCCGATCTGCGTCAGCCTCCTTCTCGCGCTGGCTTGGCGTGAACCGGCCACGCAGATGATCCACAGATCGGACAGGGCGAGCCTGTTGCGTTTCTTTCTGTCTGGCCGAAGCGCCTGGCTGCTGGTTGCCGCTGCCTTCCTGTCGGCTGTGACGGTGGTCCCCTGCCACAGCCTTGGAAAACTGTTGCTGGCGGATGCTCACTGGCCACTGGCGAAAATCGGGCAGATCGGCACGTTGGGCGGTGTGATGACCATTTTGCTGGGCTGCGGAGGAGGCGCGTGGCTGGTCCGCAGGCTGGGAGCCTGGCCTGCTTTCCATGCCGGCATTGCGGCAGCCGGGCTGGCTGCCGCCGCCTGGGCCTGGCTGGCCTCACATTCTCCCAGCCTTCCTGTTGCCATCGTTGGCATTGCAACCCTGCTCGCCAGGTTCGGCGCGGGCTGCGCCTCGGTAGCCATCATGACCGCCGCCATGGATTTCACCCGCAGGCGGCATCAAGCCGGTACCGACATGACCATGGTGCAAAGCTCGCGCGACTTCGGGGAAATGGCGGCATCGTCCGTGTTCATCGCGCTGGCCGCTCAGTTGGGCTATGTGCAAGGATTCCTGCTTGGCCTGGGCCTGGCTGCGCTTACGCTATGCGCGGCATTGCCCATGCTTGGCGCCCGTCGCAAAAAACACCATGCCTGAACCGCTGCCGAACGTGCCATCATGGTCCATTCCTTTAATCGCTTCTTGCACCTAGGCGCCGCAGTCTAGCGAGTATTGGATTCGTCCTGCCCATTCCGGGCATTCCACAGAATAAGCACGCCAATGATGGATGCAATAATGGATCCTACAAAGACTGCGGCCTTGGCGGCGACAAAATCGCCTTCCACAGGGAAGGCCTGACCGGCAATGAACAGGGACATGGTAAAGCCTATGCCGGCGAGCGCTCCCGCGCCGATAAGCTGGCGCCATGAGTAGTCAGAGGGCTTCTTCGCCACGCCCAACCTGACAGCTATCCACGATGCCAGGACCAGGCCCAACGGCTTGCCAAGTACCAATCCGCCAATAATGGCGAGCACCAGGGACCCGTGCTCGCCCATGATGCCCGGTGCGATGGCAACGCCCGCATTGGCGAGTGCAAACAAGGGCAGCACCACATAGTTTGAACGGGCGCCAACGGTACGAAGCAGACGGGCGGCGGGAGACTCCAGCCGGTCATGCAGCGCTTCAAATGCCTTCAGGGCCGGCAATGAGGGTCCATTGCGCAAGACCTCCTTGCTGCGGCGCGCTTCGGCATTCAGGATAGCGTCGGCCTGTGCCGTCAATGCCACCATGTTGACGGGTGGCCGGGTGGGAATGAATAGCGCGAGCAGCACGCCAGCCAGGGTAGCATGCAGCCCGCTGGCATGGACGCATGCCCACAAGAGAATGCCGACCGCTGCATAGGGCGCCACACGATAGATGTGAGCGCGATTGAGCAGAGCCAGCACACCCACCAGAATGGCCGCCGCAGCCAAGTACTGCAGATGCAATGTGTCGGAATAGAACATGGCCACGACGACGATAGAACCTATGTCATCCACAATCGCAGCGGCCGTCAGGAATACGCGCAGCGAAGTCGGCACCCTGTCACCCATCATTGCGATCAGCGCCACAGCGAAGGCCGTGTCTGTCGCGATAGGCACGCCCCAGCCATGCGACCATACTCCCTGCGGCACAATCAGCGAATAGATGATCGCGGGGGCCGCCATGCCGCCCAGCGCGGCGGCAATGGGCAAGGCCGCCGCACGCTTGTCCGCGAGATGGCCTACCGTGAACTCTCTTTTTATCTCAAGCCCCACAACCAGGAAAAAGAAGGTCAGCAGCCCATCATTGATCCAGTGCAGCAAGGACATGCTGAAGGTGTAGTCACCAAAGGAAAATCCCAGCGGTCGCTGCCACAACTGCGCGAACCCCGGTCCCAGCCCGGAATTGGTAAGCAGTACCGCCAGCACCGCGGCGAACAACAACAGCATGCCCGCCGCCGGCGCCCAGGAGGCGAAGTCTTCGGCAACATTGCGGATGCGATGGCCTGGTGTACGCAACATTGCGTCAGTGAAGGAGCTTTCATCCCATGGACCATCGTAGCGCCGGCCATTGATGAAGAAAGTGGGCGTGAACATCACTCTGCTGGCACGCGCGCTGCCGATATCTTCTTCGACATGCGCATCGGCCTGGATATCTTCCGCCGTTGCATGTTCTGGATCGGAATCCGCTACCCCAAGGTCTTTGGCTACCTGATCAAGATCACTGTCACTCAGGACGTGCGAACGCGTCATCAGGGTGATATGGGCATTCCAGAAGTGCTCACCGTTTTGCGCATGCTCCGCCAGCCTGGAGGCACGCAGTGCGATCTCGCTGCCGGGCAAGGGATAATGCCGGAAAACATAGCGCAGGCGATCACCGAATTCGTGCCTTATCTTGACGATATGATCGTTCACCGCACGGCAGTAGGGGCAGTCGTAGCTGCCATATTCGACCAATGTAATCTGTGCTTCCCGCGGACCGAGCGTGTGGTCGCGGGCGTCATCGACGGGGCTCGAAAGTCTGGTGGTCGAGGCTTTGTGCGGCACCTGCAGTCTCCATTCTGGCTCGGCAGGGCTGCGCTGCAGCGCACAGGCCCCAGTTCTTCCATGATTTTAAAGGCAATGCCCCATCGCATGCCTGGGTACGCCCTGCTGGGGCATTTTCTTAACTGAAACCAGCCAGGGTGCGGGCAATGCCGCGCTTTATGCCAGGCAGGCGGTCGACAACGGCGATGAGTCGATTGCGCAGCCAGCATGAAACAGGGCTACGCAGGGTTGCGACATAGGTCAGGCGCTCGGTCATGGCAAGGATCTGCTTCGCCTTCTCGCGCCGTGCCTGGGCATATGCCTCCAGGCTGCTGTCATCCTGCGAACGCAGCGCATCGGCCAGCACCCGGCTGAGCGCCTCGGCATCGCGCAGCCCGAGATTCATGCCCTGGCCACCCGCAGGGCTGTGCACATGCGCGGCATCTCCCGCCAGCACAACATGGCCGTCGCGGAAACAACCGGCCAGCTTATGGTTGATCCGGAAGCGCGATGCCCAGAGAAGCTCGTGAATGCTTGCGTCCGCCAACGCGACGCGCGTGTCGACGAGGCGCTGTACGTCCTCAAGGGTTGGATTGGCTGGCGCATTGTCGAGTTGAGCCACAATACGATAGCGTTCGTTCGACATGGGCACGATGACAGCCATGCCCGCCTTTGACACAAACAGCGCCCCCTCTTCCCTGGCGAGAGGCCAGCCCATGCGAACATCGGCGAGGATAAAAGACCCATATGTTTCACCCGCGAAGGGAATGCCGGCGCATTGTCTTACCGCGCTTTCCTGGCTGTCAGTACCAACGAGATAGTTCGCCTTGACGGTGAAAGCCTCATCAGCGCCCTGTACCCTTGCCTGTATGCTGCCATCCTCGAATTTCTTGAAGTCGGCGAGGCGTGCGGGACGGCGAACGACATGGCCAAGTTCACGCAACCGCTCTGTGAGAATAGCCTCGGTTTCGTCCTGCGGAATCATCAGCGCAAAAGGATATTTCCCCGGCACGGCCGAGAAATCCAGCGTCAGCAGCAAGGCGGCCCCGTCCCGGATCTGGAAATGGGGGGCGCGTATCCCTTGACCGATCAGGCGCTCCGCAACCCCCAGCCTGTCGAGGCTTTCCAGCGTCGCAGCGTGGATGACCACGGCGCGCGACGTGTTCTGTGCCTCAGGCAGCGCATCAATCACCACAATATCCACGCCCTGCAGCGCGAGGCCGACAGCCGCCGCCAGGCCTGCCGGCCCGGCGCCTGCGATCAGCACATCCGTGGACAGATCGCCCATTGTGTTCCTCCGGCATGTTTATCACGCCTATGTTCACATATAACCAGCGCCGCCAAAAGAGCCGTCATACGTATATACGGAAAGACGGATATGCCACGAACCATAAAAGAAGCCGCAAATATTTTGCCTGCTTCCTGCAGCCACTCGCAATCTATTTGCGTTTCACGGGGCGCGCATTCACGCCGGCACATGACTCGCCTTCCCGGAAACCATGCGGCAGGATGACGCTGGCTGACGGCCCCGGAATATCGTCGCACGCCAGTGCCCGCACGAGCAGTTCCACCCCGCAGCGCCCCATTTCCCGATTGGGCTGGGTAATGGTGCTGAGCATTGGTGTCAGGTCATTACCCAATTCAATACCGTCAAAGCCGACAACGGTAAGCTGAGCGGGAACCTGCAGCCCCGCCACGTAGGCGGCACGCATGCAGCGTATCGCCAGCAGGTCGTTGGAACACACAAGCGCGGTTGGGCGGTCGGCACCCGCGAGCAAGGCCGCAAGTGTGGGCGCAGCCGCATCCATGAATGGCACCTCCACAAGCTCGCGCGCGTCCAGGCCGCATTCCCCCATGCCTCTCAGATATCCCCGGTAACGCTGGTGGGCCCGATCCGACGCGCTGAGCTGCCCGCAGACCATGGTGATCCGACGGTGTCCAAGCGCGGCCAGCCTGGCCACCAGGGCAGCCACCGCCCCCTCGCTGTCTACCGTAACGCAAGGGTGCGCATCGTGACGGTTGTAGAGCAGCACATAAGGTATGCGCCTGGCTTGCAGGGCCGCCAGGGCCGCAGAGTTATCCGGATTGGAAACCACAAGAATCATGCCGTCGACATTGTCCGCCAGCAGGCGCTTGACTGCCCCTTCCTCGCCATCGATCTGGTAACCGCTGGTGATGGGCACAATGGAATAGCCCCCTGCGGCAGCCGCCACGGCGATGCCTTCCAGACACTCCCCAAATACTGGGTTAAGCAGGGTAGGCAGAAGCACGCCCAGCACCCCACTCTTTTGCATGCGCAGCGTGCGGGCATTGGCATTGGGAACATAACCCAGTGTCGCGGCCGCCTCTTGGACCCGCTTGCGGGTCTTCGCCGTGACCTGATCAGGCACGTTGAATACCCGGGACACCGTGGCAATGGAAACCCCGGCGCGACGCGCGACCTCCTGTATGCTCATGCTGGCTTATCGATCTCCATGGAAAACACCCTCTGCCGCGACGGACACAGCATCCTTGACTGTCTTGAAACGTAAACGTTTACAGACATCAGCGTCAAGGAGTTTATGAGATGGATGTGAAACAGCGGTGACACACTTCCCCCCTCAATTCCGAACGACTGCCGGCCATGATTTCTTGACTCAAATCAATTTTTAAGACACGATGTGTCCTACAGAGAACTAAATATCCTAAAATTCAGGAGGAGTCATGAGGGCATTGAACAAGTTGGCAGTACCATTACTCGCAATGGCAGGGCTGGGGCTTGCCGCCGCCAGCCCTCCCGCAGCCGCGGCCTATCCGGATGCAGCGGTGCGCCTGATCGTGCCCTTTGGGGCGGGCGGCATTACCGACATCATTGCCCGTCATCTGGGCAAGTCGCTGTCAGCCGCACTCGGCCAGAGCGTTGTGGTGGAAAACAAGGCAGGCGCGGGCGGAACCATAGGCGCCGCCGCGCTTTCCAATGCGGCGCCAGACGGCTACACCGTTTTCATGGGCACCGTGGGTACCCAGGTGGTAAACCCACTGATTATGAAATCTCTCAACTACGATCCAGACAAGTTCGAGCCGGTCGGCATGATATCGGGATCTCCCTATGTCCTGGCGGCACGCTCAGGCTTGGGAATCAGCACACTGCAGGAGCTGGTCGACTATGCCAAGGCCAATCCAGGCAAACTGAACTTCGGTTCGGCTGGTGTGGGCAGCTCGCCGCAACTGGGCGTTGAGTTGCTCAAGTACACGAGCAAGATAGACATGGTCCACGTGCCCTTCAAGAGCGGAGGCGAAGCCGTCAATGCCGCACTGGGCGACCAGGTCGATATAGTGATGGATGCAATTCCAGTGATCATTCCGCACGTGAAAGCGGGCAAGCTCAAAGCGCTTGCACTGGCCTCCGACCATCCCTCCCAGGCAGCGCCAGGCGTGCCAACCAGTGCACAGGCGGGCAATCCTGAGTTGAAAATAAGCTCCTGGAATGCCCTGTTCGCACCGGCTGGAACACCTCCGGCAGTGCTGGAAAAGCTTAACGCAGCATTGCGCCAGGCACTGTCAAACCCCGAGTTCAAACAGGCGCTCGAGGCGCAGGGCAGCCAGCCATATACTGGGGCAATGCCGGAGTATCAAGATTTCATCAGCGCGGAAAAGCACAAATGGAACACCATCGTCAAAGAAGCGAATATCCGGATCCCATGAATACAACCGTAAAGAATGCAGAGCAGCCTCTGGAACTGATCGATACCATTCTGTCCGGGAATGGTTGGAAGGTCAGGCTGCTGGCCGGCTATTGCGGTGTGGCGCTGCAGCGGCGATCACTGTCGATTCCAGACGGGGACCTTCAGAGCGATTGGTTTGCCAGCGTCAACCCTTTGCGCCAGGTTCCTGTGCTCAAAACACGGGAAGGCGTCTGGCTGGCGGAATCCTCGGCCATTCTTTGGTATCTCGGCGAAGGGACACCTTTTCTGCCGGATGGATTGCAACGGGCCCAGATTCTGCAATGGCTGATGTTCGAGCAGACCAAACTGATGTGGAACCTGGCACAACCTCGTTTGTGGATCGCCCTGCGCCAGACCATGGCGCGCGACGACCCGCGCGCGCAGCGCTGGCGCGAACGTGGCTATGAGGCCATGGATGTTCTCGAAGCCCAGTTGGGTCGGCACGAATTCGTGGTGGGAAGCCAGCCCACCATAGCCGATGTCGCGCTCTATCCTTATCTGCGCATGGCCGACCAGGGTGGATACGATCTTGCTCCCTTTGAAAACATCACTGCATGGCTGCGGCGCATGCGCAGCCTGCCCGGACATGTGCCGCTGCTTGACGGCAAACCGGAGACAGCCTGATCAAGGCCTCACTGCTCCTTACATTCAATTCGCATTACTTATATTTCCTGGACAGGTAACAACATGGCAAAGACGATGGAAACGCCCAAGCAAGAGCTTGTGTCGCAAGCGCAAGCCCAAATGCAAAGCAAGTTTTCGATTCCTGAGCGCAGTGTGCGTGAGAAGCTGGCCATCACCAGCAGGGTTCTTTATGACGGCGGCCACGATTCAGGGCTGGCCGGCCAGATCACCGCTCGCGGCCCGGAGCCCGGCAGCTACTATACGCAGCGGCTTGGGCTGGGCTTCGACGAAATCAGTGTTTCAAATATTCTCCTGGTAAACGAAGATCTGGAGGTGCTGGAAGGCCATGGTATGCCCAACCCCGCAAACCGTTTCCATTCCTGGGTGTACCGCAACAGGCCCGATGTCCAATGCATTGTGCATACACACCCGCTCTATGTCGCCTCGCTCTCCATGCTGGAAACGCCGCTGATCGTTTCTCACATGGACAACTGCCCGCTCTATGACGACTGTGCTTTCCTGGAAGAATGGCCAGGCGTTCCAGTAGGCAATGAAGAAGGCGATATCATTTCCCGCGCCCTGGGCGACAAGCGCGCCATATTGCTAGCCCATCACGGCATGCTGGTGGCGGCCACTTCGGTCGAGGAGGCCTGCGTGCTCTCCCTCCAATTCGAGCGCACCGCGCGCATGCAGTTGATTGCCATGTCCGCCGGGGAGATCAAGCCGATCAAACCCGAGTTGGGCCGCGAAGCGCACGACTGGATACTCAGACCACGACGCTCGCAGATCGGTTTTGAATACTATGCGAGAAAGGCGCTGTCCCGACATCCTGACGTCCTGAGGTAACGCACGACGGGCAGGCATGCCCATGCCAGGCGGCATATCTCCCGGCCACCGTGCATGGCCGGGGTTTGTCAGGGAGAAATGGAAATTCAGGCATACTTCAGCAGATGGAGCCATGCCTAACACCCCCGTACATGCAAAACCTTCCCTACCGACTTAAAGCGTTACGCCGATTGCAGCGCCTTTCCCTGGATCAGCTTGCACAGCGCAGCGGCCTGACCAAAAGCTACCTGTCCAAGCTGGAACGCGGCGTCAGCGAGCCCTCTATATCAACGGTTCTGAAGCTAGCCGAAGCATACGGCATGGGCATTTCCGAGCTCATGGGCATAGGCGAGGAAGGCGGCGACAGCATCAACGTGGTGCGCAGGAACGAGCGCACTCCGCTGGATCGCCCTGGCCGCGATGCGGGTTATCGCTACGAGGCAGTGGCGGGCAAGCGTCTGGTCAAGTCCATGAACCCTTTCATCGTGCACCCGCCACGTGAAAATCAGGCGGCGCCAGATTCCTTTCCACATTCAGGAGAGGAATTCATGCTGGTTCTGAAGGGCAGCGTATCAATCACGATCGGCGGGCAAAAGTTCGACCTGGATACGGGCGATTCGGTCTATTTTGATTCCGAACTGCCGCATCAATTGCGCACCATCGGCCCCGATGACGCCGAAGTGCTGGTGGTTGCCACGCGCGACGACGCCATGTCCTGAATGTTTGGCATATGACGCCTTGCCGCACACCCACGCTGGCAAGGCCTCCGGCGACAAACCTGCGTAGCGGCCCGTCCATCATAAAGCCCGTCGTAAATATGCAATGTTCACAGGGCATGATATCGGCACCGACCGGCAATTATGCCGGTCCGATACGGACATGGAGTCGCCCGAATGCACGAATCCGCCAGCACCCTGCCCAACTACCGCAGCTGGAAAGTGAAGCCTTATACCATCCCGCCAGGCATGCGCCTGGCTCTCGAACGCGCCCAACTGGTCCAGCCACCCCTCATGTCGCTGCATGCCCGGCCCGGCGCCTCATCCACCGACAGCGACGCGGGGAATAAAGCGCGAATGTAGGTCAGCACTCGCAGCCTTCGCAGCAATCGCTGTTGCCAAAGGGCCCCCAGACCCCACCGCCGGTGCGCAAGGCGGTGGGGTCGAGATTCAGGCATTGGGCAATGCTCTGCGCAATCATGGCGAAGCGCTGGCGGAACTTGTAGATGAAGCAATAGATGCGCTGATCGTGCCGCAGCTGCGGGCCGACCAGGAACAGGCCCGGCGTGCGGGTCGACTCGTCGGCTTCGGTCAGCACAATGCGCCCGTCCTGGTTCCATTCCCATAGCCCGGCGATCTGGCGGGCGCCTCCGCCTTTCAGAAACCCTGTGCCCAGTACAGGAGCCGACGGCGCGGCCCAGCGCCGCCCATCCCTGGCGTGGATATGAAAACCGCCCTTGGCCCGTTTGCTGATCCTGACCACATCAGCGCCAAACACGATGTCGAGCCTACCGGTATCCACGGCTTCGTACAGCCGCTGCCGGCTATACGGAGACAGCGACAGACTGGGATCGTACGGGCCATCGGGGTCCCAGGTCGACTTTCTGGCGAGCAGGCAAACATCGCTGCCCAGCCTGACAAGCTGAACGGCGGCGTCAACACCGCTTTCATAGCCGCCGATGACCATGTGGCGACCCGGCGCTATGTCACGCCAGTCTGTCACCTGGGCGTAATGCCTGCACCACTGCGCACCGGGGAACGGAGACAAGTCGGGATACTGGAATTCGCCTGTCGCCCAGATCAGGAAAGACGCATGCAGCGGCCCCTGGCTGGTGCCCAGCTCAAAGCCTCCACCGGCGGCTTTGGCTACATGTTCGACCTTGCAGTTGCAGACAACAGGCAGGTCATGCTCCCGTGCAAGAAAAGACAGATAGTCGGCATACCGCGCCCCGTCGGCATGCTCCGTCCCGGCATATATGGCAGGCGAGCTCAGCGCACTGACCGCATTCAGGTCAGCCAGACCGAAAGGGTTGCTGTGAAACGAGGGTGTGATGAAACGGGTCTGGGCTGGCCAGCGACTGAACGATTCGCCAATGCGGCCCGCCTCGAGTACGCCCACCCTGAGCTGCGGCACTTTCTGTAAGGCCAGCCCCATGCCTATGCCGGCTGCCCCCGCTCCTACGACAACTACGTCAAGATGGCGCATCATGCTTTGCACCTGCAAAGGACGCTGCCGCACGCGCCGCACAGCGGGCCAGTGCTGCCGGGCATAGCCACTTCCCGACAATGGTCGCAGCCTGCAAAGAGAAACAAGGGGTACATGAAGGCTCCTTTGAACTGGTAATGGGTGTATCAACAGGACCGTTTCATGCTGCGTACCAACGTGCCGGCGGCAAGGTCCGACATCAAAAGGAAACGTTATAACATAACATTTATATCAGACGCCCTACAATCAAAATTAATTCTTAATTCAGCATCAGGCGCCCCGCGCCTACCAATGAGTCCATATAGTCTGGCAAGCCGCCCGTGTGGCGCAAAAATCAGAAGCGCCCCGAGAACGTCAGGCTGACCTGCCGTCCCAGGCCCCAGCCGCAAGTCCACAACGAGCCGCAGCCATTCACATAGCGCTTGTCCGCAAGATTGGTCACGCTCAGGGACAGCTCGCTGTCTTCCAGGACGGGATGCAGCTTGCGAAGCTGGGTTGCAATGCGCAAGTCAGCCACCGTATGCGAGGGGATTTTGAGACTCGCATAACCACCGCCGGCCACCTCAATGTCGCCGCCATACGATGAGCCTACATGGCGTATGCCCAGCCCGAACACTGTGCCGGCCAGCGGCCCCTGGCCAGTCACCGTGTAATCGACCCACAATGAGGCCTGGTGTTTGGGCACATACAGCGCAGGCTTGCCCAGCTCTTCGGGAATCTCGCTGCTGGTGACCTCGGTATCGATATAGGCGTAGCTGCCTATGACCGACCAGTTGCGTGTCAGCCGCCCAGTCAGCTCAAGCTCCAGCCCCCTTGACCGCAGCTCTCCGCTTGCACCTGATCGGGAAAGCCGTACAGAGGATCGTCAGTAAGGCGGTTGGTCTGGCGCAGATCGAATAGCGCCAGGCTCGCCATCCATTGCGCGCCATTAGGCTGGTACTTGATGCCCAACTCGGTCTGCTTTCCTTTCATGGGTTTGAACGGAACACCATCCGCCGTCGCGCCGGCAACGGGTTCAAACGAAGTCGAATAGCTGAGATACGGCGCCCAACCGGAGTCAAAGCGATAGAGCGCGCCCACGCGGCCGGTCGTGGCGTTGTCGCGCTGCCCGATATCGTCAACCGAACCCCGGCGCTCAGTATTGCCCGTGACTTCGGACCGGTCATGCCGCAAACCCGCGACAAAGCGCCACTTGCCCCATGCGATCTGATCCTGAAGATAAAAGCCCGTCTGATAGTTCGTGCTGTCAACCGCGCTCAGAGGCGTGAATTCGCCAATCTTCGCGCCATACGCCGGCGCATAGAGATCAAGAAGGCCGCCACTGCCGGCAGGACCGACATCGGCTGTCTCGCGGCGCGCATCGAAGGAGCTGCGGTAATAATCAATGCCAGCCAGCACGGTATGCGTTGCATCACCGATGGGCAAGCGCCATTCGGACTGCGTGTCCACACCCAGCGCACGCGCGGTTCCCACGCCTCGGTTGGCATAGCGGCGAATGGTGCGCCAGTCCCATCCGCCTTCGGCTGGATCCCCTTCGGAATACATATCGTTCGTCACCGACTCCAGCGTTGTCTTGATGTGCTGCAGCCGCAGGTTCTGGCGCAAAGTCCAGTTGTCTGTCAGATCATATTCGGCAGACCATCCGACGATATCCTGATCACGGTCGAAGCGATCAAAATCTGGCTCGCCAATGAAACGCGAAAGCGGTATCTCGCCATTGGGGTTGTCAAAGAGTGTTCCATACGCGGGCAGCCATACATAATCGCTGCCGCCGCGGTCGCGCTGCAGCGAAGCCGACAGAACGATTTCGCCGTCTTCGCCCAGCGGCAGCTTGATCGAAGGCGAGACCATGATGCGCTTGCGCTTCACGTAGTCCATGTGGCTTTCTGTGTTCGCATTCAATGCCACCAAACGCCACGCCAGGCACATAGCGCAAGGCCTCGCCTATGGTGCGCGTAGCCTGGGCTTCGATTTGCTGCTGGGTCACCACAGCAATAGATCCCGGCGTGTCCATGATGGCTGCTGTATAGCGCATGCATTTTTTGTTGCAGCCCAAGCCCGGCAGCTGACAGGATGCCCTCCGGCGAATGCTCCCGCACTGGTGCTCGTCCTTGAATTCAAATGGGAATGAGTCGCATTATATACCGAGTCACAGGACGCCTTGCCTGCGTGTCCCGCCCCGTTTACATATGCCATCGAGTACGCTTTGCACCAGGGTTTTCCCTTGTTTTCCAACCCCTGCACATATCAAACTGATACACTTTGTGTGTATCCATGCGTGACGTGCCAGGTTGGACGCGACCGCTACGCAGCTGCATTCCCATTACCCACTGGGGAAGCGCCGCCGCATCTTCAAGACAGAGCCCTGACGACCTCCCCCGTTCCATACAGGAGGCAGGTCATGTCGCATCGCAGGCTCGATCCGGATCTGGATCATTCCCCCCTTTTCTCCACGCTTCCCGCGCTCCGTTCGGCTTCGCGGCGCCGTGTGCTGCAGGCCGGCAGCCTTGCTGGGCTGGCGGCCATCGCATCACCCTGGTTCCCCTTGCGCCGCGCCCTGGCGGCGGACAAAACACTGAAGGTTCTTCAATGGAGCCACTTCGTGCCCACGTACGACAAGTGGTTCGATGAATTTGCGCACGCCTGGGGCGAGGCAAACGGCGTGCAGGTGGTTGTCGATCACATCAATATCGGCGACCTGGTCACCACCACCACCTCGGAGATGTCTGCCGGCTCCGGCCACGACATCATAGAGCTGGGGCCGGAAGCCGCACAATTCATGCCCAATGTGCTGGATATGGCAGACATCAACCAGCAGGCCGCAAAACAGTTTGGCGATGTGTTCGGGGTGATCCCGCGTATTTCATACAACCCCGTCGCGAAAGCCTGGTACGCCTTCTGCCATGGCTGGACGATAGACTGCGGCGACTACCGCCGTTCGCTGTGGCAGAAGGCTGGCATGGAAAACGGCCCCGACACCTGGATGCAGCTGCTTGAGACTGGCGAGAAGATCCGCAAGGAACAAGGCGTTCAGGTCGGCATAGGTATGTCGCAGGAGCTGGACTCAAATATGGTGGCACGCTCGATCCTGTGGTCCTGGGGCGCATCGGTGCAGGATGAGAACGACAACGTCATACTGGGCCAGGGCGAGAACCGCAAGCGCGCCATTGAAGCCGTGAAGTACATGATGGAGCTGTATCACCGCACCATGACGCCCGCCGTGTTTGCCTGGAACGCAGCGTCGAACAACCAGGATCTCATCGCCGGCAAGGCCTCGTATATCGTCAATTCGATTTCTGCCTATCGCTCGGCGCAAGAAAGCAAGCCCGATATTGCACGGGACGTATTCTCCACCGGGCCGCTGGCAGGCCCCAATGGCGACCGCTGGGCCAACGTCCACGTACTCTACAACTACATCATTCCGAAGTTCGCCAAAGCCAACGAGGACACAGCCAAGCAATTCATCCTGCACCTGACGGAGAACTATGACCAGGCCATGTATCACAGCAAGCTGTATAACTCGCCCAGCTACTTCGGAACAGCTATCCCGAAAGGAGACAGAGGATATCCGGCCATCGAGGGCGCCAGCACACTGAAGAACCTGAACGACGCCTGGTTTGCACACGACCCCTTCCTGCTTGAAGGCGAAGCCGACGGCAAGCTAGCCAGCCTGACCTCCGCAGGCGACTGGACGACCAACCTCGGGCATCCCGGCTATTCCAACCCCGCCGTGGGCGAAACATTTAATACATTCATACTGCCCAACATGATGGCCAAGGCGGCAAGAGGCGACATGAGTGCCGAGGAGGCAGTAGACGAGGCAGCCAGGCAGACCGAAAGCATCTACGCGCAGTGGCGCAGTCGCGGCCTGATCGGCGGCAAGAAAGCCTGAGCGGGAAAGACCATGGCGAGTCTGAGCATTGAGCACCTGAGCACAACTTTCGACCGGGGCCGGGTGAAAGCTGTCGATGACGTCAGCCTGGACATGCCCGATGGCGAGTTCCTGGTATTGCTGGGCGCCTCGGGCTCAGGCAAGTCGACGCTGATGCGAACCATTGCCGGGCTTGAACGTCCGAGCGGCGGCACAATACGCATAGATGGCAGGCTGTCCAACGAAGACCCACCTCGCAAGCGGAATATCGCCATGGTCTTCCAGAGCTATGCCCTGTATCCCAACAAGACTGTGGCGAAAAATATCGCGTTCCCCCTGGAGGCTGTGCGCATGCCCGCCGCGCAGATCCAGGAAAAAGTGAAATGGGCGGCAGCGCTTTTTGGCATCGACCAATTGCTGCACCGCAAGCCGCGCGAGCTGTCGGGCGGCGAACGCCAGCGTGTGGCCCTGGCCCGCGCCCTGGTTCGCACTCCCAGCCTGTTCCTCATGGATGAGCCATTGTCCAATCTCGACGCCAAACTACGCCATTCCGCACGGCGCGAGTTCAAGCGCCTGCATGAACAAACCGGCATCACTACGCTGTACGTCACCCACGACCAGGTCGAGGCCATGGGCCTGGGGCAGCGCATTGCCATTCTGAACAAAGGCCGCATACAGCAGATCGGCACGCCGCACGAGATCTATCACGAGCCCGCCAACACCTTCGTTGCCCAGTTCATGGGATCCCCGCCCATGAACCTTATCCCTGGGGGAGACTGCTTGCTGGGCTTTCATGCAGAGGATGCATGGCTTCCCCAGGGCGAAGCGCCGGCAGGACAATACCCCCTCTCCATGGAAATACAGCAAGTCGAGCGGCTGGGCTCGGACGCGCTGATCTATGGTGTACTTCCAGACAGCCAGACAGAGGTGATTCTGAAGCTGCCTGACAGACTGGCGGGAGGGCTTGCAGCCGGCATGTCTCGTACGTTCTGCGTGCCCGAGGCGCAGCTGCAGCGCTTCGATCCGCACACTGGCCTGCGGGCGGAGCGCTGAAATCATGGCTGCCCGCACGCTCAGCCTCGCACAGCGCGATACCCTGCTGGCAATGGGCATGGTATTGCCGGCGATTCTTTACATCACTTTACTGCTGGGCATACCTATAGTGCTGGCGGTAGTCTACAGCTTGAATGATGTCACCACGGGCAGCCCCGTGATGCGCTACATCGGGCTGGAAAATTTCATCGCGCTGCTGGACACACCCGATTTCATGCGGGCTGTAGGCAATACCTTCCTGATTACCACCAGCACACTGCTGGGCGTGCTGGTGCTGGGCACCATACAGGCCGAGCTGCTGGTGCGCCCTACCCGGGGAAAATGGCTGATCCGGTTTCTGATACTGCTGCCCTGGACCGCGCCCGCCTCGCTGAGCGCCATCGCTTGGCTTTGGATGCTGGATTCCACCTTCAGCCCGATCGACTGGGTGCTGCGCGGCCTTGGCCTGCTGGGCCATCCCGGCGCCCTATTCGGCGATTTCGACAACACCTTCTGGCTGGGGCGCAGCGGCTTTGCGCTGTTTTCCATCATCCTGGTCAATGTCTGGCGTCTGCTTCCCCTGGGAACCGTCATCATTCTTGCCGGCCTCAACGGCGTGCCGCGCGACATACTGGAACAGGCCGAGATCGACGGCGCCGGCTATTTCCGCCGACTGTTCCACATCGTGCTACCCATGCTGATACCGGTGTTCGGCGTGACGATACTGTTCACCTTCGTGTTCGTATTCACAGACATTGTGACGGTATTCATCCTGACGCGAGGCGGGCCGGCCAATGCCACGCAGGTGCTGCCGACACTGGCCTTTTTCACCGGCGTACAGGGAGGCTCGCTCGGCCGCGGCGCTGCAACGGCGCTCTTTCTGCTGCCGGTGCTCGCCGCCGTATCCGTTCTCATCCTGGCCCTTATCCGGCGCAGGGAGGTCTGAACATGCGTGCAACTTCAGCCCGGCATCCCGGCCGCAAAGCCGGACTCTATCTCGCCACTGCCCTGTTCGTGGTGTTTTCCGCACTGCCTTTCTATGTGATGCTGATCACCAGCTTCAAGACACAGAGCGCCATCTTCTCGCCCGACGCCAACCCTTTCTGGTTCTCTGGTCCGCCTACCCTGGCCAACATCGCACTGCTGTTCGGCCAGACGCAATTCGTCCAGTGGCTGCTCAATACAGTATGGGTGGGCCTGGCTGTCGTCATCATCACGCTGCTGCTGTCGGTACCCGCCGCCTATGGCCTGGCACGCATAGCGGGCGGCTGGGGGGAAACGCTGGGCATAGGAATTTTCCTGAGCTACCTTGTTCCCCCGACCCTGCTGTTCATTCCTTTCTCGAAAGTGATCGCCTATCTAGGTCTGCAGAACTCGCTGTGGGCATTGATCGTCGCCTATCCAACATTCACCATCCCCTTCTGCACCTGGCTGTTGATGGGTTTCTTCAAGGGGATTCCGCGAGATCTGGAAGAACAGGCGATGATAGACGGCCACGACCGCCTGGGCGCCTTTGTTCATGTCGTGCTACCGCTGGCCATGCCCGGCCTGATGACCGTCGTTGTATTCGCCTTCACGCTCTCGACCAGCGAATTCATCTACGCGCTGGCCTTTGTCACGCACTCCGCCTCAAAGACGGTCAGCATCGCGGTGCCGACCGAATTGATTCGCGGCGATGTCTACCACTGGGGCCCGCTGCTTGCCGGCGCGCTGATCGCCAGCATTCCAATCGCGGTGCTGTAC
>Ga0182749_1000369_pt1 | contig 43666 bp, 41 predicted proteins | sample eDN3rd37CKraftMG_FD_128875 | JGI IMG/M metagenome (GOLD analysis project Ga0182749, IMG submission 128875) | Enriched Miracle-Growth compost microbial communities from Emeryville, California, USA - eDNA 3rd pass 37_C Kraft MG (version 2) (version 2) ...
ACCGTGGAGCTGTCCGCGCCCAGCGTCGCCGTACCCGCTCCGGCCGAGCCCGACTGGCCCGAGGGCATCCCCGCCGCCGCCGGCGTGGTGGGTCATGCCGGGGCGCTGGTGGGGCCCGGCGGCGACCAGCCGCTGCCGATCGCGAGCATCACCAAGCTCATCACCGCTCTCGTGGTGCTCGACGCGATGCCCCTGCAGCCGGGGGAGGACGGCCCGACCTTCACCATGGGCGAGCAGGACATGCAGAATCTCGCGGACGTCCTGTCCGTCGGCGGCTCCTATGCCGACATCGAGCCGGGGGAGCAGCTCACCCAGCTGCAGCTGCTGCAGGGCATGCTGGTGCCCTCGGCGGACAACTTCGCGCTCAGCCTCGCGCAGCGCGCCTTCGGCGACAACGAGTCCTATGTGAAGGCCGCGCGCGCGTGGCTGGACCAGCGGGGGCTCACCGACGTGTCCATCGTCGAGCCCACCGGGCTGGAGGAGACCGACGCAGCCTCCGCCTCGGATCTCGTGCAGCTGGGCGTGCTCGCGCTGGAGAACCCGGTCATCGCCGAGACCGTGCGGATGCGCGCCGTGACGCTGCCCGTGGCCGGGACGCTCGCGAGCACGAACCAGCTGCTGGACGAGCCCGGGGTGATCGGCATCAAGACCGGCCACACGGACGTCGCCGGATACTGCTTCGTCCTCGCGGAGCAGATCGAGGTGGCCGGCACGACCCAGACCGTGGTGGCGGCCGTGCTCGACGCGCCCACCATCACCGCGCGGTTCACGCTCACCCGGCCGATCGTGGCCTCCATGCCCGGCACCTTCGCCGCCGTGCCCTACGTCGCCGCCGGCGACCGGGTCGGCACGATCTCCACCGCCTGGGGGGCGCAGTCCGCGCTGCTCGCCGGCTCGGCGGCCTCCGGGCTCGTCTGGAACGGCGAGAGCGTGGCGACCGAGTCGAGCGTGGATGCGCGGCCGGCGACGGCGCCGGCGGGCACGGCGGTGGGCACCCTGAGCTTCACCTACGGGCAGGAGCGCACCCAGGTGCCCGTGGTGACCGGGAGCGACGTGGCCGGACCGGACGCCTGGTGGCGGCTCACCCACCCGCTGGCCCTGCTCGGCGGCTGAGCGGCGACAGGTTCAGCGGCGGCCGGCCGCCCGAGGCGGCGGCCGCGGTGCACAGCGCGGGGGCCTCGCTCCCCGGGGGCCCGCGTCCGGTCCCCGATGTGGGCGGGCGGACGCCTGTCGGGCAGCTGGCCGCCCTCAGCGGGGCAGCGGGGGCGCAACACTCGCGGAGTCATGCCGCATCGGGAGACGAGGCAGCCGGGCGTCCTGCCGCCGGCAGCGCCGCAGCCGGTCCGTCCTCCGTCGTCGGGCGAGCAGGGCAGGGGGCGCCCCCTGCGGCGCGGACGCGGGCTGCGGCAGCTGCGCCGGGACTGGCGCCGGCTGAGTCTGCGGCGGCGCCGGCGCCTCGCCCGCACGATCGCGGTCGCCTCGACCCTCGCCCTCGCCGCCGGCTACACGACGGTCACGCTCGCGGCGCCGCTGCCGCCCGCGACCGTCGTGCTGGACGCCCCGGCCCTCGTGCCTCCGCCTCCGTTCACACCCGCGTGGCCGGCCGGTGTGGCCGCCGCGGCGGGGGTGGTGGGTCACGGCAGCCCCGTGGCGGGCCCGGACGGGCAGAGGCCTGTGCCGATCGCGAGCATCGCGAAGCTGGTCACAGCGCTCGTCGTGCTCGACGCGATGCCGTTGGAGCCCGGTCAGGACGGCCCGAGCTTCACCATCGGCGAACAGGACCTGCGCTACCTGGCCGAGGTGATCGCTGCGGACGGCTTCTTCGCCGAGGTGCGTGCGGGTCAGCGTCTGACGCAGCTGGAGCTGCTGCAGGGCATGCTCGTGCCCTCGGCGAACAATCTCGCGCTCACCCTCGCGCAGCGCGCCTTCGGCGACAACGACGGCTACGTGCGCGCCGCCCGCGCCTGGCTGGACCGGCACGGGCTGCCCGGGGTGGTGGTCACCGAGCCGAGCGGGATCGACGAGGCGAACACGGCCTCCGCCGCGGACCTCGTCCGCCTGGGCATGCTCGCCCTGCAGCACCCGGTGATCGCCGAGACGATCGCCATGGACGCGATCACGCTCCCGGTCGCGGGGCGGCTGCGCAACACCAATCAGCTGCTCGGGCAGCCGGGAGTGCTCGGCATCAAGACCGGTCACACCGATGCCGCGGGCTACTGCTTCCTGCTCGCCCAGCGGATCGAGGCCGGCGGCGAGCCCCGGACCGTCGTCGTCGCGATCCTGGGAGCCCCGGGGCTGGAGGCACGGTTCGCCCTCGCGCGCCAGCTGGCGGCGTCGGCGGTCGCCGGCTTCGTGCCGGTGTCCTATGTCACGGCGGGCGCGGTGCTCGGGACGATCAGCACGCCCTGGGGCGGCAGCTCGGCTCTGCTCGCCCAGACCGGCGCAGCGGGCGTGGTCTGGAACGGCGAGGCGGTGTCCGCGCACAGCAGCGTCGACGTGCGTCCGCCGACGGCAGAGGCCGGCATGCCCGTCGGCACGGTGTCCTTCGACTACGCCGGCACACGGCAGCAGGTGCGCGTGGTGACCGCGGAACCGCTGCGGGCGCCGGACGCGTGGTGGCGCCTGACCCATCCCGCGGCGCTGTTCGCGGGCTGATCCGCAGCGCGCCGCCGCACCGGAGGAGCCGCCGTCAGGCGGCCGTGGCCCGTGCGCCCTTGGCGACGCTGAGCTGGTAGAAGGCCCAGCCGAAGACGATCGTTCCGAGCAGCAGGATCGCCCGGGCGAGCAGGACGGCCGCGATGACGCCCGCATCGGGCAGCCCGCCGGAGACGAGCAGGCCGATCAGGACGAGCTCGTAGGCGCCGATGCCGTTGGGCGTGACCACCACGATGCTCGCCACGGTCGCCGCGCCGTAGGCGACGAGCACCAGCGCCGGGTCGGCGTAGAGGCCGAAGGCCGCCAGCGCGACCCAGAACAGGCCGGCGTCCAGAGCGTGGACGAGAAAGGACCAGAGGAACGGCGCCCGCAGCGTCCGCGGCTGGGCGGTGATCGCCCGCAGCTCGCGGTGCAGCCCGTCGAAGAAGCGCACCAGGGCCAACGGCTCGACCAGGCGAGGCCTGCCGATCCGGGTGCCGACGGCGTTCGCCACGCGGGCGAGGCAGCCGGCGAGACGATGCAGCCGCCGCCGATCGCGCATCAGCAGCACGCCGGCGGCGGTCGTGCCGATCGCGAGCCCTGCCATCGCCGCCGCGGCCCAGAGCAGGACCGGCTCGCCGTGGCCGGCGGCGATGAGCCAGCCCGCGGCGACCGCGATGACGACGGTGAAGGAGGCGAAGGTGACCGCGAGGCGAGCCAGCTGGGCGACCGTCCCCTTGCTGGCCGGCACGCCGAGCGTGCTCAGCTTCCAGCTCGTGTAGGTGATGCCGGCGGCGCCGCCGGAGGGCAGCATGTGGTTCGCGAAGTTGAACTCCAGGGACATCCGCATCGCCGCGAGCGGACGCACGCCGCTCAGCTCGCCGCGCGCGCGCAGGTAGGAGAACAGCACCTCGCCGGTCACCGCGAAGCTCGCCAGCTGCAACGGCACGAGCAGCGCGAGGATCCACGGGTCGACGGCCGAGAGGCTGTGGAAGGCGCTGAGCATCCGCGGCCAGGCCGCGATGACGGCAGCGGCGACCAGGACGGCGGTGATCGCGCTGAGCCAGAAGCGCGCCGAGCGGTACCAGCGCGGCTTCACCGGCTGCCCTGCTCCTGTCGTCGGGCTGCCGGGGTGCGATCCGCTCCTCCTGCCCACCGCTTCGGATTGCCGAAGCGGTGCCGCGCGAGGGTCATGCTGTCCGTCGCGTAGTAGCGCGCCAGCTTCTCCCGGTCGATGGAGCGGAACAGGCGCGCCTTCACGACCATCCGTGGTGCGTAGCGCAGGCGGTGGCCCGATCTGAGCAGGGCGATCGTCACGTCCACGTCCTCGCTGACCTGCTCGTCGCCCATCGCCACGAGCTCGCGGGCGGCCAGCCACGCCTCGCGCCGCAGAGCGCTGTTGAAGCCGTAGAGCATAGGCCGCACCCCGATGCTGCGCTCATGCCAGAGCCGGAAAGCGCGGTACCACCAGGAGAACCAGAAGCGCCCGCCGGGGGACAGCTCGGCGATGGCCGCGGCGCCGCCCTGGCCGTCCAGCCCAGGGTCGCGGAAGTCGTGCCGGATGCGCGCGACCCAGTCCGCGCGCACGAGCGAGTCCGCGTCGATCCGTGCGATGACATCGCATCGGGCGGCGTCGAAGCCGGCCTGCCGCGCGAAGGTGACGCCCCGACGCCGTTCGCTCACCACGCGCACGCCCGGGAAGGACAACGCGATGCGGACGGTGTCGTCGGTGCTGCCGTTGTCGACCACGATGATCTCGTCAGGCGGCGCGGCCTGCCGCGCGAGCGCGCCGAGGCATCGCGCGAGGATCCGCTCCTCGTTGTACGCGGGGATGACGACGGAGACGGTGGGCAAGCCGGTGACGGCCGCAGGCCCCCGCGCAGCACCGCTCGTGGACCCGTTCCGCGACATGCACGCTCCTTCCACCGTCCGGCAGATGGAGCGGATGCCGTGAAAGGCACGATACGGGCCATCCCGGCGGGGCGGAGGAGCGGGCGGACGCTGTGGATAACCTCGGCGCGGGCACCGGGAGCGCGGGGGCCGTCTTTAGCCCTTCGGCGCACGGCCTGCAAGCGCTTCTCCTCGCGCACGTCGTCCTTCACAATCTCGGCTGTCGCCCGACCGCAACTGTGCGGGAAGGGCGCGGTCGGCACGGCGCCGCCGCCCCGACCGCGGCGAGCACGGGCAAGCGCAGAGAAGACGGAATGAGGGCGCAGAGATGGCACAGCTATTGACGGGCAAGACGATCGTCGTGACCGGTGGCAACAGCGGGATCGGCGAGCAGATCTGCCTCGACGCGGCGGCCGAAGGGGCGAACATCGTCATCGACTACGTCACGGACCCCGCAGCGGCGGACGACCTCGTCGGGCGCATCGAGCACAACGGCGGCACAGCGGTCGCCGTCGAGGCGGACATCACCATCACCCGCGATCTCCAGCGGCTCATCGACACCGCCGTGCAGCGATTCGGCCGCCTCGACGTGCTCGTCAACAACGCCGGCATCGAGACACGGAAAGCCCTGCTCGAGGAGACCGAGGAGTCCTACGACAAGGTCATGGCGGTCAACATGAAGAGCGCCTTCTTCGCGACCCAGCTGGCCGCCAGGCAGTTCCTCGCGCAGGGGACGGAAGGCCTCGTCCTCAACATCTCCTCGGTTCACGAGGACTGGCCGATGCCGGGCAACGCCGCATACTGCGTCGCCAAGGGCGGCATGCGGATGCTCGCCCGCACCGCGGGCGTGGAGCTCGGAGAGAAGGGCATCCGGGTGGTCAACATCGCGCCCGGAGCGGTCCAGACCCCGATCAACGCCTCGACGCTGAACGACCCGGAGCAGCGCGAGCGCCTGACCGACGCCATCCCGCTCAGGCGCGTGGCGACACCCTCGGACGTCGCGGAGGTGGTGGTGTTCCTGGCCTCCGGCCGCGCGGCGTACATGACCGCCACGACGGTCGTGGTCGACGGCGGAATCATGCAGGGCAGCGTGGGCCTGTGAACGCGGCGCCCCTGAAGCGCCGGGCAAGGGAAAGGCCCCCGATCCGGACGCTGACATCCGGATCGGGGGCCGACCCCTTCTGTGCGCGAGGGGGGACTTGAACCCTTGCCCCCGCGTGATCGAGCAGCGCGAGCGCGTCGACACCGCGCGGGAGGCGCAGCCGGAAGTCACTGCGAGGCACATCGAGGAAAGGCGCGGGCTCGGCCGCGACGTGTTCGGAGACCTCGCCCAGCGCCCGACCCGCTCCGGCCCCACACCGCCCAGACGCGGTCTCGGCCTATAGTCCGAGGCGAGCGTTCGGAAGGACGCGGGGCGATTTGATGACTACGCCTTCTTGTCCGGCGTCTCGATCGTGCCGCGGTCGCCCTTGTAGCCGAGCACGTCCAGCGCGGCATGGACGGTGCGGGCCGTGAAGGCGTCATCGATCGGTGGAAGCCCGGGCAGCATCGCACGCATCAGGAGCGGGCCGGTGAGCAGGTCAGCGACCCAGCCGGGATCGCCACCCGGTGCAATCTCGCCGCGCTGAGCCGCGCGGTCGAGGATCACCTGCGTAAAGGCGCGTCGCGGTCCGAGGTAGCCTGAGAGGAACGGTGCGCCCTCGCTCGGGTTCGCGCCCACTTCCGCGATCCAGCCGGCGAAGCCCCGGACGATGACGGGATCGGTGAAGAGCCGGCGTTGCCGCCGTTGCACCTCGATCAGGTCGCCGACGAGCGTCCCGGTATCGATGTCCTCGTCCGTTCCGTGTCGGGACGCGAGCAGCCGGGGCACGAGGTCGGCAAGGTTGCGGAAACGCCGGTAGAACGCGGGCTTGTTCGTGCCAGCCCGTGCGGCGACCTCGTCCACCGTGACGCGCGGGTAGCCGCGTTCGATGACCAGCTCCGCGAAGGCGTCGAGGATGCGCTGATCGGTGGCGTCCTTGCGCGGTCGACCGGAACGAACCATAATGTTACTAATAGTAACGTAGGTCATGATCGGAACAGGAAACCCGCATGTACCAGAGCATCGTCCGTGCCAAGGTCCGGTCCACGTTCGATCGGATCAATGCGGGTGACTACATGGCGATGGTCAACGGGCTGGCCCCGGAGTTCGAGTACCGGTTCCACGGGGACCACGCACTCGGCGGTCGTCGTACGAGCAGGGACGCGATGATCCGGTGGTGGCAGCGCACGCTCCGCCTCCTGCCCGGCGCACGGTTCGACATTCAAGATGTGCTCGTGGGCGGCGGCCCGTGGCGCACCCGCGTCGCGGTGCGCTGCCTCGTCTCAGGAGACCTACCGGGCGGTGCGCGGTATGAGAACACCGTGTTCCAGTTCCTCACTCTCTCTTGGGGCAAGGTGACCTCGGTCGAGACCATCGAGGACCTCCAGGTGCTCGAACGCGCTCTCCGCATCGTTGCCGAGGCAGGCGAACCGGAAGCCCTCGCACGCCATATTGCGGACTGAGCAGCGCACTCACACGCCTCTTGCTCGCTGAGCGACCCGTCGCGCTCGGGACTTTTGGGCGGCCGGAACCGAGGAGAAGGAGCAGAGCGCGACGGCTGGCCGGCACCTGCGTCGGCGCTCGACCCGGCGCGGCGCACGGATGAATCGTTCCCCTCGGCGCGCACGCGCAGCTCTTCGTCGTGTGCGCGGCTGCAATGGCACCGGCCTACGACCAGCGCCGACGCCTGCATCGTCGGCCACGACGACGGCCAGACCCGCTCGCCCGACGCGATGACGAGCCGCTGGGATCGCCGCCTCAAGTGGGCCGTCAAGCTCAAGAAGTTCGAGCACCTGCCCTGCGTCACCCTCAAGGGCCTGCGGCACACGCACGCGACGATCCTCATGGAACTCGGAGTACCGCCCCAGGTCGTGCAGGAGCGCCTCCGGCACTCCACCATCACCACGACGATGAACATCTATGGCCACGTCGCCCGACCATGCAGAAGAACGCCGTCGAACAGTTCGCGGGCTGCCTCGCCGGAACGTGAACCCGGCGATGGGGCGAACCAGGGCGCTCGCCCCATATCTCGCCCCATAACAACGAAACAACCCCTCACCCGGATCATGAATCCCTGGTGAGGGGCTGTTGTCGCTCTGTGCGCGAGGGGGGACTTGAACCCCCACGCCCTATACGGGCACTAGCACCTCAAGCTAGCGCGTCTGCCTATTCCGCCACCCGCGCGCAGGCCCTCAGGCCGAGGTACGACATTAGCACGGAACGGGCGAGCGCGGCGACGCGCCCGCCCGCCCGGGCGGCTGTCCGGCTGTCGTCCGCAGCCGCTAGCGTGGAGGGGTGAGCGAGCCGAACGCGGAGCCGATGAGCGCCACTGCGCGCCATGCCGCCGAGCTCATCCGGATCGACACGACGAACTGGGGCGGGGGCCGCTCGCAGGGCGAGCGCGTGGCCGCCGAGTACGTCGCCCAGGCGCTGGACGCGCTGGGGCTCGACCCGCTGATCATCGAGTCCGCTCCGGCCCGCGCGAACGTCATCGCCCGGGTTCCCGGCCGGGAGCCGCAGCTGCCTGCGCTCGTCGTGCACGGGCATCTCGACGTCGTGCCGGCCGAGGCGGGCGACTGGACGGTCGACCCCTTCGCGGGCGCCGTCCGCGAAGGCATGCTCTGGGGCCGGGGCGCCGTGGACATGAAGGACATGGACGCGATGATCCTCACGGCGCTCCAGGAGCTCGTCGGATCGGGCCAGGGCCCCCGCCGCCCGCTCATCGTGGCGTTCTTCGCGGACGAGGAGAACGGCGGGGTGTACGGTTCGCAGTTCCTCGCCCGGGAGCGGCCCGAGCTGTTCGCGGGGGCGAGCGAGGCGATCAGCGAGGTCGGCGGCTACTCCATCGCCGTCGGCGATCGGCGGGCCTACCTGCTGCAGACGGGGGAGAAGGCCTACGCCTGGATCCGCCTCGTGGTGCGCGGCCCGGCCGCGCACGGCTCGCGGATGGTCCAGCGCAACGCGGTGCTGGAGCTCGCGCAGGCCGTGTCCCGCATCGGCGCGCACCGCTGGCCGGTGCGCCTCACGCCGACCACGAGCGAGCTGCTGGCGGGACTGGCACGCCTCAGCGGGGCGACCGGAGTGGACGACGTGGACGCGCTGGTGGCCTCGACGGGCAAGGCGGCCAGCTTCCTGTCCGGCTCGCTGCGCAACACGGCGAACGCGACCGGCCTGACCGCCGGCTACAAGCACAACGTCATCCCGGCGCGAGCCGAGTCGACCATGGACGTGCGCATCATCCCCGGCGAGGAGGAGGCGGTGCTGGCCGAGCTCGCCGAGCTGGCCGGGCCCGGCGTCGAGATCGTGGTGGACAACAGCGACATCGGCCTGGAGCAGCCCACCGCGGGGCCCATCATCGACGCGATGGCGGCCGCGCTGCGCCGCGAGGACCCGGCCGCTGAGGTGCTCCCGTACCTGCTCACCGCCGGCACCGACAACAAGGCGCTCGCGAGCCTCGGCATCGCCGGCTACGGCTTCGTGCCCCTGCTGCTGCCGCCGGAGCTGGATTTCCCGGCCCTCTTCCATGGGGTGGACGAGCGCGTCCCGCTCGCCGCACTGGACTTCGGGCACCGCGTGCTCACGGACTTCCTCCGCAGCTACTGACGCAGCTACTGAGCAAGCCCGTGCGGCGGCCGGCTCAGCGAGCCGCCGACCGCTCAGGTGGCGGCGATGACGCCCGTGCCGAGCAGGATCGCCACCAGCACCGCGAGCGCCAGGCGATACCAGATGAACACCGTGATCGAGTGCCGCTGCACGAAGCGCAGCAGCCAGGCGATCGAGATGTAGGCCACCACCAGGCTGACGAGCGTGGCCACGCCCGTGGCCAGCCAGCCGACCGAGCCGCCGATGTCGTCGAAGGAGGTCGCCGCCTCGAAGCCGCCCGCAGCGACCAGCGCCGGGATCGACAGGAGGAAGGAGATCCGGGTCGCCGCGACCCGGTTCAGGCCGCGGAACAGCCCGGCGCTGATCGTCGCCCCGGAGCGCGAGACGCCCGGCACGAGCGCGAAGCACTGGACGATGCCGATGATGACCGCGTCGAGGACGGTGACCTTCCCCTCGCCGTGCTGGGGGGTCGTGCGCCGTGCAGCGAAGCGCTCCGCGAGCCACATCACCACGCTCCAGACCACCAGTGCCACCACGACCACCCACAGATTGCGCAGCGGGCCGGAGATGACATCGCGCAGGAGCAGGCCGACGATGCCGATCGGGATCGTGCCGATGATCACGAACCAGGCCTCGCGGTAGCTGTCGTCGCGCGCCTCGGCGCGGAACAGGCCGCGGAACCAGGCGACCACCAGGCGGACGATGTCGCGCCAGAAGTAGACGATCACCGCGATGATGGCGCCCACCTGGATGATGGCGGTGAACGCGGTCACCCCCTTGTCCCCGACATCCAGCCCGAAGAGCTTCTCGACGATCGTGAGATGGCCGGTGCTGGAGATGGGCAGGAACTCGGTGACACCCTCGACGACGCCGAGGATGATCGCGATGAGGAGGTTCACCCGTCGATCATCCCGGCTGCTGCCTGCGAAATCGCACAGGAGCGGGCGCGTGGCGTGAGGACCCGGCCCGGTCCGGTCGCGGCTTCCTCGGGGCGCGGCGCTCTCAGGACCCGGCCTCGTCCGAGCCCGGCCCCCGCAGCACCTCCCACGGCAGCAGCAGCCACAGCGCGAGGAGGATCACCGCGCTCACGGCTCCGGCGATGACGCCGGCCCAGAGGCCGATCACGAAGTCGAAGACGAACAGCGCCACTCCGGCGATGAGCAGCGCGACGGCCAGCAGCACGGCGCGCACGATCCGGTTGCCCAGCCGCACCATCTCGGCCTTCTTGTGGCGCTGGAACAGCCAGCGGTGCAGGCTGACCGGCGCCAGCGCCAGGATCGTCGCCAGGCTCGCCAGGCCGACGAGCACCAGGTACACCGTCAGGCCGAAGGCGTCCAACTCGCTGAACCTCTGCTGGAAGGCGAGCGCGAGGAGGAATCCGGTGAGGATCTGGGTTCCGGTCTGCGCGACCCTCAGCTCCTGCAGAATGTCGCCCCAGTTCCGGTCATAGCGCTGCGCCGGGGTCTCGCCCGGGCGGCTGTCGTCGGAGATCTCGCTCATGCAGCACAAGGTACCCAGGGGCACGGAGGCGGCAAACGAGGTTGGGTAGGCTCGGATGGTGCGCTCCTGGCCTCGTCCTTCCGTCCCCGCCCTGCCCGGGACCGGCACCCCGCCGCGGATCTACGACACCGTCGGCGACGCGATCGTCGACACGGGCGGCCGCAGCGAGGCGAGCCTGTACGTGTGCGGCATCACCCCCTACGACGCCACCCACCTGGGCCATGCCCTCACCTATCTCGCCTTCGACACCCTGCAGCGGGTGTGGCTGGACGCGGGCATCGCGGTGCACTACACGCAGAACGTGACCGATGTGGACGACCCTCTGCTGGAGCGCGCCGGGCGCGACGGCATCGGCTGGCAGGAGCTGGCCGAGTCGCAGGTGGAGCTCTTCCGCGCCGACATGACCGCCCTGCGGATCCTCCCGCCCGAGGCATACCTCGGCGTCACCGAGACGGTGGGCCCCATCGCCGAGGCGGTCGCGGAGCTGCTGCGGCGCGGGCTGGCCTACCGCGTGCCCGTCGAGGACGAGCCCGGCGCGCCGACCGGCCAGGCCGTCTCCGGCCGCGCGGACGTGTACTTCGACAGCCGCGCCGCCGAGCGCGCCACGGACTGGTCCCTGCAGGGCCTGGGCTGGTCGCGCGAGGAGATGATCGCCACCTCCGCCCAGCGCGGCGGCGACCCGGACCGGGCCGGCAAGCGCGACCCGCTCGACCCGCTGCTCTGGCGCGCCGAGCGCGCCGGGGAGCCTGCCTGGGACGCGCCGGAGATCGGCCGCGGCCGGCCGGGCTGGCACATCGAGTGCTCGGTCATCGCGAAGGAGACGCTCGGCGTCCCGATCACCGTGCAGGGCGGCGGGGTGGACCTGCAGTTCCCGCACCACGCCTTCTCCGACGGGCAGGTGCGCGCGCTCACGGGGCAGCGCCTCGCCCGCAGCTACATGCACGTGGCCCTGCTGTCCTACCGCGGCGAGAAGATGAGCAAGTCGCTGGGCAATCTCGAGTTCGTCTCGCGTCTGCTCGCTGCCGGCGCGCGCCCCGGGGCGGTGCGGCTCGCCCTGCTGTCGCGCTCCTACCGGGTGCCGTGGGAATGGACGCCCGCGGTGCTGCAGGAGGCCGAGGCCCGTCTGGATCGATGGACAGCGGCGTTCCAGGACGGCAGGGAGGCCCCGGAGGAGGACATCTTCCCCGCAACCGTCCTGCTGGAACGGGTCCGCGAACGGCTCGCCGCCGACCTGGACACACAGGGCGCCATCGAGGCCGTCGACGAGGCGGCGGAGCACACCGTGGACGACCCGGCGCTCGTGCGCGCGCTCGTGGACGCCCTGCTGGGCGTCGAGCTGGCCGGATAGGGCGGCAGGCGGCAGGGCGCCTCAGTCCCGGCGACGGCCGTCGGCCGTCCCGCCGTCGCGCCCGTCGCGCCCATCCCGCCGGCGCAGGTACTGCTCGAACTCCTCGGCGATGGCCTCGCCGCTCGCGCTGGGGGAGTCCACGGTGTCCCGGGCCTGCTCCAGCTGACGGATGTACGCGGCCATGTCCTCGTCGTCCTCGGCGAGCTGGTCGATGCCGTGCTCCCAGCGCTCCGCCTCAGCAGGCAGCTCGCCGCGCGGCAGCGAGACGCCCAGCAACGGCTCCAGCGCCTCCACGAGCGCGAGGGTGGCCTTGGGGGAGGGCGCCCCGTTGACGTAGTGCGGCAGCGACGCCCACAGCGACAGGGTGGGGATGCCGAGGGTCTCCGCGGCGTCCGAGAGCACAGCGAGGATGCCGACCGGCCCTTCGTATCCGGAGCGCTCCACGCCCAGGCGCGCCCGCACGTGGGCGTTCTCGCTCGTGGCCACCACCGAGATGGGCCGCGTGTGGGGCACGTCGGCGAGCATCGAGCCGACGAAGACGATGCCCTCGTAGTCGTCCGCGAGCACGAGGTCCATCACCTCCGCCGCGAAGCTCTGCCAGCTGCGCGAGGGCTCGGTGCCGATGAGCACGCCGATCTCGACCTCGCGGGAGGGCGCTGCGGCCGCCGGGCGCGCGGGCCCGTAGAGGACGATGGACGGCCAGACCAGGCGGCGGCGTCCGTCCTCGGTCACCGCGGTGGGGCGGGTGAACTGGTAGTCCAGGTAGAGCTCCGCGTCGATCGTCCGGCGCGCCTGCAGCCCCAGGCCGTCGCGCAGCAGCCGGCCGACCCCGCTCGCGGCGTCCCCGGCGTCGTTCCAGCCCTCGAAAACGACGACGAGCACCCTGCCTCGGACGAACACAGGATCGTCGACCACAACACCCCGTCACCGCCGGCGCGACCTGCGCGGCTCTGCCATCCAGGATAGGACTCCCCAGCTCTCCGAGGCCCTCGAAACGGTCTCATTAGGATTGATCTGTGAACGCCCCCCTTCCCGCCGCGGTGCTCTGGGACATGGACGGCACGCTCATCGACAGCGAGCGCTACTGGATCGCCGCCGAGGAGCGGCTGTTCCGCGACCACGGGCTGCACTGGGGCGAGGACGACGCCTTCCGGATGGTCGGCCTGGGGCTGTGGGACGCGGCCGAGTACATGCGCGCCCGGGGCATCCCGATGCCGGCCGACGACATCGTCTGGCTGCTCGTGGACCGCGTCGCGGCGGACCTGGGAGATCTCGTGCCATGGCGGCCGGGGGCGCGCGAGCTCGTCGCGGCGATCCATGAGGCCGGGATCCCGCAAGCGATCGTCACGATGTCGGTGCGCCGCCTCGCCGAGGCGGTCGCGCAGGAGGCTCCGCACGGGGCGTTGTCCACGATCGTCGCCGGCGAGGAGGTGTCCGAGCCGAAGCCGCACCCGGAGCCGTATCTGCGCGGCGCGCAGGCCCTCGGCGTGGAGCCGGCTCGCGCCCTGGCCTTCGAGGACTCCGTTCCGGGGGTCACCAGCGCCCACGCGGCGGGCCTGATCACCATCGGCGTGCCCAACATCGTGCCCTTGGACGCGGCGCCGGCCCATGAGCTGTGGCAGACCCTCGACGGGCGGACGGTCGCCGACCTCGCGCACGCGGTCGCCCGCCTGCGCCCGGGAGCGGCGTGACCGGCGCGGAGCAGCCCGCCCAGGCGCCGCGGCGGGGTCGGCTGCGCGCGGGCGAGCGTGTGCAGCTGACGGGGCCCAAGGGCAGGCTGAACACGATCACCCTTGTGCCCGGTGCGCAGTTCCATTCGCACCGCGGCGTGCTCGCCCACGACGACCTCATCGGGCTGCCCGACGGCTCCGTCGTGGAGAACAGCTCCGGGGACGCCTACCTCGTGCTGCGCCCGCTGCTGGCGGACTTCGTGCTGTCCATGCCCCGCGGCGCCACGATCGTCTATCCGAAGGACGCCGCGCAGATCCTCGCCCAGGCGGACATCTTCCCCGGCGCCACCGTCGTCGAGGCTGGGGTCGGCTCCGGGGGCCTCTCGCTCTGGCTGCTGCGCGCGATCGGCGCGGAGGGCCGGCTGTCCTCCTTCGAGCTGCGCGAGGACTTCGCGGAGATCGCGCGACAGAACGTCGCGAGCTTCCTCGGGGCGGACCCGGTGAACTGGACGGTCACCGTGGGCGACCTCGCCGAACGGCTCGGCGAGGTGCACGAGGAGGGCGGCGTCGACCGCGTCGTGCTGGACATGCTCGCTCCCTGGGAGTGCCTCCCCGCCGTGAGCCGCGCTCTCGCCCCCGGCGGGGTGCTGCTGTGCTACGTCGCCACCGTCACGCAGCTGTCCCGGGTGGCGGAGGAGCTGCGACACGCCGGGGGCTTCGCCGAGCCGCAGAGCTCGGAGACGCTCGTGCGCGGATGGCATGTGGAGGGCCTCGCCGTGCGGCCGGATCACCGGATGGTCGCGCACACCGGCTTCCTGCTCACCGCCAGGCGGCTCGCCCCCGGCGCCGTCGCCCCGCGGCCCAAACGACGCGAGTCGAAGTCGGAGTACGGGGACGAGGACGTGGAGGCGTGGACCCCGGGCGCCCTCGGCGTGCACGAGAAGACGCCGCGGCGGCTGCGCAAGGACCTGCGTGAGGCCCGCGCGAACGCGGATCGGGCGCGCGAATCCGCGACGGTGAGGAAGTCGCCGGGGGAAGACGAATAGACTCCCTGGCGGAGTGGCACCGCGGCGCCCTCCGGACCGCTTCGCGGGGCTCCCCGCAGAAACGAGGATTCGTGCGCAAGACCATCGCCGTGCTGGCACTCGCCGGCGCCGTCGCCGTCGCCCTCACCGGCTGTTCCGTGGTGGGCAACGACGCCCCCTGCCCGACCCCGGTGCCCAGCGGGGGCGCAGCGGCACAGGTGCAGGTCAGCGGCGACTTCGACAAGAAGCCGGATGTGCTCGTGCCCACGCCGCTGGTGGCGCAGAGCGCAAGCCGGCAGGTCCTCATCACCGGCGACGGCCCCGTCGCGCAGCCCGGTGCGACGGTGCGCGTCGAGGCGAGCATCTTCGACGGCAGCAGCGGCGAGCTGCTTCAGCAGACGAACTACGCCGACCCCGCGCAGGCGGCCATGATCCAGCTGCAGCCGGACGCGATCATCCCGGCGATCTCCGACGGCCTGAGCTGCCTGCCGCAGGGCTCCCGCGTGGTCGTCGCCGCATCGGGGGAGGAGACCGGTCAGACGTCCTCGCTGATCTACGTGCTGGACCTCGTGCAGGTGTTCCCGAGCCACGCGACCGGCTTCGCGATGCAGCTGCCGGAGGGCTTCCCCGCCGTCGTCACGAACGACACCGGCCGTCCCGGCGTGGTGGTGCCGAACATCGAGCCGCCCGCGCAGGAGCGCATCGCGAACCGCATCAACGGCAACGGCGCGGTCGTGCAGTCCGGCGACACCGTCCTCGTGCAGTACACGGGGGTGCTCTGGGAGGGCGGCAAGGTCTTCGACTCCAGCTGGACGAAGTCCACCCCGGCCACCTTCACGGTTCCCGATCAGGTCGTGCCGGGCTTCGCTCAGGCCGTCGTCGGGCAGAAGGTCGGCTCGCAGGTCGTCGCGATCGTCCCGCCCGATCAGGGCTACGGCGATCAGGGCAGCGGCGCTGTGCCCGGAGGGGCCACCCTCGTGTTCGTCGTCGACATCCTCGGCATCCTCTGAAGATGACGGGATGAGGCCGTGACGAGCGCCTCCCGACCGGTGTCCGCCGAGCGGCGCCTGTTCAGCCTCGTCCTCGCGCTGCTCGCCTCCCGCGAGGGGCTGGACAAGGCGGAGATCCTCTCGACGGTGTACGGCTACGCCGAGCGCTACTCGCCCGGCGGCGACAACACGAGCCTCGACCGCCAGTTCGAGCGCGACAAGGACGATCTGCGCGAGCTGGGGATCCCGATCGAGACGGTCGACTCCCCGGACGCCGTGGAGGACAACAAGCGCACCCGCTACCGCATCTCCAAGGCACGCTACGAGGTGCCCGCCGGTCTGCGTTTCACACCGGCGGAGTCGGCGCTGCTGGAGCTGGCGGGGCACGCCTGGCGGGAGGGGGTGCTCAGCGAGGAGTCCCGCCGGGCGCTCATGAAGGTCCGCTCTCTGGAGAGCGGGCCGGCAGCGGACATCACGAGCTACATGCCGCAGCTGCGGGTGGGGCACCCGGCGTTCGAGCCGTTGGAACGGGCCATCCGGGCGCACCGCGTGGTCGAGTTCGACTACCGCCGGCCAGGTCAGGCCGAGGCGCTGCGGCGGCGCGTGCTGCCGCTTGCCCTCGTGCAGTTCGAGGGGCGCTGGCACCTGTACGGACGCGATCTGCATCGCGACGCGCAGCGCACCTTCCTGCTGTCCCGCATCGGCGGCGCCGTGCGCGTCACCCGGACCGAGCTCGCCCCGCCGCCGGGCGATCACGCCGCGGCGGCGCTCGCGGGGCTGCAGCGGCTGGAGGCCGCGAGCACCGTGGTGCTGCGCGTGCAGGAGGGCAGCGAGGCGGCCTTCCGCCTGGCCTCCCGGGTGCAGTCGGCTGCGCAGGACGGGACGGTGCGCATCGGCTGCGTCGACGAGGCGATCCTGGCCGACGAGCTCGCCTCCTACGGGCCGGAGGTGCGGGTGATCGAGCCGGAGAGCCTGCGCGTCGCCGTGCGCGAGCGGCTCAGCCTTGCCCTGGCCCGGCACGCCCCCGCCCCGCCCGCGCAGGCAGGAGACGGCGATGGCTGAGCGCCCCGGCTCCGAGCGCTCGATGCTCGCCCGCGACAAGGTCGTGTTCCTGCTGAGCCTGGTGCCGTATCTGCTCGAGCACGGGCCGACGCCGGTGGCGCGGATCGCGCAGGACTTCGGCGTGTCGCCTGCCGCGGTGCGCGAGATGACCGAGTTCCTCGCGACGGCAGGCATTCCGGGGGAGAGCCGGATGTACTTGAGCAATGACCTCTTCGAGATCGACTGGGACGCCCTGGAGGAGCACGACGAGGTCGTGCTCACCAACCGGGTCGTCCTCGACGACGCGCCGCGCTTCTCCGGGGCGGAGGTCGCCGCGCTGATCGCCGGCCTGCAGTACCTGGGCGCCCTGCCGCCGTACCGGGACTCCGAAGCGCTGGGCTCGCTGCTGGCGAAACTGGGCGCCGCGGCACCGGAGCAGAGCCCCGGGCACGTCGCGGTGGATCCGCGGGCCGCCGCACCGCTGGTCGCGAGGCTCGCCGACGCGATCGCGCAAGGGCGCTCGGTGGAGTTCGACTACGCCGGCGCGGAGGGGCGCAGCATGCGCAGGCGGGCGGATCCGCTGCGATTGGAGTCCGTGGACGCGGTCTGGTACCTGCGCGGCTGGTGTCACCTGCGGGAGGGCATCCGGGTGTTCCGGCTGGACCGGATGAACGGGTTGCGCGTGCTGGATCAGCCGGTGCGGCCGACGCTGGCGACGGAGCCGCTGGACGACGAGTTCTACGTCGCCCGCGAAGGCGACCCCGAGGTCATCCTGGACGTCACGCCGGCGGCGCTCTCGGCGCTCGCGGACTACGCGCTCGAGTTCGCGGGCGACGGAGCGGACGGCAGGACGCGGGTGCGGATGCGGGTGCCGCACTTCCACGGGCTGAAGCGGCTGGTGCTCGGCATGGCCGCAGACGTCGTCGTGATCGCCCCGCCAGCCGCTCGTGCGGCGGTCGCGCAGTGGGCCGCGCAGGCCCTGGCGGACGAGCAGCCCGGCGCGTCCGCGACGGATGACGCCGGTCCCGCCGCGGACGCGCCCCGCCGAAGCTCTTAGACTTGACCGACGGCATCCCCGGCTCCCAGGCGCCGGCGAGGCCGATGACGCCGAGAGGACGCTCCCATGGCTCGCACCGCGAAGCGGTCCGACCCCGAGGGCCGGATGACGCTGGTCGAGCATCTGCGCGAGCTGCGCAGACGGATCGTGATCTGTGCCATCTCGATCGTCGCCGCGATGGTCGTGGGCTGGTTCACCGCGCCGTGGGTCTGGGACCAGCTGCGCGCGCCGATCCTCGCGATCGCGCAGCAGGGCAGCCGTGACGCCCAGATCAACTATCCGGACATCACCAGCGCCTTCGACCTCAACCTGCAGATCGCCTTCACCGTCGGGCTCGTCGTGTCCAGCCCCATCTGGCTGTACCAGATCTGGGCGTTCCTCGGCCCGGGCCTGACCGGCAAGGAGAAGCGCTACGCCCTGGGCTTCATCTGCTCGGCAATCCCGCTGTTCCTCGCCGGCTGCTACGCCGGCTGGGCGGTGTTCCCGCACATCGTGCAGCTCATGACGGGCTTCGCCCCGCAGCAGGACGCCGCGCTGATCGAGGCGCGCAGCTACCTGGACTTCGTGCTCAAGCTCGTGATCGTCATCGGCGTGGCCTTCGTCGTGCCGGTGTTCCTCGTCCTGCTGGACTTCGCCGGGATCATCAGCGCGCACTCGATCATCCGCTCCTGGCGCGTCGCGCTGCTGGCGATCGTCCTGTTCACCGCGATCGCGACCCCGTCCGCCGACGTGCTCAGCATGTTCCTGCTGGCCATCCCGATGGTCGTGCTCTACTTCGCCGCGGCGGGCATCGCCTGGCTGCACGACCGCCGTGCGGCCAAGCGGCAGGAGGCCCTGTACGACGAGCCGGCCGGCGTCCCCGAAGACGTGGCCTGACGCATGCCCTCACCAGCCGAGCGGTACGCGGCGGCCCGCGCCCAGCGGTCCACGCCGCAGCTGGGCGCGTTCCGGCAGTCGCTGGCCTTCGACCTCGACCCGTTCCAGCGGACCGCGTGCGAAGCGCTGGAACGGGGGCGCTCCGTGCTCGTGGCCGCTCCGACCGGCGCCGGCAAGACCGTCGTCGCCGAATTCGCGGTGCATCTGACGATGCAGGAGCCCGGGGCGAAGCTGTTCTACACCACACCCATGAAGGCGCTGAGCAACCAGAAGTTCCAGGAGCTCGCGCAGACCTGGGGCGCGGGGGAGGTGGGCCTGCTCACCGGCGACACCTCCGTGAACCCGCAGGCCCGGATCGTCGTGATGACGACCGAGGTGCTGCGCAACATGATCTACTCCGGCTCTGCGCTGCTGGACGAGCTCGCCTTCGTCGTGATGGACGAGGTCCACTACCTCGCCGACCGCTTCCGCGGCCCGGTGTGGGAGGAGGTGATCATCCAGCTGCCTTCGCGCGTACGGCTGGTCAGCCTCTCTGCGACGGTTTCCAATGCGGAGGAGTTCGGCGACTGGATGCAGACGGTGCGCGGCGACACGGAGGTGGTCGTCTCCGAGCACCGGCCGGTGCCGCTGGATCATCATGTCCTGCTGCGCAAGCGCCTGCTGCCGCTGTTCGCGCGCTCCGGCCGGGCGGGGGAGGGCACGGTGAACGCGGAGCTGCCGCGGATCGCGGGCACGGGGCGGCCGCGCGGCAAGGGCGGAGGCCGTCCGCCGCGACCGGCGGACCGGTTCCGCGTCAACCGTTACGAGATCGTCGAGCTGCTGGACGAGGAGGATCTCCTTCCGGCGATCTTCTTCATCTTCAGCAGGGCGGGCTGCGATGCTGCGGTGGCGCAGGTCGTGGCCTCCGGCATCCGGCTGACCACGCCGGAGGAGCGCGCTGAGATCCGCGCCATCGCGGATGAGCGCACCGAGGGCCTGCCGGACGAGGACCTGGGCGTGCTCGGATACTGGGAGTGGCTGGAAGGGCTGCAGCGCGGGGTGGCGGCGCACCATGCCGGCCTGCTTCCGGTGTTCAAGGAGGTCGTCGAGGAGCTGTTCCGCCGGAGGCTGCTGCGCGTCGTCTTCGCCACCGAGACCCTTGCGCTGGGCATCAACATGCCCGCCCGCTCGGTCGTGCTGGAGCGGCTGGAGAAGTTCAACGGCGAGGCGCGCGTGCCGATCACCGCGGGGGAGTACACCCAGCTGACCGGGCGCGCCGGCCGGCGCGGGATCGACGTGGAGGGGCACTCCGTGATCATCTGGCGCGAGGGCATGGAGCCGCATGCCGTAGCGGCGCTGGCCTCCCGGCGCAGCTATCCGCTGAACTCCGCCTTTCGGCCGAGCTACAACATGGCGGTGAACCTCATCGATCAGCACGGCCGCGCCCGGGCGCGCGAGATCCTGGAGTCCTCCTTCGCCCAGTTCCAGTCCGACCGCTCTGTCGTGGAGCTGGCGCGGAAGGTGCGGGCGCAGGAGGAGTCGATCGCCGCGTACGCGGAGTCGATGCGCTGCGATCGCGGCGATTTCGCGGAGTACGCCGCGATCCGGCGCGAGCTGCGCGCCCGGGAGCGGGCCGGCGACCGGGCCGCGACGCTCAGCGCCGCGCAGCGCCGTGAGCGCGCCGCCGAGCTGGAGCGCATCCGCGGGCGGCTGCGCGCGCATCCCTGCCATTCCTGCCCCGACCGGGAGGAGCACGCCCGCTGGGCGGATCGCTGGTGGCGTCTGCGTGAGGAGACCGACCGCACGATCGCCCACATCCGCTCCCGCACGGACGCCATCGCCCGCCGCTTCGACCGGGTGACCGCCGTGCTCGTGCGCCTGGGCTACCTGGACGGCGAAGGCGACGGCGTCACGGTCACGGAGGCGGGCGCGCGGCTGAAGCGCATCTACGGCGAGCGGGACCTCATCGTCGCCGAGTGCCTGCGCCGGGACGCCTGGTCGTCGGTGGACGCCGCCGGCCTCGCGGCCGTCGCGTGCACGCTCGTCTACGAGGAGCGCTCCGAGGACGTGCACCGAGCCGAGCGCAACGTTCCCGGCGCTTTCCGAGAAGCCTTCCAGCAGACCCTGACAGCGTGGGCGGATGTGAGCATCGTGGAGGAGGACGGCGGCCTGCCCGAGACCCCCAGGCCTTCCGCCGGCATCGCCGTGGCGATGCTGATGTGGGCGCGCGGGGAGCGACTGGACAGGGTGCTGCGCGAAGGCGATCTCGTCGCCGGCGACTTCGTGCGCTGGGCGAAGCAGACGGCCGACCTGCTCGGTCAGATCAGCGGCAGCGCGGAGGGTCGTCTCGCAGGGATCGCGCGGGAGGCGATCGACCGCGTGCAGCGCGGCGTCGTCGTGACGGGCTCGTCCGTGTGATGAGCGCGTCCGCGCCGGCCAGCGGGCGCACCCGGCGCTGGCTGCTGCTCCTGCTCGACCTCGCGCTCGCGGTGGCCGGCGGCGTCCTCTTCGCGGGCGCCTCGCCGCGGCTGGCATGGTGGCCGCTCGCCTTCCTCGGCGTCGGGCTGCTCCTCGTGTCGATCCGCCGCGGCGGCCCCTGGCGGGCGGCGCTGCTCGGCGCGGTGGGCGGGCTCAGCTATTGGTGCGTGCTCATCTCCTGGCTGACGCTCTACCTCGGCCCCGTGCCGTGGCTGGGTCTCGCGGGAGCGATGACCGTCTACTTCGCGTTGTCCGCCGCGCTGATCTCGTTCGCCGTCACCGGCCTGCGCGCCCTGAGCGGCTCCGCCTGGATCCGGCTGGGCGCGATCCCGCTGGCGATCGCCTGCATCTGGGTGGCACGCGAGTCCATCTCCGCGGTCTGGCCCTTCGGCGGCTTCTCCTGGGGCCGGGTGGCGATGACGCAGTCCGAGAGCCCGTTCACGCATCTGGTCAGCTATCTCGGCTTCAACGGGCTGAGCCTGGTCGTCGTGTGGCTCGTCGCCCTCGCCCTCGAGCTGTTCGCGGGCCTGCGCGGCCGGCTGACGTGGCAGCGCGCGGGCCTGCGCGCCCTGCTCGTCGCGGCGATCCTCGCCGTGCTCGTCCTCGTGCCGGCCTGGCCGACGGCGACGGCCGGCACCCTGTCCGTCGGCGCGGCGCAGGGTGACGGGCCGGCGGGCATCTTCGACCCGCGCTCACCCGGTGATGTGCTGAACACGCAGCTGCAGGCGAGCCAGCCGCTGATCGGGCAGAAGATGGACGTGCTGGTGTGGCCGGAGGGCGCGGCGGACCTGTCCCCCCTGGTGGACCCGGCAGCCGCGGACGCGATCGACCACCTCTCCGCCCGCATCGGCGCGCCCATCCTGCTCGGCACGGTCACCGAGCAGGACGGCGTGTACCACAACAGCGCCATCCTCTGGCAGGCCGGGCAGGGCGAGACGGCGCAGTACGACAAGGTGCACCCGGTGCCGTTCGCCGAGTACATGCCGGCGCGGGACTTCTTCCATCTGCTCGCGCCCGATCTGGTGGACCTCGTGCAGCTGGACTACGCGCCCGGTACCGGCCCCAGCGTGATGGACGTGGACGGGGTGCCCGCCGGGGTGATGATCTGCTTCGACGTGACGGACGACCGTCTGGCGGACGCGGTGGTGCGCGAGGGCGGGCAGCTGGTGCTCCTGCCGACGAACAACGCCGACTTCGGCCGCACCGACCAGACGTTCCAGCAGGCCGCGACCGCGCGGCTGCGCGCGATCGAGCTGGGACGCAGCGTCGTGAGCGTCTCGACCGTGGGGATCACGGCCGCCTATGCGCCCGACGGCTCGGTCATCCAGGAGCTGCCGCCCTTCGAGGCCGGCGCCTTCGTGGCTCAGGTCCCGCTGTCGCAGACGACGACCCCCGCGGTCGTCCTGGGCTCAGGACTGACCGCGGGGGTCATGGCTGCCGCTGTGCTGGGCATCGCGGCAGGCGTGGCCGGGCGGGTGCGCCGCGCTCTGCTCCGCAAGCGCGGCTGAGCGGGGGACGGCCCGCCTGCTGAGGTCTGTCAGGCGCCGATCTGGTCCGCGCGGCCGCCGGTGCCCTTGCCCCGGCGCGCCCGCAGGTACGCGAGCCGCTCCTCGAGCAGCTCCTCCAGCTCGGCACGGGTGCGCCGCTCCAGGAGCATGTCCCAGTGCGTGCGCGGCGGCTTGGACTCCTCGGCCTCGATCTCCGCCTCGATCTCGCCGTCGGCGCCGACGAGGCGCCCCGTCTGGCCGGTCCGCGGATTCACCCAGGTCAGCGGGATCTCGGCCTCCTCGGCGAACACGACCCGGAAGGTCGTGCCGTCCTCCGTCCGGTACTCCGACTCGCGGCGGGCCGAGAGCTCCACGCCCTCTTCACTCTGCAAGCTCACTGCGCCGAGTCGGGCTCCGCGCAGACTGCGATCTGCCATGACGGTCTCCTCTCAACGATCCGTCATGTATAACGCTTCAAGCTGGATTTTTGCTCCCATCCCGTCGCCCGTTCTCGGTCGGGCGCCAGCCCAGCACGCGCGCGGCGAGGTCCGCGCGGTCGGTGACGACCGCGTCGACGCCGAGGGCGTAGAGCTCCCGCATGCGCTGCTCGTCATTGACGGTCCACACGTGCACCTCGATGCCGGCACGATGGCACCCGTGGATGAAGCGGGCCGTGATCCGGGGCAGTGCGCGCTCGGCGTCCGGACGCTGGACGGCGCAGATGCGCCCGGCGAACAGCCGCGCCAGGGGCCAGAGTCCCCAGGCCGCCAGCCAGCACAGCAGCACGAGCGGCACGGGGGAGGCGGACAGCGACACGCCCGGGGCGCGCCGCACGGCGGCGCGCTGCCGCGCCCGCGAGAAGGAGGTCAGCAGGATGCGCGAGGAGCTGCGGTGCGCGGCCACGATCCGGCCGACCTCCGCCGCGACGTCCGCGGATTTCACATCGATGTTGAAGGGCGTGTCCGGGAAGCGCTCCAAGGCCTCGGCGAGCGTCGGCACACGGTGGCCGCCGGCCAGCCGCAGGCCGGCGAGCTCCTCGGAGCGCAGCCCGGCGATCGGCACGGCAGCGGCAGCGCCCTCGGCCAGGAGGAGCGGGTCATGCAGCAGGACGGGCACGCCGTCCGCGGTGCCGCGCGCGTCCGTCTCGATGACGTCCGCTCCGGCTTCCAGCGCGGCCGCGAAAGCGGCCAGAGTGTTCTCCGGCGCATGCAGTGCCAGGCCGCGATGGGCCAGGATGTGCGGGGGAGGCGAGCCGTACGGCGGGCGCGGGCGCGGCACGGAGGCAGGGTAGCAGGCTCAGCTCTCCGGGCGGGGCGGCTGCGGGGGAGTCGGCTGAGCCTCGGGCCCGCCCTTCATCCCGAAGGCTCTGCCCAGGCCCTGGATGGCCTCGGTCAGCTCGCTGGGGATCACCCAGAGGGTGTTCGCCTGCCCCTCGGCGATGCGGGGGAGGGTCTGCAGGTACTGGTAGGCGAGCAGCTCGGCGTCGGGGCGACCCTCGTGGATCGCGCTGAACACGGTCGTGATGGCCTTGGACTCGCCCTCGGCCCGCAGCACCGCCGCCTGCGCCTCGCCTTCGGCGCGGAGGATCGCGGCCTGCCGTTCGCCCTCGGCCGTGAGGATCGCCGACTGCTTCGTGCCCTCTGCGGTGAGGATCGCGGCGCGCCTGTCGCGCTCGGCGCGCATCTGCTTCTCCATGGAGTCCTGGATGGACGCCGGCGGGTCGATCGCCTTGAGCTCCACGCGGGCGACCCGGATGCCCCATTTGCCGGTCGCCTCGTCGAGCACGCTGCGCAGCTGCCCGTTGATCTGGTCGCGGCTGGTGAGCGCCTCCTCGAGGTTGAGGCCGCCGACGACGTTGCGGAGGGTGGTCGTGGTGAGCTGCTCCACGGCCGCGAGGTAGTTCGCGATCTCGTAGGTCGCAGCCCGTGCGTCGGTGACCTGGAAGTAGACCACCGTGTCGATCGAGACCACGAGGTTGTCCTCCGTGATCACCGGCTGCGGCGGGAAGCTGACCACCTGCTCGCGCAGGTCGATCAGCGGGCGAAGCCGGTCGATGAAGGGCACGAGCAGGTTCAGGCCGGGGGAGAGCGTCTTGTGGTAGCGCCCCAGACGCTCCACGACGCCCGCACTCGCTTGGGGGATGATGCGGATCGCCTTCGCGAGCGCCGTGATCACGAAGATCACGACGACGAGCAGGACGATCCCGAGGACGATCCAGCCGACCAGGGCACCGGCATTGATCATGGCAGCTCTCCTTCTTCTCGCCGGGTCATCGGCACGTCCTGCGGCGAGACGATCGCCGTCGCCCCGTGGATCGAGCGGACGACGACGCTGCTGCCGGGCTGGACCCGTGCCGCCGTCCCGTCCTGCGCGAGCTGGGCCGTCCACGTCTCGCCGTTCGCGAGGCGCACGGTCCCGGTCTGCTGCCCGCTCAGCTCTCCCAGGACCACGCCGGACATGCCGGGCAGCGCGTCCACATTCGTCAGCGCATGCTCGCCGCCACGGCGCAGCCGCCGAAGCAGCGGCGGGCGCAGCGTGAGCACCGCGACGAGCGCCACGACGGCGGCGACGATCAGCTGAAGCCAGAACGGCGCGCCCAGCAGCCCGGCCAGGAGCGCCGCCGCCGCGCCCACCGCGAGCATGAGGAAGGTCATCTCCAGGGTGAACATCTCCACCACGAGGAAGACGAGCACGAGCACGGCCCAGAGGATCCAGGCGAAGGACAGGAGGACGTCCATCCGCGCACCTCCCCTCTCGCGTGACCTCCACGCTAGCAACCGCCGCCGCGGTCGGGCGAGGTGTGTTGATAGTGTCGTCTGCGGTCCGGGCGCGCGGCGCCCGTTCGCGAGCCACGAAGGAGCGTCCGTGAGCAACCCCCTGAAGCCCGGGTCCCTGGCCGGCAAGCGAGCCCTCGTCACCGGCTCCTCGCGCGGCATCGGCGCGGATACCGTCCGCTATCTGGCGGAGGCCGGCGCCGACGTGGTGATCAACTACCGGAACAAGGCGCAGCGAGCCGAGAAGCTGGCCGCACAGCTGCGCGAGCTCGGGGTCCGAGCGCTCGTGGAGAGCGCCGACCTGACCGACGCCGCGGCGGTGGACGCGATGCTCGCCGACGTGGAGGCGGAGCTCGGCGGGCTGGACCTGCTCGTGCTCAACGCCTCGGGCGGCATGGAGGCGGACATGCCGGCCGACTACGCGCTGCGGCTGAACCGCGACGCTCAGGTCGACATGCTCCAGGCGGCGCGCCGGCTGCTCGCGCCCGGCTCCCGGGTCGTGTTCGTGACCAGTCATCAGGCGCACTTCATCCGCGAGACGCCGACGATGCCGCTCTACGAGCCCGTGGCGCTGAGCAAGCGGGCGGGGGAGGACGCGCTGCGGGAGCTCATCCCGGCGCTCGCGCAGGACGGGGTCGAGCTCGTCGTCGTCTCGGGGGACATGATCGAGGGCACCATCACGGCCACGCTGCTGGAGCGCGCCGAGCCGGGCGCGATCCAGGCGCGGCGAGAATCCGCGGGGAAGCTGTACAACGTCGCGGAGTTCGCCGCGCAGGTCGTCCTCGCCGCCGTGGAGCCGGTCCCCGCCGACAACACCCGTCTCGTGGGAGACGTCAGCAGCTTCGGCGCCTGAGCCGCGCGCTCCGCGGCGAAGGCTCAGCCCGCGATGACGCGGGGACCGCGGGGCACGCGCGGCACGAAGACGACGCCCGCGATGATCGACACCACGCCGACGACGATGAGCGCGCAGGCGGCGACGACGAGCATCACGACCGCCGCGACGCCGGGCAGGAACAGCACGGCGATGCCCGCCAGCGCGCTGACGATCCCTCCGGCCACCGCCCAGCCGCGGGCGGGGCCCAGGGGAAGGTTCCAGAGGGTCGTCGCGCCCTCGAGGATCCAGGTGAGCCCGATGAGCAGCGCGAGAGCCCAGACTCCGGCGACCGGGTGGATGATCACGAGCACCCCGCCGATCACCAGCAGGGCTCCGGCGATCACGTTGAGCACCCGGATCGTGGTGCTGCGATGCACGGCGAGGATCCCGGCGATGAGCCGCACGAGCCCGCTGACGAGGAAGAAGATCCCGATGAGCACCGCGAGCAGCACGAGGCTCTGATCCGGGAAGATCAGGGCGATCACGCCGACGACGATCGCCAGCGCGCCCAGGAACACGAGAACGCCCCGGATGAGCGAGGCGACGCGCCGGGCGTACTCGCGCCCGCCGATGACGATCGTCTCGGCCACGATCGGCGTGGGCTGATCCTGCTGCGACATCCGACACCTTCTTCCGCGGCGCCCTGGTCGATGACGCCGGCACGAGCCTATCCAGGAGGGGACGCCGCGGTGTCGGTCAGAACTCGAATATCGCGGCGAGCTCGTCCGACAGCAGCACGGTATGCGGCAGCCCGCTGAGCATCTCGGGCTCCACGGAGAGCCCCCGGAGCCTCGCGGCCTGCGCGTATTCCGCCCACGGGAACGACCCGACGTCCGGCTCATCGCCCTGTATCAGCGTCAGCACCTCCGAGATGACGTCCGCTGAGCCGCGTCTCCAGGAGACGGGCTCGGCCTGTCCGTGCCGAAAGCTCGTCACGCCGCGATCCATGTCCAGCCGGATCATCGACTGATCGGACAGCCGGAGATACTGCGTCATCCTCATGCTCATCGCCGGAACGGAGTTCCCCGGCGGCGGCGCGTCGAGCTCGCAGACGATGACCAGGCCGGTCACGGTCAGCTCGGAGAGATCGAACGGCCGTCGCTGCGCCGCCTCGGCGCGCGCCGCATCCGGATCGATCGGCAGGTAGCGGAACGGCTCGTCGTCAGCCATCGTCGCGACCACCCGGCCGCGACCGCTGCACGGCTCGTGCGGCAACCACGGAACGCGTCATCGCTCCACCGTAGCGGGACCTGAACTGCCCGATAATGCGCATTATGTCAGCTTGCGGAGACGCAGGAGGGCTCCCGCGGATGCGCTCCTCACGCCGCGGCCGCCTTCACGGCGCCGACCGCGGCGATCCACTCGTCCAGCTTGCGCGCGGCGGCGCCCGAGTCGACCGCCTCCGCGGCGATCGACATCGCTTCGCGCATCCTGGTCAGGAAGAGCCGGTCGATCTCGTGCGGGTCCTGGGCCAGCTTGTACGCGGCGATCCCGGCCGCGGCGTTCAGCAGGACGATGTCGCGCACCGGCCCTCGCTCCCCCGCCAGCACCGCGCGCAGCACCTCGGCGTTGTGCTCGGGGCTGCCGCCCTTGATCTGCTCCAGCGTCACCAGCGGGATGCCCAGCTCCCGCGGGTCCAGGTCATGCTCGGTCACCGATCCGTTGCTGACCTCCCAGACGTGGCTGTGGCCGGTGGTGGTGAGCTCGTCCAGCCCGTCGTCGCCGCGGAAGACGAACGCCGTGGCGCCCCGGGTGCGGAACACGCCCACCACCAGCGGCACCCGGTCCAGTCGGGCCACGCCGATCGCGTTCGCCTCCGCACGCGCCGGGTTGCACAGCGGGCCGAGGATGTTGAAGACGGTGGGCACCCCGAGCTGGCTGCGCACAGGTCCCGCGTGGCGGAAGCCCGGGTGGAACAACGAGGCGAACACGAAGGTGATCCCGGCCCGCTTGAACACCTCGGGCACGAGCTCCGGGGCGAGCTCGAGGTCGAGCCCGAGCGCGCGGAGCGTGTCCGAGGATCCGGCCTGACTGCTCGCGGCGCGGTTGCCGTGCTTGATCACGGGGACGCCCGCTGCGGCCGCGATGATCGCTGCGGTGGTCGACACGTTCACCGTGCCGACGCCGTCTCCCCCGGTGCCGACGATGTCCAGCGCCATGGGGTCGATGGGCAGCTCCAGGGCGTTGCGCAGCACCGCGTCGCGGAAGCCGACGAGCTCGTCGACGGTCTCCCCCTTCGCCCGCAGCGCGACCAGGAAGCCGGCCAGCGCCCCCTCCCCTACCCGCCCGGAGATCGCCTCGTCCATCGCCCAGCTCGCCTCGGCGATGGACAGGTCCCGCCCCTCCAGCAGCGCAGCGATCAGAGAAGGCCAGGTGGGCTCGGGGATCATGCCTCGATCCTAACGATCGGGCATCCTTCGGGAACGCCGCGAATATGCCTCGAAGGCCGGGCGAGGCGGGCTCGCGGCCTTGCCGCGGGGGCCGCGTCGCTGTAAAACGCGGCACCCCGAATCCGACATAATGGGATGTGTGACCACGACAACGATCAGCCCGAAGCCGTCGGCGCCGATGGTGAACCGGCCCAACACCGTAGCGGTCGGGACGATTGTCTGGCTCGGCAGCGAGGTGATGTTCTTCGCGGGCCTGTTCGCGATCTACTTCACGCTCCGCTCGGTCGCTCCGGACCTCTTCTCCTATGAGCACGAGCACCTGAACATCCCCTTCGCGACGGTCAACACGATCGTCCTCGTGGCCTCCTCCTTCACCTGCCAGTTCGGCGTCTTCGCCGCGGAGCGGATGCAGCCGAGGGCGACCGGTCCCCTGCCCACCCAGTGGGGCATGGTCGAGTGGTTCGTGGTCACCTACGTCATGGGCGCGATCTTCGTCGCGGGCCAGGCCTGGGAGTACGCCTCGCTCGTGTCCGAGGGCATCACCATCAACTCCAACGCCTTCGGCTCGGCGTTCTTCCTCACCACCGGCTTCCACGCCATGCACGTCTCCGGCGGCCTGATCGCCTTCCTCTTCGTCATCGGGCGCGCCTTCGCCGTCAAGAGGTTCGGGCACAAGGAGGCCACTACCGCGATCGTCGTGTCCTACTACTGGCACTTCGTCGACGTGGTGTGGATCGGACTGTACTTCGTGATCTACATCCTCCCCTTCCTCGCTTCCTAGGCCGAAAACGAGAGCATGACGTCTACTGAGAACGAAACCGGCCGTCGTCCCGCCCGCGGGGCTCGACGCAAGGGCAAGCGCCACCCGCTGGCCACCGTCGCCCTGCTGTTCATCGGCCTGCTCATCACCGGCGGCGCATACGCGGCGATCAACGCCACCTCCTCCGCCACCGCCGAGGTCGACATGAACTCGCCGCAGACGATCGAGCAGGGTCAGAAGCTGTTCGTCGCGAACTGCGCCACCTGCCACAACATGAACGCAGAGGGCGTGCCCGGCGTCGCGCCGTCGCTCATCGGCGTGGGCGCCGCGTCTGTCGACTTCCAGGTGGGCACCGGTCGCATGCCGATGTCGTTCCAGGGCCCGCAGGCGCTGCAGAAGCCGCCGCAGTTCACCGACGAGCAGATCAAGCAGATGGCGGCTTACATCGCCTCGCTCGCCCCGGGGCCGGCCATCCCCTCGGAGGACCTGGTCAACGGCGAGGGCGACGTCGCCATGGGCGGCGAGCTGTTCCGCGTGAACTGCGCCATGTGCCACAACGTCGCCGGCGCGGGCGGTGCGCTCACCGAGGGCAAGTTCGCCCCCGACCTGTCCGGGGTCTCCGGATCGCACATCTTCGAGGCGATGCTCACCGGTCCTCAGAACATGCCGGTGTTCAACGACACGAACATCACCCCGGAGCACAAGAAGGACATCATCGCCTACCTGAAGTTCATCGACTCGCAGACCTCGGTCGGCGGGTACGCGCTCGCCTCGCTGGGCCCGGTGGCCGAGGGCCTGTTCATCTGGATCTTCGGCGCCGGCGTGATCATCGCCATCACGGTGTGGATCACGGCGCGGTCCAACTAGCCGGTCCATCCGGGAACAGACGAGTTCAGGGCTAAAGAGGTCAAGGAGAGACATGGCAGAGGACGCGCACAGCGACGAGAGCACCGCCGTCGCCCCGGCGCACGGGTCCGAACACAGCGTCGCGAGCGTGGACGTCGGTCTGGCCGTCGTTCCGGCACCGGAGGACGCGTTCCAGGACCCGGGGCTTCCCCCGCACCACCTCCGGGTCACCGACACGAACCCGAGGCGGCAGCGGCGCGCCCAGCGCACGGTCTTCTCGCTGTTCTACCTCTCGATCGCCGGCAGCATCTTCGCCGTGGCCGCCTACATGGCCTTCCCGATCGAGGACGGCAGCTTCACCGCCATCCGCATCAACAACCTCTTCATCGGCCTGGGCATCGCGCTGGCGCTGCTGGGCCTGGGCTTCGGCGCGGTGCACTGGGCGAAGGCGCTCATGGGCGACCATGAGCTCACCGACCCGCGCCACCCGGTGCGCGGCTCGGAGGAGACCCGGGCGCGTTCGATCGAGATCTTCCAGCAGGCCAACGAGGAGTCGGGCTTCGGCCGGCGCACGCTGATCCGTAACACGCTGATCGGCGCGCTCATCGCCTTCCCGCTGCCTGCCGTCGCGATGCTCCGGGGTCTCGCCCCGCAGAACCAGGACCCGGTCGCTCTGCTCAAGGAGACGATGTGGGACAAGGGCGTCCGCCTGGTGCGCGATCCGCTCGGCACGCCCATCAAGGCGTCCGACGTCACGCTGGGCTCGGTCTTCCACGTGATCCCGGACGGCCTGAACAAGCTCCCCCACGACGAGATGCTCAACGCGAAGGCCAAGGCGATCGTCCTGCTCGTGCGGATGGACCCGAGCGAGCTGCACGAGACCCCCGAGCGCAAGTCCTGGTCCTACGACGGCATCGTCGCCTACTCGAAGGTGTGCACGCACGTGGGCTGCCCCGTCGCCCTGTACGAGCAGCAGACGCACCACCTGCTCTGCCCCTGCCACCAGTCGCAGTTCGACATCTCGAACGGCGCCGCGGTGATCTTCGGCCCCGCGGCCCGGCCGCTCCCCCAGCTGCCGATCGCCGTGGACGATGAGGGCTACCTCGTCGCGCAGAGCGACTTCACCGAACCCGTCGGCCCGAGCTTCTGGGAGCGTGACAAGGCGTGAGCACCGCAACGACGACCGACGCCCCGAGGACGACGAGCTTCTCCGGCCCGTCGACCTTCACGGGCCGCGCGGCCAACTACATCGACGAGCGGACGAGCATCTCCGCTGTCGTCCGGGAGTTCGGGCGCAAGATCTTCCCCGACCACTGGTCGTTCCTGCTGGGCGAGGTGGCGCTCTACAGCTTCATCGTCATCCTCATCTCCGGGACGTTCCTGACGTTCTTCTTCCAGGCGTCCATGGCCGAGGTGCAGTACAACGGTGCCTACGTGCCGCTCAAGGGCATGAACATGTCCGTGGCGCTGCAGTCCACGCTCGACATCTCCTACGAGGTCCGCGGCGGTCTGCTCATGCGGCAGATCCACCACTGGGCGGCGCTGCTGTTCATCGCCGCCATGGGCCTGCACATGCTGCGCATCTTCTTCACCGGCGCGTTCCGCAAGCCCCGCGAGCTGAACTGGGTGGTCGGCTTCACGCTGTTCATCCTCGGCATGGCCGAGGGCTTCACGGGCTACTCCCTGCCGGACGACCTGCTCTCCGGCAACGGCCTGCGCATCATCGACGGCATGATCGAGGGCATCCCGATCGTGGGCACCTGGCTGTCGTTCCTGCTGTTCGGCGGCGAGTTCCCCGGCAGCGACATCGTGGGGCGGCTGTACTCGCTGCACATCATGATCCTGCCCGCGATGGTGATCCTGTTCATCGCCATCCACCTGGTGTTCGTGGTGGTGCACATGCACACGCAGTATCCGGGGCCGGGCAAGACCAACCGCAACGTGGTCGGCTACCCGATCCTCCCGGTGTACGCGGCGAAGGCCGGCGGCTTCTTCTTCGTGGTGTTCGGCGTCATCGCCCTGATCGCCACCTTCTTCCAGATCAACCCGATCTGGAACTACGGCCCGTACGACCCCTCCCCCGTCTCGGCCGGAACCCAGCCGGACTGGTACATCGGCTTCGCCGACGGCATGCTCCGCCTGATCCCCTCGCACCTGGAGACGGTGTGGTTCGGCTACACCTTCACCTGGTACATCATCATCCCCGTCGCGATCCTCGGGCTGTTCATCGTGCTCGTCGCGGTGTACCCCTTCATCGAGTCGTGGGTCACCGGCGACAAGCGTGAGCACCACGTGCTCGACCGGCCCCGCAACGCGCCGACGCGCACCGCGATCGGCGTGGCGGGCGTGGTGTTCTACGCGGTCATGTGGGCGGCCGCGAGCTCCGACCTCATCGCCACCCACTTCATGCTGACGATCGAGGGCGTGATCATCACCCTGCAGGTGCTGCTCGTGATCGGCCCGATCATCGGCTACTGGGTGACCAAGCGCGTGTGCCTGGCTCTGCAGCGCAAGGACCGTTCGCTGGCCCTGCACGGCTACGAGTCAGGCCGGATCGTGCGCCTGCCCGGGGGCGAGTACATCGAGGTGCACAAGCCGCTGGACGAGTATGAGCGCTGGCGTCTGGTGAGCTACGAGTCCTACGCGCCGCTCATGCTGCGCCCGGACCGTTCCGGTCGCATCACCTTCGCCAACCGCTTGCGTGTGGGCATGTCCCGCTGGTTCTTCGAGGACCGCATCGCCCCGGTGACCCGTGCGGAGCTCGAGGCCGGGCACGGTGACCACGGCGCGCACGGCGCCCCGGGCGAGCTGGAGGGCGGCCACGACGGCGACCACGGGCTGCCCCCGGCCGCGCACTAGCCGCACGACGAGCCCGCTTCCGCGAGACCGGTCCTCCGACCGCATCGCGGGAGCGGGCTTTTCGCTGCGCCCGGGGCTCGCCTGAGCGCTCCGCGTCGCACCCTGCGGCCCCTCGCACCGAGCGCCTGTTGCTCGGCGGCCCACCCTGGGCTGTGGAGAGCGTTTATGGTCCAGGCGGGCTGCGTCATGCTCATTGTCGTGGATCGTGCCACCCAAGGTCTGTGCGTGCTCGCCCGACGAGCCCTTGCCGGCCTCCTCGCACTGCTCTGCCTGGTCGGCCTGCTGCTGGCCGGCCCCACCGCTGCCCGGGCGGACGAGCGAGGCCAGCTGATGCTCGTGCTGGATGCCTCCGGCTCGATGGCCGAACCCGCGGCCGGCGGCGGCACCCGGATCGACGCGGCCCGGGCGGCGCTGGCCACTGTGATCGACCGGCTGCCGGAGGACGCGCCGGTGGGCATGCGCGTCTTCGGCTCAGGCAGCAGCGCCGACCCGTGCACGGACTCCCAGCGCGTCGTCGACGTGGGCACCGGCAACCGGCCTCAGCTGCGCGCCGCGGTCGAGGCCTACTCCCCCTATGGGGAGACGCCGATCAGCTACGCGCTGGAGCAGGCCGGCAAGGATCTCAGACCCGATGGCAAGCGCTCGATCCTGCTCGTCTCCGACGGCGAGCCCACATGCCCGCCCGATCCCTGCGAGATCGCCGCGTCGCTGGCCCAGCAGGGCATCGATCTGCACATCGACGTGGTGGGCCTGGACGTCTCCGGCAAGGCCGCCGACATCCTGCGCTGCATCGCTAGAGAAGGGCGCGGGAGCTACTACGACGTGCGCTCGGCAGAGGAGCTCATCGACGCGCTGGCGACACTCGCCACGCGCGCGGCGCGGCCCTACCAGGGCACAGGCACGCCCGTGATGGGCGGAAGCTCCCCTGCCGACGCTCCGGCGATCGGGCCCGGCTCCTACGTCGACACCATCGGACACCGGAAATCCGCGACCGGGGAGCGGCACTACCGCGTTCACCGCAGCCAGCCGGGCTCCACGATCACCGCCACAGCGACCATCCTCGCGCCGGCGTACGTCCAGCGTCAGACGGGCGGTCGGTACGCCCCCGACGGGATCTTCGTCGAGGTGAAGACGTCCGATGGCCGCGTGGGCTGTGGCCTCAACTCGACTCTCGAGTTCAACTTCGCCGGCTCGATCGCCGCCGCCACGGCCTCCTCCGCCGGCGGGATCAACGACATGCAGTGCGCCGCGGCAGAGGCGTTCGACGTCAAGGTGACACGCCTGGGGGACAACGAATTCAGCACGCCGCTGGAGATCACCGTGTTCGAGGAGCCTGGAGCGACCGGGACCACCGCCTTGCCCGCCCCCGTCAGCGGCCGTCCCTCCTGGGTGGAGCCGCCTCAGGGCGAGCCGCGGGACCTCGTCGCCGGAGGCGCCTCTTTCGCCAGCGCCGTGCCGCTGAACCCCGGGAGCTACCGGGTGGCCATCGTTCCGAACGAGGTCCAGCTCTTCCGCGTCGAAGTCGGCTGGGGCCAGCAGCTCACCGCGCTCATCGACGTCCCGGCTCCCACGGGCAAGCTCGCCGAGGAGATCCGTAGCAGCACCACGATCTTCACCACCCTCTACAGCCCGACACGGGCGCCGGCGAGCTCCCGCCTCAACCAGGCCGATGGAGCCCCTAACGGATTGGATCATGCAGCCGGTGGGGCCCGTGTGAGCGCGACGACGGGAGTCGTGCACTACCGGAACCGGGAGCTGGAGCACGCGGACAGGGGCGAGCACAACTTCCTCGCCGGCAGCTACTACATCGCCGTGACACTGTCCGATGCCAACCGCGGAGGCGACGAGCCCTCCTACGAGCTCCCGTTCCTGCTCCACGTCGGGGTCTCCGGCCAGGTGTCCGGCGCGCCGACGTACCTCACAGGCCCCTCCGCGACACCAGGCGCCGGGTCCCCGTCTCGCCCACCGGCAACCGCATCAGGCCAGCTGGCGTCTGCGGAGCCCAGCGCGGTGGCTGCCGACCCGCAGCGCACACCGGGCGGCATGGCTCCGCTCTCCGCCGTGCTCATCGGTGCCGGCGCGCTGGGCGTGGCCGCCCTGCTGGCGGGCGCTGTCCTCTACCTCGTCCAGCGCCGCCGCCGCGCCGCAGGCGGCAGCTGAGCGCGCCCCGCGCGGCGTCGGCGACAGCAGCTGCCCCGCTCTGCAGCGGGCGCGCGGGAAGCGCCGTCCTCCCCGGGGCTCAGCGGTCCTCCGCCGGCCACCCGGCGACGGGCTGCAGCACCGGCCCGGATTCAGTTCGCGAAGGCGAAGATCTTCTTGTAGAAGGCGGCCGACTCGCGGTAGCCCAGGCGCTCGTAGAAGCCGCCGGCGCGGGAGGTGGCCATCGTCAGCTGGCGTACACCCCGGGCGCGGCAGTACAGCTCGTTCACCTGAACGAGCTCCGAGCCGATGCCGTGCTCCCGATGCTCCGGCGCCACCACGATCTCCTGCAGGTGCGCGGTCAGGCCGGGCGCGTGCAGCAGCCGGGAGATCGTCATCAGCGAGTAGCCGACGACGATCTCCCCCGCCTCGCCGCTGCCCGGCGCGGTCTGCTCGCCGCCTGTGCCGCCCGCCGCCTCTGCGGCGCCGTCGGCGGCGGCGTCCCCCGCATCTGCGGCGCCGACGGTCGCGACATAGAGAACGTTCGTCTCGTTCTCGCGCGGACGCACGACGTTGGCGAAGGCCACCTCGAACTCGTCGCGGTTCGTGCGCAGCCCGTCCAGCACGAACTGCCGGGCGAGCAGGTACACCGCCGCAGAGTCACGGGCCTCACCCCGCCGGATCGCGGCCATCACGCTCAGCGGCCGAAGAAGCCGCGGTAGTACTCGAAGACCCACCCGGTCAGCGCCACGAGGATCAGCGGCGCCGCGATGAACACGATCCACACGCCGACCGCGAGCCCGAGCGCCGCCAGGGCGACCGAGCCGCCCAGAAGCACCGGCCACCAGCTCCACGGGCTGAACTCGCCGATCTCGGGGCTCTCGTCGTCGATGTCGGCGTCGAGCCGGTCAGCGGCGATCTCCCCGCCCTGCGAGGCACGGACCCGCCCGATGTAGAAGGCGATGAAGGCCGCCAGCGCACCGGACAGCGGGATGGCCACCGTGCCGGTCCACTCGACATCACCGGTCTCGGCGATGTTCCACAGCGTGTACAAGACCGTCATCACGCCGAAGAAGGCGGCGAGCAGCCAGAACAGGATCGCATTCGCCCTCATGGCGCTACTTCACCTCTCCACTCGACACATCGGTCACCGGGCGGTCCGGGGCGTCCTTGAGCGGCCCCACCCCGTACTGCGGCTCGGAGGCGAGCTCCGGGTGATTGAGGTCGAAGGCCGGCGACTCCGAGCGGATGCGCGGGATCGAGGTGAAGTTGTGCCGCGGCGGCGGGCAGGAGGTCGCCCATTCCAGCGAACGGCCGTAGCCCCAGGGGTCGTTCTCCGTCACCCGCGGAGCCTTGCGCGCGGTGACCCACACGTTCAGCAGGAAGGGCAGGAAGGAGATGGCCAGGATGCCCGCGCCGATGGACGAGACCATGTTCAGATCCGCGAAGCCATCCTGCGGCAGGTAGGTCGCATAGCGCCGCGGCATACCCATCACGCCCAGCCAGTGCTGCACGAGGAAGGTCGCGTGGAAGCCGATGAACAGCAGCCAGAACTGGATCTGCCCCAGTCGCTCGTTGAGCTTCTTGCCCGTCCACTTGGGCCACCAGAAGTAGAAGCCCGCGAACATCGCGAACACGACCGTGCCGAACACCACGTAGTGGAAGTGCGCGACCACGAAGTACGTGTCGGACACGTGGAAGTCCAGCGGCGGCGAGGCCAGGATCACACCGGTGAGCCCGCCGAGCACGAAGGTGAGCAGGAAGCCCAGCGAGAACAGCATCGGGGACTCGAAGGTCACCGAGCCGCGCCACATCGTGCCGATCCAGTTGAAGATCTTCACGCCCGTCGGCACGGCGATGAGCATCGTCATGACCGCGAAGAAGGGCAGCAGCACGCCGCCGGTCACGTACATGTGGTGCGCCCACACGGTGATGGACAGCGCCGCGATGGCGATCGTCGCATAGACGAGGGTCTTGTAGCCGAAGATCGGCTTCCGGCTGAACACCGGGAAGACCTCCGAGACGATGCCGAAGAACGGCAGCGCGATGATGTACACCTCGGGGTGGCCGAAGAACCAGAACAGGTGCTGCCACAGGAGCGCACCGCCGACGGCCGGGTCGTAGATGTGGGCGCCGAAGAGCCGGTCGGCCGCGAGGCCGAACATCGCGGCGGCCAGCACCGGGAAGGCCAGGAGCACGAGCACCGAGGTGATCAGCGTGTTCCAGGTGAAGATCGGCATCCGGAACATCGTCATCCCGGGGGCGCGCATGGTGATGATCGTCGTGATGAAGTTGACGCCACCCATGATCGTGCCGAAGCCGGAGATGCCCAGACCCAGCACCCAGAGGTTCCCGCCCAGGCCCGGCGAGAACGTCGTGTCCGACAGCGGCGCGTAGGCGAACCAGCCGAAGGACGCAGCACCCTGCGGGGTGAGGAAGCCGCCGACGGCGATGAGCGAGCCGAACAGGAACAGCCAGAAGGCGAGGGCGTTCAGGCGCGGGAAGGCGACGTCCGGGGCACCGATCTGCAGCGGCATGATCGCGTTCGCGAAGCCCGCGAACAGCGGGGTCGCGAACATCAGCAGCATGATCGTGCCGTGCATCGTGAAGAGCTGGTTGTACTGCTCCTTCGTCGCCACGATCTCCAGGCCCGGAGCAGCCAGCTGGGCGCGGATGACGAGGGCCATCACGCCGCCGAGCAGGAAGAACAGGAACGAGGCGATCAGGTACATGTAGCCGATCGTCTTGTGGTCCGTGGAGGTGATCCAGCTGACGACGATGCTGCCCTTGCGGCGCGGGCCCTTGGCGGGCGCGGTCACCGTGACGGGGCGGGGCTGCTCGAGGACGGGCGCGGTCGGAGCGGTCTGGGTCGCGGTCATGGTCCTACTCCTCAGCCCTGTTCCGCGGTCGCGGGATTGGGCACGGCCGCCCCGGGCTCGTTCTGGTTCGTGTTGTAGTCGTCGCCGAGCCTGCCGACATCGCCGGCCTGCCGCTGCGACTGGATGTACGCGTCATAGTCCGCCTGCGAGACCACCTTGACCTTGAAGAGCATCATCGAGTGGTACTCGCCGCACAGCTCGGCGCACTTGCCCTGGTACTCGCCGATCTTCTCCGGCGTGAAGGTCATGTAGTTGGTGCGCCCGGGGATCATGTCCTTCTTGTAGAGGAAGTCGATGACCCAGAAGGAGTGGATGACGTCGCGGCTCTTCAGGTCGATCTCGACCGTCTTGCCGACCGGCAGGTAGAGCACGGGAACGGTCGAGTCGATCGGATTGCCCGAGGAGTCCGTCTGCACCTGGATGCCTGCGGAGTAGACGTTCTCGTTGAGGTAGTTGAAGTCCCAGGACCAGCGCTTGCCATAGGCCTCGATGGTCACGTCCGGGTTCGGGTCCCGCGCCTCGATCGGCGCCTGCGTCTTGACCGTGAAAGCGAAGAAGCCCAGCACGAGGATCAGCGGGACGACCGTGAAGAAGGTCTCGATCGGCATGTTGTAGCGCAGCTGGACCGGCAGCCCCGTCTGCCCCTTGCGGCGGCGGTAGACGATGATCGCCCAGATCGTCAGACCCCAGGTGATCGCGCCCACGATGAGGAGCACGATCCACGAGTTCACCCAGAGGCTGATGACGCTGTCGACGTGGTTCGTGGTGCCCGGCTGCGTCGGGAGCCAGCCCTGAACGACGTCCTGCGAGCAGCCCGCCAGACCGAGTGCGACGAGCCCGGCGACCGGGAGTGCCATCCAACGGATTCTGCGACGGATACGCACCTCGGACCTTTCGGATTCGGATACAACTGCCCTGCCGCGCGGCTGCGAGCAACCGACGTCGGCTCCCCATCAGCCTAGCGCGTACGGGGGGCGGGGTTTGACACGCGACCCGCCCGGCGGGGCGCACGCGGAGCGTCACGAGGCGCACGGAGACGTGCCTGCGCGACGCGGCGCCCGGCCGCGCTCAGAGGATCAGGGGACGACGATCAGACGACGACGATCAGTGGAAGCTGTCGCCGCAGGCGCAGCTGCCCTGCGCGTTCGGGTTATCGATCGTGAAGCCCTGCTTCTGGATGGTGTCCTCGAAGTCGATCGTGGCGCCATCGAGGTACGGGCGGCTCATCTTGTCCACCACGACCTCCACGCCGTCGAAGTCGACCGTCGCGTCGCCGTCGAGCAGGCGCTCGTCGAAGTACAGCTGGTAGATCAGGCCCGAGCACCCGCCGGGCTGCACCGCGATGCGCAGGCGCAGGTCCTCGCGGCCCTCCTGGATGAGCAGCGAGCGGACCTTCTCCGCCGCGGTGTCCGTCAGGAGCACGCCGTGCTCGCGCTCCTCCGTTTCGCCGACCGTCGGCGCCGTGAGCTCGCTCATCGCTGTCTCCCCTCGCTGCGGCCCGGGACCCTGCCCGCGCGCTTCCTGCGCGACCCCACCGGATCGCCCTGAAGCGATTCTAGATCGCCCTGCACGCCGTGCACCCGGGAATCGCCCGCGGATGCGGGCCGCGGATGCGCCGTCGCGGCAGGCGGGGCGGTACCCTGGTGCGCATGGCGAAGAAGGAGTCGGCTGTCGTCGATGAGCAGACGGCGGAGCCGGGCGCGTCCGGCAAGGGCCGGCCGACGCCGTCGCGGCGCGAGCGGGAGCTCGCCCGTCAGCGGCCGATCGTGCCGAAGGATCGCAAGCAGGCGGCCCGCGACTCGCGCGCCCGGGAGCAGGAGCAGCGCGAGAAGGCCCGCCTGGGCATGGCCGCCGGCGACGACCGCTACCTGCCGGCCCGGGATAAGGGCCCGCAGAAGCGGTACGTCCGCGACTACGTGGACGCTCGCCTGTCCATCGGCGAGTTCCTCATCCCGATCATGGTCGTGGTCCTCATCGCCAGCTTCGTCAGCAACCCGGTGATCCAGAGCTGGGCGATGCTCGTCGTCTGGGTGCTCGTCGCCATCACCATCGTGGACGTCGTGATCCTCGGCTTCGTGCTCAAGCGCAAGCTCGCCGAGCGCTTCGGCGGTGCCGACAAGGTGCAGCGCGGCTTCCGCTGGTATGCGGCGATGCGCACCATCCAGATGCGCTTCCTCCGCCTGCCGAAGCCTCAGGTCAAGCGCTTCCAGTACCCGGAGTAGCTGCCCGGGCCGGGCGAGGCGGGCGCCGGGACAGGCCGCGGTTGATCGCCCGGGCCCACAGCGGCCCGAGATACAGGAACGCGGTGTAGCCCTGCACCAGCGTCGCCCCGGCCTCCAGACGCTCGCGGACGTCCTGCGCCGTGCTCACGCCGCCGACCGAGATGATGCAGGCGCCGGCCGGCAGGGCGCCGCGCAGAAGCCGCAGCACCTCCAGCGACCGCGCCGCCAGCGGCGGACCGGACAGGCCGCCCTCCCCCGCTGCGGCCACGAGCTCGGGGGTGGAGCTCAGCCCCTCGCGGGAGAGGGTGGTGTTCGTCGCCACGACCCCCGCCAGGCCGAGCTGTGCGACGAGCTCGGCGATGTGCCGGACCTGCTCGTCCTGCAGCTCGGGCGCGATCTTCACGAGCACGGGCGTGGGAGCCGCCTCGGCCTGCACAGCCTCCAGCAGCGGCCGCAGCCGGTCCAGCTCCTGCAGGCCGCGCAGCCCGGGCGTGTTCGGCGAGCTGACGTTCACCACGAGGTAGTCGGCGACGGGCGCGAGCAGCCGGGTGCTGCTCAGGTAGTCCTCCAGCGCATCGTCAACCGAGACGATGCGGCTCTTGCCGATGTTCACGCCGATCACCGGCCCGCGCATGCCGCTGCGCGCGCGCTCCATCCGCAGGCGCTCGACGCGGGGAAGCACCCGCGCTGCGCCGTCGTTGTTGAAGCCCATGCGGTTCACCACCGCGCGATCCGCGATGAGACGGAACAGGCGCGGGCGCGGGTTGCCCGGCTGCGGGTGAGCGGTGACGGTGCCGATCTCCACGTGACCGAAGCCGAGAGCGCCCAGCCCGAGAACGGCGGTGGCGTTCTTGTCGAAGCCGGCGGCCACGCCGAAGGGCGTGGGGAAGCGCAGCCCGAGCGCGTGGACGGAGATGTCGCGCGTGGGGCGAGTGAACGCCGCGACGGCTCTGCGCAGCCCCAGCCGCGGGATCGCACGGATGACCACCATGGCGAGGTGATGCGCGCGTTCCGGGTCCAGCCGGGACAGCACCTGGTCGAACAGCAGCCGGTACATCAGGACCCGCCCCCGCGCAGCATCGCGATCGCCTTCTCGAAGTCCTCGAGGGAGTCGAAGCCCTGGTACACACTCGCGAAGCGCAGGTAGGCGACGGTGTCCAGCTCGCGCAGCGGCTCCAGGATCGCCAGCCCGATCTCCTCCGAGCGCACCGGCGACTGCCCGGTCGCCCGGATGGTCTCCTCGACGCGCTGCGCGAGGATGGCGAGGTCGTCCTCCGTCACCGGCCGCCCCTGAGCCGCCTTGCGCACGCCCGCGACGATCTTCTCCCGGCTGAACTGCTCCACCACTCCCCCGCGCTTGAGCACCGCGAGGCTCGCCGTCTCGACTGTGCTGAAACGGCGCCCGCATTCCGGGCATTGGCGGCGGCGGCGGATCGACAGACCGTCGTCCGCGGTGCGCGAGTCGATCACCCGGGAGTCCGGGTGGCGGCAGAAGGGGCAGTGCATCGCTCCGCTCCGCCTCAGGAGAGCCGTCTCGCGAGCGCTGCGTCGCCGTGGGCGGGCAGACCCTCCGCCTGGGCGAAGGCGACGAGCGCGTCGGTCACGGAGTCCAGCGCCGCCGGATCGTAGTCGATGATCTGCTGGGGCCGCAGGAAGGTCGCGGCGGACAGACCCGCGGCGAACCGCGCCTGACCACCGGTGGGCAGCACGTGGTTGGAGCCGGCGAGGTAGTCGCCGAGGGACACCGGTGCGTGGCGGCCGAGGAAGATCGCGCCGGCGTTCGTGATGAGCGAGAGCGTCGCATCGGGATCGACGGTCTGCAGCTCGAGGTGCTCGGGACCGTAGGCGTTGCTGACCGCGGCGGCCGCCGCCTCGTCGTCCACGAGGACGATCGCGGACTGCGGACCGGCCAGGGCGGTGCTCACCCGCTCCCGGTGGCGGGTGCGCCCGGCCTGCTCGGCCAGCTCGGCGACGACCCGCTCGGCGAGCGAGGCGTCCGTGGTGATGAGCACGGACGCGGCTTGATCGTCGTGCTCGGCCTGGCTGATGAGATCCGCCGCGACGAGCCGGGCGTCCGCGGAGGAGTCCGCGATGACGACGATCTCCGTGGGGCCCGCCTCCGCGTCGATGCCCACGACCCCGTGCACGACCCGCTTCGCGGCTGCGACGTACACGTTCCCCGGCCCGGTGACGACGTCCACGCGGCGCAGACCCGCGCTGGGGACCCCGTAGGCGAGCGCCCCGATCGCGCCGGCCCCTCCCATGGCGTAGACCTCGTCGACGCCCAGCAGGCGCGCGACCGCGAGGATCGTGGGGTGCACCGAGCCGCTGAAGGCGCGCTGCGGCGGAGACGCCAGGGCGATGCTGCCCACGCCCGCGACCTGCGCGGGAACGACGTTCATGATGACACTGGAGGGGTACACGGCCTTGCCGCCCGGCACGTACAGCCCCACCCGGGAGACCGGCTGCCAGCGCTGCAGCACCCGGGCGCCGTCGGCCAGCACGGTCTCGGCGGCAGGTGGCACCTGGGCCGCGGTGGCGGCGCGCACCCGCTGGATCGCGAGCCCGATCGCGTCCGCCAGGTCCGCGGGGAGCGTCTGCACCGCGGCGTCGAGCGCATCCTCGGGCACGCGAAGCTGCGGCGGGGCCACACCGTCGAAGCGCTCGGCCTGCCGCGCGAGGGCCGCCTCGCCCTCGGCGCGCACCTCCTCCACCAGGGCGCGAGCCGCCTCCATGGCGTGCGCGACGTCGACTTCCGCGCGCGGCAGCCACCGCGCGGCCGCCTCCTCGGTCACGGGCGTTCCGCGCAGGTCGATGGTCTGGATCATGGCCCGCCCAGCCTAGCGGGCACGGCATGACAGAGGCTGGAGCGGTGGGTAGGGTTCAGGGCATGAGCAACCCTCGCGTCGTCGTCATCCATGGTTTCACCGCAAGCCCCTCCGCGCACTGGTTCCCCTGGCTCAAGCAGACACTCGGCGCCGAGGGCGTCGAGGTCGATGTGGTCGAGCTGCCCAGCCCCTCCGAGCCCGTGCCCGCCGAATGGATCGCCGCCGCCCGCGGCGCCATCGGCACTCCCGATGAGAAGACCGTGGTGGTCGGGCACAGCATCGGCTGCTTCACCGTCGTGCGCGCGCTGGACGAGACGCCGGGCGACTGGCGCCTGGGCGGTCTCGTGCTCGTGGGCGGCTTCGGGGCGCCGCTGGAAGGCGGGAACCCGCTGCTCGTGCCGTTCTTCGACGCGCAGCCGGATCTGGGCGCGCTCGCC
>Ga0182749_1000370_pt1 | contig 43614 bp, 32 predicted proteins | sample eDN3rd37CKraftMG_FD_128875 | JGI IMG/M metagenome (GOLD analysis project Ga0182749, IMG submission 128875) | Enriched Miracle-Growth compost microbial communities from Emeryville, California, USA - eDNA 3rd pass 37_C Kraft MG (version 2) (version 2) ...
ACCGGAAGCCAAGGCAAATCGCGAAAGCCGCATATCGAAACGATCCTTATCGCAAGCCGCGCGCATTGGTACGGACGGAGGGACTCGAACCCTCACGGGATTACTCCCAACGGATTTTAAGTCACTTGCCGCTCACAAATTCCTTTTACATTTCCGTTGCTTACGGCGCAAGCAGAAGGTTGTGTGCCAATAGGTGTGCCAGGCACACTTTCGGGGCCAACGTGCTGAAGGCATAAGCATAAATCCTCCTTCTGAGTGCTCGCCGCTGAATACAAAGCCACCTCGCTTGACGAGGCGCCGCTCGGACCTCAATTCTGATATTGCCTGGCGCGGGCCGAGCAATCGCGCCGGGCGCCTGTCTCCGATCCTGAATAGCAAAACCATATTGACGTATACAGGCTGCTGACTCATAGAAGATGTATCGCTCCAACAACGGCGATCTTGTTTATCAACACAAAGGGGCCGCTGCACGGCCCCTTTCGCTTTTAGTAGCGGATCGACACTGCAAGGTAGACTCGCAGGCGTCGCCACAGGAAAGCGAACGTACCGCAGAGGTTCACGGCATCGCTCCTTTTTCTTGTTTATCAACGGAAGCGCCGTGCCTTGCGGCGCACTATAGCTATCACGTCGCTTGCCGTGTTCACGGTGACTGCCTGTTATTCGCGCGTATTTCCGCCAATCTGTCCGACAAAGGTTGCCCTGCAACCCTGCCCCTCTGGCGAAGAGCGGGGGTAGCAAGTGCAAGCCGTGGGACTCCCGGCCTGCACAAGCGAAGCGCGGAAGGCTGGGAAACGGCTTGCGCGCGCGAGGGGCAGCGCCACTTAGCTGGGTCGAACGCGGACTAAGGCCTGCGATTTGAAGCGCTGGCTTGGCGCCGCATGCTCCACAAAGCGACCGCCAGGCTAACAACCGTCACGCACAAAAGTCCGATCACCAGGAGGGGCCACCCAGACGGACTGGGACCCCTGTGCGACGATGCTCAGCTCAAACCGCTCCATGGCCCGCACCTATTCTCCCATCGCTTCGCGGTCGAAGCGCGCCCGAGCTATTCCGGACTCGGCGTGGTCCTTGAGCCATTCGTAGAGCGTATAGGCTGGGGAAACCCGCGAGAGGCTTGCCAGCACCGCTTCCGCATTCTTCTTCATCTCCACGTCCCTCGGGAAGGGTTCACCAGGGACGCCGTGCATCACGCCACTAATCGCTGAGCTGAACAGGTTTTCGGAGAGTCGCTGTGGCAACTCAGGATCAATCCGTTGTGCCCGCTCAAGGAGTTGAACGACGAAACTCTTGTGCGTGAACACGAAATGCGGCGGCGCCTGGTTCAGAATGTTGCCAATGAGCCTAAACTCCTGCTCGTTGGCCGACTGCGACCAGCGATCGAGGTAAGCCAAGACGTCACCGTCGAATGAGCCGAATATGGCGTCGAACAGTTCGCGAGCGCGATGCTCAAACAACATTTTGTTGGGATCGGTGTAGGTGGCGGCCTTCATCCACATCATGATGTCAGCCAGAAGCGATCCGTACTCAGCCGTGCCCTTAAACTTCAGCGGCACGTGGCCATAAGGACCGTGGTTGCAAGGCCGGTAATCCCAGTCGTAGTTGCTGGCGGCACGGTCCACGCGCTTAATGAAGAACTCCGCCGTCGCCTTCGGGAAAGCAGCCGATGCTTCCGCCAAGAAGGTCTCAATCCAATGGCCATCCAGCTTGGGAACCGCCATCAACTTGCCGAGCATCCCTTTGACATCATCTACGCTCAGTCGGTCGAAGGGCACCATCTGCGGCCAGGTGAACAGGCAGCACAGCTCATCGGCGAGGCGGGCGGCATCGCCAATGTTTGCCTTCGGCCCGAGCCAGATCGCCAGGTCCGGGTCCACGGGAGCAAAATGCCTGAGGGCATGGATGCCGCTAAGCACGACCACCGGCTCGTCGGCCGTAAGCACCCGCTCTAGGGCAGCAGCCTCAAACGCACCGTGCTTGCCCGACCTGATGTCGATATTTTGAAGGGCGTGCCCCACAAGGCGCAGCAGGTCACCCCGATTGCAATCAAGATACCGCTGCAATGCCGTTCGGCCCTCGGCCACGTCGACATTCCAAAGCTGGCCGATGGCGATGCCTGCGTACCGCGAAATCGGCGCCGAGGTCTGGTCCGCATAGGCTTCTTCGACGATGGCACGCGCCAAGGAGGGTGACGCAGGAATGAGCTTGGACATCAGGACGAAATGCGACGAACTGCCTTCCGGATCGTTCTTTTCCAGATGGACGATGAGACGGTTAAGAAGCTGCATCAGCTCCTGCCCATCCGGGTAGGCCGCGACAACTTCTTGCGCGAACTTGCCGAGTTGCTTTTCCCACTCGCCGAAGTCTTTAACCGACTCCAGCCGGCGGAGTTCGGTGCCATGACCGTCCCTGAGGGCGAACAACACACGCGCCTCTAACTTGCGCGGCAGGCTACGGCGCAGGCGATTGGCCACCGCCTTCACTTCGGGGTCGCCGAATTGCGACAGCCAGGACACCTCCTTGGCCACGGTGAACAAGACCAACGGATCAAGGTTTCCGCTCTTGATCGCCTGCTCCACCCCCTGAAGGGTTTCGGCGAATACGGGCGTCCACTCGGCGCGCACGTCCTCGGACACCTGCGCGCCGAACAGCCCCATCGGGTAATGAATGGCTGCGCCGATGGCATGCGCCGCCTTGACCGCCACTTTAATGTCGGGGTCCGCCAACAGGCTGATGAACGCGTTCACGACCTTCGCCCGGAGCTCCTTGACGAACGCGACGTTGACGAAGAACGGCTTGAACGTGAGCGTCCTGGCCGAGGATGTTGTCGTGTGGCCCTCAGTGCTGAAAATAGGCTTGAGAACGTCGTCGGGTGTGTAGCGATGCGACCAGGCATCCGGCCGCTTGAGCAGGCCGAGGCCAAAGTCGACCACCTTGGCGTTGTATTCTTGCGGCTTGTCGGGTCGCACCTCACACAGCTCGCCGAGGATGCGGATGGGATGCTCGGGGTGTTGGTTAAGCTCGCGGTCGTCGGCTTTGCCCAGTTCCCAAAGGTCTTCGCAGGCGCGTTCGACGTACTGCATATTATAAGCTGCGGGCCGCAAGATCGCCGGCAACTGCTTGAGGAACTTGCCTTTGCGCATCAGCCGCTCGGCAAAATCGAGCGCCCGCTCAGGCTGGAAGTACGCGATCTCGGCAACCGCCTTAATGTGCGGATCGCCATACTCGCTGGCGGGCTTGAGCTTGGCCCAGACGCCATCCAAGAGGCGGCTTTCGCTGGTATCGCCATCGGACCGCCGCCAATCCAGCTTGCCAAGGTTGACCACCAGGTTTTGAACAAAGCGATCGGGCAGCTTTTCGAACATGTCTTCCGCATACCCCGTCGACTGTTCGTTGGGTCCGACGCACGCGGCCTCGATGACATAGTCGGCGAGCACGTCGGGCGAGAGGCGGTAACGCGCGCCACGCTTGAAGAGAATGCCGCTGTCAATCAGCAGTTTGAGCAAACGGCTGGTTTCGTGAGGAACCAGGCCTTCTTGCTGTTCGATGACGGCAAGGAGGCCCTTGTCGTCAATGTGGAAGGGCTGAAGCAACGACAACACCTTGAGCAGCTTCTTCAGCGGCTCGGTGTCTGACTTCTGCCCGATCTCGCCGGCGATGACGTTTTCGAAGCGCGCGAAGAGAGCAAAGCGGAAGGCCTCTTCGTTTTTGGCCAGTTCGAAGTGTTTCTTTTCACGGGCGACGATCTGCGCCCCTACCACCGTTGCCAGCGGGCAGTCATAGGTCAAACGAGCGATGTCCTCGGCCGCCTGGACTGGCCCTTTTTCTCGATCGAGGACCTGCTTGGCCAGTGACTCCGCCTGTTCACGGCTGAGCGGGCCCAACGCCAGTTCCTTGGCGTCATTGAGCAAGCTGAACAGGGCGGCCTGGCCCTTGAGGTTGGTGAGCCCATAAGGGCGCAGGGCCAGCAGCAGCTTCACGTTCGAGTGCGTGGCCGCAAACTGAAACAGGAGTGAAAGGTCCGACCGGTCGTGCGCGTCGTCGACCACAAGCAGGAGCGGCCCGCTGCCAAGCTCGTCCAAGCTTTTCTTCGTCAGATCCGAGGTCCGGGAGAGAAAGTACACGCGAGTGTCGCGGTAATCGGCCTCGAACTTCTCGACGGCCTGCTTCACCACGCGCGACTTGCCGGACCCACCCGCACCCGTAAGAAAGACCAGCTGCGCGGCCGCATCATTCAAGAAGGCATCCAGCGTGGCGAGCGCGTCATCGCGGCCCACCATCTGCCAGGTGTGGTTAAACAAAGCTCCCGCGTTGTCGAAAACCTCGAAGAACTCAGCGCGGCTTTCCCAGACGCGTTCTTCGGTGATGCCGAGCAACGGAAGACGCTGTCCGGCAAAGAAGATATCGACAAGCCGGGCCTGCTCTGCTTTCGGCAAGCTGCGCACTTTGCGCGACAGGTCGTCCTTATCCCAGATGTCCCAGCCCTTGTGGACAGCAATCGCCTCGCGCGCCTGCGGACTGGCCACCCGGCTCAGAAGCAAGAATTTCTTGTTGGCCTTGGCGGTGTGCTTGGCGACCGCCTCGTGAACCTTCAGCGGGCCAAACTCCTCGGTGCGCTTGCACTGAAAGGAATCAACCGTGCCATCGGGCATGGTCACAGTGATGTCGGTGCCGTCCTGGGTGTGGCCTGCCCCACCCGCGCGATGAACCGCGCCAGCTCGAGCGCGATATAACTGCTCCAAAAGATGCGTGCAGAACCGCTCGAAGCTCTCCGGCAGTAGGGCATCAACTGGAAAGGGCTGATCGAAGCTCTGAACGGCCTTCTTGATCTCATACCCGGCCAGGACACGCAGCTCATTGATGAGGCTTTCAACTTTCACGCCCGGCGTGAGCAGCGCATTGGCAATAACGGGCAACTGCTTTTCGCGCGGCCGGGACGTGCCCGCCTCCCACCGGCTGACGGTCTGCTGGTTGCTATCGATCAGTTGAGCCAGATCGGCTTGATGGCGAATGCCCGCCGCCTGACGCAGAGCGGCTAATCGCTGACCAAAGGTCAAATATTTCTCTTTAGTACTCATTTCGTCTGCGCAATAACTCATACACATATAATGTGTTTGTCTATTGTGCGCAAGACGGTTATGCGGATATCGTGCGCAATGTCCCGTAAGTATCTATATGTGCTGTCGATTTTGTAAGATAGGGGCCAACGAACAAGGGCATACGGCTCAACAAGGTTGAGCCGTTCGCCATCCCCGAGTCCGGTTAAGAGGGCAGCCGCAGGAGCGTCAGCATAGCGCCGCCGCAGGCGGGACGCGGGACCGACTGCCCCCGGCGAGGGGTTCAATATCGCGCAAGGGATCGTCACCGGAGGCCGGGACGCGACGCGGGGCAAAGCCTAGAGCCCAGTCCGGCCCAGGCCGGATGCGCAAAGCAAACGCCGGCACACAAGGTGCCGGCGATCGTTTTCATTTTTTGGACTCGCGCGCTTTGCCCTCCGCAGGCTCACGCTCCTTCGGCACACGCAACGCAATGCGCCCGTTCACCGGCAAGGCGCTGAGCTGGACATTGTAGCCCTTGCCGTCTTCGTGCGGCCACGCGGCCCCGATCTTGGTCCAGAATGCATCTTCGCCATCGCCATCGACGACAAATGCGTCGTAAGCAGGCCTTGGCTTCTTCGCCATAAGGTTCTCCGTGATTATCCGCGAGAGCGGTCGACGGAGTTGAAAAGGAAACCCGCCGGACCAGTTGCCCTGCGGCGTTGACTTGGAAATGATCGCGAGTTGCGGACCAGCAGTCAAAGCACCGCCGTTGCTATCCACGCAATTCCGCCAACTCGGACGTCAACACGACGCCACCAGCGTGTCGGATCGGCAGCGATCGTCGGACATAGATGAGGAAGGTGCTGTGCCTTAAATCGACAGATTTGACACACCCAGTATCGCGCCGGCGCTAATCGCGATTGGGCCTGGTGTGTTACTCCGGCAAGGTCGCTTAGCTATGGCAAGGTTTGGGTACGCGCGAGTCAGCACTCTAGGCCAGAGCCTTGAGGCGCAAGTTGAACAGCTACAAAATGCTGGGTGTGAGACAATATTTGCCGAAACTGCGTGCGGAGCACGATCTGACCGAAAGCAGTTGCGGGGCGTTCTCAAGAAAATCACTCGCGGCGATGTTTTGGTCGTGACCCGACTGGATCGGTTGGCGCGGTCCACCATAGATTTGCTTAGCTCAATCAGTACCGTTGTCGAACGTGGCGCGAGCTTCCAATCTCTCGCCGAGCCCTGGGCCGATACAACGACGCCTGCAGGGCGGTTCGTTCTGACAGTCCTTGGCGGACTCGCGGAGTTCGAGCGCCACCTGATCCGGGCCCGCACGGCAGAAGGCCGAGAACGCGCCAAGCTAGCCGGAGTAAAGTTTGGGCCGAAGTTCAAGCTTTCCGCAAAACAACAAGAAGAGGTGAGACGAAGACGGGCACAAGGCCACTCACTTCGCAGGATTGGGCGCGACCTAGGTGTCAGTGCCAATACAGTTTGGCGTGTCCGTTGAGCCGCTGGGGTGCCTAGGAATTGGCCAGACCAGTTGCTGTATACGGCTGCAATCCACACGATCTGGTCATGCGTGTGTCACGTCTTTCAAATAATGCGACAACCCCGCACCGGCGGGCAAGAGTCGCGTATCCAAACACCAAAAAGATCAATGCCGGCTTGGCTATGCGTTTGATCGGCGACGGCAGCATCCCTATTCACAAGATTGCGGCGCAGCTGGAGATCAGCGTCAACACGCTCTATCGGAAACTGCCAGTTACGGCCATTCGGCAGGGGAGGCGCTGCAATAGTAAGCCGTTCGACAAGGCCCTAGCTGTCCGTATGCTGGCCAACCCGGACGTCACGCTGAGGAGCGTCGCCGAGCGGTTCGGCATTACGACGGAAACCCTGCGCAAGCACATACCCGCCGAATTGCGTGCCCGTCCGAAGAGGAAAGAGTTTGATGTCGCGGAGGCCGAACGGCTCCTGCGCGAGACGTCATTGCCCATCAACGAAGTGGCCATGCGGTGCGGTGTATCGGCGCCAACACTCTATGCGCGGCTGCCTGTCAGCGCCTTGCGGCACAACAAGCCCGGGACGGCGCGCGGATGAAGTGGCAATGCCTTCTGGTTACCTTGGGTGTTGCGGTTGCCGGAGCCGCCCAGGCCGCTAATGACTGGGTCAATATACTGGCGGCGGACCCCACCGGCGGGCTGGTGGCCAACCGCCTGTGCTACTCCACCAACGGCCGCGACATTTCGTGCGACGCCGCCGCCCCGCTCATCACCACCAGCGGCACCATTTTCATCGGCACCATCTCGGCCACCAACGGTTACTTTGGCAACGTCAGCGCCACCCACCTCTATGGCGACGGCTCGGGCATCACCGGGATAACCGCCGCCAACATCTCTGGGCTCACCGCCGACCGCATCGTCAGTGACAGCAGCGCCGTCATCGTCTCCGGTACCGGCGAGATCAGCTTCCGGAACAACGGCGTTATCAGCAGCTATGTCAACGCTGCCGGCATTTTGGTGACGCCGGGTATCTCGGCCACGACTAACCAGATCAGCATCACCAGCCTCTATGCCAGCGGAAAGGTCGGCATCGGCACCAGCGACCCCACCGCCAACCTCGAAGTCTCCGGCACCGTCAGCGCCACCCGGTTCGTGGGTGACGGTAGCAGCCTCACCGGCATCTCGACCCAGGGCGACCGAATTACCTCCGGCACGTTGGTGGCGGTAGCCAACAGCGCCACGGGGTACATCAGCCTGACGTCCGGCGGCACCAATTGGGGTTATCTCTCCAGCGGCGCCAGCTACCTGCCCGCGATGCGCACCAATAGCCTATCGGCGTCCACCGCCATCCAGGTCGGGAGCAACAGCATCACCTGCGCCAGCGGGATTTCCGGCACCATGCGTTACAACGCCATCTTCAGCACCATGGAGTATTGCAACGGCTCGGCCTGGCAAAGTCTCGGTCCGTCCACCACAGTGCCCTACTTCCTCGTGAATAGAACGTCAGATCAGACCGTCACCGCAAACAATACCACGACCCTGACTTGGAATAATAAGGCTTACGACACCAACAGCAACTTCAGCAGCAATCGATTCACGCCGACGGTGGCAGGGAAGTACATTATTGTGGCCTCTGTGGATTGCGGCGATCCCGGTGCGGGAGGACTCTGTCAAGTTGGGATCAACAAGAACGGTAGTGTCGTGGCCGCGAACCAGGGGACACCCGGCGGCACCTACGTCGGCGCCCAAGTGACCGCGATCATCGATATGAACGGGTCGACCGATTACCTCGATGCTTTTGTATACAGCACTGTTTCCACGGTCCGGGGCATTCCGTCGCACACCTACTTCACCGGAGCCTTATTGGGCGCAGGTGGCGGTTCCGGTGGCGGTGCCACCAGCCCCGGCGGCAATGACACTAACATCCAATACAACAGCGGCGGCGCTTTCGCCGGCTCTGATAATCTGGCGTGGGTCAATGCCACCAGCACGGTAAGCGTCACCGGTACGGTATCGGCCACCTACGGCTACTTCAAATACATCAGCGCCACCAACGGTGGCCTCGGTGTCAGCTATCTGGCCAGCTTGACCGACGTGAGTGTGTCGGGGAGTCCGATGAACGGAGGCATCCTCACCTACACCGGCGGCAAATGGCAAGCCGTGAGCCCCAGCCAGGTACTCTCGACCACTACCATGCTACCCGGCTGGCCTGATGCTCTCATCTGCAATATCACCAACCCGAATTGGGGCTATGCCACGTTTTATCCCAAGCACATGCCCTACGTTAGCTCGGGCCTGTACTATTACCGGACCAGCGACCCCAACTCCAGTTTCGACATCATCTTCAATCCTGATGGAAGCTTTAATAGCTACAGCGGCCTGACGACCACCAACTGCAACACGTCAATTTCCGCTCTTTACGCTGCGGGTCAGGCCTTCAACTTCATCGGCAACAACGGCAGCAGTACCGGCACGGCGTTGGGTGATCGCATCACAAGCGGCACGCTGGTGGCGGTGGCCAACAGCGCCACGGGGTACATCAGCCTGACCACCGGCGGCACCAACTGGGGTTATCTCTCCAGCGGCGCGAACTACCTGCCCAATCTAAAAACCACCACGCTTTCGACAACGGTCATCAGCGCCACGGCCATCCAGCTGGTGTCGCAGAGCACCACGCCGGTCAGCTGCAACAGCGGCAACTCGGGCTCCTTACGCTACAACAGCCCCACCACGACGCTCGAGCTTTGCACCGGCACCGGCTGGCAGCCGATGGGCGTGGGCATCCCGGCGGGTTCCATCGTCGCTTTCGCCAGCACCACCTGTCCCACCGGCTGGTCTGAGTACACCACTGCCCGGGGCCGCTTCCTCCGCGGTATCGACAACGGCGCCGGCGTCGACCCCAGCGGCACTCGCACGCCGGGCGGCACCCAGGAAGACGACTTAAAAAGCCATAGCCACAACATTTATTACTCCAATACAGGAGGCTTAGGTGGTGTCTGGCCCGCACTGGGTAACGGTTCTACAGGGACTGGGGGCTACTCGGTCGCAACAGGCGGCAACGAAACCCGGCCCAAGAACGTCGCCGTGACCTTCTGCCAGTTCAACGGCACCAGCAATGGCTGGAACAATCCCTTGAGCGGCGGCAGCACCGCCACCCCGGCCGGCAGCACCGGCGACGTGCAATATAATAGCGGGGGCAGCCTGGCAGCCGACACCGGCGTGTTCACCTACAGCAGTGGCCTGCTCAAGAGCACCAGCATCTCGGCCACCAACATCAGCGGCACCACCGCCACGCTGAGCAGCATCGGCGCAGGCAACATCACCGCCAGCGGTTACACCCGCGCCTCCACCATCAGCGCCTCTACCGCCATTCAGGTGGGCAGCAATAGCCTGACCTGCGCCAGCGGCATTAGCGGCACCATGCGCTACAGCGCTATCTCCAGCACCATGGAGTATTGCAACGGCTCCGCCTGGACCAGCATGGGGCCCAGCGCGACCTCTTTGCCGGCGTTCAGCGCTTATAAGAGCGGGTCTCAAACTATCTCCGCCAATACTTGGACAAAGGTCACCTGGGACACTATTCGATTCAACGTCAATAATAACTTTGCCAACGACAGATTCACACCCACCATCGCGGGGAAATATCTGGTCACCGTCCAACTCTCTTGCGGATACGGCAGCACGGCCTGCTTCGCGGGCCTGCAGAAAAACGGGAGTATCTACATTCAAAATACAGGGCCTGTGTATCAAGGCGCCATCAGCACCATTGTCGATATGAACGGCAGCACGGATTATCTGGAGGCCTGGATATATAGTTCTGTAACCTCTGTGGGCAGTGGGAGTACAGAGTTCACGGCCAGCCTTATTGCTTCCGGCAACGGCCTGGCGGGCGGCGGCAGCACCGCCACCCCGGCCGGCAGCACCACCGAGGTGCAGTACAACAACGCCGGCAGCTTCGGCAGCAGCAGCAACTTCACCTATTCCGGAGGCCTGCTTACCCTTACCGGCACCATTACCGCCACCAATGTTTATGCCGGCAATATTTCCACCACCACCCTCTGGGTCGGCGGCCAGCAGATCACCGGCAACGCCTCCGGCGATCGCATCGTCTCCGGCAGCCTGCTTGCCGTAGCCAACAGCGCCACGGGATACGTCAGCCTGACCACCGGCGGCACCAACTGGGGTTATCTCTCAAGCGGCAACAGCTACCTGCCCAACCTCAACACGCCGTTGGTGAGCAGCACGGTAGGCGGCGTGGTGTCGGCCACCTATGGCTACTTCAAATACATCAGCGCCACCTCGGGCCTCGGCGGCGGCAGCCTGGCGACGCTGACGGACGTTTCTGCTTCATCGCCCGGCACCGGGATGCTGCTACGCTACAACGGCAGCAAATGGGAAAGCGTCGGCGCGAGCACCGCGCTTTCAGCCACCACGATAATATCCAATTGGCCGGATGCAATAAAGTGCGGCGGCTTCTTGCTCGTACTTGTGGATCAGAACGGTTCAGCCGCGAACACAACGTTTTATCGCGCCTACGATCAGACCTACCATTACTACGTCTCTTTCAATACAACGACCAAGGCATATGCTGGCACGTCTGGGTTCGCCGGAACGAATTGCGTCGATAGCGCTATGAGCATCAGCCAGCTCTATGCCGCTGGCCAAGCCTTCAACTTCATCGGCGGCCAGTACGGCGGCAGCGCCAACCAGCTCATCTTCCACAACGGCACCGAGGGCGTCGGCGACAACAACCTGCAATGGATCAGCAACACCGCCGTCGTCAGTGTGACCGGCACGGTCAGCGCCACCAACGGCTACTTCAAGAACATCAGCACCACCAACCTTGTCGTTGGTGGCCTTACGGTCACGGGTGGCGGCAGCGCGGGCGACCGCATCAGCACCACCAACGTGGCCTCCGGCGCCACGCTGGGCATGGTGGTGGCCGACAAGGGTACCATCAGCTTCACCCTCGCCGGCACGGCGGGCGCCGCCTACCTGCACGGCACCTTGGGCCTGGTGGCGCCAGGGGTCTCTACCACCACGGGTCCCGTCAGTGCCACCGCGCTCTATTCCCGCGGCAACATCGTCGGCGGGGGCAACGTCACCATTCCGGGCGAATTCATCTCTACCGCGGCCAACCAGGCCCGCTACATTTCCGGCAACTATGGCCTCATCCAGCGCAACGACGGCAGCAATTTTTACCTGCTTCTCACTGCTTCTGGCGACCAATATGGCAGTTGGAATACCTACAGGCCATTCATGATCAACATGGCCTCCGGCACTGTCACGCTTGGCTCTGGCGGCACAAATGTGGGCATCAATACCACCGCCCCCAACGCCAAGCTCGATGTCATCGGCGTGGTGTCAGCCACCAACTTCTATGGCAACTACAACGATAGCGCTTCTTTACCTTCATTCACTTGGGGCGGCGACCCTAACACCGGGCTGTTCAGTGGCGGCGCCGACGTCATCGGATTTACTGCCGGCGGCACCGAACGCGCCCGTATTATCGCCAACGGCAACTTCGGCATCAACACTACCACCCCCAACGCCAAGCTCGAGGTGGCCGGCACCTTGTCCGCGACCATCATCAGCACCACGGCCATCCAGCTGGTGTCGCAGAGCACCACGCCGGTCAGCTGCAACAGCGGCAACTCGGGCTCCTTACGCTACAACAGCCCGACCACGACGTTGGAGCTTTGCACCGGCACCGGCTGGCAACCCATGGGCGTGGGCATTCCGGCGGGTTCCATCGTCGCTTTCGCCAGCACCACCTGTCCCACCGGCTGGTCTGAGTACACCACCGCCCGGGGCCGCTTCCTCCGCGGTATCGACAACGGCGCCGGCGTCGACCCCAGCGGCACCCGCACGCCGGGCGGCACCCAGGAAGACGTTTACAAAGCCCACACCCACAGCGTGGCGGGCACCACCTACGGCACCGCGACCGGCACGGCCAACCAGTCGGTGATCGGCGGCGGTACCGGCAGCTCAGGCGCCTTCACCACCACGCTGTCGGCCCAGGCCGACAGCGGCGGCAACGAAACCCGGCCCAAGAACGTCGCCGTGACCTTCTGCCAGTTCAACGGCACCAGCAACGGCTGGAACAACCCGCTCAACAACAGCAGCAGCGACAGCATCGTGTCGGGCACCACCAGCGTGTCGGTGACCAGCGCGTCGTCCGGCGCGATCAAGTTCGCCACCAACGGCAGCCAGCGGATGGTCATTGATTCCGCAGGCAACGTCGGCCTTGGCACCACAGCCATTGGTTATAAGCTCACCACTGTAGCCGGTGCTGACGGCTGGACCGCATCTTTCCAGGGGCTTGCAGGCTCCAACCGTGTCCTCATGGGCACCCTTAGCAGTGTGGCCACTATTGGCGCCAGCAATGATGCCAACAACGCATGGGCGCAATTGAACGTCTATGGCTCGACTGTGAATGTTCAAAACGTCTCTGATGTCCGCCTCAAGCGGGACATCCACGATCTGCCTACCGGCGAAGGCCTCGCCGCCATTGCAAGGTTGCGGCCCGTCACCTTCCGTTGGCAGGACACGACCCAAGACAAAGCCGAAGGCGAAAAGATCGGCCTCATTGCGCAAGAGGTGCAGAAAATCTTCCCACAGTTTGTGATGCCTGCGCCGGGCACAACCATTACCAAGGCCGACGGCTCCAAGCAGCACATCTCCACTACGCTGACACTGAATTATAACGGCTTTATTGTGCCGCTGATTAAATCGGTTCAGGAACTCAAGGCCGAGAACGACGATCTGCGTAGCGAGCTCCGCGCATTGAAGGCGGCCAACGATAACCTCGCTCAAGAAATGCATGAACTGCGTCAGGCAGTAAAAGCGGCGCATTGAACACGGCAGCCCATAGGGAGATGCCGCGCGTTTGAGTCAAACCACGCGCAAGGCGCTGCGGTGCGGATGCTCTGCTGTTTCAATTCTCTCACATTTCGAGCAATAAGGCTGTGCGCGAGCTACCACGGCTTTAAAACCTTCAGGCGCACGTCATAGCTTTTGCGCACAAGCGCTAAGTCACGGCGCTACGTAGAGGATGAGCGCGGTCCCGCTTTCCAATGCCACCAACGGTCTCCACGTCCGCGACTGCTCGGGTCAAACCGCTCGCCATTAAATTTCTGCATAAAGATGTCGGCATTGATTGGGTCCGAAAAACAGTAGACCACGAACCCAACTTCACCCCGCCGGACACTGTGTCCGCGCGGACACGCGCCCAGATTGTGCTTCTCCTGCTCGATGAGTTCGTGGTTTCTGCCGGCCACGAAATCCGCCGGTACCGCCACTTGATATGGCCATCCACGATCGATCGCCGCCGAAGACATCTCGCCCTTGCGTCTCACAGCCTTACAGAACAAATCAAGAACATCGAGTCAAGTCAAACTCCGCTGGACAACCTGAGCAGCATGTCGACAATTCGCGCCAGGGTTGTTGGGGAGTGTCGGCGCAGAAAGGTTTGGCCAGGATACCGGACTGATCTCGCGCGCACGCAAAGCAATGTCTGGCGGCCGCATCATATTTGTCATTGGGATCGCCATTGCCGGCTATGCTCATCTTGCCTCCGGCGCGCCTTCGGCACCCACGAAACCTGCCTTTTCGAGATACGCGATGGCCGAAACGGCCAACGTATCGCAGGCAGCGACGGTCGAGGTCCCTTTGCCTCGCCCTCGGCCAAGCTTCCCACAGGCACAGGAGGCAAAGCGGGAGAAGACAGCCGAGACGATTTTATCCACTGCCGCAATCGCGGCGCTTATCGTGCAGGCAAGCCGGCAGAGCTACTACGCGACCGGTCGCCCCTGCGCATGTCCTGAGGACACCATGCGCAATGGCAGGCGCTGCGGAGGCAGCAGTGCATACAGCCGGCCAGGCGGCGCACGGCCGCTCTGCTACGAAGCCGATGTCACACCAGCGATGATTGAGGCCCACCGAGCGAGGATGAAAAATACTGAGAATGTACCGTTCGCACGTTAACGGTCGCTGAGCTCGTTCATTGCGCGGTGGACGGTAGCGGCTGCTTAGTGCATTCGAGGCGTAAGATACCAGCTCCCAGCTCGCGGACACGAAGTCGCGAAGGAGAGCCTTGCTTCTGAAAGAACCGTAACAGCTTCGCACGCTCGATGTCCGGCAACGCCGTCATGCATCTTATGATCTCGAAGAGGTCCGGCTCCTGCATCAAGTATTGAACCTCCATCAGGCGGGGCAGAGTGCCGGCCCGCGCAAGGATATCCCGTACAAGATCAATTGTATCCAAACCAACTTCGCGGTCATCAAGCGACGGCTGGGACATGGCTCGCCCCCGGTATGAATGGACGGACAGGGCCGCGCTGCACCAGCGCAGAGCGTTGCTCAAGGCCCCGGTCACGGCGGACGCCAGCTAATGCGTCGGGCGTAACATCGATCAGTACAGCGATCAGCCACTCGCCCTCGTGCACATCGGGCAGACCTAGAGGTCTTACGCGCCACCCATAATTCAAGAATTTGGGTAGCCAGAACGTGTTCATCAACACGGAAATCCCCGATAGCCCCTCCCTCAAACCGTATTCAATCATCGAGGCGATAACGGTGCTGCCGATCTTCGAGCCGGTGTGTTCTTCCCGCCGTTCAGGGATGACGAATATCCGTGTCCATTCGGCAATCGACGGCGCGCGCGGCACACCCCTTTGCTCGGCGAAACGCGCAAACACGTCGCCGATGAGATGTGGTCCCGTGGTCGGCACAAGCCGCAACCCGCCCACCACGCGGCCGGCCTCGATCCCGAGCAAATAGACGGCATCATTGGTGTCGAACTGATCATATTCGCGGTTGTCGCCACGTGGCGTCAGGCCCGGCCAGCGCAGCTCTTCAATGTAGATCCGATGGCGTATTTGGTGATGCTCATCGAGCTCGCGCTGGTAAAGGTGCCGATTGGCACTGGTGATGATGTGCACCTCAAGCATGCTCTCCCCCTTTGACAAAACTCCCCGGGGGGATACTTCGGCCAGGTGGGGTCGTACCGTAACCCCCAAATTCAGGGGGTTGACGCTAAAGAGAAATCTCGCCACGCCGCAGGGCTCGAACCACGGCCGCGACGCGGTTTGGCGCGGCGAACTTTGCACATGTCGCTTTGATGTGGCCTGCCACCGTGTCTTCAGAGATATTCAGGATTTGCGATATCTCCCATGAGGTCTTGCCGGCGGCTGTCCATTGCAAGACCTCGCGTTCCCGGCAGGTAAGAACCTTTGCCTTTGGCTCGACCTTCGTTGATGACAACGCCGCCGCTTTATCCTGCATGTAGATCGCCATCAAATGCAGGGCACGCTTGACCGGTGCTCCGAGGTCTACCTTGCCGCCTGCCATTGTGACCACGGATTGGAAGCGGCCGGTTGAACAAATCGGCACGCAGAATCCGCAGCGCATCTCAAAGTCCGTGGCGCGGTCCATCACGGCTTTGGCCTTAGGATTGGTCAAAGGATCAAAAGAAGCTTCATGCCACTCAAACGGCACGGTCGAACGGAAGCAGTGCGCAACCACCGGATCGTCCTGGACGAAATCAGCCCTGGTATAGAGTTCTGTCCACCCCTTCGGCCAACCATTTAGCAGCATTAGGGGATCGATGCGGTTCCCAGGGTTGGGCAAGCCCGTTACCAGCCAGGCGTGAAATCCATAATCCGCGAGCTGCCTACCAAACCGCGCCATCAGCAAAGCGCGATCAGTCATCCGCTCAATATCATCTACAAAGTCAAATGCCGCCCGGCTGACTTTACTCACAGTATGAGACATTGCATCACCGTCGCGCTCTAGCGTGCGGCGCGATCCTGCTCCCTTCGGTCTCATTCGCAATGATTGCTTCAAGCAGGTCAGCAATCCGCCGCCGCAGCTGCATGTCAGAAATGCGGGCGAGCGAAACCGCTATGCGCAAACCTTCCTTGGTGCTCAAGGCTTGGTAGATGAATTCGAGATCGGCGGTGGTGCTGGCTCTGGCGGACTTGGCTCCTTCAAAGAAAAAGGCCACCGGCACATCCAACACTTCGGCGATCGCGTGTAGGCGTCCGGTGCCGATGCGGTTCTTGCCATTCTCGTACTTTTGAACCTGCTGGAAAGTAACACCAATTGCTTCCGCCAGCTTTTCTTGAGTGACGCCCTTGATCATACGAGCCATTTTCAGGCGCTGGCCCACCAGCACGTCTACGACGCCTATTGAACGGTCTGCCATCGCGACTCCTCCAAAAGAGGCCTCCCGCGTATACAACCATAAGCAGAGCGCGTTTCAACCAAAAGCTGCCGTCCGTCCAGCCCGGGAAGGGGCGCCAAAAGCCGGTCACTTGCTGGCATGGACAATCCTTCCTATGGTCGAGCGACTGACATTGAACGATCTGGCGACGCGGGCGGTGTTCTCCCCGGCGAGGCAGCGGGCGATAGCTTCCGAACGCTGCGTTGGCGACAGCTTCGGCGGTCGGCCAAACCGCACACCGTTAGCCCTGGCGCGCTCGCGGCCGGCTGCGGTCCGCACAAGGATGTCTTGCCGTGTCTTGCGCGCGATATAGCCCACCAATGCCGCCAACACCTCGCCAAGCTCATGGGTTGTGTCGGCCCAAGGCTCTGCGAGAGATTTATAGGTCGCGCCTCGTGACGTGATCTCCTGGAGCACTGACAACGTCTTATAAGGGCCACCTCTCGTCAATCGATCAAGCGCCGTGACGATGACGACGTCGCCAGACGCAAGCGCACGCAACATTCGGCGCAATTCGCGCCGATCATCTTTTGCGCCGCTGTCCTTCTCGCGGAACACCTTCTCACACTTCGCCGCGCTCAACTGCGCAAGCTGCAAATCCAGCTCCTGGCCATAACTCGATACCCGCGCATACCCGAAGATCACTGCTGAACACCGTACGAAACTCTTGATTTATGCAAGGCCCTTTCAAGCGGATGCCGCAGCGACAGGATACCGCCTGGAACATACAGGCGTACTGGGAATTGAAGAGCCGAAAGAGATTCCACGAGCGAGCTTAGTGATTTTCCGGAAAGACCGGCAACTACCCTGCCCGCTCATAAATCAACATTTTCGCTACGCTCCCGAAACTCTGTCGCCATCTGAGGCAGCGCCTTAACGCTTGTCTCGCATCCGGGGGCGCCCCCATGTTCTTCACGTCGTGTGCGCGGCTTTGCCTGGCCGCGTCCATCTGGATTCTTGCAACAGCAACGCAAAGCGGCGCCGCGTCGCCATCTGATCGCTGGTACCAGTTAAGCCAGCGCGAAAAGACCTTCCTGCAACTCGTGTTCAACGGCGACGAAGCCAAAAGCGTTGAATACGCGCAGGTCGCCGGCATCAACCCGAATGCCATCGGCGGTGAGCCGCTCTCAGCCTGGTTCTACCGCATGGGCAACACCGGACGCGGCGCGCTCTACCAGGTCAACGCGCAGCGTATCGTGTTTGAACGCTTCCGGCAGAACCCCAACCCGCAAAACATCGGCCAGAGCATGCTGGGCGATTTCTGCGCGAACGCGCCGTATTCGCAGGACTTGCAGATACAGGCCGGGGGGATGACGACAGGCGCTCAGGCCTTTGGTCCCCGGTGGGAAGCGGTGCAGAAGGCCATCGCAGACCAACAACGCCCGGAAATCGAAGCGATGGCGGCCCGGTTCAAAAGCCTCATCGCCTACGGGCTCCGCGACAAGACCCTCATCCGGTCGATCTTCATCGGCTGCCTGGGGCGGCGCAATTTCAACATCACGCCAAATCAATATGACCTGCTGATCACGCCAATGATCCAGGCCGGGATGGATATCAATACGCCGCTCGAAGACGGCCGTCCCGCGATCGAGAACTTCGTCCGGGCGATGGACTACCTGATGGTTGAGCGGATCATCAAGGATGGTGCGCGGCTCGACATCACCGTGCGGGCCCCTGGCTGTAGGCGACCGAGCAACCTCTACGTCTACTTCATGAACAACCTGAGGCCGCGCGACCCCACGCCCCAGCTGGCCATTGTCCAGATGCTCAGCCGCGCGGGCGTGTCGCCGATGAAGCCGATCGCGTATGGCGGCTACCAGTGCCAGTTCCGCTCGCTGTATGACGCCGCCCTCGATACCGGCAATCTCCGCTACGCCGAGTTAATCAAGGCCATGGCCGAAAGCGGCGAGCAACAGCGTGCGGCCGCACCGCCAAAACCCGCCGTCGCTCAAACACAAGCAGCACCCACGGGCGCCCAAGAGCAACAGATCGGCCAGTGGCACATCGTCACTCAGAACGGACGCCTTACGGCGATCGCGAAATCCGAGAAGCCCTCTAGCGATAACCTCGCCGGGCTCTGGATCGAATGCGCGCCGGGCCGCCGCTTGGAATACGTCGCGATATCGCTTGGCGCGATGTTCAAAGACATACGCGCGCTCTGGATCGACTCGGCCGGCGACGTTTACACGATCCCGCTTCAAAAAGGCCGGGCCACCGGTCAGGCAGCGATCAACATCGCCAAGCAACTGCTCGCGGAAGAACGCGCGTACCTATCGCAGGGCCAGGGCGACAAATGGTCGATGCAAATGAGCATCGACAGCGCGAGCGGCCCGATGTCGGACATGCAACTCGGCGGGTTCTCGAAGGCCCGGGCCTACATGCTCGGCAACTGCAAATCGTAAAGGGCAATCGCTGAATTGATATCGAGGGATCGATGAAGAAGATTCGCATTCTGACCTGCTTGGCGTCTGCTACCCTCTTGGCGGCCTGGGGCGAACCACCTCTGGAAGGCAAATGGGAAGTCGACAGCGACAACCAGATGGCACTTGAGTTCGTGAAGGGTGGCACCCTCATCATGTCCAATCATGGAAGGAATGCCGCCGGCAGCTGGGAAAAACTGGATGCCACACGGCTGCTGCTTAGGATGACCGCGCCCCTCCTGGGGAATGTCAACCAGGTATGCAATTTCAGGATCGCGTCGAACGTCCTCGAAATCTCAGCCTGCGACTACGCCGCGAGACTGAACAGGAAACCTTAAGGCCGACGCCGCATCACCGCTCGCGGTCGCGCTCCTGTTCGCGCTTCCACCGCGCAAGCGTCTTCTCGCGTTCGCGGGCCTTCCATTCGGGGTCGCGGACCTCGGCTGCACGGCTTAACGCGAGCTTCTGGCTGAACGACAGCCTATCCCTCGGCGTAGGCGCTTCCCGCGCCCGCTGCTCGTCCTGGGCCCGCCAGTCCCTGGCGATGCGGTCGGCATCGATGGCCGCCCAATAATCGGCCTCTGTCTCGCGAAGGTGGTCGTTGTATCCAGGCCGAGACCTACCCTGGTCCACTTTCCGGTAGTCCACCGACCTTGCCCCGGACCTTGCTCCCACGCCGTTGCGGACGGTCCGGACCCTGGATCGGACGGCCTTGCCGCCCCTCTCCATGTCCCGCGCGCTGAGGCCTTCATGGATGGTCGGCCGACGCTTGACGCCCTGGGCCTTCAACGTGCGGCGATCGATCCGCTCGTCCCGGCCCGCCCGTTCGAGTGCCGCGTTGGCATGCCGTTCCCAGAGCAGTCGAAGCCGATCAGTGGAGCCCCGCTCGCTCATGCTGCAGACCCTCTTGCCGGTCTCCACATCGCGGTCCCTTATGACGAGATGGCAGTGCGGGTTATGGGCATCCTTTCCCTTGGCATGGAACGCCGCGAGCCACGATGCCCGGCCGCGCGTCACCTCCTCGGCGAAGGCACGCACCAGTTCGGCATTCTGGTCGGCGGTCAGCTCACGCGGCAAAGCCAGCAGCACCTTGTCGCAGATGCGCGCGTTCTTCCGGTCCGCATGTTCCTGATCTCGAAGCCACGCCTGTGCTTTGGCGCTGGTCGCCGGCATACGCGCCCCAAACAACCGCGTGCATGCACGCTTGCGGGCGATGTAGCGGACGTGTGCGGCCGCCGTGTTCGTCCTCGGCTGCGTTGCCTTCCCGATAGCGGAATGGTGCAGGCTGTAGATCGCCACGACGCGAACTCACGCAACGGCACGTGCGGGGTTTTCCGTGAAAACCCATAAGTGCGCCCTCACCGGCGGCGACAGGTTAGCAGCGTCTCGGCTGGGTTCAAAGCGGGACGCGTAACCCGGCCGGCCGCTGCCTGCGCCGCCGCGCGCGACCGCGTGGCCACCCCTCCGCAAGGCACGGGGTGAGCCCAAGGGCGCGCCAGGGTGCTTGACGCCATGCTTGCCCCAACACGAAGATACGCCCGCCGGTTGTAATGCGTTTGGGGGCTGTAATGCAGGACATTCCGCAGGAGTTCGTGGTCGTTCTCGTCGTTGGCGCGCTGCTGGTGGTGCTTTTGCTGCTCCGGCAGTTTGCGCCCCCGCCGGCACAGCTGCCGCCAGAGGTCCCGCCCGAAGAGAAAGCCGGGCCCCCGAAGGCGGAACTTCTCGCGGCCGTCGACGCCTTCCATGACAACGAGCTGAACGCGTTGGAGGTCGCGATCGCCGAATGCGATGTCGCCTGGCGGGACTTCGGAGAGGCCAAGCACGCGGTCCAGGACAAGACCCAGAAGGGCCAGGTTCATGTGGCCATCCCCGTGAAGGGGGTCAACGTCGGCCTGGCTGTCGGCAACGCCTTTAACGCCACGGTCCATCGGCACCTGGCCGCCAGGGCAATCGAAGGTGCCGTCCTGCGCAAGACCCTGCGGGACCTCGACGACGCCGACCGCGCCATTCTGCGGCTGGCGGACATCCTGCACGTCCTGGGCATGATCGACCGGACGCGCCTGCGCCGCATCCAGGCGCCCATCGTCTGGAACGGCGGCCGGTGCATTGTGAGCTACGCGAGGAACCATTCGGCGAGGGACCGGTCCGCCCTGGATGGTGGCTTGCGCATTTTCATGAGCAGCAATTTTGGCGACGCCGGCACCGCGCATGAGCACGTCCAGGAAGTCCTTCGCGCGGCTCTGGATGAAGAGTCGCCCCTGGACGATACGGACCGGCATATCCTCGAGAAGTACCTCTTCGCCGGCAGCCGATGGCTGTCGGCGTCGGAAGCGCCGCGTTCGTCCTCACCCTACGCGCTGTCCCTGGGCGCCTTCGAAGGCACCGAGCGGCGCTTCGAGTACGACCGCCGTGAAAGCCTGATCACCATCGCCCCGCCGGGCGCCGGCAAGAGCCAGGCCCACGTGATCCCAAACCTCCTCTCCATGCGCGGTCCGGCCGTCGTGCTCGATATCAAGACCGAGGCGTTCAAGAAGACGGCCCGCTGGCGCAAGGAGAACGTCGGCAGCATCTTCGCGTTTGCGCCGGGCCTGCCGAACGTGACGAACCACTATAACCCGCTGGACGGCATCCAGCCCGGCGACGATGCCTGGGACGACGCCCGAAAGCTCGCCGATCTGCTTATCGTCCCGATCAACTCGGATGCCTATTTCGAGAACCGGGGCCGAGATCTGCTCACCACCGCGCTGCTCGATGTCGCGCTGCACGAACCACCCGAACTGCGGAACATGGGCGCGGTCATCGACCGGCTATACCTGAGCGACGAGGAGTTCGAGAACTGGCTCTCGGTCCTGAGGGATTCCGGGGTGCCGATGCTGCGGCGGCAGTCCAACGCCCTCCGGTCGATGCCGCGCAAGCAAAGGGAGGCGATCCTCGACAGCGCGCGCAACCACCTCGAATGCTGGCAATCGCCTACACTCGCGCGCATCACCCGGCACAGCGACTGGCACGCGGACATGCTACGCCAGCAAAACGCGACATTGTATCTTTGCGTCAAACTCGAAGACCTCAAGAAGTATGCGCCGGTCTTGCGGGTCATCCTCGGCCAGACAATCATGGCCCTGTGCAGGACCGAAGCGGAAGCGGACGTGCCGATGGTCACATTCTTCCTGGACGAATTCCCGCGGCTGGGCCGCATGGACGTGATCGAGGAGGGACTGGACTACGCCCGTGGCCACGGCGTGCGCTTCTGGATGTTCTGCCAGAACTACGGGCAGTTGAAGTCGGCCTACCGCAATGCCGAGGGCATCCTCGGCAACTGCGCGATCCGCTGCTACATGGACCCCGACGACGATACGGCGGAGGAGCTGTCGCGCTACCTTGGCGAACGCAACGGCCTGATCGACGGCAAGAAGAAGCCGCTCGCCGAAGCCGCCGAACTCAAAGGCCCGGAATTTTCGGACAAGGTAATCGTATTCCAGCGCGGCAAGCCCCCGGCCAAGCTTGTCAGACGTATGGCATTTGAACGCGAGCTGATCGCCGCCGAGTAGCCTTCCGGCTGCTTATCGCCGCCGCGACAGGCAGATTGTTTGACGCGCCATGCGTCAACCGGAAGCCTGTCGCGGTGTTCGTGTTGAAAGTTATCTGGTGGGTGGCCCGCCGTCTGTTCGCGCTCGCCGGCCGGCTAGTGCGTATGCTCATGCGGCTGTGTCGACGCCGGACCAGCCACGGCAGCGCGCGCTGGGCCTCATGGCTCCGCATGCTCCGCGCCGGCACCTTGGGCTCGCGACAGGGTATCATTGTGGCCAAGGCCTGGCTCGGCTTCATCCGCTATCGCGGCGACGGCGCGGTGCTGGTCTATGCGCCGATGGGGTCCGGAAAAACCTCCGGCCTGGTGCTGCCGGCACTGCTCGAACGCTCACCCCGCGCCATCGTCTGCACCGACCCCAAGGGCGAGTGCCTCGCGGTCGCCGGCCGCTGGCGCTCAACGCTCGGCCCGGTCTGGCGGCTCGACGCGCTTAACCCCGCCCGCTCGCACCGCTTCAACCCGCTCGACCTGATCCGCGTCGGCACCCACCATGAAGCAGACGACGCGGCGATGATCGCCGACCTGCTGGTGATCTCGGAGAGCAGCGAGGCCCATTGGGACTCCAGCGCCAAGCAGCTCATCACCGCGCTCATCCGCCACCTTATCAACGCCTATCCCAAACCGGCGCGCACGCTCGCCACCCTGCGCGAGCTGATCGCGGCCGAGGGCGAAGCCCTCACCGGCCTGTTCACCGCCATGGCTGAGAGCTCCATTCCCTCGGTGGCGGAGGAAGGGCGCATCACGCTCGCAAGCCTCGGCTCGCTGGAGATGACCTCGATCATCAAGAACGCCGCCAAATGCCTCTCGTTCTGGTCCAAGGACCGCATCGGCGGCATGCTCACCGCGGCGTCGGATTTCAGCTTCCTCAACATGCACACCAAAACCAAAACGGTCTTTATCTGCGTGCCCGAGGACAAGCTCACGGTCTACCGGCCGTTCCTGCGCATGATGATGGGCTGCGCGCTCGCCGCCGCCGTGCGCGGCAAGGAGTATCCGAACCGCAAACATAAGCCGCTGCTGCTGATCGACGAGTGCCCGGCCCTCGGCTACCTCGAAGCACTGGCCAGCGGCCTGGGTTATCTCCGCGCCTACGCGCAGACGCTGCTGGTCTTCCAGGACCTCGGCCAGCTCAAGCGCATCTACGGCGAGCACGGCGCGCGCACGTTCATGGCGGCCTCGGGCTGCCAGGTGGCGTTCAACGTCAACGACAACGACACCGCGCGCGAACTCGCCGACAGCATCGGCATGACCACGGTGCTGTCCAGATCCGAAAGCTCCAGCCACTACGAGAGCCGCACCGAGACGCGGCGCTACCTGATGGACCCCAGCGAAGTGCGGCGCCTGCCGCTACACCGCTGCCTGGTCCTGCTTACGGGACTTCCGCCGCTGCTCGCGCGCAAGGTCAGGCACTACCGGGAGAGAAGGTGGAAGGGGCGATGGGATACCTGGCCCGCATCCGCCCCGCCCGCTTATGCCCTCGCGGGTTGTTCGACTGAAGGAGAAGGGGCGTCCTGCGCGCCGCCGACTGACTAAGAAGCAACCGCGCGAGGGTGCGGTCCACCTCGGCCATCAGCACGTCGAGCTGTCCCCGCCGTCGCTTGACATGCGCGAGCTTACGCGCCGCGTCCTCCACCTGGCCCGGCAACGAGTGCGGCCTCTCCTTTCGCTCAAGCCAGCGATAGTCAACGCCTTCATGCAGGCGGCGGAAGTTGACCAGCAACACCGCCTCCATCCGCGTCAGCCGCTCCTTGCGCAAGCGCAAGCGCGCCGACCTCGCCTGCCAGCGCCGCAGCGATTCAAACATCGACAGTGACCGTTGCCGCGCGACCTTCGCGCCATGGGCAACACGTGAGCCTTTGTCGATCGCCGGATAGCGTACCACCCGCCGCACCGGCCGCGCGTCTCCTACCCGACGACGCCAAGGCCCGCGCTCGCGCTCCGCGCTGCGCGGCACCCGCCCGCGCTCCACAATCTTCTTCGCCTTCGGACCGATGTGTACTTGCGGACTCCGCTTCAGCAATTCCGCCGACAACCAATCGCGGCGCCTTAGCGCCTCATGGCGCTGGACCACAAGCGTGCGGTGATCGATCCGCGCCAGAAAGCCCGCGCGCTCCAGCGCGCGGTTGGCATGTGCGCTCCATAACGCCCGCCAATGCTTCAATAACTCGGCGCTATTCCATTCCCGCGTCTTGACCCGATGCAGACCGTCCTTGGTTGCCCGCCGCAGCGTCAGCATGATGTGCGCATGGTGGTTACGCGGGTCATCGCCTTTCTCAAGAACGGGCGCATGGATCGCCACATCAGCGACCATGCCCCGGTCCACGAAAGCCTCCTGGACGAATTTGAGGAGCGTTTCGCGGCGCTGGATGGCGTCCAACTCATGCGGAAGCGCTAAATTGATTTCACGGGCGAGCTGCGCGTCGTCGCGGCGCTCCATGCGGGCAGCAAGATTCCAAAGGGTCTGCCGATCGCGCAAAGATTCTGGAGCGCCAGCAGGAAGCAATATCTCGCTCGAAACAACACCACGGCGCCGGCTGAAATCGTGGTGGCACTTGTCGGCTTCATCATACAAACGCGATCCGGACCTGTAGGCTGCAGCGGCAATCGCCGACTTACCCTTGCTGCGCTGAATGACTTGCGCGCTCAAATGGTACGAGGCCATCGGCCGCCATTAGGCCGAGTTGATCTCGCTGTCTATCTCTTTGATTTGTCGTACCTATGTTTGCGCAGCAAATGTATAAGTGCGCTATTCGTTTGTCTTAACCGCTCACAATATTTTCGGCACCACCTGTTGAATGTGCATCCTTGCTACACCCCTGCTGCAATCAGACTATCAGACGTCAGGCAAATCGCCGGGGGCTCCGCCCGCCCACCCCGCAAATCGAACGCGGGCTTAACTTGAGGAATTATCAACGCGCTGCACGGGCTTTTTTCAACTTGAGCAAAAGCTCCACGTTTCGCTTTCCACTTCCAAATCCGCTCGCCTTATACGAATGCACCTTTCCGCCGGGTACCAATTCTGTTGTTATCTTATTTCCAGGCCCACCACCACCAATAAACTCCACATCCTCCAACCCGACGCGGTCCGACGCCTTAATGCGAAACTCTACTTGCTTCATCTCACGCGTGCTGTCGCTTTCGCCACGCCAGAACGTTGGCATTTGCAGAGTATCTCTCAACAGCGCAAAATACTGCGGCCACCTATAATCTATTCCAACCTCCAGCATTTCGCCTTTTGGCAGCATAGGAAGGATGAATATCGCCAACTGGATTCGTCGGGGCCCAATCTCATAAGGAAGCGGAACAAGTTTCCGCTTTCCTGACAGGTCAGTGACCCTAAGTTGAACCTCGTCAAAATGCTCAATGGAATCTTTGCGTGAATGACCAATATCCGCCTGCAAGTTGAATGAAAACAATGCAAGGTCGCTGTCGTGACAGAGCAATCCTGCGCGGTGAGTAAATTGACCATCGAAGTTGTCACAGACCTCGTATTGAAATGTCGCGTACTGATATCTGTGCGGAGGATTTGCCAGCGAGGCCAATGGATAAAGCTGATTGGCGATCGTCCTGACTCCAAGGAGAAAGGTGTCGTTCGACACTAACGGCGCGACCGCCTCTGTTTCAGACATGCTTACTTTGCTTTCTCTCTTGTTGTTCTTCTCCGTCTCTTCGCCTCGGAACCAATCGTAAAAATAGGATAGCGCGTATCCCGCAACAACAAACACGAATGCGTACAAAACACCCACAATTATGGGATTGAGGATATTTTCGCCGCTATTCGCATAAACAAGCCAAGATGGCACCGGCAAGTTGTACGGTGCGAAAAATTGATGAATCTGAATTATACTTGCGGCGACACCTACCAAACCGGCGATTGACCACATCGCGTAGCGGAAACGCATTCGCCCTCCCAGCCTGCTTCGATGAGCAGCCTCCCTGTCCCGCTTAATTGTTGCACCATTGGCCGTCAATTTCACCCTAGGCTTAGCTATTTCGCCAGAAAAATGCGACAGACATCAGCGTTCTCAAGAACTAGCGTCTGCCGACCGTCGACAATCCAACGGTAGTGCGGTTACGTGTCGTGCAGCAGTACTGGCGATCAAGCTCAATGCCGACATACGCAAGCCCAAGCTCGCGCGCGGCGACCAGCGTCGACCCCGACCCGCAGAACGGGTCGAGCACTAAACCACCTGCCGGGCAGAACGCCGCAACAAGCGGCTTGAGCATCGCCGCCGACTTCTGCGTCGGATGCAGCCGGTTGCCGGTGTAAACCCAATCGATCACATCGGATGGCGCATCTTCGGGCATCTGCACGTCGCCCTTGGCGAGCAGGTACGCGCACTCGTGCTCGTAGCGCAGAAAGCGCACCGACGAGGCATAACGCTTGCGGAACACGATGTGCCCGACGATGCGGAATCCCGCCGCGCGCCACGCCGCGATGAACTTGTCGGCGACGTTCCAGCCGTAGAAGCTCACGGCGAACGAGCCGGGCTTGAGCACGCGGTACATTTCCGCGAAGGCCGGCTCAAGCCATGCGCTGTTATCATCATTGCGGACAGTCCGGCCGTCACGCGACCGATAGCGGACCAAATACGGCGGGTCGGTGAGGATGAAGTCCGCCGAACCGGACTCCATCCGGCGCATGACCTCCACGCAATCACCGTGGATCACGGTGTTGCGCGGGCGCCAAACGAGGGGGCTCATCGGACCACCTCCGGCACCAGTTCGAAGGCTTCCCATTCGATGCTGTGGTCGAAATGCACGAAGGCATCGGTGTTGCCGAACCCGTCGGTCGCGTACATCGACTTTGCCTTTGCAAGCGCTTCCTCGCGGTCCTTGGCCACGACCACGACCTGCCAGAGATCGTAGCTGTGGGCGCGAACCACAAAGTGGTTCGAGCTGGCGGGGCTCATTGCCCCGCCTCCTTGGCCTTCAGCTTGCGGACCACCAGGCGGCCGTTCAAAGGCACAGCCGACAGTTGGATGTTGAAGCCCTCGCCATCTTCATGCGGCCACGCGGCGCCGAGCTTGGTCCAGAAGGCGGCATCGCCCTCTCCCTCGACAACGTACACGGCGTACGGCTTGGATTGTTTGCGGTTCATGTGGGTTACTCCCGTTTGGTTTCTCCGGCCACGCCCATCGCGGCCGGTCGGGAGTTCTCAAGGCCCAGCAGCCTTGAGCGGGCACGCAAGCCGAGGGGCATCGCCCGCCTGCACAAACGCAGCGCGGAAGGTGGGGAGACGGCTTGCGGGAACGCGCTGCGGGCCTAACTCACCGACCCATCAAGGCCGCGTTGGGAGTCCTGGCCGGGCAACGGGAGACCCACCAAACCGATTCCAAGCCCTTTAAAACGCGTTTTCGTTGTCGGGGTTGGCTCACGCTTCGGATAGAGCATCGTGCCCCGCCCGGCCGAATTGGCGAAGCGCTCAATGGCCAGCACCGCCCTATCCCCACGGCTCAGAGTTCATCGCTAAAAGTGCAAAGGCCCAAACAATCCCCTTGGCGATCGCCGTGATTTTCTGCAACCTATAGTCGAGGCAGTATTCCGAACGGAATGCCGCAGGGGCCTGGGGGCAACAATGAAACTGGTGTTGGTGTTGGCCATGGGGGCCGCCTTGTTGATGACGTCGGAGGCTTTCTGTCAGGGGCCTAAAGACCCGTTCTTCCCACGAAGCCGATCCGTGACTGGCAATGCGCGCTCACCGGAGGTCGCATTTGCCGGCGCCTTGCGCGCAATAATTCGCGAACCCAAAGGCAGCGGCAGCCTGCCGAATACGACCGGGTTCGTCGATCTTACGATCGCCAACCTCTGCGGCAACGGAAGCCTGAACGAGGCGGCCAGGGAATTTGTCAACAGTGCTCAAGATTTCTGGGCCGCAAAGCAAAACAAGGCCGTCGCGTTCACGATCAAGATCACTTACGCCGATGCTGCCCAGCCGACAGTTGCAACGATACCGTTGATATTGCTCGTGCCCGATGGAACGAAAGGAGCTGACGGCAAGGTCATAGAGAACACCGTCAACTGCAATCCTATAATCGTCAGCGGCCTACCAAAGGAACAGCCCCTCTTGGTGCGGCTCGACTTGAAGACGACAACGAACTTGGAGGTTACGGATAACGTTGCAAAGGCTTTGAAAGCCATTGGAGACATTCTGACCAACGTCAAACCGCTCGGCCCTCAAACTGCTACCGCCGGAGCGACCATGGCTGCGTTCGCAACAGCTTTGGGGCCTATCACGAATGCTACCAATGAGTTCCTCAAATTCTTCGACTCCAAGGAGACCGACATCCCGACACTTTTTCGTTGGAGCGAGAAAGCGGAAGCCCTGACTTTCTTCGACGGCAAGCGACCGATGTTCAAATTGGAAAAGAGCTTCAAGACGTCGAACTTGCACTTTACGGAGGGAGATGCGCGAAGCCTGAAGCAGGCTTTCGCCACCAAGTACGGGCCCGAAAAAAGCCTCTCAGAAACCTACAAAGGCTCGGCGCAGGAATTCGGAGCTTTCACGGCGGACCCGACCCCGGCCCGGCTCTCCACCTTCTGTTCTAAGCTCCAGTCTTCGGTTGAAACAGCGTACGGCCCTGATCCTCAGCCAGTGGCGATGGCAGTCCTCTACTTCCTCTATGATCAGCAAGCGCAATTTGCGCCAAAAAAGTATACGTGCTTGTCAAAGCCTCAGGTCGACACCCTCACGGACTTGAAATTCCAAGCGCCATATCCGGGCGCGTTCGACCCGGAAGGTGCATCAAAGACCGGAGATCAGCAGGCAGAGGTGAAAGGCGCCGACAGGGAGGAATACCTCAAAACGGAGACCCTGCTCGAAGGGCTAGCGAGGACTCTAAAGAATGCGCCGGGGCGTTTACCAAACCAGAAGGCGCAGGTCCGCGCCGACCTCAGCAGGCTTCTAGAAAGCAAAATCATAACCACAAATTGGTTGGCAAAGGGCAAGTCACTTCTGCCCGACGGGCAACGTGGCGTGCCCGTGGGCGTCCTTCTCGATTATTTCGAGAAATGGGGCAGCATTTCTCATTTCGGGTGCTTCTCAAAACCCACAGCTACTGTTGACTTAGCAAAGGGCGTCACCGCTGAAACGCTTATCGCATTCCCCGACTTGAAAATATTGGCGCTCGCTCAAGTCACCAAGACACCACAGAAGCAGACGTTGTTTGCAATCGAGCTCGCAGACGCGACCGAAGATGACGTCGCCCGCCTGCTTGGCAAAGACAAGGATAAATGCGGACGGATAGGAGAAGAATGGGATCCGCGCGTTGAACTCAAGGCGTATGCAAATCAGACAGCGCAATGGCGCGACAACCTTCGGCCAGGTCATACTGCAACTGCCGAGGTTTTGAGATTTTCCAACGCCAGCGACTTTTAAGCCTGCCTGAGACCATCTCGGCCATTCGGGAGTTCAAAAGGCCCAGCAGAACTAAGCCGGCATGCAAGCCGAGGGGCATCGCCCGCCTGCACAAGCGCAGCGCGGAAGGTAGGGAGACGGCTTGCGCGAACGCCCTGCGGGCCTAACTCACCGACCCATTGAGGCCGCGTTGGGAGTCCTGGCCGGGCAACGGGAAGCCCACCAAACCGCTTCCAAGCCGTTCAAAACGCGTTTTGTTGTTGGGGACGGCGCCGTGGCTCGAATGGACATTCGGCCGCCGCTGCGCTGGACTGGCGAAGTTCCAGATGCTCGAACACTGCGGGGACCTGCCGCCGAGTATCTGACGACGTCGACGCCTAGAAACAATTTGGTGGATTCGATGCCAAAGAACATCGTGATTTTTTCCGACGGAACGGGACAGCGAGGGGGCCTCCTGGTCGATGAGCGCCGCAGCAATATTTACAAGCTATATCGGGCCACACGCTCCGGTCCGGACACCTCCATCGCTCCGTGGAAGCAAACAGCGTTTTACGATCCAGGTCTTGGCACCCTCCCGGCCGGGACCGAGTTCTTCAGTGGCCTCTGGCGGGGAATTTACAATCTTGCCAGCCAGGCGACAGGCCTCGGCCTAACCGGCAACATCATCGACTGCTACGCGGCCCTCGTGCGGCTGTGGGAGCCAGGTGACCGGATATTCTTGTTCGGCTTTAGCCGGGGTGCGTACACCGTGCGCTCCTTGGGCGGCGTCCTATCCCTTTGCGGGCTTCCCACGCGAATGAAGGACGGCAAACCGCTCAAGCGAGACGAAGCGTCGGCCAAAAGGATAGCCCGCGAGGCGGTCACAAAGGTCTATCAGCACACAAGCTCGCGAACGACAGCGCAGGCCAACACGCGCCAAGCCGAGCTTCTGGCGCAACGCACCGCACTGGCCAATCGCTTCCGCGAGCAGTACGGGAGCGACCAAAATGGCCTGTCAAATGCCTTCCCCTATTTTATTGGTGTATTCGATACCGTGGCTTCTCTCGCCAATCCGGTCGCCGTGGCGGGATTCACCGTCGCTGCCGTCGTGGGCTTGCTTGCCGCGTCGTGGGTACTCTCGCTGTTCACGTTGACATTTCCTATTTGGCTGATGACCCTCGGAGGCCTCGCGGCTCTGATATTTTTAATTGGGTATCTCAGAACCCACATCAAGGTCGCCTTCGGATTGCCTGGTCATCGTTGGTGGAAAACCTTTCATTTCACCGAGCCGCGCATGAAGTTCTACGACAAGTCGTTGAACGTCCACGTGGGATTTGCCCGACACGCGATCGCTATCGACGAGCGCCGGCAGTCGTTTCAACGGGTGGCCTGGGGATCTCCAGGGATATGGCGAGACACTGGCGATGGCAATCCGGAGTGGTTCAAGCAGCTATGGTTTGCCGGCAACCATTCGGATATCGGCGGCAGTTATCCAGAAGAGGAATCACGTCTTTCCGATATCTCGCTGAAATGGATGGTAGATGAGGCCAGGGCTGTCGGCCTGCAGGTCGATTGGAACGTGTTGCGTCTCTATCCATCATCGAGCGGCATGCAGCACGATGAATGCAAGAGCAGCATCTTCAAATATGCGGGCAAAATCGTGCGTGATCCGCCGCACGACGCCCCGCTTCACCCGACCGTCCTAGAGCGTTTCGAACTTGACGCCGTTATTGATTACGATGAAGGCAAGCCGTATCGGCCAGAATCTTTAAGGAATCATGGCCTAGTTACGGTTTACTACACCTGACAGTTCCTATGGCTTGTTGAGCTTTGCTTCGGCCTTACCAAAAAACACTTCGCACGACAGAATTAACTGCCTGGCATAAGACCGCGCTGCTTCCTCCAGGCTTCGGCGATTCACGGCAAATCCAATGTAGAGTGCGTGCACTCCTGCCACCAGGAAAACCGCATTGGGGCGCGAGCCACCAATGATGCCCCACAGTCCGGCCGGCACTACGTTCCAGACAATAGCGATACAGAGAACCACCACAGCAAGGTTCAGAATTAGAGCCGCCCATTTGAGCGCATAGAGATTTCGTCTGTAGCCATAGGTGACGTTCTCATTGAAGAGAATTGAGAACTTTTTCGTGTTGCGGGTATTCTCACGCAGCCAGGTGCCACATCGATCGTAAAAGCGGTCCGTCGCGGCAGGATCGCGCTGTTCGTCAACCTCCGTCGGCGCGGCTTCGCCGAGCTTAGAGGCAAGAAAACGTAGATATCGGTCCTTACTCGGCGCATCGAAAGTGTTGTCCCGATGCCGAAGCATGGTGATCGTCGGCTTTCCTCCCAGCGATGTAAATAGATCGGGCTCGATCTGTTTGCCACGGCTTCGGGCCAGATCCGAAAGCGCGAACAGCAAGATCGTCAGACCGATAGTCGCTATCGCATTCGAGAGCGAGAGCCCGGCCCAAGAGATCGCGAGCGCGACAAAAGAAAACGCCGGCGCCGAGGCGATGACCGCTGGCGCGAGCCGTGCACGCAGCGTGTAGGCATCAAGATATTTCAGCATCGTTCTTATCCACGTAAGTCGATAGCGCACGGGACGACAAGGTTTCGACCGTTAACACTTCATACTGCCGCGGCGTACGAATGAGCATCAGCAAGGGGAAGAACTGCATTCCCGAAAGCAACACCGCTGTGCCCATGTCCTTTAGCGACGGTCCGCTGGGCACAAGGTGGTTATGCCAGGTGCCCAACGGATAGAGCGCCCCACCCGACCCGTCGATCAGATCGGTGAGCAGCGGACGCAGTCCTTGCGTGCCGAGCACGAACTCGTCCGCCGAGAACTCGCTGTCGGGCGGCGCAGGCAACGTTCCTACGACGTGAAAGCTGTCGGTAACGTCGCAGTATCGTCCGTAGATGATGCCCCCGGTCTCCGAACCGGCGCGCGCATCGATCTCCCGCTTAATCGTGTCGTCGACCTCCGGACTAATGCGGACCTCCATCGCCCCATCCTTCACGATAAGTCGTGGCGAGATCGCAGTCTCTACCCAATCAAGCCCCAAGGGGCCGCGTGGCAAGCCCAGCATGAGTAATCCGCCGGGCGGCAACTCGGCGCGGCGTAGATCGGCAAGTCGCTCTGCCATCGGGGCGGCAAACATTGAGAGTCTGGAATCGGAGAGAGGAAGCGTAAGCGTGGAACAGCCTTGGCCAATTGCAATTTCCGCAGCGGCTTCCCCAAATACAGCATCACGTAGCTCGTTGCGCCTATGGATCGCAGCGTAAGTTTCGCAGATCAGGTCGACGGTCGAAGGGTTGGCGTCCGGCCCCTCAACTGTGAATACGCCGACTTTGCCGATGCCCATCACGCACGCCTCGACTAAGCGAGGACGCGGGCCCGTGAACGTGAGCGAGGTGAGAGACTCCCGGACGGAAGCCGCCGCAGTAGTGTTGACCACTAGCTGAGTCGTCTCATCGAAATACGGCTTCAGCGACCGTTTCGTGGCGATGTGAGACACGATGTCTATATCGTGCGCGACCGCTGGCTGTTTCATGACCGCCAGCGCTTCGTTTAGAAGAGTTGCCTTGGGTGACGACAACGCGATGTCGGCAGAGCTACCTGTGGGGAGTAAGGCATGCCGCGCATAGTTGTGTGGCTGCATATTGCCGCGATCCACTAAGATCTTTGGACCCCGACCCATTCGCGCCATGTGGACGGCAAGCTTCGACCCGATACTTCCGCAGCCAATGAGCGACCAGGTGCCAACATCTCCACCGTGGTCGGCTGACGCGCGACGCAGCAGCGGAACGCTGATGTCGTCACGATGCGCGGCGGTGCGCACGATCTTTGTGCTGCCGCTTGAAAGTGCGTCAGCGCCCGACAGCTCAACGATGTAAGGACATAGTTCGATGTCCGACCCTGTTCCAATAACGGTCAGAGGCCGTCGGGCTAGCAAGATGACCACCAAAGGCACGGGAACGGTCATCGTCGCTTCGCGCAACCGGTCCTGCAGCAATCCTAACTTGGCCGAAAGATGCTTGCCGACTCCCAGGTCGCTGGCTCGTTCTAGGAGACGGTCGATCGTGGTGACCGTTTCCGGTGCATAACGGTCCGCTATATACGGCGTTCCATCTGCCTTTTTCCCCGACCAGGCGACGAGCGCAAAGGCGTCGCCGGCACGGAAACCTTCTCCATTTCTATATTTGAACCTAACGGATAGGTCTTTGCTCAAAGGGATCGGGTCAGATCGGGCGAGCGTCGCCAAGTAGCTTGTCGACCTGTTTTCCGAAAGTGCTGCCACGTACCGCAACAAATACGCGCTGCACCCGCCCTCGCGCGTCGGCATGGCCGTCAACCACGACGCGTCGGCAACAACGATGTCATCGATATGATCTCGCCGCGTAGGTTCCCAACCTTCCTCGGGGTCGATGAGGTTGACGTACGCGGCGCGCTCCAGCCATTCGACAATTTGCTCGATGAGACCCGAAATCCCCCGCACCCGCAGCACTTCTCTGGGCGAGCCGGCAACGAGGCACGGCTGGGGGCTTTCATCTGCAGAGCCCGGCAGCAGGTGAGGATGGCTTCTGTCGAAGTCGTCGCGAAGAGAGATGACCGGCGCGATCATCGGATAGCTGTCAAGGAAGACGAATGAGGCAGGTTCGACCGCCCGAACGCCTGAAGGGCTCTTTCCCGCAGCGCGCCACGTGTTGGCCAATTCCGTTTTGATGTTGACCGTCACTTCCGTGGTATAGAGTCCGTTCATCCGGCGTGCGGTGACGCCGGTGACGGAGCCGTGAGCCTCGATGAGGCGTATGGCGCGGAGGACCGCGCGTGGAATGTCCGGAATGGTCAAGGGCAACTCGTACTTACCGGGACTTCCCGTGGGCGAAGGGCTGACTGCCGATGCCCGTGCCGGTCGCAACGGTGCCCACGAAGGCGGCGCGCTTGAGTTTCGGACCCGCCGTCGTGACTTCCACGACGAGAGGGTCTTCGCCGGGTCGCTCCTCCACGCAGATGAATTCGCCGCTCTGCGGCTTGAGGATGCTGACGTACTCGCGCTTTGCGCGGATACACGGAGGGTCGCTGTCGTCGTCGCTGATCGGCTTCGAGCTGGCGACGATCATGGCTCCCGAGCGGGCCTGGCCGAGCGCGCTGCGCGCGTCGGCTGAAACCTTAGCCTTTTCGCCGAGCTCGGACCAGCTGTCCCACGAAAGACTGTGCCAAGAACAGTGGTGTGGGGAAACAAGCAGGTCGTATTCGAGGCACTCGCGGTTCGTCTTGTTGCGGTTCCAGATTCGCTCCCACACCCCCACGTCGGCATCGCCACCGAACAGGAAGCGGCCCTGCGTCGTCGCACGCACCTTCATGTCGATCCGCATGATGACGCTTGAGTTGTTCTTCGAGACGATCTCTTCCTCTTCCTCGTCGGTGCAGAGCAGCGGAGCGATGAGTCTGGCTTCGAACGAATAATCATGCGAGCCGCAGATCGTCGAGAAGACGTCGTTGGTCTTGACCAGGATGGCGCCGAGCTTGTCGGTCTTGCCACCCACATCCTCACCGAGGATCTTGATACGGTCGCCGTCCACCACCGCACCGCCGGCTTCGAACACCCGAACGCGGCGCCGAGCCTCTGCGCACCACGCGTCGGCGTCCTTGCAGAGCACGTGATTCTTCTTATGTGCCCGGCGGAAGACGATCGGCGACGACCACATTTCCCGGATGAATATCTTGTCGGTGGACTTTGACCAATCCGCCGGAGGCCCGAGGTGGAAGTGTTCGCGCAGTCCCCGAATGTGGTCTTGGTCCGGATGCGTCGAGAGGAAGGCATCCACATACAGGCGCCCCTTCTCGTCACGGTCCAGGCGGCTCCGAAGCTGCTTCAGTACGTCGACGATGTCGTCGGCCGGCGTGCGTATGTTGATGTCGATCAGGACTCTGCGGCCACTCTCGAACGTGAGCAGCACCATGTCACCATTACCGACGCGGAAATGTTCGCTTTTGACGATAGCCATTGCTTGTAACCTTCTGTTTTAACTATGAATTTCCATATTTAGTTGTAGGCCGCGCAGAGCTCCCTAATAGGCGGTATAGTTCGACTCGGGGGACTGAGGTCGGCGTGCTGAGTGAGGGTCGTTCCCCCCATTCCAGCCCCTGCTGGAGACCTAAACTCGCGAACACGGCATACGCGGACATCTGATTTTGATGTCCGCAACCGGGAATCTCGCGAGCTTTACCCTTGAGGAAGGGCGAAGTTGAACGGGCCAGGTCAGTGCAACGAGCGGGCCGCCGCGTTGGAGGCCATTGACGAGGACCAGCGGAAGCGCTTGGTCGCGTTCGGCCGCGTGCTGTCCGGCGGTACCGAGTTCCGCGACGACGACCTATTCCACGAGGCTGTTTTGCGTTGGATGAAGTCCCCGATTCCGGTCGAAAGTCCGGCCAAGACGGCAAAGTACCTGTTCAACGCAATGAACAGCATTCGATCCAATTACTTTCGCCACGATAGCGTCGTACAAAAATATGAAGGCGAACGAGCGTTTAGGGGGGATGACGAGGACGGCGAGCCTCTCGACGGCGCTTCCGACCCCGCGGCGTCGACAGACGGCACGACTTTTGTGCAACAAGTGTACGATGAATGCGACGACGAGGAGATCCGCGATTTGCTCACAGCTCAGGCCGACAACGCCACGCCGGAAGAGATAAAGCGGGAGTTCGGCTGGAATGACACGAAGTACAGTACGGTCCTGAGAAGGAAACGACGACTGGTTATACGGTTGATGCGCGAAGGGAAACTCCTATGAGCGGCGATCGTAACTCTGATCCTAGAAAGCAACTTGGCGAGGATATTTGGGAAGAACTCTCGTCGCTGAGCGGCAAGGACCTCGACGATTATCTGACGAGCATCGGCTTAGTACCGAACGCGCTGATTGGCGCCTACTCCGGCGGGATAAGATCTGCTGTGGCCGCCCCAAAACGAGCGCGGTTCGAGGAAGCGCGTCGTCAGATACGTCAAAGGCAAGTTCCTACTTCCGCAACTATTCTAACATTTGACATAGGCAGAAAAAAGGAGATTGCCGCTTGCATTAGGGCACTCGCTGATACAACGAGCCACATGACTGTCGCTGCACGAAACCGCAAAATTGAAAACGAGAACGATTTAGATGTTTTTTTGGATGCCTGTTTGCAGCTTGGGGTTATTGACGAAGAAGGAAACGTAAAGGATTAGCACCGGTGCGGCCTGCCGAGGATCTTCTGACCGAATTGGGAATCACCGAGCCGCAAGATATCGAGCTGGAAGCCATCGCGCATTGCGTCGGTGTTAGCGTCCAGTACAGACGTCTGGTGAATTGCGAGGCCCAAATCATAGGCTACAAGGACCGCGCCGTGGTCTACGTAAAGCCGGATACGCCGCCATATCGACGGCGCTTTAGTACCGGGCATGAACTTGGGCATTGGCATCATCATCGCGGACAATCCTTCGTGTGCAGGCCGTCGGACATCGGTCAGCCGATTGACTACAAATCGAGGAATGCGGAGCGCCAGGCCGACGCGTATGCCGGCGATCTGATACTTCCCCCATTCATGATTGAACCGCGATTGGAGAGACTGGGAGAGATCACGCTCGGCGGAATCGCCGATTTAGCTTCAGAATTCAAAGCGAGCGTCACCGCAACCGCGATCCGTGTCATGAGAATGACGAGACAGCCACTCATTCTCGTCGCTCACAATCTAATGGAGCGAGGCTGGCAATGGCCGTCGATCACGGCGGGCCGCATGCGTATACGCGACGACGTGGATTCTCGTTCGTCAGCGTTTCTTACGATGACGGGCGGCAATAAGGCGGCGGCCATTAAGAAAGAACCCGCGAACTTTTGGTTTGACCGAAGGCACGTTGAGCAGTTTGACGTGCGCGTTCAATCGTTTCGAACCGCAGAAGGCGAGGTATTGACCCTTCTTAGAATCCTCGATCCCAAGATGATCGATATATACGGCTGATATTGGTGCGGGCGGCCGGACTCGAACCGGCACGGGCTTACGCCCAACGGATTTTCTTACCAGCTACGGCTTTCGCCGCCGCCACATAATGAGTGGCGTTTGTGGTCTGGACTATCCCTTCACCCTAGCCACCGGCCGTAGGTGCTGCCCGTCTAGTCTCTACACCTTCCCGTCACCGGGCTTGGTTCGGGATTACCAGTGAAGGCTTCCCCGAATTTGGGCAGTTCTACTCCCCGCGTTTCCCCGGGGGCACTCAATCGCTCAAGTCCGTTGCGTCTACCATTCCGCCACGCCCGCGACGCGCAATCTATAACCTCGACCGGCTCCCCCGCCAAGCAACTGTGTAAAATACAGGCACCCTCGATCGTCCTCAAAACGCCGCCGGGCGATTGCGGGACTTCCGTTTGAACCGCCCCGCTCCATCGCCAGCGCGTGGCACGCTCGCCGCCGGCGCCGGCAATTTCCCCTCAAGCCGCTTGTTGCCGAGGCTGATTTTTTCCTTTGGGGTCGGCAACGTGCCATCCGCCCCAACCACGATGGGCGCGGCGGCCTTCTTCCGCGATTTCGCCTTCACCACGTTGATGGCCGCCGTGTCGATGCGGTTCTTGATGTGAGCGGCATAGTGCTTCTCGATCATCTCCACGCTGGTGCGGCAGTTCTTGGCAATCTGGTAGATGTCCGCGCCTTCCATCAGCCGGAACGAGATGTAGGTGTGCCGCAGGCTGTAGGCTGTGCGGCGTTGTCCTAAGCCGTCGAACTTGAGGCCTTCCTCTTTCAGCACGCGGTCCATGAAATGCGAGTAAAGGCTAGGGAATAACTTGTCGTCGAGCTTTGGCTTGTTGCGCTTTACCAGCCGCTCAAATGGAATGACCGCGCCGGGCATGCTCTTGCAATAGCCCGTGCCGCGCTTGCCGTGGCGAACTTCGATTTCCAAAATTCTCGAACCCGTGGCCTCGTCATCGACGATGCTGACATCGCGGTATTCGAGCCGGCCGGCCTCGTCAGGCCGTAAGCCGGTGTTGGCGAGGAACAGGACGTAGTCGTGCAACTGCTCGCACTCCCACTTCCATCGCATGTTAGGAGGCTTCGCCGCCCTACGGCGCGTAGCCTCGATAAGGCGCCGGTACTCCTCCGGCGAGAACCATGCACGGTGCGTAATCTTCTCGCTCTTGCGGTAGGGCTCCGTCATGTCCGGCAGGTGGTCGATCCATCCGTGCCGAAGCGCGGTCTTTAAGGTCTGGCGGATCACAACCATTTCTTGGTGCAACGTCGATCGCGCGGGCATCTTGCCCCTGCGGGCTTTGCCGTTCTCGACGCGCCAGATGCGATACTCTTGGATTTTGCCAGAGTTGATTTCGGAAAGAGGCAGCTTGCCGAGGAAAGGAACGATCCAAACGTCCAGGCGCGCCTTATGGCCCTTTACATAGATCGGGTTGCGCTGCCCCTCGGTGATGACCTCAAACTCGCGCTTAAACGTCTCGGCGGCGTCCGCGAAGGTCTTTTCGGCGTTGACCTTCTCAAGCTTGCCGACTTCGCCACGCTTGAACTTGCCGCGCAGCTCCAAATACCAGTCCTCGGCAAAGTCCTCGGCCTGGGCGAGTTCTTCCTTCTTAGTGCTTTCGCGATATCGCTGGCCGGCGATGGAGGTCGAGCACTGCCAGTAGCGGCCACCGGGCCTTTTGTAGACCTGGACTTTTCCCTGAAGGATTTCGTGTCGCGCCATTAGCCGCCTCCTTGCGTGCCAATGTGCCAACGATGTGCCAGCCCTGGGGAGCAGTCAATTTAATATTTAAATGTATGATATTGCTTGTTTTTCTTGCCACAGAGGTCGAGAAAAAATCGCTTTTAAGTCCGTTGCGTCTACCATTCCGCCACGTCCGCATCGCGCGAGCTTCTAAACCCCACGCCCGCGGGCGGGGTAGAGCCGCACACGGGACGCGTCAATCTATTTCGATAGCGCCCGATTGAGCCCGTCCCGGACCTTGCCGGACGCATGCGCGCGCCTTTCGGGCTCCAATCGAGGATGGCCCCCCTGCGCGCGCAGGCCTCAGTCGCCGCCGGCGCGGATCGGCGGCACGAAGGCCAGGCCCGTATCCCACGGGAAGTAAATCCAGGTGTCCTGCGACACCTCGGTGACGAAGGTGTCGACCATCGGCCGGCCCATGGGCTTGGCATAGACGGTGGCGAAATGCGCGGCCGGCAACAGGTCGCGCACCACGCGCGCGGTCTTGCCGGTGTCCACGAGGTCGTCGACGATGAGCACGCCCTTGCCCTGCCCGCGCATCGACGTGATCTCGGGCGCGACGCCCTTCATCACCTTCAGTTCGCCCTGGTTCTTGTAGTCGTGATAGCTGGCGATGCAGATGGTCTCGATGATGCGCACGTTCAGCTCGCGCGCGACCACCGCCGCCGGCACCAGGCCGCCGCGCGTGATGCAGACGATCGCATCGAACGGGCCCGCCTCGTGCAGACGCCAGGCGAGCGCGCGCGCGTCGCGGTGGAACTGGTCCCACGAAACAGGAAATATCTTATCCGGACGCGAAGCGTGCTCTGGCTGGGGCATGCGAGATTTCTCCGATTGGGCGGCGCTCAGGCCGCGCCCAACTGCGCTCTGATTTTGGCCAGCATGGCCTCGATCGCGGCCTTGGCGGCGGCAAGCTTCTCGGCGTCGCGCGCGCGCACCACGATGTTGGTGTTGGGCGCCATCTTCTCGTCGAGGAATGGATAGCTGCCGATGATCGTGTCGGGGTGCTCCTTGGCGACGGCGCCGAGCTCGGTGCCGACATCGCCTTCCTTGGCGTCGGCGCGGATGCTCTCGGACATCAGCTTGGTGCCGGTCTTGAGCTTGGGGGCCACCTCGTCGAGCATCGCCTGCATCACGGTCGGGATACCGGCCATGGTGATGACGTTGCCCATCCAGAAGCCAGGCGCGCCCGAAACCTTGTTGGCGACGAGCGCGGCGCCGCGCGGAATGCGCGTCATGCGCATGCGCGCCTCGTTGAGTTCCCCGCCGGTCTTGGCGAGGCGCTCCTTCATGATGGCGACGGCCTCGGGATGGAAATCGAGCGGCACGCCGAAGGCCTTGGCGACGCAGTCGGCGGTGATGTCGTCGTGGGTCGGGCCGATACCGCCCGTGGTGAAGACGTAGGTGAATTTCGCGCGCAGGGCGTTCAGCGCCTCGACGATCGCGTCCTCGTCGTCGGACACGACGCGCACTTCTTTCAGGTCGATGCCGATCGCCGTGCAATAATCGGCGATGTAGCCGATGTTCTTGTCCTTGGTGCGGCCAGAGAGAATTTCGTCACCAATCACCAGCACGGCCGCGGTGACGATCTCGACAGTCATGGAGGCTCCCTCTGCGCCACCGGCATGCATCGCCGAGGCGCCGAGTCCGTATTAAGCATGATCCGGCCGCTACCGGAAGCTTCCGCGCCGCCCGCGGGCGGCGCGGTGTGGACTAGTCCACGCCCGTTATTTTTTGGACGGCGGCGGCTGCGGCACGAATGTCTGCGAGCCGGCAACGACGCCGTTCCAAACCGGGACGGAGGCGACCGCCAGCAGCCAGAGCGCACGGAAGCTGCCCGTGGCGTTGCTGTACTGGGCCGACCACGAGGTCACCGAATTGCACCCTTCCCAATTCACGGCGAAGGTGAGCGCACCGCCGGCCCCGGCGGCGAAGTACCAGCCGGTCAGCGGATGTGCCTTCTTGGCGCCGCAGCCGGTCTGCGTGGTCAGCGTGCCGGTCAGTTGTCCGTTGGGCGCCACGGCGGAGATCGTCAGCACGCTGCCGTCCTCGTTCACCCACGACAACCCGGGCCCGAATTTGGTCTCGGCCTCCGCCCGTGCTGACACCATTGCGACCGCAATGATCGCGAAACACAGGATCGCTCGCGTCAGTTTTGCCGGCATGACTGGTCTCCTTTACTGCACCCCCGCATCCCGGCTCGCGCAAACCGTAGCAACCGTTTGACCCGACATCAACCCATGGTAGTATCTCGGTAGAGAACACACTTACGCTGGTACCGGCCCGCCTGCTAATCATTTTGCTTAAAAGGGAGGCAACCAGAGGCCGATGAGTCGAGTTGTTGGCCCGGTCTGAGGGATTGGCGCGAACCTTGCTCCTCTGACGAGCAGGCGCAGAAGTGCTGGGGGGAAGTTGGAATGGGGCTGGCCTTCGATGAGATGAAGGGCCACGGCGGAGACATCCGCCCTGCTTACACCGAACTGGCGCGTTGGCTCGCGGATGTGCCGCCTGACGTGCTCGACTACAGGCGGCGCGAGGCCGAGCTGATCTTCCGCCGCATCGGCATCACCTTCGCCGTCTACGGCGAAGCCGACGCGCAAGAGCGGCTGATCCCCTTCGACGTCATCCCGCGCATCATGGCGGCCAGCGAGTGGCAGCGCCTGGAGAAGGGCCTCACCCAGCGCGTGAAGGCGCTCAATGCCTTCATCAAGGACGTCTACCACGAACGCGAAATCCTGCGCGCCGGCCTGGTGCCGGAGGACCTCGTTTTCCGTAACCCCGCCTTCCGCCCGGAGATGAACGGCCAGCGCGTACCGCACGACATCTACGTCCAGATCGCCGGCATCGACGTGGTGCGGGTCGACGCCGACACCTTCTACGTGCTCGAGGACAATGCCCGCACGCCCTCCGGCGTCTCCTACATGCTGGAGAACCGCGAGATCATGATGCGGCTCTTTCCCGAGCTGTTCTCGCGCCACCGCATCGCCCCGGTCGAGAACTATCCGGACGAGTTGCTCGCCACCCTCAAGTCCGTGGCGCCTTCCGGCACGCCGCGCGAGCCCAACGTCGTGCTGCTCACGCCCGGCGTCTTCAACTCGGCCTATTACGAACACTCGTTCCTGGCCGACAAGCTGGGCGTCGAGCTGGTCGAGGGCCGCGACCTCTTCGTCAAGGACGAGGTCGTCTATATGCGCACGACGCAAGGGCCGCAGCGGGTCGACGTCATCTACCGGCGCATCGACGACGACTTCCTCGATCCCCTCACCTTCCGCCCCGACTCCGTGCTGGGCCTACCCGGCCTGATGGCCGCCTACCAGGCCGGCAACGTGACCCTCGCCAACGCGGTCGGCACCGGCATCGCCGACGACAAGGCCGTCTATTCGTTCATGCCCGAGATCGTGAAGTTCTATCTCGGCGAGGAGCCGCTCCTGAAGAACGTGCCGACCTGGCGCTGCCGCGAGGACGACCATCTCGCTTACGTGCTCGACAATCTGCAGGAGCTCGTCGTCAAGGAAGTGCACGGCTCCGGCGGCTACGGCATGCTGATCGGACCGACCGCGAGCAAGGTCGCCATCGAGCAGTTTCGCGCCAAGCTCAAGGCGGCGCCGAAGAACTTCATCGCGCAGCCGACGCTCGCTTTGTCGACCTCGCCGACCTGCGTCGAGCAAGGCGTCGCGCCGCGGCACGTCGACCTGCGTCCCTTCGTGCTGTCCGGCCGCAACGGCGTGCGCATCGTCCCCGGCGGGCTCACGCGCGTCGCGCTCAAGGAAGGCTCGCT
>Ga0182749_1000371_pt1 | contig 43608 bp, 35 predicted proteins | sample eDN3rd37CKraftMG_FD_128875 | JGI IMG/M metagenome (GOLD analysis project Ga0182749, IMG submission 128875) | Enriched Miracle-Growth compost microbial communities from Emeryville, California, USA - eDNA 3rd pass 37_C Kraft MG (version 2) (version 2) ...
CGTGGCCGCTGCTGCGCCACCCAGCACGCATCGCGATGGCCGCGCTTAGCGCCATCGTGATGCTGCACGGCGTCATCGTGATGACACGCCTCCATGGCGTCGGCGTCATTCAGCACCACCTTTACGACGACCTCCTCGCCGAGCTCCGGAGCGCCTCGACGCCACTCCGCATCGTTCCCGCCGACGCGCGCGACGCCTGGCTGCCCGGTCGCCTGCTGCGCGGCGTCGACGCCTATCGCGGCGTTCGGTTCGAAGGACGCGTGCAGTTTGGCGATGCCTCGCACGTGCAGCCCGGAGAGCGTCTACTATGGATGAACAGGGACGGCCATCTTCGAGCGGACGCTCGCCCTTAACCACCGATTAGCCTGAGACGGCGACGGCGCCGATATACTCGACGCGCCTCGCTCCGCGCGAAAGACAAGGGCCGGCATGCCGAAAAACGCAGCACCTAGACTGCAATCCTTCTCGCTGGCGCTTCGTCACCTGCTGCCGGCGTGGCTCCTCTTCGCGCTGGCGGCGCCGGTGCAGCACCCGCTGACATTCGTGCTGCTCCTCTGCGGCAATGCGCTCGCGATGACCGGCATCTGCCATGCGCTCGGCCTCGCCATGGAATCGAGCTTCGGCCGCAGCATCGCGCGCCGCGGGCTCGCCTATTTCGTGCTGCTCACCGCGTACGCCGCCGTCGTCGCGGCCCTCATCGTCGGGCCGGCCTGGTGGCTCGCGCGCGACGGCTCGCTCGCCGCCGCGCTCGCCGTTTCCGTGGCGCTCGTCGTCGCGCTGCTCGCGCTCTGGCGGCTCTGGCCGACGTTCGCGCTGCCGTTCATCTGGGACGACGCCTATCCGAGTGAGGAACGCGGCTCGTGGCTGCTGGGCGCACTGCGCCGGTCGATCGCATTCGCCCGCCACCTCACCGGCACGCACGATCTCTTCCTCGCCTATGGATTGCCGAGCGGCCTCGCGCTGCTCACGGTCGTGGTCGGCGCGCTCGCGCTCACGGGCCTCGGCGGCTATCTGCCCAGCGAGTTCCGCGTCACCGCGCTCGCGCTGTATGCGGTGATCGTCGTGCCGCTCGCACACGTGGTCCTCGTCAATCGCAGCCTGCGCGCGGTGCTCGCCGACGCACGGCGCGCACGCCGGCGCGCGGCCCGCAGCGAGAATGCCCCGGCCGCGGCCGACCTTGCTGCCGGCATCGACCGCTCCGATCTCGACGCGACGCTGCTCTGCGCCGCGCGCTCCGGCCAGGTCGATCTCGCGCTCGCGGCCCTCGATCGGGGCGGCGATCCGAACGCCGCACCCGGCCCCGATCAGCGCGACCAGCGCAGCGCCCTCCTGATCGCCGTGACGCTGCCGGATCTGCGCCTGCTGCGCGGGCTCATCGCCAAGGGCGTCGACGTGAACCGCGCCCACGGTGGCCTCACGGCCCTGATCGCGGCGACCCGCGACAGCTACCAGGGCCGCCCCGACGCCGTGATGACGCTGCTTTCCAACGGCGCGGACCCGCGCATCGCCGGCGCCGACGGCAACACGCCGCTGCACCACGCCGCGCGCTGCGCCGAGCCGATCGTCGCGGCGCTGCTGCTCGACGCATCCGCCGACATCGATGCCGTCAACCGCGAAGGCCTGACCGCGCTCGGCATCGCCTGCTCGAGCGCAAGCTGGGGCGTCGTCGATTTCCTGCTCGAGCGCGGCGCCAAATGTGAAGTCGCCCGCGCCCAGCCCGCGCTCCTGCTCGCCGCCGGCATCGGCGACGACGACCCGCACGGCGTCAAGGTGCTCCTCAAGCACCGCGCCAACCCGAACGTTCGTGGCGCGATGGAGCGTACCGCATTGATGACGGCCGCGCTGGCCGGGCATGCGCGCATTGCCGAAACGCTGCTCGCAGCCGGCGCCGACCCCGATCTCGCCGACCACCGCGGCACCACCGCACTGATGGAAGCCGCGCGCGCGGGCGCCGTCGGCGTGGTCCATGCGCTCGGCAAGCGCAGGGCCGACGCGAATCTCGCCGATGCCGAAGGCCGCACCGCGCTCATCGTCGCCTGCCAGTCGCGCAACGCGAACGAGGAAACCGTGCGCGCGCTTCTCGCGCTCGGCGCCGAGCGCGCGCACGCGGCGGCCGACGGCAAGCGCGCGCTCGATCACGCCGCGGCATCCGGCCGCTGGCACATCGTCGCGCTGCTCGATCCCGCCTATCCGCTGCCGAGCACGCTGGCGAGCGACATCGTCGGCGCGCAGAGCGCGAACGCCGATCACCTGCTCGACGCGCTGCGCTTCGGACACTGGAACGTCGTCGCCGAATTCGCGCACGTCGTGCGCGAATGGCCGCAGTCCGCGCTCGCCGATCTCTACTTCGCACTCGCGCGCGCGCCCTCCGACGAAGCACGCCAGTGGCTGCTCGACCACGGCCTCGGCGGCGATGCACGCCTGGGCGACGGGCGCCTGCTGGCCGATGCGCTGCTGGACATGCTGCCCGGCACGGCGGCCGCGCTGGCCGGGCTGGCCGCGCACGCGGTGCCGATCGGCGGCGCCGGCACGGTGGCGCGCGTGCTCGCGTCCGCGCCGCGCGGCGATGCGGGCGCACCCGTGCGCGCGCTCGCAGTGCAGCTTCTCGAGCGCGGCGCCGATGCGTGCGGAACGGCGGGGAACGACAGCACCGCGCTGCACGCGGCGGTGGCGCGCGGCGATGTCGCGTTCGCGCGCGAGCTCATCGCACGCGGTGCCGATCCGAATGCACGCGACGCGCTCGGCGCGACACCGCTGCACCTCGCCGTGAAGCTCGACATCGATGTCGCGGTGCCGTTGCTGCGTGCGCTGATCCAGGCCGGCGCCGTGCCCGAGATCGCAGCCGCGAGCGGAGAAACGCCGCTCGGCCTCGCGCTCGCGCGCAGCGAGCACGAGCCCGCGTACTGGCTCAACTGGTCGCGCTGGAAGCTGCCGCACCGGCCGCTACGCCACGAAGACCTGCCGGCCGCCGCTGCGCTCGGTGACATCGAAGCGGTCGAGCGCATGCTCGCATTCGGATTCCCGCTCGACGCGGAGGATGCGCAGGGCGCGACGGCGCTGATCCGCGCCGCAGGCTCGGGCTATGCCGGGCTCGTCGTGCGCCTGCTCGAAGCAGGTGCGGACACCTCGCACGCGTCGCGCTCCGGCATCCATTGCCTCGCCGCAGCCGTCAGCGCGCGTCGCGAGGCGGTCGTGCGCACGCTGCTGACCCACGGCGTCGCCGCCGACATGCGCATGCCGGGCGGCGGCACCGCCCTCATCGTCGCCGCAGCACTCGGATTGCCGCGGCTCGCCGAAGCACTGCTCGAGGCCGGCGCCGACGTCAACGCGACCGACGATCAGGGCACGACGCCGCTTCTCGCGGCCGCACAGTTCGCCTTCGGCAGCAGCGACACCGCAGCGGCGCGCGAGCTGCTCAATCTACTGCTGCGCGCCGGCGCCGCGATCGGGGCGCGCAATCCGGCCGGCCAGGATGCCGTGCTCGTCCTCCTCGGTGCACGTGCGCAGCCCGGCGCTCACTGCGACGGCGAGCACCTCGCCGCGCTTGTGAAGATCCTCCTGCAGCGCGAGGCCGCGGTCGACACGCAGGATCAGCGCGGCGTCACGCCGCTCCACGCCTGCGCGATGCACGGCCTGCTCGGCTGCGCGCGCGCACTGAAGGCGCACGGCGCGCGCATCGACCAGACCGATTTCCTCGGCCGCACCGCCGGCGAAGTGGCCGCGCTGCTCGGCTATGTCGACGTCGCCACCGAGCTCGGCGTCGAGCGCGCGCCGATCCCGAGCGTGCGGCAGACGCTGCGCAAGCCCGCGCGGACTTCGGACTGACCGCGCTTCAATCCTTCAAACGTCGATAGATCGGCCACGGCAAGCATCGGATCAGCGCCGCGATCGGCGCCCACCAGCGCGGCAGGTAGCGGCTCGAAGAGCCCTTGCCCAGGCGGCGCGCGACGACGCGCGCCACGGCCTCGGGTTCCACGGCAGGCAGCGGCAGCCGCGTGCCCCAGGTCAGGTTCGTCGCCATGAAGCCCAGCCGGTACAGCTGCACGCGCAGCTTGCCCGGCTCGTAGCGTTGCCTCACGCTCTCGTACAGCGACTCGAGCGCGCGCTTCGTGCCCGCGTAGACGACGTTGCGCCCGCGCCCTCGCGCGGCGGCGACGCTGCCGAACAGCACGATCGTGCCGTGTGTTCCGGCGAGCTTCGGCAGCAGGGCGTGCACGATCGCGAGCGGCGCGTGCAGGTTGACCGCGAGAAGCTGTCCGATCGCCGCGGCGTCGAGCGAAAAATCGTCGCCCTCGCGCGACACGCCGATCGGTAGCAGCAGCGCGCCGGGCGGCGGCATGCCGTCGAGCGTTGCCACGATGCGCGCGCCGGGATCGACCTCGCGGGCGAGATCTATCGCCAGCGCACGAACGGCGACGCCGTGCGCGAGATTGAGGCTCGCGCCGAGCGCATCGAGATCGCGCAGGTCGGATGCGACCAGCAGCAGCGCATGCTGGCGCCTGGCGAGCTCCCCGGCGAGCGCGCGGCCGAGTCCGCTCGACGCGCCGATGATGATCGCCGTGGACGCGGCTTCGCTCACAGTGCCAGCCTCCGCGCGAGCTCGGATGTGTATACGCCGCCCGGATTGAACGCCGCGAGCCGCGCGCGCGCGGAGTCGAAGCCTGCGATCGCGCGGCGGGCCGTTGCTGCATCGAGCGTCGACTCCTTGATGAGATTCGCGCGCCCGCCGTGCGCAAGAGCGATTTCGGCCAGCGCTTCGAGGAATGCGCGCTGGCGCGTCTCTGCCGGCGACGGCAGCTGCATCGCGAGAGCAATGCCGTTGCCGTCGAACGAGAATCCATCGGCCTCGCCGGCAAACAGCTTGCTGGCGATCAGCGCGATGCGCGGCCTGTCGCGTGCGACGCGCTCGCCGAGCGCGCCGGCAAAGGCCTCGAAGCGCGCATGTGGAATCAGCCATTGCGCCTCGACCAGGCCGTCGCGGCCGAATCCTGCGAAATACATGCGCGCATCGTTCAGCGGAAACAACGCCGCGGCGAGCGGCAGCGGCGACTGCCCCGGCCGGCACCAGCGCGCGGAAAGCCACGTGTTCGCAAGCGCGATGCCGGCGCGGTTCCACAGCGGGACTGGAGATGGCGCGACGCGTGCGGGCAGGTCTCGTGCGGCGGGTGGAACGCGTGCCGGCCGCGCGGAGCCAGCCTCGCTCGCAAGGCCGATGCGGATCACGCCGCGTCCGAACCGCGCCGGACGTCCATCGTGCCAGCCGTAGAGAACCGGCGCATTGGCGGCCTCGCGCAGCACGCGGGCGGCGTCCGCCAGATTCGCCACCGGCACACGCCGCAGCACCAGTGCCGCCGGCGGGCGCGCGAGACGCAGCACGGCGCGCGTGATGATGCCGGTGAGCCCGAACCCCGCGAACGTCGCTTCGAACAGCTCGCCGTTCTCCTCCGCGCTTGCGGAAACGATCTCGCCGCTCGCGGTGCAGAGCTCGATGCGCTCGATGACCGCGCGAAACGTGCCGTCACGTGCCGGATTCTTGCCGTGCACGTCGGCTGCGATGCAGCCGCCCACCGTTGCGGCGGGATGGCCCGGCGCAACCGCGAGATACCAGCCGTGGGTGAGCGCGAAGCGCTGCACGTCGCCGATGCGCGCGCCGCCCTCGGCGACGAGCCGACCCGTGTCTTCGTCGAAGGCGAGTATGCGATCGAAAGCGGCCAGCGACTGGCTGACGGCGCCGGCGCCGAAGCTCGCCGCGACGTACGACACGCCCGAGCCTCGCGGGATGCGCGCGACATCGCCAGGCAGCGCGGCCAGCAGGCGGTAGCGATCCGGCCGCTGCAGCCGGCAGCGCGCGCCGAACTGTCGATCGAAGCTCGAGAGATCGGCGTCGGCCAGCGCGAAGCCACGCGTCGCGATGACGTGCCCCGATGTCACGCAGGCTCTTCCTCTTCGCCGGTGTCGACTTCGAACAGGCGCTGCAGGTCCGCGCGCGCCTCCTTCGCCGATTGCAGCAGCGCGGCCTCGTCGTCATAGACCGGATACTGGTTGGCCAGCACGCGCTCGTCGTGCTCGCGGAAGCGCTTGAGGTGCTCGTCGGCCGTCTTCTCGTCGTAGCCGAGCGCCTCGAGCACGTGGCGGCCGATCTCGAGGCTCGAAAAGAACGTGTCGCGCACGATGCCGTCGACGTTGAGGTCCATCAGCCGGAACACGTGCTGGCGGTTGCGCGCGCGCGCGAACACCTTGATGTTCGGGAAATGGCGCTTCAACAGGCGCGCGGTGCGCAGGTTCGCGTCCGGATCCTCGGTCGCGATGACGAAGACCTCGGCCTTGTCGGTTCGCGCGGCACGCAGCAGGTCGAGCCGCGTCGCGTCGCCGTAGAACACCGTGTTGCCAAAGTGCCGCACGAAATCGACCTGCTCGGCATCGCGCTCGAGCGCGGTGAACGGAATGTGGTGCGCGTTCAAGAGGCGCGCGACGATCTGGCCCACGCGGCCGAAGCCCGCGATGATGACACGCGGCGCGGTGCCGTCGAGGCGATCGAACTCGCGCGTTTCCTTCGGCTTCTTCTGGATCGGCGCGACTTCGGCGCGCACGCGCACGAGCAGCGGCGTTGCCGCCATCGAGAGCGTCACGACCAGCACGAGGAGATCGCGCTGCGCGGGATCGATCAGCCCGTTGCTCGTGGCGAGCGCGAACACGACGAAGGCGAACTCGCCGCCTTGAGACAGGATCGCGGCCAGCGCAAGCGCCTGCGGCCGGTCTTCGCGTGACACGCCGCGCGCGATCGCATAAAGCACGATCGCCTTGACCGCGAGCAGCGCCGCCAGCAGCGCGCCGACGATGCGCGGCTCGTGCATGATGCGCCCGATGTCGAGCGACATGCCGACGCTGATGAAGAACAGGCCGAGCAGCAGGCCGCGGAACGGCTCGATCTGCGCCTCGATCTCGTGGCGGTATTCCGAATCGGCCAGCAGCACGCCGGCGAGGAACGCGCCGAGCGACATCGAGATGCCGGCCAGCTCCATCAGCCAGGCCGTGCCCATGACAGCCAGCAGCGCGGTCGCGGTGAACACCTCAGGCGTGCCCACACGCGCGGCCGCGCGGAACATGGGGCGCAGCAGATAGCGGCCGCCGACGACGACGGCCGTGATCGTAGCGATGATGCGTAACGCCGCGAGCGCGCTCTCGCCGGGGCTGGCATCCGGATGCGACATCGCCATCGCCGGGATCAGCGCGAGGATCGGAATCGCGGCGACGTCCTGGAACAGCAGGATCGCGAAACCGAGCCGGCCGTGCGCGCTCGCAAGCTCCTTGCGCTCGGCCAGGATCTGCAGGTCGATCGCCGTCGACGACAGCGCGAGGCCGAGCCCGATGATCAGCGCCGCCTTCCAGTCGAGGCCGAGCGCGAGCGCGATGCCGCCGATCGCAAGCGTCGTCAGGGCGAGCTGCAGGCTGCCGAGGCCGAACACGGTGCGTCGCATGACCCACAGGCGCTGCGGCGAAAGCTCCATGCCGATCACGAACAGCATCAGCACGACGCCGAGCTCCGAGATTTCGCTGATCTCCTCGGTGTTGCCGACCAGGTGGATGCCGGAAGGACCGATCAGCGCGCCGGCGGCGAGATAGCCGAGCACGGCGCCGAGTTGCCAGCGCCGCGCCAGTGGCACCGCGATGACGGCGGCGAGCAGGAGCACAACCGCATAGTGAAGAAATGCATGAGTTTGCACGCGTCCTCCGTGACTGGATTATGGCACGCGCCTGTCTCCCGGAACCCAAGGTTCGGCTGACAAAAAGCTCGTTCTCAGGCGATGAGACTGCGCGGGTTCAGCATCCCGACATCGCCACAGCCGGAGAGCTGCCCATGCTCATCGCCTCGTTTTCCGTGACGCCCGCGCAGCGCCCGCACTCGGGCCGCGTCCGCAATGATCCTCCACGCCGTGCAGTGCCCGCGCACGCACTGAAACCATCCGTCGGATTTCTGCTCGCGTGGACGATTCTGGGATCGGTCGTCCTGCTTTGCATACCCGCCGCGCGAGGCGATCAACTGCTGGGCGCGACGCTGCCGTTCTGGCTCGTCGTCGCGCCGATCGTCGATCTTGCCTGGATCGATCGCCGCCGCATCGCTGATCGCCTGCGGGTGTTCTCGCGCGCGCTCGCCGCGCGCGTGCGCGTTGCCATAGGCAAGCCGCGCATGGCGCGCAACGTGCGCCGTCAGGGTGCGGCGCGCTCCTTCGCATGCAGTGCGGCGAGATCGTAAAGCACGTACCTCCGGTCCTCGATCACGTGCACTTCCGGCCGCGCGCCAAGCCGCTCGGCGGCCTCTGCGACGGAGTCTGCGACTTCTTCATCCACCGACGTGTTGCCTGGCTTGGGCAGCACGAGGTAATCGATGCGGCACGTGCGCAGCATGTCGAGGAACGCGTCCGGGCTCTCGAGCGCCTGGCTGTACCAGTAGCCGTAGAACTTCATCGTCTCGAACGTGGCCGGCAGGCGGAACGCCGGCTCGTCGGCGACGTAGCCGATGCCGCGCGGAATGCCGTGCACGGCGCGCAGGTATTCGGCGATGCCGTAGATGCCCGCATATTCGAAGACGCGCCGGTTCTCGCCACGCAGGTCGCGCACGCCGCGCGTGAAATCGAGATCGAATGGGCGCGTACCCGGCGACCAGCCCGCGCTGACGAAGCTGTAGCTCGCCTGGAACAGAATGAACAACGGCAGCATCGCGACGAGGAGCCGCTTCGGCATGCCCGACGGCAGCCTTGTCAGCGCCAGGTAGCCGCCGGCAAGGATCGCGAGCGCCAGCGGCAGCACGAAATAGTTGCCGTCGCCGCCGCGCGTCATCGTGCGGAACGTCAGCAGCAGCGCCAGCCCCGTCAGCATCAGGACCGTCCAGATCACCGGCACGCGGGGCCGGTCGGGCGCCGGCTCGCCGACGAGGAAACGCGCCAGCAGCGCGATCGCGAAAAGATACAGCCAGACGTTGCCGATCCAGCTGATCACCATGTGGTCGAGGCGTTGCGGACGGAACAGCTGATCCACGAGCAGCACCGGAAGATCGCTCCAGTCGATCGCGGGGCCGGCGCCTAGCACGCCCGCAGGCGGCTTCGGCGTGAAACCCAGCGTCGTGAAGATCTCTACGACCGGCTGCGGGCCCACCAGCGGCACGCCGGTCAGCAGCCACGTTCGGGCGGTCACGAGCGCCGCGACGGCGAACGCGGCCACAGCAACGCTGACGGCGAATCTCGGCTCCGGGCCGCGCTCGTGCAGTCGCGGCCTGCCGTTGCGCAGCCACAGGATGAACGACGCGATCACGATTGCGACAATGAAGGGCGGCGCGCTGAGCTTGCTCGAGAACGCGAGCGCGCAGCCGGTCAGCATCCATGAGCAGGCTGTCGCCGAGCCCTCGCGCGCAACGCGCACCGCCTCGGCCGTGGCGAGCAGCAGCACGAAAGCCATGAAGATGTCGGGCTTCGGCATGATCGCGATGTTCGCGATCGCGGGCAAAGTGACGCAGGCCGCGACGAGCAGGACGCGGGTGCGGAAACCGAGGGCGAACGCCTTCAGCAGCTCCATGCATGCGAGCGCGAACAGCACCAGCACCAGCAGCGAGACGCCCTGGATCACGCTGGTGTCGCCGAGCCCGCTCACCGGAATCAGCAGCAGCTCGTAGAGCTTCGGGTAGTAGTAGACCGGTGCGACGAGGTCGAGCGGCTTGAACACCGAGCCGCCGGCGACGAGCACGTAATCGCCGCGGAGCCCGTACCACCACGAGTCGAAGCCGCGAACGACGTTCGTGCGCGCGGCGAGACAGAGAAACCATGCTGTGAGCGCGGCGACGGAGGCGCGCTGCGCCGGCGCCAGCGAGGCGAAGCGCCGCCACAGGAACAGGCAGAATGGCGTCTGCCGTCCGAATGAAGCCGGCACGGCCAGCAGCAGCGTGTAGATACGAAGGCTCCTCAGCGAGCCGGAGCCGGACGCGGACAGGAGCCAGGCGCCGAGGCTCCACAGCACGATGCCGGCAACGGCAAGATAGAGATACGCGCGCACTTCGCCCGCGCGCGGGAGGCCGCACAGTCGCGCCGCGAACGCGCCGAGTCCGATCAGGATCTCGAAACAGGCGAGATCGACCAGCATCGGCAGGTCGACGTAGTGGCGGCGGAGATAGAGCCCGGCGAGCGCGAGCAGCAGCACCGCGCGCCAGCGCGGCGCCCGCACTGCCCCCGCGACGAGCGCGAGCAGCGTCGCGAGCGCGAGCACCTCGAGGCCGCCCTGCCAGGTACGCGCGCGCTCGAGATGCCAGCCGAACGGTCCTTCGCCGATCAGCTGCTGGATCAGCACGCCGATGGAGGCCACGGCGCCGACGGCAATCAACGCCGCCAGAACGGGAGACACCCAACGTCCGCGGGGGGCAACCGTCATCGCGCCGCCGCCGCGCGTGGCCGCGCTTCAGCCGCGCAGGCCAAGGCGCTTGCGCTCCATGCGCCGCAGGAACTCGTCCATGATGCGGCGGTAGAGATCTTCGCCGAGATAGGCGTCCTCGACGCCGGCATCGATCGACGGGTTGTCGTTGACTTCGATGATGGCGACACGATCGCTCGACTGCTTGATGTCCACGCCGTAGAGGCCGTCGCCGATCGGCGCGGTCGCTCGCAGCGCAAGCTTGACGACGTCGGCCGGCGCCTCGCGCACCGGCAGCGTCTCGAATCCGCCGGAGCGCGCCGTGCCCTTCGCGCTGTGGTTGTAGATCTGCCAGTGGCCGCGCGACATGTAGTACTTGCATGCGTACAACGGCTCGCGGTTGAGGATGCCGATGCGCCAGTCGAATTCGGTGAACATGAACTCCTGCGCCAGCACCAGCGCGGTGTGCTGAAAGAGATCGTCGACGGCCGCCTTGAGCCGCTCGGCGCTCTCGACCTTGACGATGCCGCGCGAGAACGAGCCGTCGGGAATCTTGAGCACGATCGGAAAGCCGAGCAGCTCCGGCAGCTCGGCGATCCGCTTCGGCTCGTCGCGGTAGAGGATTTCCGTGCGCGGCGTCGGCAGCTTGCGCGCCTTGAGAAGGTCGTGAAGATAGATCTTGTTCGTGCACTTCAGGATCGACGACGGATCGTCCATCACGACCATGTCTTCCTTCTCGGCCTTGTTGGCAAAGCGGTACGTGTGGTTGTCGAGCGCGGTCGTCTCACGGATGAAGAGGCCGTCGTACTCGGCGAGCTTGGTGTAGTCATTCTTGTCGATCGTGTCGACCTCGATGCCGAGCTCGGCTCCCGCCTCGACGAAGCGCTTCAGCGCGCGCTTGTTCGACGGCGGCATCGGATCGTTGGCATCGGCGAGCATCGCAAGATCGAAGCGGAACTTCCTGCGCGCGCGCGGCTTGCGCCAGAGTTTCCTCGAAAACTTGTCGAGCGCCTGCGCGAACGCGTCCTCCTGCGGGTCGGACAGCGTGTGCAGGCCGGTCGGCTTGATCGCGCTGATCTGCCACACGCGCTCACGCTCGAACTCGATGCGCAGGATCGGGCACGGAAACGTCTCGAACACCTGCCGCGCGACGTCCTCGAGGCTTTCCGAGGCCGTCTCGCCGAAGTAGACGAGCACGCCGAAATCGGTCGTGTCGCGGCCGCCGTCCGGCAGGAACTTCGAGAGCTTCTGATTGAGATCCTCGACGTCGAGGCCGTACAGCGAGCGACGGCGCAGATCGTTGATGGTGCGCACGGACGGAATCACCTTGTGCCCGCGCGCCTCGGCGAGGAGCGAAACGTAATAGCCGGTGCCGAGATACTTGTAACTGCGGCAGAGATTGATGACCTGCGTCCGCTCCTCGTCGGCGACGACCGGCTCCTTGAGGTAATCCTGCGCCGTGACGATGTTGTCGGACGGGTAGTACGAACCCCAGTCCGAAGCCTTCTCGACGACGATGACGAGCCGGCTCATGCGCTGGAATCGGGCCTGTCTTCGCGGCGTCCCTCATGCGTGGACGACGTTCCTGGCCGGGGCGCACGGAACGCGACGAGGGCGTGGGATGGATCGGTCTTCGCGGCCATTTTGCGTTGCGGGGCTTTCGGCGAAAGCCGGATGCTTGCGGACCTTATGCGGGGTGGCCGGGCGTGCGCGGCGCGCAGTTTGACACAGGCGCGCGCATCCGTGCAGCGTCCGGAACGGCTGCGCGCTTTCGCGATATTGCGGGCCCCGCGGCCCTCGACTAGGCTCGACCGCCGTGCCGCCGCGACGCTCCGCCATCCTGCCGCCGGACGTCCGCGTCCGGCGCGCGACGCGCGCCGATCTTGCGGCGCTCATCGCGCTCGAGAACCGCGTCTTCCGTGCGGATCGCATGAGCGCGCGCCAGTGGCGGCGGCATCTCGAAAATCCGGGTGCTGAGATTCTCGTCGCCGCGCGCGGTGGCGACATCGTCGGCGCGGCCGTGCTGTTCTTCCATCGAAGCCACCGGATCGCGCGACTCTATTCGATCGCGGTCAGCGCCGATGCTCGTGGTAAAGGTCTCGGCGAGCGGCTGCTTGCCGCCGCCGAGCGGGCGGCGTGCCGCCGCGGTAGCACGCGGCTTCGCCTGGAAGTGCGAGCCGACAACGCCGCCGCGCAACAGATCTACGCGCGGCGGAGCTATCGGCTGTTCGGCAGCCGGCCGGGCTATTACGAAGACGGGCGCGACGCGCTGCGGTACGAGAAGGCGCTCGTGCGCTCCGGGAGGGACGCGCCGCACGGCCGCTGACGCGATCCGACGCTCAGTCCTTCTCGTCCTTGAGGAGAAGGCCCGTCGTCGCGTCGATGCTCATCTCCCAATCCTCGCCATTGCGGTCGGTGATCTCGACTTCGTAGATGTAGCCGCCGCGGTGCCGCTCGATCTCGCCTTCCCGGATGTAGCCGCCGCGGTGATGCTCCAGCGCGGCGGCTTCCAGCTCGTCGAGCGGCAGCACGCGGCCGGACTTGACCAGTGGATCGAGCTCCGCCGGCGACAGGTGGTCGGCCGAGGCGACGCCGGCCGCGAAGAGGGCCGCCGCACCGGCGGCGCAAACGACAGTGATCTTCTTCATCGCTGACTCCCGTGGTGCGGCGCGGATTGCGCCATCGGGGGACTCTAGAAACGCGCGACTGAACCCGTTCCGACGCGGCGCCCGGCGATTCAGTCCGCTTTCACCAGCTCGTCGCGCGGAGCTTTTCGGCCGTGGGCGCGTCGGCCGCGCGCGCGATCAGACCGCCGGCGGCGGCCAGCGTGACCTTGAAATGGCCTCCGTCGACCAACGGGAGATAGGCGCCGCTGCCATAGTCCGCGTCTATCCATGGCAGCCAGCGCGGAAACTGCTGCTTCATGCTCCAGAGGTCGAGTCGCGCAGGGCTCGTCAACGCGACCACGCTCTTCGGCGCCGACGCTTCCTGCGCCGCGTCGCGGTAGCGGCCGCTGATGCGGTCGAGGCGGTACAGCGGCGGCGCGCCCAGAACGACGGCGCGCACGTCCCATTTGATCACGCGCGCGTCGAGCTGCCATTCGTCGCCGGACAGCTCGGCCGAGCGGCGCGTGCCGTCGGGCAGCGTGATCTCGACTGCGTAATGCTGCGCTGCGAGCTGGCGCGTGCCGACCTCCGCGACGAGTGCTTCGGACGCGAGCCGCCGGTAGCCCAGCAGCGCGGTGCCCGCAGTCGCGCCGAGCAGCGCCATCAGCACGAAGACGAGCGACCAGAGCCCGCGATGGCAGGCAGCGAACCGGCGCCGCGAGCGCCAATGACGCCGCGCGCCCGCGCCGTGGCCGATGGCGATCAAGGCGCAGAGGATCGCGAACGCGTAGAGTCCGATCAGGAACGGGGTCAGCGGCATGATTCCGAGCATAGCCGATGGCGGGTTGGCCGCGCCGCCCGCCGCTATACTGTGCATGCCGTCCAGAGGCGCGCGGCCATCGCTCGACATCGGCCGATCGCCGTCCGCAAAGGTGCCGCCATGTCGACATTCCGCCCCTTCGCCGCACTGCTCCTGCTGCTGGCCGCCGCATCGCTTGCCGCGTGCGGCAACAAGGGCGATCTGGTGCGACCCCCGGCGCAGCAGACCGTGCCGGACGCCCCTCAGACGGCGCCGGCTGCGGACGATGTCGTAGCGAGTCCCGCGGAGGATTCCCGCTGACACCGATCACGCGTCCGGTGGGCCTCCGCTTCAGCAAGATGCACGGCCTCGGCAACGACTTCGTCATCGTCGATTGCCGCGAGAGCGCGCTGGCGCTCGACACCACGGCGATCCGCCGGCTCGGCGACCGCCATTTCGGCGTCGGCTTCGATCAGCTGCTGACGATCGAGCCCGCACGCGAGCCCGGCTCTGCCTTCGCCTACGGGATCTGGAACACCGACGGCTCGCGTGCGCTCCAGTGCGGCAACGGCGTGCGCTGCGTCGCGCGCTGGCTCGTGCGTGCCGGCGCGCTGGCGGAAGGCTCGTCGGTGCGCCTGGACAGCCCGTCCGGCCCCGTCGCGATCGATCTCCTCGGCGACGGGCGCGTGCGGGCCGACATGGGCGAGCCGTGCTTCGCGCCGGCGGCGATTCCGCTCGTCGCCGAGGTGGAGCATGATCGCTACCGGATCGATGTCGCCGGACACGAAATCGAGATGGGCGCCGTATCGATGGGCAATCCGCACGCGGTGATCGAGGCCGACGACGTCGCGCAGGCGCCGGTCGAGTCGCTCGGGCCGCAGGTCGAGCACTCGGCCGCGTTTCCGCAAGGTTGCAACGTCGGCTTCGTGGAGCGCCGATCGCGCCGCGCGATCCGGCTGCGCGTGTGGGAGCGCGGCGTAGGCGAGACGCTGGCTTGCGGCAGCGGCGCCTGTGCCGCCGTCGCCGTGCTGCGCAAGCGCGGCGACGTGGATGCGGACGTCGCGGTCACGCTGCCCGGCGGCGAGCTCGACATCCGCTGGGACGGTCCCGGCGCTACGCTCTGGATGACCGGTCCCGCGACATTCGTCTTCGAAGGGGAATGGCATGGCTGAACTCAGCATCAGGGAAGGACTCGATGCGATGGAAGTGGCGAGCTATCTGCGCCGCCACCCGGATTTCCTCGGCGAGTTTCCCGATCTCGCCCTCACGCTCGTGCTGCCGCGCGAGCAGGGCCAGGCCGCGTCGCTCGCGAGCTACCAGCTTGACGTGCTGCGCGACAAGAACCGCGAGCTCAACCGGCGCCTGCACGAGCTGATCGAGATCGCGCACGAGAACGAGCTCCTGATGGTGCGCGTGCACACGCTGACGCTGGCACTGATGCGCGCGGGCTCGCTCGCCGAGACGCTCAACGCGGTGGTTGCCGCGCTGACCGAGGATTTCAACACCGATCTCGTGCGCATCGTGCTATTCCGCTCCGACGGGGATCTGCCCGTGGCCGAGTGGCTGCTGATCGAGCCCGAAGGCGCGCGTGCGCTGCCCGCGTTCGCCGAATTCCTCAAGCGAGCGGAACCGTTGTGCGGCCGGCTGCAGCAGGACAAGCTCGACGTGCTGTTCGGCGCGCGCGTCGGCGAAGTCGCGTCGGCCGTGCTGCTGCCGGTCGACGGCGTCGGCATGCTGGCCGTCGGCAGCCAGGACGCGAACCGGTTCCACCCCGGCATGGGCACGGTGTTCCTGAAGCTGATCGCCGAAGCCGTCGCGACGGCGGTCGCGCGCTTCGCGCCGGGACAATGAGCGGCCGCCACGAGCGCCCTCGCACGGAGTGGGCTTCGGCCCACCGCTGCCGGAGGTGCGCAGAAGACGGTGGGCTGAAGCCAACCCCGTGGGGCACATCCGGATGGAGCAGGCTGTGAGCGCGTCGCTCGCCGGTTCGGTCGACGGATTCCTGCGGTACCTGCGCGTCGAGCGCGGCTACTCGCCGAGCACGATCGAGCACTACGGCCGCGCGCTGGCGAGCCTCGTCGACTACGCCGAATCGCGCGGGCTTTCGCACTGGCGCGATCTGCGTCCCGATCAGGTGCAGGCGCTGCTCGCCGGCGAGCACCGGCGCGGGCTTTCGCCCGCGTCGCTGCGCGTGCTCGGCTCGGCGTGGCGCAGCTTCTTCCGCTATCTCGCGCGCGAGGGTGAGGTGGCGAGCAATCCCGCGATCGGCCTGCGTTCGCCGCGCGTGAAGCGCAAGCTGCCCGACGTGCTCGACGCCGACGAGATGGCGCAGCTCGTCGAAGTGCCCGGCGACGATGTCGAAGCGCTGCGCGACCGTGCGCTGTTCGAGCTGCTCTATTCGAGCGGGCTTCGCGTCTCGGAACTCTGCAGCGTACGCTGGCGCGATCTCGACGCCGGCGAAGGGCTGCTGCGCGTGACCGGCAAGGGCTCGAAGACACGCATCGTCCCGGTGGGTTCCAAGGCGCTTGCCGCGCTCATGGCACTGAAGGCGAGCGATCCTTCCGGCGAGGACGATCCGCTCGTGCCCGGCCGCGGTGGCAGGCCGCTGACGCCAAACGGCGTCCGCGCACGGCTCAAGCGGCGTGCGCAGCAGCAGGGCGTGTGGAAGCGTGTCTATCCGCACCTGCTGCGGCATTCCTGCGCGAGCCACCTGCTGGAGTCGTCCGGCGATCTGCGCGCGGTGCAGGAGCTGCTCGGGCACGCCGACATCGGCACGACGCAGATCTACACGCACCTCGATTTCCAGCACCTCGCGAAGGTGTATGACGCAGCCCATCCGCGGGCCAAGCGGAAAGCGGGCTGACGTCGCTTCGGCGGAAGCCGGGACGCACATCGCCTCACGCGCCAGGTCAGAATGGATTCCGGCCCGCGCCGGAACGGCAGGATGATCGGGGCTTGGATTCAGACCGGAAATCCCCCATTCATTGTCTCCCACGGGAAAACGCGAATGACGGACACCTTCCACGCCACCACCATCGTCTCCGTCCGCCGCGGCGACCGCGTCGTCATCGGCGGCGACGGGCAGGTCACGCTCGGCAACACGGTCATGAAGGCGAATGCGCGCAAGGTGCGCCGGCTCGGCAAGGGCGACGTGCTGGCCGGATTCGCCGGCGCGACGGCGGACGCGTTCACGCTGTTCGAGCTGTTCGAGCAGAAGCTCGACCGGCACGGCGGTAATCTCACCCGCGCGGCGGTCGAGCTCGCCAAGGACTGGCGCACCGAGCGCCGCCTCGGCCGGCTCGAAGCGCTGCTCGCCGTCGCCGACAAGTCGACCTCGCTGATCGTCTCCGGCAACGGCGACGTGCTCGAGCCCGAGAACGGCCTCATCGCGATCGGATCAGGCGGCCCCTACGCACTCGCTGCCGCGAAGTCGCTGCTCGAGCACACGCAGATGGATCCGCGCGCGATCGTCGAGAACGCATTGAAGATCGCTGGCGACATCTGCATCTACACGAATCACAACGTCACGATCGAAGAGTTGTAAGAGCCGGGATTCGGGAATTGGGGATTCGGGATTCGCAGCCATCGCGATCGAATCCCGCACTCCGAATCCCGAATCCCGATTCACCAATCCCGGCCCCATCATGTCCGAACTCACTCCACGCGAAATCGTCAACGAGCTCGACCGCTACATCATCGGCCAGAGCGCGGCCAAGCGCGCCGTCGCGATCGCGCTGCGCAACCGCTGGCGGCGCATGCAGCTTGATCCCGCGCTGCGCGACGAAGTCACACCGAAGAACATCCTGATGATCGGGCCGACCGGCGTCGGCAAGACCGAGATCGCGCGGCGCCTGGCGGCGCTCGCGAACGCGCCGTTCATCAAGGTCGAGGCGACCAAGTTCACCGAGGTGGGATACGTCGGCAAGGATGTCGAGCAGATCATCCGCGACCTCGCCGACTCGGCGGTGAAGATGGCGCGCGAGCAGGCCAAGGCGCGCGTGCGCTCGCAGGCCGAGGATCGCGCAGAGGATCGCATCCTCGACGCGCTGCTGCCGCGCCGGCAGGGCGTCGGTTTCGCGAACGAGCCCGCGCTGCCGGATTCGCGCGACATGGACACGCGCCAGAAGTTGCGCAAGCAGCTGCGCGAGGGCACGCTCGACGACCGCGAGATCGAGCTCGACATCGCCATGAACATCGGCGTCGAGATCATGGCGCCGCCCGGCATGGAGGAGATGACGAGCCAGTTGCGCGGCATGTTCCAGTCGCTGGCGGGCCAGCGCAGCCAGAAGCGCAAGCTGACCATCGCGCAGGCACGGCCGCTACTGATCGAGGAAGAGGCCGGAAAACTCATCAACGACGAGGAGATCAAGGCGCAGGCAATCCAGAACTGCGAGCAGAACGGCATCGTCTTCATCGACGAGATCGACAAGATTGCCCAGCGCGGCGAGTGGAGCGGCGCCGGCGTCTCGCGCGAAGGCGTGCAGCGCGACCTGCTGCCGCTGGTCGAGGGCTCCGCTGTGTCGACGAAGTACGGCATCGTCAAGACCGACCACATTCTCTTCATCGCGTCGGGAGCGTTCTCGCTGGCCAAGCCGTCGGATCTCGTGCCCGAGCTGCAGGGCCGCTTCCCGATCCGCGTCGAGCTGTCGGCGCTATCAGCCGAGGACTTCAGGCGCATCCTCACCGAGCCGCAAAGCGCCTTGACGAAGCAGTACACCGCACTGCTCGCGACCGAAGGCGTCACGCTGGAGTTCACGCCCGAGGGCATCGAGCGGCTCGCCGAGATCGCGTTCCAGGTTAACGAGCGCACCGAGAACATCGGCGCGCGGCGGCTCTCGACGGTGCTGGAGCGGCTGCTCGACGAGATCTCGTTCGAGGCAGCGGACAAGGGCGGCCAGCGATACCGCATCGACGCCGCGTATGTCGACAGCCATCTCGGCTCGCTGGTCAAGGACGAGGACCTGTCGCGGTATATCCTCTGATCAAGCGCCTCTCCCGCGAGCGGAGAGGAGGTTCCGGGCGGGAAGGCGGACGTCGGAGCTTCGTTTTCTTGCACCTCAGGCGCAAACCATCGACCATAACGTCATGAACACCGTCGTTCCATTCAAGGCGCGCGGCGTGCGCGCCGAATTGCAGCGGGCGCTGGATCAGCGCGTTCCGGTGCGCATCCAGCGCGAGCACATCCAGTCGGGCGTGATCCACGGCTATGTCATCGGCCTGTCGCGCGATTTCTGTCTCGTCGCCGAAGTCGGTGACGCGATCCGCTTCGACGGCTATCTCGCGATGGCGATCGCCGACATCAGCGCGCTCGACACCGATCCCGCGCGCGAGTTCGTCGAGCGCGCCCTCGCGCTGCGCGGCGAGACGCTCGTCGTGCCGAACGATTTCCGCCTCGACGACTGGGCCGCGATCGCGCGCTCGGCCGCGGCCGCGGCGCCGTTGATCTCGATCAACATGATCGAGGACGACGAGGGCGAGATCAGCTACGTCGGCCAGCTCGTCGACATCGACGCGCACGCCATCGTGCTGCGCGAGCTCGATCCGAACGCCGTCTGGTATCCCGACACCGGTGCCTACGAATTCGAGGCGATCGGGTCGATCGGTTTCGGCTCGGGCTATCTCGATGCGCTGTGGCAGGTCGCCGGCGCCGCAAGCGGCCCGGCGCTGCCGCGCGTGCCTGCCTCGGACACGGTGCATTAGTGCGATCGTCCGTGGCCGCCGAACAACACGTATCGAGCCGTCTCGACGGTTTCTGATAACGGCGAGTCCACGAGGCCATCCTGGCCGCGGAATTCACGAAATGCCCGGCTTCGGATTGCGAAAATCCATCGGATGAGCGGCCCGCAACCGACCGCGATCACGCTGCACCGTGCCTCGCACGTTCTCGAAGTCGCGTTCGACAGCGGCGAGACGTTCCGGCTGCCCGCGGAATACCTGCGTGTGCATTCGCCAAGCGCCGAAGTGCAGGGCCACGGCCCCGGCCAGCGCACGCTGGTCGGCGGCAAGGCCAACGTGAACATCACCGCGGTCGAGCCGGTCGGCAACTATGCCGTGCTGCTGCGATTCGACGACGGCCACGCGACCGGCATCTTTTCCTGGGACGTGCTGCACGAGCTCGGGCGCGACTACGAGCGCAACTGGCAGGCCTATCTCGATGCGCTGGCAGCCGCCGGGATGACGCGCGGTCCCTGACCTGAAATGCGGGCCGCGCGGCAGGCGCGTCGCCTACCAGCCACCGCCGCCACCCCCTCCGCCGCCGCCGCCGGACGAACCGCCTCCGCCGCTGCCGGATGATGATCCTGGTGCGGTCGACGACGAGGAAATCGCGCCGCTCAGCGAAGAACCGATGCCGCTCGTGAGATTCGAAAGGCTGGAGACGCCGCTGCTGCTGTGATACCAGCCCATCGCGGTGGCCGCTGCCGCCGCGGCGGCAGGACCGACGGCCGCGCTGAACCTGTCCGCCCAGGTCTTTTCGACGCCGAGCGCCAGCGCATACGGCAGAAAGCGCTGGAATTCGTCGACGGTCATCGGCGGCGCCTGAAGTCGCGCCAGGGTGTCGCGCTCGGCAACGCCGAGGTAGAGCTTCAACCCTGCGATGTGATCGAGCAGCTTGCGGCCTTCCTTCGTCGGCGCCTTCAGCAGGTGCAGGAACGTGAACTGCGTGCCGACGAGCGCGGCGACGACGACGGTGAACCCGACGCCGGCGAGCGTCGCGAACATGCCGATGCCGAACAGCTCGCCCGCCAGGAACGGCAGTGAGAACAGCGTGAGGAACAGCGCGCCGGCATAGGTGCCGATGCCGGGCGGCTCGCGCCACGCACGGATCGCGCTCGCGACCAGCGCCGCCACGCCAGCCGTCCAGCCGGCGAGCCAGAACAGCATGAAGCCCGCGCCAGCGAGTGCGGGCGTCGCGCCGCGCGCGAAAAGCCCGAGCAGCAGAGCGGCGACGCCGATGATCACACCCGGAATCACCAGCTTGGAGTTGGTGTGGAAGTAGCGGCCGACGTCGATCTTCTCGATCGACTCACGATGGCGCTTCAGCGCCGAGGCGACAGCGAGGTGCTCCGCGCGCTTGAGCTCCAGCTTGCTGCGTCCGCCCAGCGCGGCATCGAGCAGCGCGGATTCGGGTGCGGGCAGCCGGTCGCGCACGCGGTTCGTGCGTTCGAGCGTGTACACGCCGTCTTTCTCGTGGATCTCGATCTCGCCGCGCACGGCGAGGTCGACGACGTCGGCGGCAAAACAGCGGTTGTCGTATTTCATGCGCTCGACGTGGCGCAGCATGCCCGGCGAGCAACCCTCGGGCGCCTCGTACTGCGGGATGATCACGCCCGGCTTCGGATCGCGTCCGACACGCATCCACTGCCACAGGTAGTACGCCCACAACAGCAGCAGCCCGGCGCCGCCGACGACGACGGCGCCGTTGTCGCGCAGGAACCAGCGCGCGCGCTCGGCATTCGTCGGCTCCGCGACGACACCTTTCGGGAAGGCGACGACGATGGTGAGGCCCTCGCCGGGTCCGAGCGTGCGCGTGGTGCGGAAGACCGCGTGCGAGGCGGCGTCCGCGCTGGCCGTGTAGTCGCTGCCCCTGGCGCCCTGCTCGCCGGTGTAAGCCTCGACCTTCAGCGCCGACGGCGCGATGCTGCCTGGCAGCGCGACCGTCGCGCTCGCGGCGTCGATCAGGAAGTCCCAGCCGTTGCCGGTGACGTTCCAGTACAGCTCGTCGTGATCGTCGAAAAAACCTAGCTGGCGGCTCGTGCGGTAGCGCAGGACGTAAGTGTATTCGCCCGGCTCCAGCGTCGTGTCCTCGGACCCAAAATAGACGCGCACGCCGTTGACCTGCCCGCTCGTGTGGAACGGCTCGCTGACGCCGTCGCGCGTGACGCTTTCGGGCTCGAAGTCCACGTGCACGCGGTGGCCCCAGCGGTCGCGGTACTCGGTCGGGAAATCGCGGTAGATGCCGTGGCGGATCTGGCTGCCCTCGGCGCGCACGCGGATCGTCTCGACGACGTCCATGCCCGCGTCCGGGGCGATCGTGATGTCGCTGTGGAAATCGAGGATGCGCTCGTCGGCATGGACCACCTGCGCAAGCGCGCCGCACGAGATCGCGAGCAGGCAGGCGAAGCGCCAGCGCAGAGAACCACGCCGGGCCTCGGCCGGGATGCCGGCGACTGCGTGCGGCGGTGTCTCGATCACGATCATGTCGGCGCCTCCTGTTCCGTTCCGCTGCGGAAGAATTCGGCCGGCCTGAACGCCAGCGCCCGTGCGACGATCAGCGCGGGGAAGGTCTCGATCTTCGTGTTGAGATCGCGGACGGCGCCGTTGTAGAAGCGGCGCGCGTACTGGAGGTGATCCTCGATCTCGACCAGCTCGCGCTGGAGCGCGAGGAAATTCTCGCTGGCCTTGAGGTCGGGATAGCGTTCCTGGAGCGCGAGAATCCGGTCGATCTGCCGCGCGAGCTCGCCCTCGGCCTCGGCCTTGTCGGCGAGCGAGGCCGCGGAGACGGCGCGCGAGCGCAGCTCCGTAAGCGTCGTCAGCGTCGCGCGCTCGTAGTCCGCGTAGCCGCGCACGGCAGCGACGAGCTGCGGCACGAGATCGTGCCGGCGCGTGAGCTGCACGTCGATGTCGCTCCATGCCGCGCGCACCTGGTTCCGTGCGGCGACGAGCTCGTTGAAGATGACCACCGCGGCGGCAACCACGACGAACGCGATCGCGCCGATCCACCAGCCGAGCATGGCCTCCCTCTCCCGGAAACCCCGCTCAATGATCGCACGGCCGGCTCGGCGGCGCAGGGGCCGGGCGTCCGCCCGCGCGAGTGCGGTAGGATGCCGCCATGGGCGAATCGACGACGCATTTCGGCTACCGCGAGGTGCCCGAAAGCGACAAGGCGAAGCTGGTCGGCCGCGTGTTCAGCTCGGTCGCGCGGAAATACGACGTCATGAACGACCTGATGTCGTTCGGCGCGCACCGTCTCTGGAAGCGCTACTTCGTCGCGACCAGCGGTGTGCGCGAGGGCGACATCGTGCTCGATCTCGCCGGCGGCACGGGCGATATCGCGGCACTGCTGCTGCCGCGTGTCGGCGCGCAAGGCGCCGTCGTCGTCGGCGACATCAACGCCGACATGCTGCGCGTCGGGCGCGACCGCCTGCTCGACCGCGGCCGCGTGCAGGGTCTCGACTACGCGCAGCTCGACGCCGAGGCGCTGCCGTTTCCCGACAAGAGCTTCGATTGCGTGACGATGGCCTTCGGCCTTCGCAACGTGACGCACAAGGAGCGCGCGCTCGCCGAGATCCATCGCGTGCTCAGGGTTGGCGGCCGTGCGCTGATACTCGAATTCTCGAGGTTGCAGGCCGGATTCCTGGAGCCGTTCTACCAATTCCACTCGTTCCAGGTGCTGCCGCGGCTCGGCCGCCTCGTCGCCGACGACGAAGACAGCTACCGCTACCTCGCCGAATCGATCCGCAAGCATCCCGATCAGGAGACGCTGAAGGCGATGATGGAAGCGGCGGGGTTCGCCCGCGTCGACGTGCGCAATCTCGCCGCCGGCATCGTCGCGATCCATCGCGGATATCGCGTCTAGAGTCGTCCCCGCTTTCGCCGCGACGACGCGCGCGGTGCGCGCGCCGTTTGCATCACGTTTACATCCACCTAGCACTTTCGTCATGGGTCGGCGTCGACGATCGGCGCGAGACTGAGACGCGCCGCCGTGTCGTGTGTGCCGGCAGTCTCCCTCGTTTTCCGCCTCCGGAGGATGCATCGCCATGCGCTTTGCCTGGATCGAATCCCTGATGTTTTCGCTGCTGATCGCGTCGGCCGTGCCGGCGTTCGCGGCCGACGAAAGCAAGAACGCCGACAGCGCGCAGGACCAGGACAAGGACGCGAACAAGAAGGACGAAAAGCCGATACCGCCGGAGAAGACGTCGGTCTCGCACGGCAGCGTCGAGGTCGGCGGGCGCACGGTCCACTACACGGCGACGGCCGGTAACGTGCTGATCCGCGAGGACAAGGAAGACAAGCCGGAAGCCAGCGTGTTCTACGTCGCCTACACGGTGGACGACGGCAACGACCGGTCGAAGCGTCCGGTCACGTTCTTCTTCAACGGCGGGCCGGGCTCCTCGAGCGTCTGGCTGCACATGGGATCGTTCGCGCCGGTGCGCGTGGAGTCCGCCAGCGCGTCGGCGACGCCGCCTCCGCCGTATCACCTGGTGCCGAACCAGTACAGCCTGATCGACAAGAGCGATCTCGTCTTCATCGACGCGGTCGGCACTGGCTACTCGACGCCGGTAGGCAAGGCCAAGGGCAAGGATTTCTGGGGCGTCGATCAGGATCTGCACGCGTTCGCCAAGGCGATCACGCGCTACGTGACGATCAACCAGCGCTGGAACTCGCCGAAGTTCCTGTTCGGCGAATCGTATGGCACGACACGCTCGGCCGGCCTCGTCAACATGCTGCAGCACGAAGGCATGGCGTTCAACGGTGTGGTGCTGCTGTCGTCGATCCTGAACTATGGCGACAACGCGCCGGGGCTTGACCAGAACTACATCGGCTCGCTGCCGACGTTCGCAGCGATCGCGTGGTACCACGACAAGGTGCCGAACAAGCCGCCGAGCATGGAGGCGTTCATCGAAGAGGCGCGTGCCTTCGCGATGGGCGAGTACGCGAGCGCGCTCGCGAAGGGCCAGTCGCTGACGCCGGCCGAGCAGGACGCGCTCGCGACGAAGCTCTCGCGCTTCACCGGGCTCACGCCGAAGTACCTCAAGGACGCCAACTTCCGCGTGAGCCAGGGACGTTTCCGCAAGGAGCTCCTGCGCGACGAGCGCCGCACGGTGGGCCGCTACGATGCGCGCTACGAGGGCATCGATCTTGACGCCGCGGGCGAGAATCCTGAGTACGACGCGTCCGACACCGCGATCGCCGGCGCCTTCACGGCCGCCTTCAACAGCTACGTCGAAGGCACGCTGAAATGGCAGAGCGACGTGCCGTACAAGACGACGAACTTCAAGATCATCCGCGAGTGGGACTGGAAGCACGAGCAGCCCGGCGCGCGCTTCCCGCAGCGGCAGCCGTACGTCGCCGGGGATCTCGCCCGCGCCATGCGCGAGAACCCGAAGCTGCAAGTCCTGTCGGCGAACGGCTATTTCGATCTTGCGACGCCGTTCTTCGCGACCGAGTTCGACCTGAGCCACATGCAACTCGATCCCGCGCTGCGCGGCAACCTGACGATGACGTATTACCCGTCAGGCCACATGGTGTATCTCAACACCGAGGCGCTGGCGCGCTTCAAAGCCGATCTCGCGGCGTTCTACGACCGCGCGCAGTCGGGCTGAGCGGGCGATTCCAAGAGTCGGCACCGAAGGCCACGAGGCGGGAGGCGGGCCTGCGCGGTGAGGCGTGACGTGCCGGCGTCCGGCCGGCACGCCGCGTTCCCGGCCCGGCGGCTGACCCCCCTGTCAGAGCCGTCGAGGTGGCCAGGAGGGAGACAGTCCGAACTCCGTCGGACCGGGCCTCTCCCTCCCGGCCGGGGGGATCGATCGCTTGCTCGCGGGAACAACCCGCGCGGGGGCCAGCGTGCATGCGATCGTCCGGCGGGGGTAGCTGTAAGTTCTTACAGGTTGGCTTACCCCGCCCGCATCAGGCCGCGCGCGCGGTCGCCGGCAGGACCGGCGCTGGCGTCCCCAGAACCGCTTCGGACTGCTCGTCCATGGGCAGATGAAAAGCGAGGCTGAGCACGTCGCCGATCCGCCGCGCAGGCGCAAATCGCCGCATCGGCAGCCCGAGGTTCCGGGTTAGCCGTTCGACCGCGGCACTGGTCACGCCCACGAAGGCGTCGATGCCGAGCTCTCGCGAGAAGCTGAACAGCCGGCGCAGCATCGCGACGGGAATCTCGCTAAATCCGAACGCGGGTCCTCTGTCCTGGGTCTCGGTCGCCACCGCGAAGCGGCTGATTTCCCATATTTGGGGACCGCAAGGCATCTTCACGCCGCCCAGAAGGTCGGGGAAGACGTCTCGCAGCATGTTGGGGCCCGAGGTTGGCAGCAGCCGCCAGCACCCGAGTGCGCGATTGGGACAAGACGAATCCCGGGCAATCATGTAGACCGGCTCGAGCTCGTCGAAGCGGTCGTGTTCCCGCCCCCGGATACTCTTCACCGCCCAGCCAAGGCGGTCGGAAAACACCGCGCTGCGAAGACGGAACATGCTGTCAAGCAGATCGGCTGAGACAGGACGGCTATACCCTCTTCCAGTAACTACGACTTCTATCATGACGGTTTCTCCAGCGTTGAACGCCGGAGCAGAAAACCGTCAAGCTGTTACTTCTTACAGCTGTAAGTTCTTACAGGGTGATGAGGTTGAGCGCGATGGCTCGCGCGACGGCCTGGCGGCGCCCGAAGACGCCCAGTTTGCGAGCTGCATTTTCGACGTGGAAGACGACCGTTCGCTCCGAGATGCTGAGCAAACGGCCAATTTCCCAGCCGGTTTTGCCCTCTGCCGCCCATCGCAGGCATTCCAGCTCGCGCACGGTCAGATGCACCGACGGATTGCCCGGGGCGACCGCGAAGTGGTGTCCGGCCTCGTGAGCAAACGTAGCCAGCAACTGCACGCAGGCGAGCTGATGGAGCTGGGTGACCGTACTCACCTTCTGATCGGCTCCTGCCACCGAAAGCAGGCCCCACTGGCAACCCAGTCCATGCACCGGAGAGCTGATGCCGACCTTGAGTCCATGGTCTGCCGCGTCATGAAAGAAGGCGGGACATCTCTTCTTGCGGTCGCCTACGGGGCCGTCCGGCGTCCACAGCAGCGGTGTCGCGTGCGCCCTGCAATGAGCGACTACCGGATCGATGCTGAGATATCCCTTTGCGAGATAGTGCTCGACCCACGCGGGCGGATATTCACTGAGAAAATATGGAAGTGTGTGCTGCCCGGCAGGATTGGCGACGTACACCCACGAATCGAAGCCGAGCTCCTTGACGTGCTTGTTGAGGGCGAGTCGCAACTGCGCCTCGGACGTGCACGTAAGCAGATCCTCAAGCATGTCGAGGTGCGCGCGCATCAGAGAGCCCCTGTCGTGGCGAGAATCATAGCATGTCGCGCAAAGGCAACTATTACACAAACAAGGTCAGCCGTCCGCTGTCCGTCTCGCACCTGCAAGCACATTTTCCGCATAGCGGACACCGCCGGATGTGACAATTCGGTGAAGTTCCGTGTCGACCTCGCGCGGGATGTGCGGCGTTTTGCGAAAATGCCCGCCGCAGCCCGCACGGTCACGTGCGTTCCGCGCCAGAATCCCCCTGAATTCAAGGAACTTCCGGATGTTGGTGACAAGCTTGCTCATGAGCGCGATGCTCGGCGCGTCGGCGACGGCCGCGGACCCGCACAGCTACGCGAACACCGCCGAAGTCGTCGTGCGGGCCGTGGCGCTGGATCTCGATGTCGATTTCGCGGAGCGAAGGCTCGACGGCACCGCCGAGCTCTCGCTGAAGTGGAACGACGAAGCTGCGCGCACGCTCGTGCTCGACACGCGCGATCTCGAGATCCGCAGCGTGGAGTCGATCGAGGCCGGCGGCGCGGCGCACCCGGCCTCGTTCAAGCTCGGACGGCGCGATCCGATCCTCGGCTCCGCGCTGACGATCCGCCTCGACTCGCCTGCGCCCACCGTGCGCATCCGCTACCGCACTTCGCCCGATGCCTCAGGCCTGCAGTGGATGAATCCGGAGCAGACCGCCGGCCAGCGGCACCCGTTCATGTTCTCGCAATCCGAGTCGATCCACGCGCGCAGCTGGGTGCCTCTGCAGGACACGCCGTCGGTGCGCTTCACCTACACTGCGCGCGTGCATGTGCCGAAGGCCCTGCGCGCGATCATGAGCGCGCCGAACGATGCCACGCATCCGCTCGACGGCGATTTCCGCTTCGCGATGGACAAGCCGATTCCTTCGTATCTGCTGGCGATCGCGGTCGGCGACATCGCCGCCAAGCCGACCGGCTCGCGCAGCGCGGTGTATGCGGAGCCGTCCGTCGTCGACGCCGCCGCGAAGGAATTTGCCGACACCGAGGCGATGATCGCGACGACGGAAAAGCTGTACGGTCCGTACCGCTGGGGCCGATACGACGTTCTCGTCCTGCCGCCGAGCTTTCCATTCGGCGGCATGGAGAATCCGTGCATGACGTTCGCGACGCCGACCGTGATCGTCGGCGACAAGAGCCTCGTCTCGCTGGTCGCGCACGAGCTGGCGCACTCGTGGTCCGGCAATCTCGTCACGAACGCGGCGTGGAAGCACATGTGGCTCAACGAGGGCTTCACGAGCTACGTTGAGAACCGCGTCGTGGAAGCGGTGTACGGCAAAGCGCAGGCCGACGAGGAATTCATCCTGGCGGCGAATGAGCTGCGGGGCGAGCTGGCCGACACGCCGAAGCCCGATCAGCGCCTGGTGCCGGATTTCGACGGCCGCGATCCGGACGACGCCGGTTCCGATTTCGCGTACACGAAAGGCGCCTGGCTGCTGCGCACGCTGGAGGCGCGTTTCGGCCGCGACGTGTTCGACGCGTACCTGCGCGGCTACTTCGACCACTTCGCGTTCAGAAGCATCACGACCGATGAAATGCTCGCGTATCTCGACGAGAACCTGCTCCGCCAGCACCCAGGCGTCATGAGCCTCGCCGAGGTGGAGGCCTGGATCGGGCAGCCCGGCATCCCGGCCGACGCGAAAGTGCCCGATTCTACGCGTTTCGCCGCGATCTCCGCCGCCCGCACTGAATGGCTCGCCGGCAGGCGCAGCGCCGATTCGCTCGACGCGAAATCGTGGAACACGCAGGAGTGGATGTACTTCCTCGACGGCCTGCCGAAGAAGGTCTCGAAATCGCGACTCGAGAAGCTCGACGCGGCCTGGCATCTCACCGGTGCGCCGAATGCCGAGATCGCGCGTCGCTGGTATCTCGTCGCGATCCGCAACGACTACAAACCGGCCGAGACCGCGATGGCGGAATACATGACCCGCATCGGCCGCCGCTACCTCGTCGTGCCGCTGTATGAGGAGCTAGCGAAGACGCCGGAAGGCCGGGATTTCGCCCGTGGCGTGTACGCGAAGGCGAAGGCGGGCTATCACCCGATGACGCGGGTGAGCATCGAGAAGGCGCTGAAAGGCAAGTAGGAGGACCGGCGAACGTACGGCGGCGAGGCAGTCGTCGCGTCTCGATCCTTGAGACGCGCGCGTCGCAGGATTTCGCCTGCACCGGACGCCGCTATCGCCTCAGGGACGAGGCGCCCCTCCGACAAAACGGCAGTCTGCGCGGCGCCGCCAGGCGCCGCTTTTTTTCTCACTTTGCGTCGCAATGCCCGCGCCGTCCGGGCTGGCGCGCACCGCCACCCGCCGACGAGCGGGTCCACCCGCAAGTCATTTCGCGGGAGCTGCCTGCTTCGCATCGTCGGGGCGATGGAAGTCGGCACCCGGTTTCCACTGCGGAAACGTCGTCTCATCGGCCAACCGCTTGCCGACCGCGTAGAACGCGCTGACGTCCTGGACCACGCCGCGGAAATCCCAGCTCGGGTCGTACTCGTCCGCGGGCTTGTGATAGCGGTTCGCGGTGTAGTCGGCGTAGGCCTTGCGGCCGGCGTCCTCGCCGCCTTCGACGAGATCGAGGCCGGTGCGCGCGTACAGCACCGGCACGCCAAGCCTCGCGAAGTTGAGCTGGTCGGAGCGGAAGAAGAAGCCTTTCTCCGGCGTCTCGTCCGGCACGATCGCGCGGTTCTGCGCGGCCGCGGCGTCCTTGATGTAATCGTCGAGATCGGACTCGCCCCAACCGATCACCGCGATGTTTTTTGCCGGTCCGAGGATCGGCAGCGCATCCATGTTGATGTTCGCGACCGTCTTGTCGAGCGGGAACGGCGGATGCGTGACGTAGTAGCGCGAGCCGAGCAGGCCGGCCTCCTCGAGCGTGACGGCGGCGAACAGCACCGAGCGCTGCGGCGGCGGCTGCTGGTGCGCAAACGCCTCGGCGATCTCGAGCAGTGCCGCGACGCCGCTGCCGTTGTCGACCGCGCCGTTGTAGACCGGATCATCCTTCAGCGCGGGATCCTTGCCGAGATGATCCCAGTGCGCGGTGTAGACGATCACCTCGTCGGGTCGCGTCGAGCCCTGGATCATGCCGATGACGTTTTCGGAGCTCGTGTTGTCGATGCGGTTCCTGAAGTGCGTGGAGAGCTTCGCATCGAGCTCGGTCGGCTTGAAGCCGCGCAGGTCCGCGTTCTTCTTCAGCGCATCGAAATCGAGCCCGGCCTTGGCGAACAAGCGCTGCGCCGCTTCTGTCGTCAGCCAGCCCGCGACTGGAAGCCGCGGCGCCGGATCCTCGCGTGGCGGCAGCGCGTCCTGCGGGCCGGACCAGCTGCTGACGACGACATCCCACGGATAGCCCGCGCCGGGCGTCTCGTGCACGATCAGGCACGCGGCGGCGCCCTGTCGCGCGGCTTCCTCGTACTTGTACGTCCAGCGGCCGTAATAGGTCAGCGCCCTGCCTTTGAACAGGCTCGCGTCCTGATTGCCCCAGCCGGGATCGTTGACCAGCACGATCACGGTCTTGCCTTTCACGTCGAGGCCGGCGTAGTCGTTCCAGTCCTGCTCGGGCGCGACCACGCCGTAGCCCACGAAGACGATCGGCGAATCGGTGATGTCGACCGCGGGGCTGCCGTCGAGCGAGTTCACGATCATATCGGCGCGGTACGCGAAGCGCTCGTCGCCGGCTTTCGTCGTGACGTCGAGCGTCACCGATTCGGGCTCCTGCAGCGTCGTCTCGACCATCGGCACGGTCTGGAACCAGCTGTTCCGGTTGCCGGGTTTGAGTCCGATCTGTTCGAACTGGTCCTTGATCCAGGCGGTGCTCATGCGCTCGCCGATCGTGCCGGGCTTGCGCCCTTCAAACGCGTCACCGGAGATCTTCTGCAGGCGCGCGGCGAAGTCCTCGGCCGTGATCTCGGGCGAGAAGCGTCCTTCGCGGGTCGGCACGACGGGTGCCGGCTTCGGCGGCGCGGCAGGAACAGCCGCGGTCTGCGGCGGCGGCGCGGGCTCCTCCTTGCCGCAGGCGGCGAGGGTCAGTGTGAAGATCGCGAGCAGGGCGGGCGTGACAGGAGAGCGCATTCGAATCGTCCCGGAATCGTGGTCCTCGCGATTCTAGGAAGTGCGCGGTTCCCCTGACCACACGATGCCGTTAAGAACACGCAAAGACGGCGCGATTTCTTTTGCCTCACGCGCAGAATGGCAGGCGAGGGCGGGCCGGCGCGTTGATGGAGCGACCTGGACGGCTGCTCCATCCGGAATCACCGCGTCCGCCTCTCCCGCAGCCGGGAGAGGCGAGGGCCACGAAGCGCTTACGGATGATCGCCCGAAAACCTGTTCGGGGTCGCGCCGACGATCGTGCCGACGCGCGCGGTGTCGCTGATGTAGAGATCGACGTCGCGCTGGAACTCGAGCGTGCCTTCGACGACCGCATTCGGTCCGATCACGATGCGCGGATTCTTGTTCCGGCCCCACGAGAAGCCGTGCGGCTTTTCGACGAGAATGCCGCCCTCGACGCGCGAGTTCGCGCCGATGTCGATGTCGCCGCTGACGGTCTCGATGCCGCCGCCGATATGCGCCGCGTCGAGCGAGATGCGGCCGTTGACGTTCGAGGCCTTGCCGCCGATCTCCGCGCCTTGCGCGAGATCGATGTGGCCGTTGACCGCTTCCACCGTGTGCGCGACGCGCGCGCCGGCGCCGATGTCGATGCCGCCGTTCACGGTCTCGATCGAATCGACCGTGACGCGATCGCCGATGTCGATGCCGCCGTTCACCGTCGACACCTCCTCGGCGCTGCCGCCGCTGTCGATGCGGATGCTGCCATTGACCGTCGAGAGATCGCCGGCCTGCTGGTCGCCTTCGATGTGGATGGAGCCGTTGACCTTGTCGACGTCGATGCCGCGCGCATGCGCGGCGAAGGCGAGGACGAGCGACAGGGCGGCGGTGGCGGTGACGATGGCGCGTTTCATGACGGACTCCGTCGTGCGGTTGTGCGGGCTTGGATGCCGGACGCAGGCGCGGGGTTTAAGCAGGCCGATGGCCCGCCCCGCGAGCCTCGGCTAGCATTGCAGGCCCGGATTCTCCCCCTCTGGAATCGAATTCATGGCGCGACCGAAGCCGGTCCTCTTGCTGATCCTCGATGGCTGGGGCCATCGCGAGGACGGCGACCACAACGCGATCGCCCAGGCGAATGCGCCGAACTGGCGTCGCCTGCTGGCGACCTACCCTCACACGCTGGTCGAGACGCACGGCGAGTTCGTCGGGCTGCCGGACGGCCAGATGGGCAATTCGGAAGTCGGCCACATGAACATCGGCGCCGGGCGCATCGTCTATCAGGACCTGACCCGCATCGACGCCGCGATCAAGGACGGCACGTTCTTCGAGAACCCGGCGCTGACCGGAGCCTGCGAGGCCGCGAAGAAGAGCGGCGGCACGCTGCACGTCATGGGCCTCATGTCGCCCGGCGGCGTGCACAGCCACGAGGATCACATTTTCGCGATGCTCGACCTCGCCGCGCGACGCGGCGTGCCGCACATCGCCGTGCATGCGTTTCTGGACGGCCGTGACACGCCGCCGCAGAGCGCGCGGCCGTCGCTCGAAAGGCTCGAAACGAAATGCGCGTCGATCGGGGACGCGCGCGTCGCGAGCATCAGCGGACGGTATTACGCGATGGACCGCGACAAGCGCTGGGACCGCGTCCAGCTCGCGTACGAGGCGATCGCGAACGCCGAATCGCCACTCCGTGTTGCCGGCGCGGTCGCGGCGCTCGACGCGGCGTACGCGCGCGGCGAGACCGACGAGTTCGTCAAGCCGACCGTCGTCGGTGATGGCGTGCACGTCGCCGACGGCGACGCGATCGTGTTCATGAACTTCCGCGCCGATCGCGCGCGCGAGCTGTCGCACGCCTTCGTCGACGGCAATTTCGCGGGATTTCCGCGCGCGCGCAGGATCGCGCTCTCGGCCTTCGTCTCGCTGACCGACTACGAGAAAGGCCTCGCCGTGACCGCGATCGCGTACCCCGCGCAGTCGATGCGCAATTCGCTCGGCGAATACCTGTCCTCGCTCGGCCTGACGCAGCTTCGGATCGCCGAGACCGAGAAATACGCGCACGTGACGTTCTTCTTTTCGGGCGGCCGCGAGGCGCCGTTCGCCGGTGAGGAGCGCATCCTCGTGCCGAGCCCGCACGTGGCGACCTACGACCTCAAGCCCGAAATGAGCTGCCCCGAAGTCACCGACCGACTCGTCGAGGCGATCGCATCGAAGAAGTTCGACTTCATCGTCTGCAACCTCGCCAACGCGGACATGGTCGGCCACACCGGCGTCGAGTCCGCCGCGATCAAGGCCGTGGAGGCGATCGATGTCGCGCTCGGCCGGCTGGAGAAGGCGATTCTCGCGGCCGGCGGCGAGATGCTGATCAGCGCCGATCACGGCAATCTCGAGCAGATGCTCGACGAGAACGGCGTCGCGCACACGCAGCACACGGTGGGGCCGGTGCCGCTGGTCTACGTCGGGCGCAAGGCGAAGCTGCGCCGCGGCGCGCTGCGCGACCTCGCACCCACGGTGCTGGCGCTGATGGGGCTGCCCGAGCCCGCCGAGATGACGGGCCACAGCCTGGTCGAGCTTGCCGCTTGATCCGTTCCGCGCTGCTGTTCGTGCTGACGCTGACGGCCGCCGTGCCGGCGGTCGCCCAGGACGGCGCGTCCGACGCGCAGCGCGCCGCGCAGGAGCGCGAAGCGCGGCAGAAGCTCGATGCCGTGCGGGCCGAGCTCAGGACACTCGCCCTGCAGCAGCGCGAAACCGAAGGCGAGCGCAACGAGGCGGCGCGCGCGCTCCGCGCGAAGGAGGTCGAGCTTGCCGCGGTCGCCAAGGACGTGCGGGCGCTCGATGCGAAGATCGACGCAGAGCAGGCCGAGCTCGATGCGCTCGAAGCCGAGCGCGCGAAGCTCGAAGCCGCGCTGAAGACGCAGCGCGACGCGCTTGCCGCGCTGCTGCGCTCGGCTTACGTGCTAGGCCATGACGAAGAGCTCAAGCTTCTGCTGCAGCAGGACGACGTTGCGGCGATCGCGCGCGTGCTGGCCTACAACCGCTATTTCCAGCGCGCACGCATCGGCCGCATCGACCGCCTGAGCACCGACCTCGAAGCGCTCGCGAACGTGCAGGATTCGATCCGGCGGCAGACCGCCGAGCTCGCCTCGACGCGCGATGCGCGGGCGGCCGAAAGCGCGCGGCTCGAAACCGAGCGCAGCGAGCGCGAAGCGCTGGTCCGGGAGCTCGAGGCGAAGCTGAAGGAGCAGGGCGCACGCGCCGCGGCGCTCGGCAAGGACGAGAAGGCGCTCGCTTCGCTGATCGAGAAACTGCGCGACGTGTTCGCCGACATCCCGAAGCAGCTCTCCGGCGCCGAGCCGTTCGCGTCGCTGCGCGGCCGCCTCGCGTGGCCTCTGAGCGGCGGCAGAATCGTCACCGCGTTCGGCGCCGCCGATGAGTCGGGCCGCCGCTCGAGCGGTCTTTTACTCGCGGCACGCACAGGCACCGCCGTGCACGCCGTCTCGCACGGCCGCGTCGCCTTCGCCGACTGGCTGCGCGGCTACGGGCTCATGATCATCATCGACCACGGCGACGGTTACCTTAGCCTCTACGGCTGCAACGAGACGCTGCTCAAGGACGTCGGCGACTGGGTCGATGCCGGCGAGACGATCGCCACCAGCGGCGCCAGCGGCGGCCAGAAGACGCCGGGGCTTTATTTCGAGCTGCGTGCCAGAGGCCAGGCCGTGGACCCCCAAACCTGGCTGCGCAGGCGCTGAGCGCGATCCGGTTCCGACGACGCGGCTTCCTGAACTCCGCCGCGCCCGGCCGGTCGATGAAAGACCGCCCGATGCGATTGATCCGGCGAGGACGGGCCCTCATGACGGGGTTTACACTGGTGCACGCTTTCGAGGTTCCGCAATGCCTTCGCGTCTGCTTCCGCTGCTTCTCCTGACCGCCGCCTTCTGCTCGCGGGCGCTCGCCGATCCTCCGGCACCCGCCGCGCCGCCGTCGGATGCCGCGCCGGCAGTGGACGCGACCGCGCCGACGGGCAAGCCCGCCGCTCCGAAGAACGCGGTCGATCTCCAGGACATCCGCGCGTTCACAGCCGTCTACAGCCTCGTCAAGCAGGCGTACGTCGAGAACGTCGACGATCACGAGCTGATGCAGGCCGCGATCCGCGGCCTCCTCGCCGGGCTCGATCCGCACAGCGAATATCTCGATCGCAAGCAGATGGAGGACCTGACCGAGGACACGACCGGCAGCTACAACGGACTCGGCATCGAAGTCGTGCAGATCGACGGCACGCTGCGTGTCGTCTCGCCGATCGACGACTCGCCCGCCGAGCGCGCCGGCATCAAGGCGGGGGACACGATCGTGCGCATCGACGGCAAGGCGGTGCAGTCGGACGATCTCGACACCGCCGTCGGCAAGCTGCGCGGCAAGGTCGGCTCGGAGATCACGCTCGGCATCGTGCATGAAGGACAGGCCGAGCCCATCGACATCAAGCTCCGGCGCGAAGTCATCCGCGTCGCCAGTGTGCGCGGCCGGCTGCTGGAGCCCGGCTACGCTTACGTCCGCATCAGCCAGTTCCAGTCCGACACCGGCGCACAGCTGCACCGGCGCGTGGACCGACTGCAGAAGGACAACAAGGCGCCGCTGCGCGGGCTCGTGCTCGATCTGCGCAGCAATCCCGGCGGCCTGCTGACCTCGGCCGTCGAAGTCAGCGACATCTTTCTCGACAGCGGCCTCATCGTCAGCACCAAGGGCCGCCTCAAGGAAGCCGATCTCAGCTTCCGCGCCACGCCCGGCGACGCGCTCAACGGGGCGCCGCTGGTCGTGCTCGTCGACAACGGCACTGCCTCGGCCGCCGAGATCGTCGCCGGCGCGCTCAAGGACAATCACCGCGCGCTGCTGATGGGGCGGCGCACGTTCGGCAAGGGCTCGGTGCAGACCGTGCTGCCGCTCGACGCCGATCACGCGGTCAAGCTGACGACGGCGCGCTACTACACGCCGAGCGGCGGCTCGATCCAGGCCGCCGGCATCCAGCCCGACATCGCGCTCGCCGATCTCGCGCTTTCGCAGCGCGACTCGCCGCCGACGCCGATCCTCGGGGAGCGCGACCTGCGCAACCATCTCAGGGGCGTCAACGAAACCGACACGCCGTCGCCCGCGCGCACCATCGACAGCGACGTGGAACAGGATTACGCGCTCAACGAAGCGCTGAACGCGCTGAAGGCGCTGACGCTGCGCAAGCCGTCCGCGCCGGCGGAGAACCGCAAAGGCTGACCGCTCTTTCGCGCGGCGGTCACTTCGCGCGCGGAGGCGCCAGCGGAAACGGCATGACCTTCTCGCCGCTGGCGGCATCGCGGATCGTCAGCGTGCCGCGCTTGGCGACTTCCTCGATGCGCACGATCGACTGCATCGGCAGGTGCAGCATCGTCGTGTTCCGGAATTCCTCGCGCAGCCGCTCCTCGGTCGGATCGACCACCAGCCCTTCGCCGGACGGCTCGAACACGAGGTCGCCGACTTCCGTGAATCCCCACAGCGCGCTCGAGGCGACGTGGCGCGCGTAGAGCTCGTAGGTCTTGCCTTGCGAGAGGAAGGTGACTTTGTAGAGTTTGGCCTTTCTCATGGATGGGAATGGGGAATGGGGAATAGGGATAGGAGAATGGTAGAACCAAGTGCCGACGTGTGCGCGCAGGCCGTTTTTCGATTCCCCATTCCCATTCGCTATTCCCGCTCCACTACTCCCTCAAGCGCCGTGCGATCGCAGGCCGCGACAGCAGCGCGAACAGGATGCCGATGGCGAACCCCGCGATGTGCGTCCACCAGGCCACCTCGCCGAACGCCGGGCCGACATAGGTGAACAGGAGCTGCAGGCCGGCCCAGAAGCCGATCAGAAGCGGAGCCGGAATGCGCACGAATTCCAGGAACAGGCCGAGCGGCAGCACGAGACCGAGCCGTGCGCGCGGGAACAGCGCGAGATAGGCGCCGACGATCGCGGAAACCGCGCCGCTGGACCCCACGATCGGCGCGCTGGTGCCGGCCAGCGTCAGCGCACCGACGAGATTCGCGAGCGCCCCGCCGACCACGAACAGCAGCAAGAACCGGCGCGAGCCCAGCGCGCGCTCGGCGGGCACGCCGAACACGATCAGGAACAGGAGATTGCCGGTCAGGTGCAGCCAGTCGGCGTGGATGAACAGCGCAGTCACGAGCCGCGCAGCCCGCAGCTCGGCGAGCTGCTGCAGCCACGGCGCGTGCGGATCGAGCAGGGTCGACGGCACCGTGCCCCAGCGGTTGATGACCGCCAGCCGGTCGTACGGCGGCATCGCCGCAAGCCACAGGAACGCGACCACGCAGGCGGCGACGATCAGCAGCGTCGCCCACGGCGGGCGCGGTTTCCGTCGGCTGGGAAGCTGGACGAACATGGTGGGAGCAGCGGGGATTCGGGAGTAGGGATTCGGGATTCGGAGAGCAGGCAAATCAGCGGCCCGGCCTGCCGACCACGACCATGATGCGTCAGCCTTTCACGAACTTCCGAATCTCAAATCCCGAATCCCCAATCCTCGCTTTTTCCCTCACCGCCCATTCCGCGGATAAAAGAACTTCTGTCCCTTGTAATCGAACACGACGCCGTCGCGGCGGATCTCGCTGAGCACGAGGTTGTCGTCGACCTCGTCGCCTTCGACGTGTCGATCGCCCTTCAGCACGACGAAGCGCTGCGCGGGGTCGGCGGAATAGACGTGCATGCTGAGATCGATCGCGGGGAGATCCTTGCGCACCGAATACGGAAGCTCCCAGATCATCGGCAGCGGAGGCGCCGGCGGGGCGGGTTTCGCGGTGGCCCGCGCGGGAGCCGGCTGTGTCGCGGCCTGCGTCGTGACGGCGGCCTTGTCGTTCGCGGGAGCCGCCGCCGGCTTGGCACCGGCCGACGTGATCCTGTCGCTTGCAGGGGGAGGCGTCGCCTCGCCGGGCTTCGTCGCGCCGCGAGGCGCGGCGCCGGTGCTCGCGGGCGGCGCGGCGGTGGCAGGAGACGGCTTCGCCGGTGCCGGCGGCACTAGTGGTTTCGTGCCGGGCGTGAGCGCGCGTTTGTCCTGTCCCGTCGCCGGCAGCGCGCGCGCCAGCGCGTCCTGTTTCGCGCGCTCGCGGGCCTGATCGCGTGCCGTCGCGGCCGGTGCGCGGGCAGGTTTCTGCGGGGCCGCTGCGGGCGGTGAGCGATCGGCGGTGATGACCGGAGCCGGCGTGCCCGGCGCTTCGGGGCGCATCAGCCACCACGCGGCCGCGGCAGCGACGACGATCAGGATCGCGAGCACCGGCAGGAAGCTGCGCTGCCGCCGCGTCGCGACGACCGGGCTGCCCAGCGTGGGCGCTTCGCCGAGCCTTCGTTGCTGCTCGGATTTCTTCAGGGCTTCGAGAATCAGCGACATGGGTTTCCTTGCGACCGGCTCCTTGGGTCCGGCCCGTTTCGGGCGAGGCGCACGCGGCGTACAGGATCGCAGCCTCGTCCTCGCATGGGAATTCCTGCGCGCACCGGCTAGCGCACCGTGCGCGCGAGCCGCGGCCCGCCTTCATCGAGCGCGGACAGCGCGAACAGCGTCTCCGGGCCGACGATGCCGTCCGCGCGGATGCCGTAGGCGTTCTGCAGCTTGCGCACGCGTTCCTCCAGCTCCGCGTCGAAGAACGCGGGCCCCGCTTCGCCCTCACCATCGTCGAGCTGGGCGAGCCGGCTCTTGATCCAGGCGACCCCCGCGCCGGCATCGCCGCGCTTGATGCTGACGGTCGGCACGTCGGCGGGCAGGCGCCAGATCGCGATGAACTCGCCGTTCCAGAACTTCGACAGCGAGGCACGTGCAAGTTCATAACGCTGGCCGCCGATGTCCAGCCGCACCACGGTCGGGCCGACGCCCTGCAGCAGCGCGTGCGTCTGGTGCTCGCCCTGGCGCAGGACGAGGATCAGCGGACGATCGAAGCGCGCGAGCTGCTCCAGCGTCGCGCGGCCGCGCAGGCAGTTCACGCCCGGCGCGATCACGGCGGGGCAGCGGCTGGCGTCGCGCACGGACACGGTGTCGGCATCGACCTGCCAGCGCGCGAGAAGCTGACTCGTCGCGTCGAGCTCCGTATCGGGACCGGCCTCGATGCGCTCACCGAGCCGCGCGATCATCGAGTCGGCCGCCGACGGCTCGGCCGTCGCCTGCGCGGAGGGCACCGCTGCCGGGCCTTCGGTCTGCGGCGCGCGCCACAGCGTGAACGCGGCGGCGACGGCGAGCACCAGCGCGGCCGCCGCGGCCCAGCGGCCGTAGCGGCGCAGCCAGTAGCGCGCGTGGCCGGGCAGTGCTTCGTCGGCGGCGCGGTCGACGATGCGCTCGCCGATCGAGTCCTGCTCGCGCGCGTAGCCCGCCATCAGCGCGCGATCCGCGATGATGTTGATGAGGCGCGGAATGCCACCGGAGCGCTGGTACAGCGCCTTGAGTCCGAGCCGCGAGAACGGACTGCGCGTCGAACCCGCGACGGCGAGGCGATGGCGCACGTAGGCCTCGGTCTCTCCCGCGTCGAGCGGCGTCAGGTGATAGCGCGCGGTGATGCGCTGGGCGAGCTGGCGCAGCTCCGGCCGCGCGAGCACGTCGCGCAGCTCCGGCTGGCCGAGCAGGATGATCTGCAGCAGCTTCTGCGTCGGCGTCTCGAGATTGGTCAGAAGGCGGATCTGCTCCAGCGACTCCGTCGAGAGGTTCTGCGCCTCGTCGACGATGAGCACGACGCGCAGTCCCTGCGCATACGCATCGAGCAGAAACGCATTCAGAGTATCGGTCAGCGCCTTGAGGCTGCCGCGCTTGCCGGTGATGTCGAGCTTGAGCTCCTCGCAGATGGTCTCGACCAGTTCGACCGGCGACAGCTTCGGATTCAGCACCAGCGCGACGCGCGTGTTCTCCGGCAGCTGCTCGAGCAGGAGCCGGCACAGCGTCGTCTTGCCGGTGCCGACCTCGCCGGTAAGCTGCACGAAGCCGCCGCTGCCGCCCTTGCCGATGCCGTAGAGGAGATGCGCGAGCGCGTCCCGGTGGCGTTCGGAGAGGAAGACGTAACGCGGATCCGGCGTGATCGAGAACGGCGGCTCGCGCAGGCCGTAGTATTCGAGGTACATGATCGCGTTACTTTACCTGACGGGTGCGGAAGCCCGCGCTAAGAAGGAGCAGGCGGCCGCGAACGGCAGCCGATAGCCGGCGAGCGGCGCCTTGAGGGCCGGCGCAGCGTCGCTAAACCCGGCCGATGACATCCACGGCACCGTCGCACGAACGCCGCCGGCACGCTGGACAGCGCCGCCAGCGTCACGCCGCCGCAAGGCTGCGTCGATCCCGACACCACCGACGACACGGCGAGCGAGATCGACATCGTCATCAGTGATCGCCTGTTCGCCGACGCTTCGAAGGCCCACAGGGCGGGCCTCGGCTCGACGCCTCCGTCAAGACCTCGACGCGCGTTCTCGCCGCACATGGCAGGTCAAGGCGCGCCCTGTGGCCAGTATGGTGTCAGCAGCGGCGAGCGGCGACGGGAGCGCCCGGGCGCACACCGTTTATCATGCGACGCTCGTGTGCAGCGCCGGAGCCCGCGTGAATCCCATCCGATCCTGCGTCCGCGTCGCGGGCGCGCTGGCCTGTCTTTTTGTTTCGCTTGCGAACGCGGCGGTCGATCCCGCCGAGTTCGGCGATCTCTCCTGGCGCCTCATCGGTCCGTACCGCGGCGGGCGCGTGCTCACCGTCGCGGGCGTGCCGCACGATCCGCCGCACTTCTATTTCGGCGCCGTCAACGGCGGCGTCTGGGAGACGAACGACGCGGGACGCACCTGGCAGCCGATCTTTGACGATCAGCCGGTCGGTTCGATCGGTGCGCTCGCGCTCGCGCCGTCGGCGCCCCGCGTCATCTATGTCGGCACCGGTGAGGCCGACATGCGCTCGGACATCGCGCAGGGCGACGGCGTGTACAAGTCCGCCGACGGCGGCCGCACGTGGAAGCACATTGGCCTCGCCGACAGTCAGCAGATCGGCAGGATCCTCGTCGATCCGAACGATCCCGACACTGTCTTCGTCGCAGCCCTCGGCCACCCGTACGGCCCGAACGCCGAGCGCGGCGTGTTCCGCTCGCGCGATGGCGGCGCCTCGTGGCAGCGCGTGCTCGGCAATGACGATGCGACCGGCGCGATCGATCTCGCCTTCGAGCCCGGCAATCCACGCACGATCTACGCGGCGATGTGGCAGGCGCGGCGCACGCCGTGGAACATCTACCCGCCGGCGAGCGGTCCCGGCAGCGGCCTCTACAAATCCACCGACGGCGGCGACACCTGGACGTCGATGCGCGACCACGGCTTTCCGGCGCAGGTGGGACGCGTCGGCATCGACGTCGCGCCGACCGACCCGAAGCGCGTCTACGCCATCGTCGACGGCCGGACCATCGAGGACGACGTCGGCGGCCTGTACCGTTCCGACGACGCCGGCGGGAGCTGGAGGCGTGTCTCGAGCGATGAGCGCATCTGGCAGCGCGGCTGGTATTTCGGCCGCATCACCATCGATCCGGAGAATGCCGACCGCGTCTACGTCCTCAACACGATCGTGCTGCGCTCCGACGACGGCGGCGCGCACTTCATCGCGCTGAAGGGCGACATGACCGGCGACGATTTCCACGAGCTGTGGATCGATCCCGAGAATCCCGACCGGCAGATCCTCGGCGTCGACCAGGGCGCGATCGTCACCTTGAATGGCGGTCGGACGTGGAGCTCGTGGCACAACCAGCCGACCGCCCAGATCTACCACCTGAGCACCGACGACCGGTTCCCGTACCGTGTCTACGGTGCGCAGCAGGATTCCGGCGGCGCCGCGCTGCCGAGCCGCAGCGAGGAATTCGACGGCATCGCGATGCGGCATTTCCGCGAGATCACGGCCGGCGGCGAGGCCGACATGATCGTGCCCGATCCGGACGATCCCGACATCATCTACGGCGGGCGCGTCGACCGGCTCGACCTTCGCACCGGCCAGACGCAATCGGTCGATCCGACGCTCGCCTCGCCCGATCTCTACCGCCGCACGTGGACGCTGCCGCTCGCGTTTTCGAAACGCGATCCGACGCGGCTCTACTTCGGCAACCAGAAGCTGTTCCGCACACGCGACGGCGGCGCGCACTGGGACGCGATCAGCCCGGATCTGACGCGCGAGGATCCCGGCGTGCCGCCCAACGTCGATGCCGTGACCGCCGCGAACAACGTGAGGCAGGGCCCGCGCCGCGGCGTGATCTACGCGATCGCGCCGTCGCCGCTCGATGCGGACCTGCTCTGGATCGGCACCGACGACGGCCTGATCTGGATGACGCGCGACGACGGCGCGCACTGGGAGAACGTCACGCCGCCGGCGCTCACGGGATGGTCCAAGGTCGGCATCATCGACGCCTCGCATTTCGACAAAGACACCGCCTACGCCGCCATCGACCGGCACCGGCTCGACGATCGCAAGCCGTACATCTACCGCACGCACGACGGCGGCAAATCGTGGCAGCTCGTCGTCGCCGGCATCCGCGACGGCGATTTCGTCAATGCCGTGCGCGAGGATCCGCAGAAGCAGGGCCTGCTCTACGCCGCGACCGAGCTCGGCATGTACGTCTCGTTCGACGACGGCGATCACTGGCAGCCCTTGCAGGCGAACCTGCCGCGCACCTCGGTGCGCGACATCGACGTGCACGGCGACGATCTCGTCATCGCCACGCACGGGCGCGGCTTCTGGATCATGGATGACGTCACGCCGCTCCGGCAGATCGATCCGCGCGCGGCAGGCGCGAGCACGCGACTTTACGCACCCGCGACCGCGATCCGCGCGCGCATCGCCGATTTCACCGGCACGCCGCTGCCGAAGGACGAGCCGCTGGCCAGCAATCCGCCGATGGGCGCGATGATCGACTACGTGCTCGCGAAGCCCGCGAAGAAGGTCGAACTCACGATCCGCGACGGCGACGGCGCGCTCGTGCGCCGCTATTCGAGCGACGATCCCGCGGCGGAGCACGATCCCGCGAAACTGACCTACGCGCCGGAATGGAGCCTGCGGCGGTCGCGCCTCGCGACGGCGCCGGGTATGCACCGCTTCGTCTGGCCGCTGCGCTATGCCGCTGACCGTAGCGCCCGATCCGCGCGTGACACTGGCCGACGACGCTTACGCGCAGCAGTTCCGTTTCGCGCGCGACATCGAAGCGGCGCAGCTTCGCCTCGCGACCGCACAGGCCGAAGCGAAGTCGCTGCACAAGGCGCTCGCCGCCGAGCGCGCTGCAGCCGCATCGGATCCGGAGCTGATCGCAGCCATCGATGCCTTCGATGCCGCCGTCGTCGCACGCTCGGACCTCGTCGACGCCGGCAATCCTCACAACGCCTGGGCGATGCCCCCGACGAGCACGACCAGCTTGCGTTTCGTCGGGGAGACGCTCGGCAAGCTCGCCACCGCCGTCGAGAGCGCCGACGCGGCGCCGTCGCCGGATGCACGAAGCGGCTACGCGACCGCGATGACGATGCTCGAGCGAGAGCTCGGCGAGTGGCAGTCGTTCAAGGCGACGCAGCTGGCCGCGATGAACGCGAGGCTGAAAGCGGCCGGGCGCAAGGCACTCTCAACGGAATCGCCGAATAAAATCGGAACCTGAAGTGTCCGCAAGCGCGGAGGCAAACCGATAGTTCCGCATATCCCGCTTGCGGATCGTGCGTGTTCCCCTCTTCCGCTTGCGGGAG
>Ga0182749_1000376_pt1 | contig 43148 bp, 45 predicted proteins | sample eDN3rd37CKraftMG_FD_128875 | JGI IMG/M metagenome (GOLD analysis project Ga0182749, IMG submission 128875) | Enriched Miracle-Growth compost microbial communities from Emeryville, California, USA - eDNA 3rd pass 37_C Kraft MG (version 2) (version 2) ...
CGGACCTCGATCCGCTCAAGAGCAGAAACGCCGAGATCGGCGTGAAGTGGGACGTCCTGGACGGTCGCCTGTCGCTGACGGCAGCGGTGTTCCGCTCCGACATCACCAACGCGCGCGTCGCGACCGACAACGGCACGACGCAGCTCGCGGGCGAGAAGCGCGTCGATGGCGTCGAATTCGGCATCACCGGCGAGATCACCGAACGCTGGAAGGTGTTCGGCGGCTACACGCATCTCGACAGCGAGCTGGTCGATGCCGGTTTCGTCAACGTCGGCACGTCCGACGATCCGGTGTTCGTGCCGAGCCCGGACGAGGGCAACCGCTTCCCGAACACGCCGGAAGATGCCGCGACGCTGTGGACGACGTATCAGGTGCTGCCGAATTTCACGATCGGCGCGGGCGCGTTCTACACTTCGAAGGTCTACGGCAACACGGCGAACACGAAATGGGTGCCGGCCTACACGCGCTTCGACGCGATGGCGGCCTATGCCGTGAACGATCATTTCAACTTTCAGCTCAACATCCAGAACCTGACCGACAAGCTGTATTTCGACAAGGCGTATCAGAATCACTACGCCTCCGTCGCGCCGGGCCGCTCGGCGGTGCTGACGGCGAATTTCAAGTTCTGAATCGGTGGAAAACGAGACTGCATGCTGCTGCACGTCGCCAATGTCCTCACGGCCGATCAGGTGGCGGCCTGCCGCCGGCGTCTCGACGCGGCGGAGTGGCGCGATGGCCGCGTGACCGCGGGCCACCTGTCCGCGCTTGCGAAGAACAACCGGCAGCTCGCCGAGGACGATCCCGTCGCGCGCGAGCTCGGCGCGACGATTCTCGATGCGCTGGCACGCAATCCGACCTTCTTCGCCGGCGCGCTGCCGCGCCGCATCTATCCGCCGCTCTTCAACCGCTACGAGGGCGGCGAAGCGTTCGGCAGCCACGTCGACAACGCGATCCGCTACGACCGTTCCACGAATCCCGCGCAGCCGCTGCGCACGGATCTTTCCGCGACGCTGTTCCTGTCGTCTCCCGAGGACTACGACGGCGGCGAGCTCGTCATCGAGGACACGTTCGGCGCGCACGCCGTGAAACTGCCGGCCGGCGATCTCGTCATTTATCCGGGTTCGAGCCTGCACGAGGTGCGCCCGGTCACGCGTGGGGCGCGCGTCGCCGCCTTCTTCTGGATCCAGAGCTTCGTCCGCTCCGACGCGCAGCGACGCATGCTGTTCGATCTCGACGTGTCGATCCAGGAGCTGACGCAGCGCGTGCCCGGCGCGCCGGAGCTCGTGCGCCTCACCGGCGTCTACCACAACCTGCTGCGCGAGTGGTCGGATGTCTGAGGCGGCAGCCGACGACGTAGTCGCGCCCGACGCGGAGCACCTCGCAGGCCTGCTGCGCACCGATCCCGCCGCAGCCGCCGAGGCGCTGCTTCGGCTCGCGCGGCGCGGCGACGTCGAGTCGCAGGTGCTGTACGCGCAGATGCTCTCCGAAGGTCGCGGCATCGAGCGTGATGCGGCGGCAGGGCTGTACTGGTACACGCTCGCCGCGAATCTCGGCCATGCCGAGGCCATGAACATGGTCGGACGCTGTCACGAACTCGGCCATGGGGCGCCAGCGAACGCCGAGCTCGCCGCGGCCTGGTATCGGCGCGCGGCGGAATGCGGCTCGCTCTGGGGTATGTACAACTACGCCAACCTGCTCGCCACCGGACGCGGCACCCGGCGCGATCCGGCGCGCGCGTTCGCGTGGTACCTGCGCGCGGCCGAGCGCGGCCACGCGAAGTCGATGAATCTGGTAGGGCGCTGCTACGAGGAAGGGCTCGGTGTCGAAGCCGACGCGGCCGCGGCGTATCGCTGGTACCGGAGGTCGGCCGAGGCCGGTGATTTTCGCGGCCAGCGCAGCCTGGCTTCGGTGCTGCTCGAAACAGGCCGCGGCCACGAGGCAGCATACTGGCTGCGCCGCGCGGCCGAGACGCGGGCGGCGACGTAGCGGCGCGCGCGCTGCAATCAGGGGCCGGGCGGGGCTTCGCCGTTGTGCTCGTCCGCGGGCGAGAGCTTGACCAGCACGATCTCGCCGCTGCCTTCGATGACCACGCGGCCCGGATCACGGCCGAAGTCGATGCGCAGCGTGTCGCCGGGCTCGATCGCCGCCTCCGCATCGCCCGCACGCGCTTCGGCTCGACCCGACAGCGCGTGAACGATCCACACGACATCCGTTTCCGCGAACAGCACCATCGAGCCCACCAGCGGGCGCGCCAGCAGCTCGGCCCGGACGTCGCCGCGGCGTGTCATGACGTTGAAGTCGCGCGTGGGGCCGGCGATCAGTCGGCATTCGACCTGCGCTTCGCCGGCGAAGCGCGCGCGCTGGAAGCGCTCGCCGAGGCGCAGCGGCGGTTCGTCGCCGATGTCGAGCTCGATGCCGTTGCCGGCGAGCAGTATCAGCTCGCGCTCGATGTCCGGGAATTCCGAGAACGGCCCGTCGGCTTCGATGTCGGCGATGCTGACGCGCCAGCGGAACTCCGCGGCGGAGTCGGCGGGATCGCGTGCAATCTCGGTGGTCCAGCCGCCGTCGTTCTTCCAGCGCACGCGCCGGCCCGCGGATGCCTTGAGCAGCGTCAGTCGGATCATCGGAACCGTGCCCTCGGATTCGCGGCGCGGCACACGCCGCTGCTCAGTCGTCCGCTTCGGGCGGATGATAGACGTAGACCAGCGTCGCACCGCCGAGAAAGTCGATCGTCGTGGCCTGTCGGCCGCCGAGGCGCCGCGCGACACGCTCGGCCGCCGTGTTGTCGACGCGGATGAGGCTGACCAGGCGCTGCGCGTTCAGCCGGCCGAACGCGAAATCGAGCGCCGCGCGCGCGCCTTCCGTCGCATAGCCCTGGCGGCGCTCGTCCGGCATCAGCATCCAGCCGAGCTCGAGGTCGGGCCAGCCTTCGGGCTGGTGCAGGCCGACACGGCCGACGAAACGGCCGGAATCCTTGCGCTCCATCGCCCACATGCCGAAGCCGCGCAGCACCCAGTGGCCGAGCAGCATCGCCATGGAGCGCCACGCGTTCATGCGGTCGAGCGGCTCGCCGTCGCCGACGAAGCGCGTGCTTTCGGGATCGGCGAGCATCGACGCATACGCCTCGAAGTGGCGCTCCGCGAACGCGACGAGACGCAGACGTTCGGTTTCGAGGACCGGAATATCGACCATCGCAAAGACGAATCAGGCGACGAGGCCGGCCAGCGCGCGCGTCGAGGAGCGCAGGCTCTCTTCCCAGCTGAAGCCGACGATGCGCTCACCGCTGACGGCGTCGCGGAAGGCTTCTTCCTGTCCCGGAGCGAGCAGGTGGCGGTAGTCGACAGTGAGCTCGGTGCCCGCATCGAGATCGCCGGCGGCGAAGACGAAGCCGAGGTGCCAAAGGCCCGTCGGCGCGAACGCGTGGTTCACGTAGCACTCATCGGGCCATTCGGGCGTCACGGTGTACGCCTCCTCGAACCAGCGCACGGTCGCGGGCAGCAGCGATTCGGCGTCCGGCCGGTGCGCGATCTCGTCGAACGAGTGCACGTGGGCAATCGCGTCCGGTGCGACGATGACGCGGCCGCGTCGGACCGGCTCGTCGAGAAACAAGCCTTTCCCGGCGCCCGCGATCCTCGATGGGCCGATGTGGTAACGGGGAATGATCATCTGCGCACCGCCGTTGGCGGGCGCGCAGTCTAGCAGAACGAGCGGGTCCGGCCGCGAGGCCGGGCGATCGAAAGCGCAATGCGCGGCGCGCGATCGCGCGCTTTTTTCGCCCGCGCTGCCGTCACCAGGTCGCGAGCGAGTGCGAGGAGCTGCGCGGTGCGCCCGCCGCCGGCGGCTTGCCGAACACGATCGCGTCGCGATTGGCCTCGATGATGCGCGGGCCGATGCCCTTGACGCGGGCGAGGTCCTCGATGCTCCTGAACGGCCCGTGCGTCTCGCGGTAGGCGACGATGGCCTCGGCCTTGACGAGGCCGACGCCGTCGAGCGATTGCGCCAGCGTCTTGGCATCGGCGGTATTGATGTCGACCTGCGTCGCGGCAAGCGCGGGCCATGCGAGCGCAAGCGCGGCGAGGAGAAAAATGCGAACGATGAACTTCATTTAAGGATCGGATGGACTGACGAGGCGCGGGCTGCGCGGACATGGCACAGCGTAAAGGCCGCGGCCGCTGGCCGGCAGCGCATAGACGCGAAGGGACGAGTCCGCGATCGGCGATCGTCGTTGTAGGACATTTCCTACAGGAGGCGCGGACGCCGCCTGCGCTAGACTTCGCCCTCTTGCGCTACGACGAGCGGTTCACACGATGGATTCGACAGCACTCAGCGGTTTCGTGGGCGGCCTGTGGGACGAGGAGATCGTTCCGCAGTTGACCGAGTACATCCGCATCCCGAACAAGTCGCCGATGTTCGACGCGCAATGGGTCGAGCACGGCCACATGGACCGCGCCGTCGCGCTCATGGAAGCCTGGGCGCGTGCGCAGCCGATTCCGGGCATGCAGCTCGAAGTCGTGCGCCTGCCCGGCCGCACGCCGCTGATCTTCATCGAGATTCCGGCCTCGCGGCGCGGCAGCGGCGAGGGCGAGGACACCGTTCTCCTCTACGGCCACCTGGACAAGCAGCCGGAGATGACGGGCTGGTCGGCGCATCTCGGCCCCTGGAAGCCGGTGATCGAAGGCGACAGGCTGTATGGCCGCGGCGGCGCCGACGACGGCTACGCGTTGTTCGGCTCTCTCGCCGCGATCATGGCGCTGGAGGCCCAGGACATCCCACATGCGCGCTGCGTCGTGATGATCGAGGCCTGCGAGGAATCCGGCAGCTACGACCTGCCGTACTACGTCGATCATCTCGCCGCGCGCATCGGCAAGCCGTCCCTGATCGTCTGCCTCGATTCGGGCTGCGGCAACTACGATCAGCTCTGGCTGACGACCTCGCTGCGCGGCATGACCGGCGGCAACCTGGTCGTCCAGGTGCTGGAGGAGGGCGTGCACTCGGGCGATGCGTCCGGTGTCGTCGCGTCGAGCTTCCGCATCCTGCGCCAGGTGCTGTCGCGGCTCGAGGATGAAGTCACCGGCGCGATCAAGCCGAAGGAGCTCTACGTCGAGATTCCGGCGCAGCGCGTCGCCCAGGCGAAGCGCACGGCCGAGATCCTGGGCGACGCCGTCTACGCGAAGTTCCCGCTGGTCGACGGCATGCAGCCGATGGCGGCCGATCTCTCGGAGCTCGTGCTGAACCGCACGTGGCGGCCGGCGCTGTCGATCACCGGAGTCGGCGGTCTGCCGCCGCTCGATTCGGCGGGCAACGTGCTGCGGCCGTACACCGCGGTCAAGCTCTCGCTGCGCGTGCCGCCGACGCTCGACGCGGTCAAGGGCGGCGAATTCGTCAAGCGCCTGCTCGAAAGCGATCCGCCGTACGGCGCCAGGATCAGCTTCGAGCTCGAAAAAGCCGGCAGCGGCTGGAACGCGCCGGAGCTCGCGCCGTGGCTCGAAGCCTCGGTCGACGAGGCTTCGCGCCGGTTCTTCGGCGCGCCGGTCGCCTACAACGGCGAGGGCGGCTCGATCCCGTTCATGGGCATGCTCGGCGAGAAGTTTCCGGGCGCGCAGTTTCTCATCACCGGCGTGCTCGGGCCGCACTCGAACGCGCACGGGCCAAACGAGTTCCTGCACATCCCGACCGGCAAGCGCATGTCGATGTGCGTCGCGCACGTCGTCGCCGATCACTACCGCGCATCGGAGGCCGGGCTCACGCGCGGCGTGGCCGCTTCGAATGCGCACACGGTGAAAGGCGGCGACGGCTGCTGCTGACGTGCGGCCGCGCCACGTGCCTGCCACCTGCGCGGCCGATTTCGCGCCGGTACGCGCGCTAGCCTCGTCGGCATGACGGCGATGACCCGCATGAGCACGATCCGCGCTGCGCGCACCTACGATGCCGCTGCGATCGCGCAACTTTGTGCGCAACTCGGCTACCCGGCGACGCGCCAGCAGATCGCGACCCGGCTCGCCGGCATCGAGTCCGAGCCGGCGAGCCGCGTCCTGGTCGCCGAGGACCGCGAAGGGCGCGTCGCCGGCTGGCTGCACGTCGCGGCGCGCGCACAGCTCACGGAGGACCCGAGTGCCGAGATCCTCGGGCTCGTCGTCGAAGAATCCGCCCGCGGCGCTGGCATCGGTGCCGCGCTGGTCCGCGCGGCGGAAGAATGGGCGCGCTCGCAGGGCTGCGTGCGCATCCGTGTTCGCAGCCGCGACACGCGCGAGCGCGCGCACGCGTTCTACGAGCGCGAAGGCTACGCGCGGAACAAGGTGCAGCTCGTGCTGCACAAGGTGCTTCAGTAGTTCGCCGGAAGGCTCGAATCAGCGCTGACCCTTCGGCCGCGCCGGCAGGCTGCGCAGATACATCCACAGCGCGTCCAGCTCGGTGTCGGTGAAATGCCCGAGCGCCTGCCACGGCATGAACGGGTCTACCGGCTTGCCGTCGCTGCGCTTGCCTTCGCGGAACACCCGGTAGAAATCGTCCTTGGTCCACGCGCCGATGCCGGTCTCGGCATCCGGCGTGATGTTCGCCGGCATGGCGAAGTCCGGCGGCACGCCGGGTATCGGCCCGCCGGAAAAATGCTCGCCGTGACAGCCGGTGCACGCATTCGCGAGATAACGCCCGTATTCGGCCGTCGCCGCTCGCTCGACGCGTGGGGTGTGCGGCGCGTGCTGGTCGATCAGACGCGCTTCCACCATGGGCAGCTTGCCGAAGGCGAACAACGCCCGGCCCACCGGGCCGATGACACTCGGCGGGAGCTTGCGATCCACCGGCGGCCGCTGTTTCGCGTAGGCGATCAGGTCCGCCGTGTCGGCGTCGGTGAGCGCGGCGAAGTCGCGGATCGGCATGAACAAGAGCGCCTGGCCGTCGGGCCGGATGCCGTGCCGGATCGCATGCTCCCAGTCCGCATCGCCGAAATCCGCCGGCAGCCCGCCTTGCCCGTGCGTGATGTTCGGCGCGGCCATGCGGCCGATGGCCGGCGCCTCCATGACGACGCGCCCGCCGAAATCGGCCCCGTGGCATTCCGTGCAGCCGCGCGTGATGGCGATGTGCTCGCCGCGCGCGATCGCGTCGGCATCGGCGGGGATCGGCAGCGCAGCCTCGTCGATGTGCCAGATGTGGCGCAGGGCGATCTCGCTGCGTGCATACACGAAGACGACGGCCGCGAGCAGGACGGCGGCGATGACGAGCAGCGTCCGCAACAGGATGTGTCGCATGATTCCTCCCGGTCCGGCCCTCGCGCCGCGATTCTATCGCTGCCCGAGGCGGAGGAAAGATTCAGCAGCCGCCGGCGTTCGCGACGAAGATTTCCTGCACCGGCCTGGCCCGGTAACGTACCGTGAACTCGTAGCCGCGCAGGTACGGAGCGCAGGGCGTGTACTCGGCCTCGGTGGCTAGGCCGTCTTCGCCGAAGTGGCGCGCGACCGCCTGCCGCAACTCGGTTTCGGTGTACGCGGGGAATGCCGGCATCGGCGCTGCGAGCACGTCGACCCCGATGACGAACCGGTCTTCGCTTCGCTTCAAGCGCATGGCCGGGCTTTCGCCATGTTTCCACTCGTCGAGCTCGATGTGCGGTCCTTCGTAATCGCAGTGCATCACGGACACGAGGCGCACTTCGACCTCGAAATCGTCCAGCGAGCGCCCGTCCTTCGGCGTGATCGCGACGTGGCTCATCTTCGCGATTTCGTCGTCGCCGGGAAATTCCTCGAAGAACGCCGAAGAGGACAGCGTGCGCGCGACTTCGGTGACGAGCTGGCCGTGCGCGTAGAGGCCGATCCTGCGGAAGGGCATCGCATCGCCGATCTTTGCCAGCTTCTTCCCACAGGCCTCGAGCTTCTGCAGCACGGCAGGCGTGACGCGGCCGGACGGCATATCGGGCGAGCGGAACGAGTCACCCCCGAACGCTTCCGCCGGCGGCACGAAGCGGCCCTGGTGGAATACCGCGAAGTCGCGGGTGTCGATGCGCGTGCCCATGCCGGTGACACCGCACTTGGCATCGTCCGGCGGGCCGACTTCGTAGGAAATGCGCCCGTTCTCGTTCGTCTCCGGCTTCAGGTATTCGACCGGAAACAGTGGATCGCCTTCCGCGTGCAGCGTCCCGCTGCCTTCCGCGTCGTCGATGGATTCGACGCGCGCGATCCGATAGAAAGTCATGCCGGCGACGATGAGCCGTCCTTCGAGCGAGGTCGCCACGGCTTGCGGCGTCGGTGCGGAAGGCGCGGTGTCCGCTGCCGTTGCCGGTAACCAGGCGGTTGAGCAGACCGCCGCGGAGAGCGCGGCGAGCCCGTTGCGTGAGCGCGCGAGCGCAGTCGTCGTGTTCATGATCGTCCCCCTGTCGTCGCGTGCATGATCGACGACGGCGGAGACGTTGCCGGGGTGGGCTCGTACGGAATTCAGGCGGAGATCGGGGCCGTTCGCGGGCGAAGCGCCTAGCCTTCGCGCTGCTTCAAGCCGCTCTTCCACGCATACACCGCAGCCTGCGTGCGGTCGCTGACGTTGAGCTTGCCGAGCACGTTGCTGACGTGCGTCTTGACGGTCTTCTCGCCAATGCCGAGCCGCTCGGCGATCTGCTGGTTGCTGAGGCCTTCGGCGATGAGCGCGAGGACTTCGCGCTCGCGCTGGCTCAGCGATTCCAGCACTTCGCTGCCCGGCGTCGGCCCCTTGCGCAGCGCGTCCATCAGGCGCGCCGCGACGCGCGGGTGGAGCACGGCCTCGCCGCCGGCCGCCTTGCGCAGCGCTTCGGCGAGCGCATCGGCGTCCACGTCCTTCAGAAGGCACGACAGCGCACCGGCCTGCACGGCTGCGACGATCTGCTGGGCATCCTCGAACGAAGTCAGCAGGACGACCTGCGTCGCCGGGCTGACGGAACGGATGCTGCGCGTCGCCTCGATGCCGCCGCCCGGCATGACGAGATCGACCAGCGCGACGTCGGGATGGTGCTTCGCACAGAGCGCCGCTACGCCGTCGGCATCCTCCGCCTCGCCGACGATGGCTAGGTCGGCGTGCGTCTCGAGGAAGGCGCGGATGCCCTGGCGCACGAGCACGTGGTCGTCCGCGATGACGACGCGGATCTTGGAAACGGGCGCGTTCATGCGTTGGTGTTCTCCACGACTGTGAAACTGACGGCCACACGCGTGCCCTGGCCGGCGGCCGCGTCGAGCTCGAAGCGGCCGCCCGGAAGCGCCTCGGCGCGCCCGCGCATGTTGCTGAGCCCCATGCCGGACGCGTGGTCGGTCGCGATGCCGCGGCCATTATCGACGATCGCGAGGCAGACCCGATCCGCCTCGCGGCGGAGCGAGATCTGGAGCTGCGTGGCGCCCGCGTGGCGCAGCACGTTGGCGAGCGCCTCGTCGACGATGCGCAGCAGCGATTCTTCTTCGGCGGGCGACAGCGGCGGCAGGTCGTCGAGGACGAGCTCGGGCGCGATGCCGCTGGTGTGCGACCACTCGATCGCGCGCTCGCGCAGGCGCTCGACCAGCGGCAGCTCGGTGTCCGATGCGCGCAGCTCGTCGAGGATCTGCGCCAGCTCCTGCTGGATCTGCTGGGTCAGGCGCTGCGCCTGATCGAGGCGCTCGGCGCCGGGCGCCTCGCCGATCAGGCGGCGCGCCGTCGCGAGCTGGAGGTTCAGCGCGAACGCCTTCTGCTTGACCGTGTCGTGCAGGTCGCGCGCAAGGCGCTGGCGCTCGGCGAGCGTCGCGAGCTGCGCGCGCGAGCGCATCAGTCCGCGCAGGTCGAGTGCCATGCGGTCCAGCAGCGAGGACAGGCCGCCGAGCTCGTCGCGCGAGCGGTCGCCGATGCGGTCGGAGAAATCGCCGCGGCTCCACGCCGTCGCGGCACGCGCGACATGGTTCAGCCGGCGCGTGACCCACCAGGCGAGAAAGATCGACGAGGCGATGCCGAACACGATGAGGAAGGCGAACACCGTCGGCGATTCGAAGCTCGAATCCAGCAGGAAGTGCCGCCACGGCAGCGGCAGGCGCAACTCGACGAAGAGGAGGCCGAGCAGCGCGCCCGATGCATCGCGCAGCGGCACTATCGCGCGCCGGATGCGATGGGGAGTTTCCTCGCCGGCGAGGCGAACCGCCGCGCCATCGGCGCTTGCGGCCGCGCGCGCGATCTCGTCCTGTGTCGGCATGGCCGGCGTCCAGTGCCCGTCGCCGCGCGAGCGCGCCAGCTCGCGTCCGTCGGGCGCGACGATCGCCGCGGCGAGCGGCGCGTCGGCGAGTTCCATCAGCACGTAGGATTCGTCCGGCGTGAGCCCGCCGCGCGGCTGCTGCAGGCGCAGCACCCAGCCGTCGAGCCAGGTCTCCAGCGCGACCGGGTCGGATTCGCCGCCGTCGCGCAGGTGCTGCCATCGCGCCGCGAGCTCCGCGGCACCCCGCTCGGCGGCGCGTTCGAGGCTGCCTTCGTTGACGCCGCGCATGAAGTGCGCGAACTCGTAGATCAGGATCGCCGACTCGACGATGACCAGCGTCGGCAGCGACAGCAGCACATAGAACAGCGCCAGCTTGGAGACGAGCCCGCGCAGTTGCGGACGGAGGACGGTCATCGAATGCGCGGAGCCTGGGACAGGGCGCAAGCATACCTGCGGCACGAGCCGCACGCGTCAGCCGCTTCGACGCGCGTGCCGCCGAGCAGCTCGCTCAGCGCCCGTACCGGGCTTGCAGCGAGGCGCTCAGCAGCGTGTTCGCCTCCAGCGCCTGCTTGATCGTGTCGGGATCGGCGCCTTGGGGAAGGCCGAGCTTTTCGGTGCGAAGCGCGTACACCGTGAACACGTAGCGGTGCGGCTCGTCGCCGCGAGGCGGACAGGGTCCGCTGTAGCCGAGATCGCCGAAGCTGTTGGTGCCGCTGATGCTGCCGGGTGGCGTCGTGCTGCCCATGCCGCTGCCGGCGCCGGGCTCCAGCGAGGTCGTCTTCGCATCGATGTCGAACACGAGCCAGTGCCACCAGCCGCTGCCGCCGCGGGCATCGGGGTCGTACAGCGTCACTGCGAAGCTTTGCGTGCCTTCCGGCGCGTCGATCCAGTGCAGCTCCGGGCTCACGTTGCCGCCCTTGCAGTCGCCCTGGTTGTAGACGTACTTCGTCGCAAGCGTCGCATTGGAGCCGAAGCTCGCGCTTTCCAACGTGAAACCGTCGGCATGCGCATCGCCGGCGATGCCCGCGATGGCGGACGCGCAGAGCACGAGGGAGAGTGTGCGCATCGTGGATCCTCGCAGTCGGACGCGATCGTGCGTCACGGCGATTGTGCCGCCCGCCGTTCGAACGCGGACCTGCCGCCGCACTGCCGGTTCAGCCGGCAATCACGGACGTGAGGACCGAGCGGACACAGCCGTCGCATCCGTTCGCTGGGCGTCGTTCTACCTCCACGCCGGAATGCTGAACTCCGCCTTGGCCGGGCAGCGCGATGCCGTGCGCGCGCCGCACGCGCGCGGTGCGAGGGTCTTGTCGAGGCAGACACGAACCTCGGCCAGCGCGCCGCGGCTGCAGTGCAGGCTGAACATGTCGTCCGACAGGTTCGCGTTGGCGCGCCGGAACGCGCGGCGCAGCGCGTCGGACGTCGTGCGCAACGGGTTGACCGGCGCCGCGAGCTCGGGCGGTACGCGCACTGCGGCGAAGGCGCGGTCGGCGAGGGCGAAGTACTGGTCCGGCTCGAGTCCGGTGCACGCGCCGTGCGCGCGCCATTCGTGGTTGATCAGGCGGCGGCTCGGCATGAAGGCGAGTGCGTTCGAGACGGTCTTGCGGTCGGGCTCCTCCCGGGTCGAGCAGCGCTCGGGGCCGCCTCCGCGCTCGTACTGCGGCCAGAGGCCGTGCAGCACGAAGCCGTAACCCTTGTGGCCGCACTGGTCCTCCTCATCCGGATGAGTCTGGCAGTACGTAGGCGACCAGGACAGCGCCATGATGTAGTAGTCGAACTCGCCGCGCGTGCCCATCGCCGCCGGCGGATGCCGGGCATGGTGCGAGCGCGAGGCGTTGCGCGCACCGGCGAGCGTGCCCGCGCAGGCGAGCACGGCGACGGCGAGCAGCGGGATCAGGCGGGACGCGCGCATGTTTCGTTCCGGATGGACGGTGGGCGGACGCTACCCGCAGTCGGCGCCGGGCTCAACGGTCCGCACGTCGCATGTCCGCCGCGCTGCGCGACGCGCTATCATCGCCGGCCGCAATTCCACAGTGATTCCCTTCCAGTCATGCCAAGACGCATCATCCGGCGCCGCTCGCCGATCCATGGCAGCGGCGTATTCGCGCTGGTCGACATTCCCAAAGGCACGGAGGTGGTCGAGTACCGCGGCCGCCGCATGACCCACGCGCAGATCGATCGAAAGTACGCGAACCAGCCGGACAACGGCCACACGTTTTTGTTCACTCTCAACGACCGCTACGTCATCGACGCGAACGTCGGCGGCAACATCGCGCGCTGGATCAATCACAGCTGCAGGCCGAACTGCCAGGCCGTGATCGAGGAAAGCGGAAGCGGAGACCCGCGCAAGGACCGTGTGCTGATCGAGACGATCCGCCCTCTGCGCGCCGGCGAGGAGCTGACCTACGACTATGGCATCGACGTCGGCGAGCGCATCACGCCGCGGCTGAAGCAGATCTGGGCCTGCCGCTGCGGCGCACCGCGCTGTACCGGCACGATGCTGAAGCCGAAGCGCAGCCGGCCGCGGTAGATCGCGCCGCGAGCGGCGGCCTCATCCGTGGCCCCGCGCTTGCGGGACCGGTACGGATGTCCCGGTTCGGCGCGCCGCATCGTGGAAAAATCGGCACCGAGCGGCGGATTTCGCGCCGAGTTGGCGCGCGACCGCGCTAGGATCGACAGCACACGGGCTCTTGGGGGGCCGGCGACGTGAGCGCACGCACCGGAATCGGCGGGAAACGCATCGCGGTGGTCGGCGTCTCCGACGAGGAAACGGCGCACCTGCGCCTCCTGATGCGCAAGGCCGCCGGCGAGTTGACGCACACCTGGCGCTGGGGCAGCGAAGCCGGGGCCGACCTCGTCGTCGTCGATCCGTCCTCGTTCGCCGGACAGATGGCGCGCACGCGCGCGACGGCGACCGGCTTGCGCTGCGCCGTGTTCAGCACTGATCCGCCCGCGGGCAGCGAACTCGTGCTGCAGCGCCCGCTCAAGCTCGCCAACGTCGTCGCGGTGCTGAATCGGGCCGCGACCCCGACGCTGCAAGCGGAAGGGATCGTGCCGCACCGCCATGACTTCTACGTCCGCGACGTCGGCGAAGGCGACGCGCCGGAGGCGGACGCCGATCTGATGCCGATGCCGCCGCCGCGGCAGCCGTCGGGCGAGACCGCACCGGGGCTCGACGAACTGCTGCACATCGATCCAGTCGAGACGCGCGAATCCGCGCGCGTCCAGGCTTCGCTGGACGAAAACACGACCGTGCTCGGTGTGCCGGTGCGCACGGCGCGCAGCGAAGCGCGCGGCAAGGACGCGCCGGACTTGTTCATGCGGCGGACCGAAGCGGAGCAGCCGGCGCTGCGTGGCCGCGTTCCGGACGTGCCCCGACACAGCCTGCGCGCCTATCTCGACAGCGACGTGCTCGGCGGGCCCGCGCGCTTCGAGCTGCCGGATGCGCCGCCGCTCGTCCTCGACCCCAAGCCCCGAATGTTCCATTCGCGCGGGCGGCTCGCCGAGCTCGAACCGTATTGCCGCGTGGCGCTGCCGCCTTCCGACTGGCAGCCGCTGACGACGGGCGAGCTTTCAGAGCTTCGCGCGACCCAGCCGCCGCAGCCGTATCTCAGGCTGCTCTGGCTCTACGTGCTGGTGCATTCGGAAGGCCAGCTCGCGCGGCATCTCGACCCGGGCGGCACGTACCGGCTTTCGCGCTGGATCGAGATCGAGCGCGATTTCCATTCCTGCTTCCGCATCGCCTCGGCGATGCTGCAGCCGATGCGCCTGCACGAGATCGCGGCCGCGAGCGAAGCGCCGATGGCGGACGTGTTCGACGTCGTCAATGCCTTCGACGCGATCGGCCTGATCGAATGGCAGCCGCGCGCGCCGCGCGGCGGCGAAGCGCCGGAACCGACGAAGCCGAGCCTGCTGAAGCGCTTGCGCGAGTCGTTCAAGCGGCCCTGAACGTCTGCGTCGGCGGGTGTGATCCCGCCGCTGCATCAGACCGGGCGGAGCTGATCGGCGATCGAACGCGTTCGTTCGGTGACGACGTTGCCCGTGTGCAGCGTCGATTTGCGCTCGATCAGCATCAGGTGGCATTCCTCCTCGGCCACCGGATTGTGGCGTGTGCCCTTCGGCACGACGAAGATCTCGCCGGCGCCGAGCTCGACCGCGCCCTGCTCCAGCTCGATGCGCAGGCGGCTCTTCAGGATCAGGAACAGCTCGTCCTCGTGGGCGTGCGCGTGCCAGCCGAACGAGCCCTGGACCTTCGCGACCTTGATGTAGCTGTCGTCCACCTCGGCGATGACGCGCGGCGACCAGAGCTCGTCGAGCGCGGCGGCGATCTTGGCCGGTGAAATCGGTTTCGGCATGACGGCGCTCCGTGTCGGCGGACGATGCGCGCCGGTGCGCGCGGCCCATTGTCCCCGATTCCGCAGCAGACCGCCCACGGTCGCCGATGCTCGTCTTCAATCTATCGCATGCGGCCATGCGATCCTGCGGTGCGTGCCGCGGCTCAACCCACGGCATCGCCCGAGCGGTGCGCGACCCACGCTCCGATCAGCGCCGACGCATAGGGAACCGCCTGCGCGGCGAGGATCGCGATCCAGAGCTTGCCTTCGACGTAGTTGATGCCGATCGAGTTGATCATGCCGACGATGCCGGCCATCAGCGCGAGGAAGAGGAGCAGCTCCTCGGTCACCGAGATGAAGGCGCTCGGCTTCTTGCCGATGCGCCGGCTTTTCGCGGTGCGCACGAACTCGCCTTTCTTCTTCCACAGGCCGAGGAAGATGCCGCGCGCGATCGCGTGCGAGAGGCCCATGCTCGCGACCGATGCTGCGATCGTGTCGCGCCAGGAGCACGGCACGCACTTGCGGTAGAGGATGATGCCGAACGCGGCTTTCGAGATGAAGAATCCGATCAGCGGCACCAGGAAGAGATACATCGGCAGCGTGAAGTACTTCGGCGCGAGCACCATGCCGAGCGTCCACAGCATCGCCATCAGCGTGAACACGAGGTGCAGTGCGTCGCCGAACCACGAGAACCAGCCGGTCAGGAAATGGAAGCGCTGGCCGCGCGTCAGCGTGGAGGTCTTCGAGGTCATCCAGTTCCAGCGCGCCTTCAGGATCTGCATGGCGCCGAACGCCCAGCGGTAGCGCTGCGACTTGTACGCGGTGAAGTCCGCCGGTGTGAGCCCGCGTCCCATGACCTCGTCGACGTAGACGAGGTCATAGCCCTCGCGCATCAGGCGCAGGCCGAGCTCCGCGTCCTCGCAGATCGTCCACTCCGACCATCCGCCGGTGTCGGCGAGCGCGCTTCGCCGCACCATCGTCATGGTGCCGTGCTGGATGATCGCATTGCGCTCGTTGCGATGGTGCATGCCGATGCGGAAGAACCCGTCGTACTCCCAGTTCGTCATGCGCCGGAATGCGTTGTGCTCGTAGTCGCGGTGTGCCTGCGGGCACTGCACGACGGCCACTTTCGCATCGTGGAAATAGCCGGTGAGCGCGGCGAGCCAGTCGCTGCGCACTTCATAGTCGGCATCGATCACGGCGACGATCTCGGCGCGCGGATCGGTTTCCTTGAGGCCGAAATTGAGAGCGCCGGCCTTGAAGCCGGGCCACGGGTCGAGATGGAAGAAGCGGAACCTCGGCCCGAGTTTCGCGCAGTGCGCCTCGACCGGCTTCCACACCTCTTCCTTCTTCGTGTTGTTGTCGATGACGAGGACTTCGAAATTCCGGTAGTCGAGCGCCGCCAGCGAGTCCAGCGTCAGGATCACCATCTCGGGCGGCTCGTTGTAGCAGGCGAGATGGATCGACACGAACGGCTGCCGCTCGGCCGGGTCCGGCGGCAGCGGCCGGAACTCGCGCAGCCAGCGCGGCCGCCACAGCACTTCGGTGAACTCGAAGCCGTTGATCAGCAGGATCAGGATGATCGCGATCTGCGCCGGGAAAAGCAGCAGCAGCATGCCCCAGTCGAGCGGATCGAGATAGAAGTCGTAGGGCAGCGTCGCCATCCAGACGAGGATCGAGGCGGAGACCTGGATCAGCGCAAGGAAGAACGCGATCCCCAGCGCGCGGAAGCGGATGAAGTGACGCGCAAACCAGAACATCGGCACGAGCGCGAGCAGCGAGGCGATCGCCGCCTTCCACGGCCATTCCGGATCCTCGATCACGGTGCCGGTAAAGGCGAACTTCGGCTGGCGGTTCGCGTCAAGGATGCCCCAGTACGCGCCGGCAAGGCCCTCGTTGGCCGCCTTCCAGGGCTGGTCGATCGCCTCCATGATGTAGTAGTCGAGCTTTTCGCGCGCGGCGACGTTCAGCCACTCGCGCACGAAATGCGCCTCGTCGGCGAGCGACGGCTGCGCGCTCTTGCGTCGATCGCCGTTCGACGGCCAGCCGACTTCGCCGATCACGACGGGCTTGTCGGGAAAGCCCTGGTCGTCGACCAGCTTGCGCACCGCCTGATACTGGCCGAGCACCCAGCCGATTGCGTCCTTGCGTGCGACGAACTCCCAGTACGGCAGGATGTGCACGCAGACGAAATCGACGTGGCGGATCAGCTCGGGATGGCGTTGCCAGGTGTCGAGCGGCTCGGCGGTGGACACCGGTATCCTGAGCTGCGCGCGGGCGCGGTCGAGATAGCCGATCAATTGCTGCACGCTGAGATTGCCGAGCAGCACCGTCTCGTTGCCGACGATGGCGCGGTCGATGTTGTCGTACTTGCGCGAGAGTGCGATCAGCGCCTCCAGCTCGCGTTCGTTGTGCTGGATGCGCTTGTCGAGCCAGGCGCCGCCCATCACCTTCATGCCGTAGAAGCGTGCGAGCCGCGGCACCTGCGGCGTCTCCGACGACTGATACAGGCGCAGCCGCTTCGTGTATTGCGAGAGCAGGCGGATGTCTCCGGCGAGGTCGGCCTCGCTCGGGAAGATGCCGCGCGTCGGATCCTGGTAGCGCTGCGAGGCGTTGTAGGCGAGGCCGGCGATCTCGCCGCTCCAGTCGGCGATGCGCACCGGCCGGTTGAGGAACGCCCACAGCGCGACATTGAGCGCTGCCACCAGCACGGTCAGCAGCAGCGCGCGCCAGAACGATTTGCGAACCGGTGTCGGCGCAGGCAGGTGGCTCAAACGGGTCTCATGCGGAGATGAAAGCGGCGGGCAGGATAACGGGCGAGGGCAGGAAGAGTAAGGGGTCGTCGCCTCGCGCAATCGGCTCGCGGCAGCGACGCCCCGCCCGAGCGTGCCTCGATCCGCTCAGACGAGCGGGTTGCGCGTGTGCTAGTCGACGACGCGCTTCTTCGCGGCTCTGCCGTTCGAGAGCCGCCGAAGCTGTCCCAGCACGATCGGCGCCAGCGCCAGCACGGCCATGCCGAGCATCGGCACCAGCACGCGCTTGTGCGCGAAGATGTCAAGCGACACCGCTCCTTCGCGCGCGATCGTTTCGGCGAGGCCCGCGCCGAGCGCCGTCTCGAACGCGATCATGACCGTGCCGCCCGCCGCGGTCGCGGTCAGGAACAGCCATAGCGGACAGCGCAGCCAGGCCAGCGCGACCGTGACGCCGCCGAACGGAAAGAACGGCACCAGGCGCAGGAACATCGTGTAGCTGAAAGGAAAGGCGTGATAGCCCGCGCGGAGCTTCTCGGCCAGAAGCGGCGTGCCGCCGCTTCCGTGCGCGAACGCGGAGCGACTGGCGAGAAACAGGGTCGTCGCGCCCAGCGTCGTGCCGACGCCGGACAGCACGGTGCCGCCGATCACGCCGAACAGCATGCCGCCCGCGAAGATCAGCACGATCGCGCCCGGAATGCCGGTCGCGACGGCCAGCGTCATGACGGCGATCTGCGCGAGCGCGGCGAGCAGCGGATATTCGGCGACCAGCGCGCGCAGGCGCGCTTGCTCGGCGCCCAGCTGCGAAGGCTGGAAGCGATCGAGAGCACCCGAAAGGACGAGCCCGGCACCGATCGCGACCAGGACGATGAGCGGCAGGAAAGCGCGCAGGCGTTTCATTTCGGGGCAGGAAAACCGGAATGGAGAGAGTGGGAACCGGTGATGCACCGGGCTCTGACGCCGATGCTCGGGACTCCGCTCCCGTTTTGCGCTGTTCCCGATTCCGGCTCCGACAGAATACCGGCAGAGCGCGGCCGCCGTCAGCAGCGGCCGCGGCGGAACGTTGCCGCACGCTCGGTGCTGCGCCTGTGCGAACGAAGCCGGCGCGTTTTTGCGCGCCCCGCCGATGCGTCATCGCCGCATGCCGCGCACACGCGCGGGTGACGCCATCGCGTTGCGCCTGTTCAGCTTCGTCGCGAGCCCGTGCGCTTGCGCGCGAACACCGTGATTTCCTCGCGGTCGTGATAGAGCTGCTTCGCGCGCAGATCCAGGTCGGCGCCGGCTTCCTCGCGCAGCAGCGAAAGGCAGAGGCGCACTTCGTCGTAGCGCTTCTTCATCGGCAGCTTGAGATTGAACATCGCGCGCCGGCACCAGCCTTCGGCGATCCAGCGCGCGACGAGAGACGCGATGCGGCGCGGCTGCTCGACCATGTCGCAGACCAGCCAGTCGACCGTGCGCGGCGGCTGATAGCGGAAGCCGTCGGCACGGAGATGCTCGACCAGGCCCGACGCCAGGAGTGCCGTGTCGATCGCGCCGTTGTCGACGGCGATCGTCCGGATCGAGCGGCGTGCGAGCTGCCAGGTCCAGCCACCCGGTGCGGCGCCGAGATCGACCGCGCTCATGCCGGGCGCGAGCCATCGTTCGCGCTCGTTCTCGTCGAGCAGCACGAGGAACGCTTCCTCGAGCTTCAACGTCGAGCGACTCGGCGCGCCGCGCGGAAACCGGAGTCGCGGAATGCCGCCCGGCCATGGCGCACCGTCGGCGACGTCCGCACAAGCGACGATCGCGGCATTCGTTGCAGTCATGCAGACGTGCAGGCGCAGGGACGATCCCGCGTCGAGCAGGCTCTTCTTCTTCAGTGCGGCGACGAGCGCCGCGTTGAGCGCGCGGCAGAGCGGAGCGAGCGCGCGGCCGGCTTCGCTGTCCGGCGCTTCCACCCAGGCGTCGTGCCAGCAGAGGCCGGTTTTCTCGATGATCGGCAGCAACGCCGCGAGCCGATCCTCGCGCCGCATCGCCTCGGCGTGACCGAAGATGCAGAGGAGCTGTCGCGCGAAGATCAGCTCGCGCCTCGAGGCGATGTCTTGCTGGCCCGACGCCTTTCCCGAGTTGCGGAACTCCACAAATCCGTCCCCGCGGGCCGCACGCACGAATCCCTGGACGTCGCGAGCCGCCGCGTGCGCGGCAAGCTCCTGCGCGCATTCGCTTTCGAAACCGGGCCGGCAGTAGGCGAGCACGCCGGCTGCGCACGGCGCGGCGGCGCTCACCGCCGGGTCGCGTGCCTTCGACGTGTCCGCTCGGCTCATACGATCGTATTGTGATCGTTTCGTCGGACGGCGTGCAGCGGCGCGGCTAGCGTGATGCGATCATCGTGGCGAGAGGCCGGATCATGCGCATCGGGCTGCTCCTCCCGTTCCTGGTACTCGCGGCGCCGCACGCCGATGCGGCATCGCCGCCGCGCGGCAGCGCCGTTGCGGTGAGCGTCGACGCATCGTCGAACGTGCATCCCTTCAGCCCGTACATCTTCGGCGTCGCGTTCGGCGACGCCGACCGCAACGCCGAGATCGGCTACACCGTGCGTCGCTGGGGCGGCAACTCGGTGACGCGCTACAACTGGCAGGTCGACGTGCACAGCACGGCGCTGGACTGGTACTTCGAGAATATCCCCGGCGCGACGGACCGCAGCGAAGTGCCGCCGATCGGCAACGCCGCCGATGCGTTCGTCGGCGAGGCGCTCGCCGCGGGCAGTCAGCCGCTGATGACGATTCCGACGATCGGCTGGACGCCGCGCGCAGACAGCCCGCTGACTCATCCGTACTTCGCCGGCTTCTCGGTCGCCCGTTATGGCGCGCAGCAGTCGACCGATCCGTGGGATCCCGACGCCGGCAACGGCATCCGGCTCGACGGCACAGAGATCACCGGCAACGATCCGCACGACACCTCGGTCGAAGTCGGCCCGGAGTTCTGGACACCCTGGATCGCGCATTTCCAGGCGACGTTCGGCAGCGCGGCGGGCGGCGGCGTACGGTTCTACGCGCTCGACAACGAGGTCATGCTCTGGAACTCCACGCACCGCGACGTGCATCCGGCGCCCACGACCTATGACGAAACCTGGGCGAAGGCGGCGAGCTACGGTGCGGCGATCAAGCAGCAGGATCCCGGGGCGTTCGTCACCGGACCGGTGACCTGGGGTTACTGCGATCTCTTCGGTTCCGCCGCGGACGAGTGCATGGACGGCCCGGACCGACAGGCGCACGGCGGCCTCGCCTTCGTCGCCTGGTACCTGCAGCAGGTCTGCGCGCACCCGCTCGCGGGCGGCGTGCGCGTAGTCGATTATCTGGACCTGCATTATTACCCACAGGGCCAGAACGTCGCGCTCAGCGACGACGATTCGCCGGGGACGGCGGCGCGGCGTTTACGCTCGCTGAAGGAGCTCTACGACCCGTCGTGGGTTTCCGAGTCGTGGATCGCCGATCTCGGCGATTTCGACGCGAACCACTACGACAAGCCGAACCTCATACCGCGCGTGCGCGCGTGGATCGATCAGTACTGCCCCGGCACGAAGCTCGCGATCACCGAATACAACTGGGGCAACGACGGCACGGCGAGCGGCGCAGTCGCGCAGGCCGAACTGTTCGGCATCTTCGCACGCGAGGGCGTCGACCTCGCGACGCGCTGGGTCGCGCCCGAGCCGAATACGCGTGTCGAGCGCGCTTACACGCTGTTCCTGAACTACGACGGGGCGGGATCGAAAGTCTCAGGCAACAGCGTCGCCGCGACGAGCGCGGACGCCGATCGCATCGGCGCTTACGCGTTCACCTCCGGCAATCGCACGATGGTGCTGCTGACGAACAAGGACACCGCCACGCATGACGTCGCGCTGACCTTCGACAGCGCGCACCACGGCACGTGGCGCCTGTTCGGCTTCGACGCGGACCACGCGGTGCACGCGATCGCGACGGGCGCGATCTCCGGCACGGGTCTCGCGCTCGCGGCGCTGCCGCCGATGTCGGCGAACCTGCTCGTCGTCGAAGGCGGCGACGCGATCTTCGCGGACGGCTTCGACTGAAGCCACGGGGCATCGCAGCCGACACGTCAATACGTTGCGCCGTCTTTCTCCGCGTAGAGGCGGAACACCGCGCACGCCTCGTCGCGCAGGATGTCGCGCCGCACGGAAATTCCGCGCCGGCCGAGCTCGCCGATCCAGTCTTCCGGCAGCGGGCCTTCGTCGAAGTCGCTCAGCGTCATCACGTCGCTCGAACGCGCACCGATCAGCAGTTCGTCGATGCCGGCCCAGAAGCACGCGCCATAGCACATGGCGCAGGGCTGCGCGCTCGTCGCCAGCGTATAGCGGCGCCCGTCTTCGTCGAGCCGGGCGCGGCGCACCAGCGCCTGCGCGGCCGCAAAGGCCATGACTTCCGCGTGCGCGGCGGAGCAGTGCTGCGGCAGCACGACGTTCACGCCGGCACCGACGACGCGACCGCCGTCGTCGAACACCACGGCGCCGAACGGACCGCCGGTGCCTTCCGCGACATTGCGCCGGGCGAGCTCGATTGCGAGGGCGACGCGCGCCTCGTCGCCCGCGTAGACGCGTTCGCGGTCCACGGCCTCTTCGATCCATGGCGGAAGCGCGAGCCGGACGTCGGTTACGAGCATGCGGCGCAACGGGATTGCGGTGATGCGGCCAGCCTAGCCGCTTGCGCCTGCGAGCGCCAACGTGTGCGGTGTCCCGCGTGCTCCGTCCGAGCCCAAGCAACGGCCGGCGATCGATTCGCTCAGGCGAGCGCCGGCTGCCCGAACAGGATCGCGCGCGCCTCGTCCGACAAACTTCGCTCGGCGGGCGAATAGATATCCTGGACGCCGTCATAGGTCGCCCGCGTGCCCGGCCGCTCGCGCACCGCCTCGAACCAGCGGGCGAGATGCGGAAAATCGCCGAGGTCCTGTCCGTGCGGCCGATGCGGCACGATCCAGGGGTAGCACGCCATGTCCGCGATCGAATAATCGTCGCCGGCGACGAACTCCCGGCCGGCGAGCCGGCGGTCGAGCACGCCGTAGAGGCGATGCACCTCGCGCGTGTAGCGATCGATCGCGTACGGCACCGGTTCCGGAGCGTAGACATTGAAGTGGCCGATCTGCCCGGCCATCGGCCCGAGGCCGCCGACCTGCCAGAACAGCCACTGCATCACGACCATGCGGCTGCGGAAATCCGGCGGCATGAAGCGGCCGGTCTTTTCCGCCAGGTAGAGCAGGATCGCGCCCGACTCGAACAGCGACAGCGGCTCGCCGCCGCCGGGAGGCGCGTAGTCGACGATGGCCGGAATCTTGCCGTTCGGCGAGATCTTCAGGAACTCCGGCCGGAACTGCTCGCCGCGGCTCAGCCTGATCGGCACGATGCGGTGGGGAAGCTCGGCTTCCTCGAGGAAGAGCCGCACCTTGAGCCCGTTCGGCGTGGGCGAGAAATAAAAATCGATCACGAAACGATCCTCCTCCGTGCGGCGCCGCGAAACGCGGGGCGGCTCGGCAGCGGGCAGACAATGCTCTGCTGCCGGATGCGCACGTTACGCGCTAAAGTGGACTCCCACGAGCTCCACTATCGGCGACTTTTATGGAACCAGTCTTCGAGCTGCCCATCGCGCTGCCGGGGCGCGATTCGCGTCGGCTGCTGCGCTCGCTGCACGCTCAGCTGCGCGATGCGATTCTCGACGGGCGGCTCAAGCCAGGCCTGCGGCTGCCATCGACGCGGCGGCTGGCGAGCGCCTGCGGCGTGTCGCGCAACACGGCGGTGGCAGCCTACGATCTGCTGCTGAGCGAAGGCTACGTCGTCGCGCGGCGCGGCGCCGGCGTGTTCGTCGCCGGCGCGCTCGCGCGGGGCCCTAAGAAATCGCGCACGGCTCCTGCCGTCGCGGCAAACGGGCGACGGCTCGCCCCATTCTGGCGCGTGCCGCCCGCGGCATTCGTGGTCTCGCCGCCGCCGAAGCCGCGCCTCGACTTCAGGCTGGGCGTGCCCGATCTCGCGCTGTTTCCGTTCGCGATCTGGCGCCGGCTGACGGCGCGCTCGCTGCGCACGCTGGCGAGATCGAGCGCCGCGTACGCGGACCCGCGCGGTCAACCTTTGCTGCGCGAGGGCATTGCCGGGCATGTGTCCTTTGCGCGCGCGGTGGCGTGCGCGGCCGAGGACATCGTCGTGACCTCGGGCGCGCAGCAGGCGTTCGACCTGCTCGCGCGCATCCTGGTCTCGCCGGGTCGCACCGTCGTCGCGGTCGAGAATCCGGGCTATGCGCCGCTGCAGAACGCATTCGCCGCGGCCGGCGCGAAGCTCGTGCCGGTACGCGTCGATGCGGAAGGCCTCGTCGTCGAGCGCCTGCCGAGCGAGGCGCGCGTCGTCTGCGTCACGCCCTCGCACCAGTTTCCGCTCGGCTGCGCGATGTCGGCGCGGCGGCGCGCGGCGCTGCTCGAGTTCGCGCACGCGCACGGCGCGGTCGTCGTCGAGGACGACTACGACAGCGAGTTCCGCTTCGGCGGGCGGCCGCTGGATGCGCTGAAGACGCTCGACCGCGGCGGTTGCGTGTTCTATGTCGGCACGTTCTCGAAGAGCCTGTTTCCGGCGATACGCATCGGCTACATCGTCGCGCCCGCGTGGGCGCGTGCCGCGCTGACGGCCGCGAAGCGCTATTCGGACTGGCATACCGGCGTGATCGAGCAGGACACGCTCGCCGCGTTCATCGCCGAGGGCCATCTCGCCCGCCACGTGCGGCGCATGCGCACGGTCTACGCCGCGCGGCGCGAAAAGCTGCTCGGGCTCCTCGCGCAGAACTTCGGCGGCTGGCTGGAACCGATACCGAGTCTCGCGGGGCTTCATCTCTCGGCATTCGCGGCGCCGTCGGTGGACGCGGCGGCGCTCGCCGGCGCGGCGCGCCGCCATGATGTCGGCGTCGTGCTGCTCCGCGTGTTCCAGTCGGGCGGAGCGGGGCGGCAGGGTTTCACTTTCGGCTACGGCGCCATCGACGAGGCGGGCATCGTGCAGGCCTGCGCGAAGCTCCGGCGCGTCTGGCCCCGGTAGGTGCGAGCGTGTGGCGGTGATCCCTTACAGGCCGAGATCCGAGAGACCGGGATGGTCGGCGGGACGCGGCCCTGCCGGCCAGTGGTACAGCCGCGCAGATTCGGCGATCGGCAGGTCGTTGATGCTCGCGTGCCGCCGGCGCATCAGCCCGTTCTCGTCGAACTCCCAGTTTTCGTTGCCGTAGGAGCGATACCATTGCCCGGAATCGTCGTGCCATTCGTAGGCGAAGCGCACCGCGATGCGGTCGTCCGCGAACGCCCACAGCTCCTTGATGAGGCGGTAGTCGAGCTCGCGCGCCCACTTGCGCTGCAGGAACGCCACGATCGCCTCGCGGCCGCTGAAGAACTCGGCGCGGTTGCGCCAGCGGCTGTCGACGCTGTAGGCGAGCGACACGCGGACGGGATCGCGTGTGTTCCACGCGTCCTCGGCCATGCGCACTTTCTGGATCGCGGTCTCGCGCGTGAACGGCGGAAACGGCGGCCGGCGCTCGGCGCCGGTGGCGGATGCGGTGCTCATGCGATCTCCCGTGAGCTTGGTGTCCCGGCCAGGCGTTCGTGGCCGATGGCGGCGATCGGAAGCGGTCCGCGGTTACGATGGCGCTTAGTCCTCGCGGAACCGACCGATGCCGAAATCCTACGACCACGCCTATTTCGACAAATGGTATCGCCATCCGCGCCACGCGGTCGGCTCGCGAAGCGAGCTGAAGCGCAAGGTCGCGCTGGCGGTCGCGGTGGCCGAATATTATCTCGGACGCCCGCTGCGCAACGTGCTCGACGTCGGCTGCGGCGAGGCTCCGTGGCGCGCGCCGCTGCGCGCGTTGCGGCCCGGCATCAAGTATCGCGGGCTGGATTCGAGCGAATACGTCGCCCGCCGCTACGGGCGCAGCCGCAACATCGGCCTCGCGCGCTTCGGCCAGCTCGCCGAGCTCCGCTTCGACACGCGTTTCGACCTCATCGTCTGCAGCGACGTGCTGCACTATCTCTCGTCCGCCGAAATCCGCGCCGGGCTTGCCGGCATCGTCGACATGCTCGAAGGCGTCGCATTCCTCGAGCTCTTCACGAAACGCGATCGCGTCACCGGCGACAGAGAAGGCTACATCGCGCGGACGCCGGCCTGGTATCTGCGCACGTTCCGGCAGGCCGGCCTGCTGCCGTGCGGATCGCACTGCTATCTCGGGCTGCGGCTGATGCGCAGCGCGGCCGCACTGGAGTTTGCGCAGCTGCCGGCGTGAGCGCAGCGGGGTATCAGCGCACCGGCGTCGCCGAATCGGTGACGTCCTCGCAACGGCCTTCCACGCAGGAGCAGCCGCGGATCTCCGGAAATCCGCAGACGCCCATCGTGCCGTGCCTGGCGCATTCGGCCTTCACGCGATCGGGAAACACGGCGCTGTCACGATTGACGCAGGCAGGGTAGTAGCCGCAGCAATTGCCCACGTTCTTGACCTCGCAGTCGGCGTCGGTGCGGCAGCTGTCATCGACCGCAGCGGACGGCGGCGGTGCTGGCTCGGTGGCGGTCGAGCGTGCCGACGCGGCTGCGCAGGCGTTCAGCAGGAGGCAGGCGACGAGCACGAGAGGGCGCATCGGCCAAGCATACCGCGCCGATTGCGAGCCTTCGCCGTTGCCGTCTGTGCAGTGAGCCGTTTGATAGCCGGCAGCGGGTCGTGCAGCATTGTCGGCATCACAGGAGGTGCCATGACCCTTGCAAAAGGTCCGTTCGAAGTGAAGCTCGACCCGCAGCCGCTCGCGCTCGCCGACGAAGGCGAGGGCGCGACGCGCGGCCGCATGTCGCTCGACAAGCGTTATCACGGCGATCTCGACGCCATCTCGAAAGGCGAGATGCTGAACGCGATGACTGCCATCCAGGGCTCGGCCGGCTATGTCGCGATCGAGAAGGTCGCGGGCACGCTGGACGGGCGCAAGGGCACGTTCGTGCTGCAGCACAACGGAACGATGACGCGCGGTGAGCCCCGCCTCGACATCGTCGTCGTGCCGGATTCCGGTACCGGCGAGCTGACCGGGCTCCGTGGCGCGATGAAGATCGTCATCGCCGAAGACGGCAAGCACTTCTACGAACTCGAATACGAGCTTTCCCCATAGGGTGGGCTTCAGCCCACCCTGTGCATTCGTCAGGAAAGGAAAGAACGATGGGCTGAAGCCACCCCATGATCTCGAGTGAGAAGGCGGGACAGCCGGCCGCGCGGCGGCGATGTTGCCGCCGGCAGGCGGCGCGCGTACAAATGTCGGCATGAAAGCCCGCACGTCCTTCGGCCAGCACACGCTGCCGCGCGAATATTTCACGTCCGAGGAGATTTTCCGCGCCGAGCGCGAGCGGATCTTCCATCGCTCCTGGCTGCTGGCCGGACACGTATCGCAGCTCGAGCGCCCGGGCAGCTATTTCCTGTTCGAGCTCGATCGCGAAAGCGTGATCGTGCTGCGTGACGGAACCGGAACGGTGCGGGCGTTTCACAACCACTGCCGCCATCGCGGCAGCCGGCTCTGCCGCGCCAGTTCCGGCACGTTCGGATCCACGATCCAGTGCCCCTATCACGCATGGACGTACGGCCTGGACGGCGCGCTGCGCGCGGTGCCGACCATGAACGACGTGGCCGGCTTCGACGCGGCCGACTATCCGCTGCACCGGGTCGCGCTCGATGTGTGGCAGGGATTCGTGTTCGTCAATCTCGCGCGCCAGCCGCAGCCTTTCGCCGAGGCGCTGCCAGCGCTGGTCGGGCGGTTCGCGCGCCGGCGCGCGGACGAGCTGCGCTCCGTGCACACCAAAGTCTACGACGTCGAGGCTAACTGGAAGCTCCTCTTCCACAACTTCAGCGAGTGCTACCACTGCCCGACGGTGCATCCGCTGCTCAACAAGCTGACGCCGTTCCGCAACTCCGAGAACGATCTCGAGGAAGGGCCCGTGCTCGGCGGGCCGATGTCGATGGTCAATCCGGAAGGCAGCATGACGATCGGCGGCGCTCGCTGCGCGCTTCCGTTCGCGGGCCTTACGGCCGAGGAGCGCGCGCGCGTCTATTACTACACCGTGTTTCCGAGCGCGTTCGTCTCGTTCCATCCCGATTACGTGCTCGTGCACCGCGCGCAATCGCTCGCGATCGACCGGACGCGCGTCGTCTGCGACTGGTATTTCCATCCTGACTCGATCGCGGCGCCGGGCTTCGATCCCGAGCCCGCGATCGCGTTCTGGGATCTCACCAATCGCCAGGACTGGGAGCTCTGCGAGGCTGCGCACCGCGGCGTGACCTCACTGGCGTGGGAACCCGGCCCGTACTCGGAGCTCGAAAGCCAGCTCGCCGCCTTCGACCGGCATTACCTGCGTGTGATGAATCCGGAGCCGGCGGCCGTGAGAGCGCACGCCTGAGCTGCTGGCGGGAGCGCGCGGTACGAGAACCGGCGGAACGCGCCTCAGCGCACGGTGTAGGAATCGCGCAGCGTCACCGTGCGGTTGAACACGGGGCGCTCCTGCGAATGGTCGTAGCGGTCGGCGACGAAATAGCCGAGCCGTTCGAACTGCACGTTTGCTTCCGGGGCGGTCGCCGCCGCAGCGGGCTCGATCCAGCCCCGCACGATGCGCTTCGAATCGCGGTTGATGTGATCGGCGTAGCTCTTGCCGTCGCTGGTGTCGTCGGGATCCGGCACCGTGAACAGGCGGTCGTAAAGCCGCACTTCCGCAGCGATCGCATGCCTGGCGCTGACCCAGTGGATCGTGCCCTTGACCTTGCGATCGGCGCCGGGCATGCCGTGGCGCGTGTCGGGATCGAGCGTGCAGTGCAGCTCGCGGATCGAGCCGTCCGCGTTCTTCACGACGTCCGTGCAGCGCACGATGCCGACGCTGCGCAGGCGCACCTCGCCGCCCGGCACGAGGCGGTGAAAGCCCTTCGGAGGAATCTCCGCGAAGTCTTCCCGTTCGATCCAGATCTCGCGCGAAAACGGCACGCGCCGCGTGCCGAATGCGGCGTTCTTCGGATGATTGGCAAGCTCGATCGTCTCCTCGTGAGCCGCATCGAGATTCGTGATCACGAGCCTGAGCGGATCGAGCACCGCCATGCGGCGCGGCGCCGAGGCGTCGAGCTCCTCGCGCACGCAGCCTTCGAGCACGCTGAATTCGATTACCGAGTTCTGCTTGGTCACGCCCGCGCGCTCCCAGAACGTGCGGATGGCCGCCGGTGGAAAGCCGCGGCGGCGCACGCCGGCGAGCGTCGGCATGCGCGGATCGTCCCAGCCGTCGACGAGACGCTCCTGCACCAGCGCCATCAGCTTGCGCTTGCTCATCACGGTGTAATCGAGATTGCCGCGCGCGAACTCGATCTGCTGCGGGCGGCTCGGCGTGCCGGCCAGCCCGGCGCGGCGCATCGGCTCGACGAGCTCGGGGTGCGCGGGGATGTCGAGCTGGTCGAGGAACCAGTCGTACAGCGGCCGGTGATCCTCGAACTCGAGCGTGCAGAGCGAATGCGTGATGCCCTCGACCGCGTCGGACACGCAGTGCGCGTAGTCGTACATCGGATAGATCGGCCAGGCGTCGCCGGTGCGCTGGTGCGGCATCTTGCGGATCCGGTAGATAGTCGGATCGCGCATGTTGATGTTGCCGGACGCCATGTCGATCTTGGCGCGCAGCGTGCGCGCGCCGTCCGGAAACTCGCCTGCGCGCATGCGGCGGAACAGGTCGAGATTTTCCTCCACGCTGCGATCGCGCCACGGCGAGTTGCGGCCGGGCTCGGTCAGCGTGCCGCGGTATTCGCGCACCTCATCGGCCGAGAGATCGCAGACGAAGGCCTTGCCGTCGCGGATCAGCTTCTCGGCGCAGAGATAAAGCACCTCGAAGTAGTCCGACGTGTGGCGCAGGTTGTTCCACTGGAAGCCGAGCCAGAGCACGTCGTTCTGAATCGCGTCGACGTATTCCTGCTCCTCCTTCGCGGGATTCGTGTCATCGTAGCGGAGGTCGCAGTTGCCGCCGAACTCGCGCGCCAGGCCGAAGTTGAGACAGATCGACTTCGCGTGGCCGAGGTGCAGATAGCCGTTCGGCTCCGGCGGGAAGCGTGTCGCGACGCGGCCGCCGTGCTTGCCGGCGGCGCGATCGTTGACGATGATCTGGCGGATGAAGTGATTCGGTGCGGCGGCGTCTGTCATGTGCGGTGCCGCGTTGCGCGGCGTCGGTCGAGCGGATCGCGCAGTGTAGCGGCGGCATCCGCGAAAGCGAACAGAAGCGGGTCCGCGAAATCGCGCCGTCGGCCGGGCGTAATCGCCGACACCGCATTGCCGACCTTCATTTGCCCGGCGTCAGGCGCGGGTTCTCACGCGGCGACTTCGCCGGTCCGCTCTCCGTGCAGCGCCCGCAGACGCAGGCGGACGGGTCCGCGCACGTCGCCGATGTCGACGACGGCCTCGTGCTGCAGCACTTCGATGGTGCCGGCTTCGGCCATCGCGGCGGCGACGGTGCGGATCGGGCGCATCAGGTGCTGCCAAGGCGTGCCGGTCCGCATGGCCAGCATGCGCGCGGCTTCGCTGGGGCAGATGCTGCGACCCGGCCCGCGCGCGATGAGCAGTTCCAGCACGCAGGCGCGTATTCGCTCGGCGAGCTCGTCGTCGGGCAGTATGAGGGCCATTGAGGCCTCGTTCTGTGCAGGGCGGAGCAACCGGCGCGGCCAAGCATCTCGCTCCCCACCGCGCACCCTTGCGGGCGAGCCCGATCATAGCCCCGGACGGTTGTAGAAAAAAGCAGCTTTGTACGTCCGGCGGGGCGCTTCCCGCCCGGCGGGCTCGTTTGCGCGCAAGTCCGGCTTGGGCTAGCGTGGGCCCGTGAAGATCATCTATCGCGCCGAAAACATCATCGATGCCAACCTGGTCAAGGCGGCGCTGGCCGACGCCGGCATCGCGGCCTACGTGGCGGGCGAATACCTGACCGGCGCCGTCGGCCAGCTGCCGGCGCGCGATTTCGTCACCGTCATGGTCGCGGAGACCGATATCGAGCGCGCCGCGCCGATTGCCGCGGCCATCGACGCCGACCTGCGCGAGCGGCGGCAGCCGGGCGGCTCGCGCGATCCCTCGCCGATTACCGCCTGAGTCCGCTTCCGCGGCGCGTCTGCTAGGCTTGGCTCCGTCGCGCGCGTCCGCCTGCTCGTTCGCCATGAAAATGCTCACCGTGCTCGCTTCGATCGCGCTCGCCGCTCCGGCGATGGCTGCCGATCAGGCCGGCACGACGCCGTATCTCACGCTGTATCAGGTGCTCTCGCCGGTGGGTGCGATAAACAAGTACGACCGCCTCGTCGCGATCGAGCGCATCGAGAGCAAGATGCCGGGCGTGAAGCCCGAGGACATCCGCATCGTCATTCATGCCAAACAGGGTGCGATACCGGTGCCGGTCGCCGCGGACGGCGAGGTGTCATTTCCGGTCAACGATGCGTTGCGCGAGGAGAATCCGCCGGTCGAGACGAACCAGCCGAAGGGCTCGCTGGCGCTCATCGTCAATGTCGCACTGCGCGGCGCGGATCGTCTGCGCGTTCCCTGGAGCGAGATCGAGGCCGGGCTCGAGCAGGTGAAAGCGTTCTACGCTGCCACGCGCGGCGCCGCGGCGCCGGCGATCAGCGGCATCGAGGTGCATTTCGGGCCCGGCAGCGCGGCGATGCTCACCATCGAAGGCGCGAGCGAACGCCTGCTGATGTCCGATCCCGACGGCCGCATCATCGTCACCCGCGACATGGCGGAGGAGAGCGACGCGCCCGTGCTGGTGTTTTCGCGCGCGCCGGCCTTCGTGGTGCCCTACGCCGACGGCAAGCCATGAGCGGCGACGCGCGGACCGCCGGCCTCACGCTGGTCATCGGCAACAAGAATTATTCGTCGTGGGCGCTGTACGCGCCCGTCGTGCTGCACTTCCGCAGTTACGATGTCGCGTTCGGCGGCGTCGAACGGCGCTACTCCGACGCGCTGCTCGCGCTGCCCGCGATGCGGGAGTGGCTCGCAGCCGCCGAAACCGAAGGGCTGCCGCTGCCCGAGTACGACGCGATCGCCTGATGGCCGCGTCCCATTCCGACATGCCGCGCGCCGCGCTGGTCGAGATGATCGCCGGCGCCGCGGCGATCAGCACCACGAGCCTCTTCGTCAAGCTCGCGCACGTCGGTCCGACGGTGTCGGCGTTCTACCGCATGGCCTTCGGCGGCGCCATGCTGCTGCTCGGCCTCATCGCGCTGAAGCAGTGGCGGCGCGTGGCGCTCTCCGACCTCGCCTGGCTGCTCGTGCCCGGCGCTGCGTTCGCGGCGGACCTGATGCTCTGGCATCGCAGCATCCTCTACGTCGGGCCGGGGCTTGCGACGCTGCTCGGCAATTTCCAGGTGTTCCTGATGGCGCTCGCGGGCTTCCTGATCTATCGCGAACGGCTCGGCTGGCAGTTTCTCGCCGGTGTCGCGCTTGCGTTCGTCGGGCTCTATCTCCTGGTCGGGCTCGACTGGAGCCGCGTCGGGGCGGAATACCACCTCGGCGTCGTGCTCGGCATCGTCACCGGCGTCGCCTACGCCGTCTACATGCTGTCGACGCGGCACGCGCAGCGCAGCGGCCACGTGCGGCTCGCGCCGGCACAGCTGCTCTGCGTCAGCTCGCTGGTCTGCGCGGTCGTGCTCGGATTTGCGGCGCTCGCCGAAGGCGATTCGTTCGCGCTGCCGGACGCGCAGTCATGGTGGTCGCTGCTCGGGCTGGGCTTCTTCGGCCAGGTGCTGGGCTGGGTCCTGCTGACGCGCGCGATGCCGCAGCTGCCTGCCTCGCTGATCGGCCTCCTGTTGTTGCTGCAGCCGGCGCTCTCGTTCGTGTTCGACGTGATCTTGTTTGCGCGGCCGACGCGGACGCTGGATTGGATCGGCGTCGGCCTGTCGCTGATCGGCATCTTCGTCGGCTCGTACCGCAGGCTTGCACCGGTTGCCGAGCCCGTGCCGGAGGAGACATGAGCCTGGATATCGCGAGCCGGGTGCGCGACGTCGCCGACTTTCCGAAGCCGGGCGTCGTGTTCAAGGACCTGACGCCGCTGCTCGGCGACGCGCAGGCGTTCGCCGCCGCCGTCGCGGCGCTGGTCGCGCCGTTCAGCGCCTTGGGCGTCGAGCGCGTGGTCGGCATCGAGGCGCGCGGCTTCATCTTCGGCGCTGCCGCGGCGCACGCGCTGGGAGCCGGCTTCGTGCCGATGCGCAAGCCGCGCAAGCTACCGGCCGCGACGATCGGCGTGGACTACGCGCTCGAATACGGCTCGGACCGGCTCGAGATGCACGCCGACGCGCTGGTCCGCGGCGAGCGCGTGCTTCTCGTCGACGACGTGCTCGCGACCGGCGGCACGCTCGCTGCCGCCGCGAACCTCTGCGAGCACGCCGGCGCGACACTCGCCGGTGCCGCCGTCGTCGCCGAGATCGCGGCGCTGAACGGGCGCGCACGTTGGCTGCGCGAGGCGCCGCTGCACGCCGTGCTGCGATTCGGCTGAAGCGCTCTTCCCTCCGCCTGCGGGAGAGGGAAGAGCGAAGGCAGCTTCGCAACCTGCGTTAGGGATCGAAACCGTTCGTGAAGATCGTGTCGTCCGGCGCTCCGGAGCTCAGCAGCCGCACGACGCCGAGATCGACGAGGAACTCCTCCGAGCGTTCGGCGCGGCCGGCGATGATGATCTTGCCGTCCGGCTGCAGCGCGATCGTCTCGGCCTCGCTGTAGACGCCGTCGGGCGCGAGATCGAGCTCGAACGTGCCTCCGTTCGCGAACGTCGCGTCGGGCTGACCGTTCGCGGTCGTGCGCAGCGCGAAGAAGTTCTCCTTGTTCGGAAACGCGTAGTAGTACGCGCTGACCAGCAGCTTGCCGTCGGGTTGCGTCACCAGATCGGTCGCGTTGACGTTCTGCGCGGTCGGCAGGACGGCGGGCCGGAAGTAGCCCGGCGTCGCCGCATCGCCGAACGAGGCGTCGGTCGAGCCGTCGGCGGCGAGATGGCCGAGGATCAGCGGGCTCGTGCTCGTGTCGAGCACATAGTAGTAGCCCGCGAAAGCGATGCCGCCGTCGGGTGTGGCAGAAAGGCGCAGGATCGCATTGATGAACGAGTCGTCGCCGGGATCATGGAACACGCGCCAGCCGCCGTCGCCGAACGCGGGATCGAGCGCGCCCGTGGAGTCGAGCTTCGCGATGGCGAAATCGCTGCCGAAGCCGTCGCCGTAGACGCTGTAGAAGCCGCCGACGATCACGCTGTCGTCCGGGTTCACGAGGAGATCGGCGAGATAGCCGGAGTTGCCGGCACCGTCCCATTCGATGGCCGTGAAACCGTTGTCGCCGAAGCCGGTGTCGGGCGTGCCGTCCGGGTTGTAGCGGAGCACGGTGGCCGTGTAGACGCCGCTGTCGACGTGCTCGCCGGCAGCGATGATGCGGCCCTGGCTGTCGACGCCGACCGTGTGCAGGAACGTGGCGCCGATCAGCACCACGCCGCTGTTGCCGAAATCCGCGGCGAGATGCCCGTCCGCGTCGAGCTTGATGACGAAGCCCATCAGCGGCGAGTTCACCTGCGACACGCCGACGGCGACGATCGAGCCGTCGTCCAGCACCGCCATCGACTCGATGCCCTCCATTCGGTTTGCGGGGATCAGCGCCGGGACTTCGACGACGCCCGGAATCGTCGTGTTGCCGAAGCTCTCGTCGACCGAGCCGTCGGCGTTGAAGCGCGCCAGCATGCCGCGGTATTCCTGCTCGAACGGCACGCCGGTCGGCTTGTCGAGGCTGCCGGCGAAGAGGATCTTGCCGTCGGGAAGCACCGCCGAGGCGTACGGCTGCAGCTCCTGAGCCGAGACCAGGTCGGGCGTGAGGTACGCGATGCCGCCGGTGCCGAACGAGGGATCGAGATCGCCGTCCGCGGCGACGCCCGGTACCGCGCTCAGCGACGCCAGCAGCGATAGCGCCAGGAGCGCGGAATGTTTCGATGACAGCATGAAGGAATCTCCACAAGCGGAAGGACCGCCGGCCAGCATGCGAGCCGGGCTCGGGCCGCGCATGTCCGTTTCGTTCGCGACGCGTTTGTTTCGCATCAAGGCCCTTGTGCGTCAAGCGCTTCCGGCGGAGTTTCACCTCGCTTCGGCGTTTCGTCGTGGCAGGCGGCAATGCGCCTGACGAGCGCCATCAGAGGCGCAGCCGCCGGAGGCTTCGGCTTCAGGGCATCGCAGCCGAAAGCTCGGCCGGTACCACACGCTCACCGGCCAGCGCGAGGGCGCGCGTCAGTGCCGAGCGCCAGAGCGTCTCGTCGCCGAGCGCGCGCTGGACGCGCAGTTGCACCAGCGCGCTCCCGTAGTCGCGCGCCGCCCAGCCGGCGACACGCTCGGCCGCGGCGCTGGCGCCGGCAAGGTCCCCGTTCCGGACCTGCCAGGCCGAGTACGCCTCGACGGCTTCGCGGACATCGATCGGAATGCGGAGCGCGTCGGCTTCGGCGAGAGCGTCGGCGTACATCGTGCCGGCGGACGGCTCGCCGCGGGCTGCCGCGCAGTCGGCACTCGCGAGATGCGCATAGAAGCGCACCGGCGGCGCACCGTCCTCGTCGGCGAAGGCCAAAAACGCCCGCAGCGCCGTTTCGGCCGCGGCCGGCTGGCCGGAGTCGAGCAGCGCGCGGATGCGCAGGCGGAACATGCGCGCCCGCTCACGGGCGTCGTCCGCGACGGTCGCGCGTTGCAAGGCCGCCTCGGCTTCGGCGGCGGCGAGCTGTGCGTCGCCGCGCGCAGCGGCGAGGCGCGCCGCGATCATGTGGCCGCGCGTGATGGCGGCGCGGTCGTTCGCGGCCGCCGCATCCGCGCTCGCCTTCTCCAGCCCGTGTGTCGCTTCGCGCAGGCGCCCGTTCGCGGCGAGCACTTCGACGCGCGTGAGCTCGCCGGCGCGCTTGCGCGCGGGGTCGGCGACGATGGCGATCAGCTCGGCGATCCGGGGCTCGGTCGCGAGGGCGGCGTCGGGCTCGAGCAGCGCGAGCCTGAGCTCGGCGACGCCGGTCAGCGCGTTGATCTCGGCCGCGTTCACGCCGAAGGTCGCGAACCGCTCGGCCGCGCGTTGGAACGCGGGCGCGGCTTCGGCGAAGTGATAGCGGTGCATGTCCATCGCGGCGAGATTGGAATCGAGCACGGCAAGCGCGAGCAGGTTGCCGCTGTCTTCGAAGGCGGCGCGCGCCTCGGCGAAGTCGCGCAAAGCGGCGTCGTAGTGATTTTCGAGACCGTTGATGTTGGCGCGGCCGTTCAGCGCCTTTCCGAGCGCGTCCGGTGCGTGCTGCCTGCGCAAAAGGTCGATCGCCTCGTCGAAGCGGCGCCGCGCGACCGCGGGATCGTCGCGCATGGCCGCGATCACGCCGAGATTGGTGACGGCGCGCGCGTGCAGCACGGCGTCCTGTTCCGCCGAGGCGTCGCGCGCGACTGCCTCGAAGCCCGCCTGGGCCGCATCGAAATTGCCGGCCTGGTATTCGATCTGCGCGAGGCGCAGGCGCAGCTCGGGCTGCTCGCGCTGCTCCGGCGTCGCGCTCGCGACGAGCGCGCGCGCGGCGTCGAGACGGTCGCTCAGCATGGCTGCTTCGATCTGTTGCGAGAGGCCGGCGACAGCGAGCGGATCGTCGTCCGTCGGCACGGTCCGCATCGACGCGTAGCCGAGCTGACGCGCCAGCTCGTCCGCCGCGGTGCGCGCCGCGGCGAGCACGTCGGCCGATTCGCCCGCCGAAGTCAGCGGCGGATCGTGCCCGTGCACGGTGCGCAACGTGACGCGCCAGCGACCCCCGACCGATTGCGCGCGCGGATCGACGACCAGCGTCGCTCCGGTCGCGCGCGCGAGATCGGTGGCGTCCGTATCCTCACCGGCGCTGCCGGTCAGCGCGACTACGTTGTCGCTCGGCACGACCGGCAGGCCTGCTGCGCGCAGCCGTGCGCCGATCAGGTCCATGAGTCCGAGGCGCACCCAGTCGTAGCCGCTGCCGGCGTCGACCGTGACCGGCAGCACGAGCGCGATCGCGCCTTGCGAAGCGACGGCATCCGGGCTTGCGGGCAGCGCATCGGGGCGCCTCGCGAGATACAGGACCGCAGCAAGCAGGATCGCGACGGCGAACGCCGCGCCCGCGATCACGCGCCCATCGCGCCATCGCACCGTGGCGTCGGCGGCGTGTGCCGCACCGTCGTTTGTCGGCGCGCGAGATGTTTCCGCGGACGACACGGGCGGCGATGCGCCTTCACCCACTGCCGCTTCGCGCGATTCCTCGACGACTTCGACCGGCGCGACCCAGTGATAGCCGAAGCGGAACACGGTGCGGATCGCGTGCTGCTCCTTGCCGGTGTCGTCGAGGGCGCGCCGAGCGGCCAGCACGGTCTGGCCGAGCGTGCCGTCGCCGGTTTCCGTGCGTCCCCAGACGGCGGCGATCAGCTCGTCGCGCCCGACGGCGCGCTCGCGGTGCTCGACCAGGTAGACGATGCAGTCGAACGCGCGCGGCGGCACGGCGACAGGCGCGTCGCCGCGCCAGAGCTCGCGCGTCGCGGGGTCCAGCCTGAATTCGCCGAAGCGGTAGGAGACGGCCATGCGCGGATTTGCGTTCAGCGCGGCATGCGTGTCAACAGCGGCTCGCCGGCGCCTCGTGCTACGCGGCGCGGCGGAAGAGGAAGGCCTTCTGGCCGCAGACGTCGCCGACGGTTTCGGCGTGCGACCAACCGCTCTGCGCCGCGAGCGCGACGAAATAGTCCGGCCGCACGTCCGCGCGAAACTCGTCGCCGCTGAAGACCTCGCCGGCCGCCGGCCGGTCATGGATCGACGCGACGAGCACGCCTCCCGCGCGGACGCAGCGTGCGGCTTCGGCAAGATAGCGGAGCGCCGCCTGCTCACGGAGATGCGTGAACAGCGACGCGGCGAATGCCAGCGTCATCGAGCCGTCCTCGGCCGGAAAGCGCGCGGCTTCGGCGGCAATGGCGCCATCGGGGTTGTAGCGCGGCGTGCGCACGTCGAGATGGGCAAAGCGGAAGCGCCCGCCGGTCAGCGGAGCGATGAAGCGCGTGTTCCACGCGATGTACGGCGCGATCACGTCGAGGCCGAGGTAATCCTCGATATGCGGATGATGAAGAAGCGTGCGCGCCGTCCGTGCGCAGCCGCAGCCGATGTCGAGCACTCGCGAAGCGGGCGTGAGCGTGCGCGCGACGAGCTGTCCCCATGCATCGCCGACGACCAGGAAATTCTCCACCGTCTCGGCGCCCACGTGCAGCATCATGCGCGCGTTCGGCAAGGGCGCGATGCCGGGCCAGCGCGGGAATGCGGGGTGCGTCTCGTCGGCGTCCGCGAGAGTCGGCAGGGCGCGATCGTCCATATCGTGCGGGGCGGAGAAGGGCGCACGAGTTTAATGCCGGCGCGCCGCCGAGTCTCCCCGCTGCGCCGGGCGGCCCTCCGGCCGCGCTCAGTCGAGATCGGCGAGCAGCGCCTCGCGCACGGTCGGCGTTGTGGTCGCGCGGGCGGAATAGTGCGGGTGCTCGACGGCAAACGAGAGCGGATCGCCCGCGCGCAGTCGTGCCGTCGCCGCCGGTGGAAGCTCGAAACGCAGGAAGTGCACGGCCGAGGTCTTCGTCTCGTTGCTGCGCTCGAGATCCTCGTCGGCGATCGCGAGTATCGGCGGCTCGCTGCCGATCTCGAGCGCGATCATGTCCTCGATGCCGCGCAGCCGCTCGAGCTCGCGCTTGCGCACCTCGACATCCTCGTACTCGATCAGCATCGTCGCCTTGAGATTCGTGCCGTCCGGGATCAGCGGGTTGTAGGCACCTAGCTCCTCGTCGATCGCCTGCGGCTCGAAGATGCGCTCGATGCGCAGCATTTCCTGCACCTGGTACTGGATCGTCAGGCGGTCCTCGAATACGAGCGTGACGTGCTCGCCGAGATGGACCGTGCGGTTCTTCTTGTGCGCGATGACCCTCGCGCGGAAGGCGGCGCGTTCGCGCGCATAGTCTTCGAGCTTCCAGAGATCGGCGTGCGTGAGCTTTTTCATCGTGTCTTTCGCTTTTCCGTCTCCCGGCGTTCGGAAGAGGGGAATGAATCATCAGATCCCGTACGCGTGGCGCAGCAGGCTGATCGGGCTTTCGGCCGCCGGCTTGTCGTTCATGCCGTGCGCGAGGTGCGACGCCGCCATCGGGCAATCGCTCGCGAAGTGATCGGGTGCGGCCTGGGTGATGCGGCTTTCAACGGGCCGCGCGATCTTGCGTGCGATCGGATAGGTCGCCGATTTGACGCCGTACGTGCCGTCGTGGCCCGAGCAGCGCTCGATCGCGACGACCTCGGTGCCGGGGACAAGCGCGAGCACGTCGCGCGTCTTCGGGCCGATGTTCTGCACGCGCTGATGGCAGGGCGCGTGCCAGGCCACCTTGCCGAGCGGATGCGGAAATTCCGTCTTGAGCAATCCCGCCTGGTGCCGCTGCCAGAGATATTCGAACGGGTCGAAGACGTGGCGCTTGACGAGCTGGACGTCGTCGTCGTCCGGAAACATCAGCGGCAGCTCCTGGCGGAACATCAGCACGCAGGACGGAATCGCGGCCGTGACGTCCCAGCCGTCGCGTACCGCCGCGGCGAGCACGGGGATGTTCGTCTCCTTGTACTTCGCGACGGTGTCGAGATCGCCGAGCTCGAGCTTGGGCATGCCGCAGCAGACTTCGCGCTCGACCAGCTTCACGGCGATGCCGTTGTGGCGCAGTACTGCGGCGAGATCCTCCACCGACGAGGGATGCGAATAGTTGCAGTAGCAGGTCACGAACAGGGCGACCTTGCCGCGCGTGCGGCCGGCCGGCACGACGGCTTTCGCGTTCGAGCCATCCACGTGCTTCAGCCGCCGCCGTGCAGTACGCGCGTCGAACGTCGGCAGGCGTGCGTCGGGATGCACGCCGAGAGCCTTGTCGAGCAGCTTGCGCATCGGCCTGGCGCGGTTGCCCGCGTTCACCGCCTCCACGACGACCGGAATCGTCGCGAGCTTGCCGACCTTCGTCGTGTCGGAAAGCAGCTTCGACCCGAGCTTCGTCTCGCCGCGCCTGTGGCGCGCCGCCTTCGCGCGCAGCATCAGGTGCGGAAAATCGACGTTCCACGGATGCGGCGGCACGTAGGGGCATTTCGTCTGGTAGCAGAGGTCGCAGAGGTAGCACTGGTCGACGACCTTCGCGTAGTCCGCCTTGGACACGCCATCCACTTCCATCGTCGAGGATTCGTCGACGAGATCGAACAGCGTCGGAAACGCGTTGCAGAGACTGACGCAGCGGCGGCAGCCGTGGCAGATGTCGAAGACGCGGTGCAGCTCGCGGTCGATCGCGTCCTGGTCGTAGAACTCTGGGTTCTTCCAGTCGAGCGGGTGGCGCGTCGGCGCTTCGAGGCTGCCTTCGCGGATGGACGTGGTTTCGCGGACGGCCGGGGTTTCGATCGCCATTGTGGTGTCTTCCGGAATGCGCGCGCGTTCTGGCCTCTCCGCTCACGGGAGAGAACGGGATGAGGGCAGCCGCGAGCCGCCCTCATCCGTATCAGGCTCCGGATTCGATCCGGAGTGGCGCTCCCTCGCAACGGGAGAAGAAAGATGCCGGCCGATCAGCCGCCGATTTCGTTCAGCGCCTTGGAGAAGCGGTTGGCGTGCGAGCGTTCGGCTTTCGCGAGCGTCTCGAACCAGTCGGCGATCTCCTCGAAGCCTTCCTCGCGCGCGGCCTTGGCCATGCCGGGATACATGTCGGTGTATTCGTGCGTCTCGCCGGCGATCGCGGTCTTGAGGTTCGACGCCGTGTCGCCGAACGGAAGTCCCGTCGCGGGATCGCCGACCGCCTCGAGATACTCGAGATGGCCGTGCGCATGGCCGGTTTCGCCTTCGGCCGTCGAGCGGAACACGGCGGCGACGTCGTTGTGGCCTTCAACGTCGGCCTTCTGGGCGAAATAGAGATAGCGGCGGTTCGCCTGCGATTCGCCCGCAAACGCGGCCTTGAGATTGGCTTCGGTGCGGGTTCCCTTGAGATTGCTCATGTGACACCTCGTGGCTTGTGGCTGGAGATGGCGCCGCGGCACAGCGCGGCTTGAGCGCAGCGTACCGCCCCGTCCGCCGCGATTGAAATTGATAGATGCGATGGGTTCGATGCGCGGCGTCTATCGCACGGCGCGCGGCAGCGGAACGCGTGCGATCAACGGTTGCCGGCAGCCGGCCTGCGTTTTTTCGCGTCTCTGCCGTTCGCGCCGGCCGACGGGCGCAGCCGCGCGCCATGGCCGTTCGCGCTGCACGCCGAGTGCGGATCGAGCAGCTCGCGCGGCAGCACGAACAACTGCGCGAGCCGCTTCAGAAACGAGGCCATGGCCGAGCTCTTGCGCCAGACCATCGCGATGCGGCGGCTCGGCGCATGGCCGCGGAACTCGATCAGGTGAATGTCGGCCGACTGCGCGACCGGCGGCTTCACCGCCAGCGTCGGCAGCAGTGTGACGCCGACGTTCGCGGCAACCATCTGGCGCAGCGTCTCCAGGCTGGTCGCGCGGAATCCGCTCTTCTCGGCCGCGCCGGAGAGCTGGCAGACCTCGAGCGCCTGGTCGCGCAGGCAGTGGCCTTCCTCGAGCAGCAGAAGGCTCTGGTCCGCAAGATCGTCGAGCTTGAGCTGCTTGCGCGCGGCGAGCTTGTGGTGCTCGGGCACCGCCAGCAGGAACGGCTCCTCGAACAGGAACTCCTGGTGCAGCTGATCATCGTGGATCGGCAGCGCGAGCACGCCGGCATCGAGTCGGCCTTCGCGGAGCTGCCGCAGCACCGTCTCGGTCTTTTCCTCGACGAGCAGCAGCTCGAGCCGCGGAAAGCGCTCGCGGATGCGCGGAATCACGTGCGGCAGGAGATACGGCCCGAGCGTCGGAAAGATGCCGAGCCGGACCGTGCCGGACTCCGGATCCTTCGTGCGCCGTGCGATCTGCCGGATCTGCTCGACTTCGTTCAGCACCTCGCGGGCACGCTGCGCGATCTCGTGCCCGACCTCGGTCAGCAGCACCTTGCGCGGGGTGCGCTCGACGAGCGGGACACCGAGCTCTTCCTCGAGCTTCCTGATCTGCGTCGACAGCGTCGGCTGGCTGACGAAGCTCGCCGCCGCCGCGCGGCCGAAGTGCTTGTGTTCGGCGAGGGCAACCAGATATCGAAGATCGCGCAGATTCATCGGGGCTCCGCGGATGCACGGCGATGCTTCGCCGCTGCGGGCGGATCGGGCCGCCCGATTCACATTGACTATCGAATTGATTCTAACAATCGATTTGAACGATAGGAAGGCGGGCCCTATCTTCCTGATCGTGGCGCTGCAGCCTCGCGAGGTCGCGGCGCAACCCTTAGCCCCTTTTCATCCACTCGACTCTGGAGCGACACACCATGCTGACTGTCGGCGACAAGTTCCCCCAATTCAAGCTCAAGGCGACCGTGGGTATCGACAATCTTGATACCGCGTTCGCCGACATCGACAACGACACGTACAAGGGCAAGTGGACGCTCGTGTTCTTCTACCCGAAGGATTTCACGTTCGTCTGCCCGACCGAGATCAAGGGCTTCGCGGACCTCAACGCGCAGTTCGCCGATCGTGACTGCCAGGTGCTGGCAGCATCGACGGACACCGAGTTCGTGCACCTTGCCTGGCGCCGCGATCACAAGGACCTCAGGAACCTGCCGTTCCCGATGCTCGCCGACACGGCCAAGCGCCTGTCGAGCGCGCTCGGCATCCTCGATGAGGAAGAGGGCGTTGCCAAGCGCGCGACGTTCCTGGTCGACCCGGACGGCGTGATCCGCTTCGCCTACGTCACGGACGGCAGCGTCGGCCGTAACCCGCAGGAAGTCCTGCGCGTGCTCGATGCGTTGCAGACCGACGAGCTCTGTCCGTGCAACTGGAACAAGGGCGACGAGGTGCTGAAGGCGGCGTGATGCCGGAGACGGCGCGCTGCTTCCGCGGGAGCGGCGCGCCGCTTTAGCTTCTCCCGTCGGGAGGCGACTCGGGACTTGCGTCACACGCCGGAATCGGGCCGCTGCGAGGAGTTGCAATTCCTTGCGTCGTCCCCATTGAGGTCTCAAGGCTCCCCTGGAGCGGCGCGAAGGTGGCGCTCCACGTTTCGGGCGGCATCGATCTCCTCCCCTCCCCAACGATGTCGCCCCGGCCGGCGACCCCCGCAGTCGCCGGCCACCTCTAATAGGTGCGGGCTCTCCGCGGGCCCGCAAGGAACAGAGCGGCATCCGTGCCGCGATTTTCGACAACAGCACGAGATAGGCCCGGTCTTCGCTGGCCGGGCCTTTTTTTCAGGAGTTGCCGTATGAATCTCGAAGCCATCAAGGCGCGCATTCCCGATTACGCGAAGGATCTGCGCCTCAATCTCGACTCGGTGCTGAGCGAAAGCGGCGCACCGGGACTTTCGCCGAAACAGATCGCCATCGTCGCGCTGGCGAGCGCGATCGCGGCGCGGCATCAGCCGTTGACGCAAGCCGTGGCGGTCCAGGCCGGCGCGGTGCTCACGCCCGCCGAGCTGGACGGCGCGCGCGCGGCAGCGGCGATCATGGCGATGAACAACATCTACTATCGCTTCACGCATCTCGTCGAGGAATCGGAATACCAGACGATGCGCGCCGGCCTGCGCATGAACGTCATGGCCAATCCGGGCTGCTCGAAAATCGATTTCGAGCTGGCCTCGCTCGCAGTGTCGGCGATCAATGGCTGCGGCAAGTGCCTCGCATCGCACGAAAAGACGCTGCGCAAGCACGAGGTGTCCGCGCAGGCGATACAGAGCGCCGTCCGCATCGCGGCCGTCATTCACGGCGTCGCAGTGACGATCGAGCAGGCCGAGGCGGCGGCTCCGTCCGTCGCCGAAGCGGCCTGATAGGCTCGCGACACGCAG
>Ga0182749_1000377_pt1 | contig 43128 bp, 46 predicted proteins | sample eDN3rd37CKraftMG_FD_128875 | JGI IMG/M metagenome (GOLD analysis project Ga0182749, IMG submission 128875) | Enriched Miracle-Growth compost microbial communities from Emeryville, California, USA - eDNA 3rd pass 37_C Kraft MG (version 2) (version 2) ...
CAGCGACGCCGGTCGCTGAGGGAAGGGCAGCACGGCTCGCAGGAGTGAAGGGCCGACGGCCGGCGTCCCGTCCGCTTCTCCTCTCTTCGTCTCGGCTGACGGCGGTCTCCCGCCCGCACCTGCCAGCGGGTGCGGGCGCGCGGGCGGGAGCGTACGTTGGCAAGGCTATGTAAACGTTCACATAGCAGCAGCAGAGAGTGAGTTCTTCCATGCGAAAGCAACAGAGAGCCGCCCGATGGGGCGGCGCGGCGGTAGGAGTGGCGCTCGTCGTCGGCGGCGGCCTCGCTCAGCCGACGGTGGCAGCCGCAGCCCCGGACCAGCTGATGGCCCTGACCCAGTACGTGGATCCGCTGATCGGCACGTCCGTGCCCACCAGCAGCGGGTACCAGGGCAACATCGCCCCGGGCGCCCAGGTGCCGTTCGGGATGGTCAACTTCGGCCCGGACATGCCTCGGAGCGACTATAACGGCTCTGGCGGGTACAAGCTCGCCCTCAACGCGACGTCCGGATCGATCAACTTCTTCAGCCTCACCCACCTCAACGGGCCGGGCTGCCCGGGTGGAGGCGTCGTCGGCATGATGCCGGCGACGACCGCACGCTCCGTGGCGAACGCCTCCGGTGTCCCCCAGGCCGTGACGTTCCAGACGGCCGACGAGTCGGTCTCCCCCGGGTACTACTCGGTCAAGGTCAGCACGGGCGTCACGGCCGAGCTCAGCGCGACGACGCGCACCGGCATCGCGCGGTTCACCTACCCCGACAAGGACTCGGGCTACTACGCCCTCGACACCCGTCTCAACGCGAACAGCAACCTGTCGAGCACGCGCGGCAAGGTCGCCGCCAGCAACGTGGCTCTGAACATCGAGGACGACGGCAGGGTGCTGACGGGCAAGACCGTCGCCCCCGCCTTCTGCACGCCGTGGGGGACCAACTTCAACTCGAACGTGTACTTCTACGCCCAGCTCGACAAGCCGCTGCGCGCCCAGTCCGAGGGCAGCACGGTGAACACCGTCGTCAACGGCGCCTCGGTGCTCCAGTACGACCTCACGGACGACGACCCCACCCTCACCATGCGGGTCGGGATCTCGTCGGTCAGCATCGCCAACGCGCAGCTCAACCTGACGACGGAGGACGCGAGCTCGAGCTTCGACCAGGTGCGCGCGGCAGCCGACGCCGACTGGAACGCGCGGCTCAACACCGTGCAGATCGACCAGGCGGCGGACCCGAGCGTTCTCACCTCCGAGCAGCGCGACAGGCTCACCAAGTTCTACACGGCGCTCTATCGCGTGTTCGTGTCCCCCACGACGTACTCCGACGTCAACGGGGACTACCGGAGCATGGAGGCGACGCCGCCGCTCGACGCCGCCCTCGACCTGACGGGAGGTGTGCAGGAACGGCCGACACAGAACGTCGCGGACGACGCGTTCACCCGGCCCGACGGCACCACCCGCACCCCCGCCGCCCACTACAGCGGCCTGTCGATGTGGGACACCTATCGTTCCGCGGCGCAGGCGCTCAGCCTGTTCGCCCCGGACGTGTCGAACGACGTCATGCAGTCCCTCGTGGCGGACGCCGAGCAGTGCGGAGCCTTCCCCCACTGGGTGGACAACAGCGACGACTCCGTGCCGATGGCTGGTGACAACGCCCTGCCGGTGATCGCGGCCTCGTACGCCTTCGGGGCGCGGGACTTCGACCTGACCACGGCCGCCCGCTTGGTCAAGCAGTCGGTGTTCGACCCGACCAGCAGCTGCAACGGCCACAGCAGCTCGTCCGATCTCGCCCAGTACCTCGAGGACGGGTACCGGCCGGTCGGCGCGGCAGGGCAGCCGTCATCGAGCAACATCGAGCAGAACGCCTCCGACCACGCCGCTGGCATGTTCCTCAGCGCCCTGCCCACCTCGGTCCTGTGGGACCCGAGCGTGGACGTGAGCGACGCCGACATCGCCAAGCTCGACGACCGGTCGTCCTGGTGGAAGAACATCTTCGACTACGACAATGGCGTGATCGCGCAGCGCGCGGCCCCGACGACGCCCGGCACCCTGGGCGAGCTGTCGACCGGCGTCTTCCACGAGTCGACCGAGCCGAACTACTTCTGGTCCTTCGGCTATGCGTGGCCCGACCTCATCGACGCCATCGGCGGCAAGGCCAACGCCGTCACGCGGCTCAACACGCTGTTCTCGATCGACGACACGCTGACCCAGGTGCCGACGAGGAAGCAGCTCAACGGCGGTCAGGACGCCACGACCTACTACATGGGCAACGAGATGGGCTTCCCGGCCCCGTGGGCGTACAACTGGGTCGGTCGGCCGCAGTCGACGCAGTACATCGTGCAGCAGCTCATGGACACCGCCTTCACCACCGGTCGCGACGGCCTGCCCGGCAACGACGACTTCGGCGCGATGTCGAGCTGGTACGTCTTCGCCGCGCTGGGCATGTTCCCGGTGTCGCAGGCGGACGGCGGCATGGCGCTGTCGACACCGCAGTTCCCGGCCATGACCGTGCACCTCGGTGACCGCACGGTGCGGATCGTCACGGACGAGGACCCGGCCGCTTCGCCCTTCATCCAGTCCATGTCGATCAATGGCAAGACGCAGGACCGCTCGTGGGCGTCGTTGGACGCCCTCACGGGGGCGAAGACGACCGAGCTGTCCTACGACCTCGGTGCCTCCCCCTCGACGTGGGCGACCACGACCTCGCCGGTCGACCCGGCGACGTCGCAGACGTGGCTCTCGGTCAGCGCCGACGGGCAGACGTACGGGACGTCCTCGCCGGCGACCGCGACCGCCTCCGTCACCTTCAGCGACGGGGTCGCCCAGCCGGGCGACGTCCAGCTGCGCGCCGGCTCGAAGGTCGTCGCCGCGGTACCGCTCGGCAAGGGTGGGTCGGCGACGTTCACCGTCCCGGCGGGCACGCCCGTCGGCACGCACGCGCTCACGGCGGTCTTCGTGCCGTCCGACTCGTCACGGGTCGACCGCTCGACCTCGGACGCGTCCACCTTCGTCGTCTCTGCGCAAGCGACGGCGGACACGTCGGTGCTGCAGGCGGTGTACGACGCCGCGGCAGCGCTGACGAACGACGACGGCACCTACACGGCGGCCTCGTGGTCGGCCTTCGAGGCGAAGCGGACGGCGGCGAGCACGGTGCTCGGCGACACGTCGGCGACGCAGGCCCAGGTGGACGCCGCGGTCGTGCAGCTCAACGCGGCGATGGCAGCGCTGGAAGTAGCGCCGACGGCGCCCGACAGCTCGGTGCTGCAGTCGGCGCACGACGCGGCCAAGGCCCTGTCGAACGCCGACGGCACCTACACCGCGGACTCGTGGCAGGCGCTGCAGGTGGCTCTCGGCGTGGCGGAGAACGTGCTGGGTGACGACGCGGCGACGCAGACGCAGATCGACAGCGCCGTGCGTGGCCTCACGACAGCGCTGGCGGGCCTGGAGATCAGCACCCCCGCTCCGGACACCTCGGTGCTGCAGTCGGTGTACGACAACGCCACGGCGGTGTCGAACAACGACGGCACCTACACCGCGGAGTCGTGGACGGCGCTCGAGAACGCGCTCGGCGCAGCCAAGGCCGTGCTCGACGACGGCGCGGCGACGCAGGCGCAGATCGACGCCGCCGTGGACCAGCTCAGCGGCGCGGTCGCGGGTCTGGTGGTCGCCCCGGTGGCTCCCCCGGCTCCGAACAAGGCGGTGCTGGAGTCCGTCCACGGCAGCGCTGCCGCGCTGTCGAACGACGGCGGGACCTACACGGCAGAGTCGTGGGCGGCCCTGCAGACGTCGCTCGCGGCGGCCGAGGTCGTGCTCGACGACCAGTCGGCGACGCAGGCGCAGATCGACACGGCGGTGCAGGAGCTGAGCGCGGCCATCGCCGGGCTCGTGCCCACCGAGCCCACGACGCCCGTCCCCCCGCGGGCCGTGGTGGCGAAGGTCAAGCTGAGCCAGAAGCAGCTGCGACTGGTGAAGGGCACGTCTCTCACCGTGCCGGGCGCCGTCTACTACACCGACAGCCGGCTCCAGCCCTCCTACGGGGGCGAGGTGACCTGGAAGTCGTCCAAGAAGAAGATCGCGAAGGTCTCCAAGAACGGACGCATCACGGCGAAGAAGACCGGGAAGGTCACCATCACGATGACCTCGAAGGAGACGAACGCCGCCGGGAAGACGCTGTCGGCGTCGATCACGGTGAAGGTCGTCAAGGCCAAGCACAAGGCGAAGGCCAAGAAGGTGACCGCCAAGGTGCCGACCTCGATGACGGTCGGCCAGGTCACCTACGTCACCGGCAAGTACAAGCCGAAGAAGGCGACCGCCGTGAAGGTGAAGTACTCCTCGACCAAGACCTCCGTCCTGGCGGTCGACAAGGTGGGGCGCGTCGTGGCCGCGGCCCCGGGCAAGGCCAAGGTGAAGATCAAGGCCGGGGGCAAGACCAAGACCTACAAGGTCCGGGTGCGATAGTTCCGGCTGACCGTCGGAGGTGAAGGGTGTGGGGGTCGCCGTGAGGGCGGCCCCCACACCTGTGTGGTCGGTGAGGCCGCGTAGTAGCGTCGAGCGCATGACCATCAGGCTCGAGAACGTCGGCATCGCCGTCCGCGACCTCGAGGTGATGATCGCCTTCTTCACCGACCTGGGTCTCACGGTCGTCGGCCGGGACACGGTCAGCGGCGAGTGGGCCGACACCGCCGTCGGCCTCGACGGCAACCATGCCCGCATCGCACTGCTCCAGACGCCGGACGGCCATGGTCGCATCGAGCTCTTCGAGTACATCCACCCGGACGCGATCGAGACAGAGCCGACCCGCCCGAACGAGATCGGCATGCATCGTGTCGCTTTCTCGGTCGACGATATCGACGCCGCGCTCGAGATAGCCGCCAAGCATGGCTGCTACCCGTTGCGGGGCGTGGCGACCTATGAGGGCGTCTACAAGCTCACGTACGTCCGCGGGCCGAGCGGGATCATCGTGATGCTCGCGCAGGAGCGGGGCAGGGGCTGACTCGTCGTCACGTGAGCGCGAGGAAGTCCTGGAGCCACCGGTCCACCTCACGCATGGTCGCGCGGTCGACCACGCCGGCCTCGGCGACGAGCCTGTCGCGGGTCACCGTGCGGGGTTGTTCGGTCATCGCGTACGTCGGCTCCGGGAGATCGAGGTCGGCGCCGCGCAGCAGGACGTGGTTCGGCCATCCGCGGGCCACCGTCGTCGCGGGCAGGACGATGGCGAGCGCGTCCGCCTGCTCCAGATAGAGGTCGCTCGCGATCACCAGGGCCGGACGCCGACCTGCTTGCTCGCGACCGCGAACCGGGTCGAGCTCCGCCCAGACGACGGCGCCGCGGCGAAGCTCACTCACCGCTGGTGCCGTCGTCGAGAGTGACGTCCCACGAGCGGAGCTCGTCCCAGTAACTGGCATCAGCGCCTCGGAACGCCCGCCCGAAGGCCTCCATGCGCTGGCGTCGCTCGTGGGCATCGAGCAGCTGCTCGATGAGACCGGCCGCGGTGACTCCCCGTTGCTTGGCGTCCTGGTTGATCCGGTCGCGGAGCTCGGCCGAGACCTTGATGGTGGTCATCGTCATAGGACGATTCTACCAATCGGTATACTTTGTAGTATACGTGCGGTCATGACGAAGGACTCTCACCCGATCACGTAGACCATCCCCCGCCCCTCAGCCGCGAGCAACGCTCGACAGCGCGTTCGGAGCGACCGCCCGGATCCACGGGTCCCAGCACCCGCCGTTGGTGGAAGAACTTGCTCGAACGTGGTGCTGCTGATCACTGCGCCCGGCGCCAGGCCCCAAGCGTCTGCGAGCGGATAGTCGGGGACGAAAGCTTCGGGGTCGACCAAGGCGTGCTCGGCCATGTCGCCATCGAAGGCGTACGCGTAGTATCTGATGCCCATCGCGCCAGTCTCGCGAATGCGTCGCCGGCACAAAAGTCGTCTCGCGATCTGTGGACACATGTCGGGGCTTCCACAGGCGCATGGCGCTGACTTGCGATGACACGGGGAATCGACACACCACCGAGTGGAGCAACCTCTGACGCAGCAGTCGGTCAGCGGTAGACCTCGCGGCGGTGAGCGACACGGAGCACGAGCACGACGAGCTCGTTGTCGATGATCTCGTAGACGACACGATAGTCACCTACGCGGATGCGCAGTTCCCCCGCACCACCGACCAGCTGGATACAGCCCGGTGGACGCGGGTCGTCGGCCAGAGCAAGGATCGCCGTCTTGAGTCGTCTGGCCGCCTCCGGGTGGACCTTCCGGAAGGTCTTGGCCGCCTCGCGAGAGATCGAGATCTGATAAGGCACGAGCGGACCGGATCAGAGACCAAGCTCGTCGATCAGGTCGTCGAACGGGATCCGAGGCTCCTGACGGGCGGCAGCTGCAGCCTGGATGTCCGACTGGTCCTCGAGCGCCTGGATCGCACGATCGAAGAACTCAGGTGAGACGACCACGGCGCGACGCCCCGCTCCGCGCGAGGTGATCTCGACGGGCTCGCGCTGCGCGGCAGCGATGTAGTCACTCTGCTGGCTGCGAAACTGGGACAGGGTCACGGAAGTCATGACTTCACGGTACAACTTGTACAAGTTGTACGCAAGCAAGCCGGGACGGGTGCCATGTCAAGGCTGCGCGGGGCTCGATCGTCACACGAGGCGCTCGAAGACCATCGTCGCCTGGATGCGGTCACCGCCACCGAGGCCCTTGCTGCCGGACGATGCCGTCGTGATGGTGTGCAGCCGGTAGCCGAGTGCCGCCTGCGCGTTGATCGCCTTCTCCAGCTCGGTAAGGTTTCCCGATCCGGTCCCCCACAGCTTCTCCTTGAGGATGACCTGCAGGACCACGTAACTCATGCCTGCGGGAGCAGGTCGCGGCTGACTCCCGGCGACGGCGTCGGCCTGGATCTTGTCGATCATGCCGCCTACCCCGCGGGACGGCGCAGCGGACTGCACGGCATCGGTCCACCGTTGCCCGTCCCACCACCTCGTCGTCCCCGAACCGTCGTCGTACCAGCCCGCCTGCATGTCGTCAGCCACGATGCCGCCTCTCGTCAGGTTGCTCGATCAGTAGTGGTACCGCGCCTGAAGGACGATCAGGTCGTCACCGTCGACCAGGTACACCAGCCGGTGCTCGTCCGTGATCCTCCTCGACCAGGCTCCCTGAGCACCGTACTTGAGCTGCTCCGGCTTCCCGATGCCCTCGAAGGGCTCGCGAAGGCACGCGTCGATGAGCGCGTTGATGCGCTTCAGGACTCGCCGGTCCACTGCCTGCCAGTGCTTGTAGTCCTCCCAGGCAGCAGGGTCCCAGACCAGGCGCATCACTCGTCGCGATCGAGCTCGTGGGTCTCCGCCTTCCCGGCCCGCGCGCGATCGTAGGCGTCGAGGAGGCGGCGGGCGTTCGCGGGCGACCGGAACAGGTATGCCGTCTCCTGCCACGCCGCATACTCATCGGCTGGCATCAGGACTGCGTTGCCCTTGCGCGAGACGATCTCGACGGCCTCGCGGTCCTCGTTCACGCGCTCGATGAGGGGGAACAGCGTCTTGCGCGCTTCACTCGCGCTGATGGACATGGCCGCGGCTCCTCGATCGCTGATGACTGGTACTTGATTACGGTACCATTCGATGTCGCGGGCGCCCTCGCTTGGAACTGCGAGCCGAACCGGCAGCCCCGGGAGGATCGAACATGGCCAGGGCCGCGCGCATGCCGGTGTCCAGGGCGTCACTCGGGCCGCATCACCGGAAGCGGGCCTCTCAGCGCTCGGCCCCCTGCTCTGTCTTCTTTGCTCCGCGGGCAGCCTCCTCCCGCCCGTACTCGCTCGCCGCCCAGGAGGCCAGCATCTGCAGGCGCTCCGCAGACGCGGATCCGGGCTCGGCCGCGTAGACGGTCAGCGTGAGCCCCGGCTCGGACTCCATCCCCATGCCCTCGTACGCGACCGTGAGCTCTCCGACGACCGGATGGCGGAACGTCTTGGACCCGGTGCCGTGATGCCTGACATCGTGCGACCCCCAGAGTCGCCGGAACTCGTCGCTGCGCGTGGACAGCTCGCCGATCAGGTCGTGCAGTTCCTTGTTGTGCGGGTCGCGGCCGGCCTCGGTGTGCAGGATCGCCACTGTGACGCGGGCGAAGAAGTCCCAGTCGGGGTAGAACTCGGCCGCGCGCTGGTCGAGGAACGTGAACCGCGCGATGTTCGGCGCCTGGCCGGGCATGTCGTAGACGTCCCGGTAGAAGGCTCTGCCGAGGACGTTGGCCGCCAGGATGTCCAGGCGGCCGTTGCGCACGAACGCCGGGCCCCCTGTCACCGCGTCGAGGATCCACTGCAGGCTCGGGTGCGGTGCCCAGCACCTCGGGTCGCGCCTGCGGGGCGGGCGGGCCACGGGGCTAGCGGCATGGGCGAGGTCGAACAGGTGCGCGCGCTCGGCGTCGTCCAGCAGCAACGCCTTCGCGAGCGCGTCGAGGACCTCCCGGGATGCGCCGTCGATCGCACCGCGCTCCAGCTTCGTGTAGTACTCGACGCTCACGCCGGCCAGCGCCGCGACCTCGCTGCGCCGCAGACCCGGCACGCGGCGGTTCGTGCTCGCAGGAAGTCCCACCTGCCCCGGAGTCACCTTGGCACGCCGCGAGGTGAGGAACTCGCGCACCTCAGCCTTGTTGTCCATGCATCCCACGGTAAGCGAGGGCCCTGAGCACGAGGGAGCCTCTCGCGGTACCCCTATCCAGCGGGGCTCCCCCCGCGGACGAGAACCGTGGTGTCGTGGATCAAGGACGACGAAGAAGAGATTCCAGACCACGGAGCACCAGACATGACAGACAGCACGTTCGACCAGATCTTCCCGCTCGGGGAGCCCAACGACGCCTACGCGCAGCATTTCGTCGGGCAGAGCTACCTGGCACCACTCGCGCCGGGCAGCGTCCCGGTCTCCAACGTGACGTTCGAACCCGGCTGCCGGAACAACTGGCATGTCCACCACGGGACCGCCGGTGGCGGCGACCAGGTGCTGCTGTGCACCGCCGGGTCCGGCTGGTACCAGGCCGAGGGCGAGGAACCGATCAGCATGGAGCCCGGCACGGTGATCCGCGTCCCTGCGGGCACCAAGCACTGGCACGGTGCGAAGGCCGACGCGTGGTTCTCCCACGTCGCATTCATCACGCCCGGAGAAGGCGTCAGCAACGAATGGCTGGAACCGGTCACCGACGAGGTGTACGGCCGTCTGCCGAAGAACGGGGAGAAGGCATGAGCATCCTGGACGAGACCTACGCGCTGTCGAACGGCGTCCATATGCCCAAGCTGGGGCTGGGCACCTGGTTCATCGACGACGCCTCGGCGGCCGACGCGGTCCGTGCGGCGGTCGAGATCGGCTACCGCAACATCGACACCGCCCAGGCCTATGGCAACGAGCGCGGCGTCGGCGAGGGCGTACGGGAGTCGGGCGTCGCCCGCGACGAGCTGTTCGTGTCGACCAAGCTCGCCGCCGAGGTCAAGGACTACGACGACGCGGTCGCCGCGATCGACGGGTCCCTGCGGACGCTCGGGCTGGACTACATCGACCTGATGCTCATCCATTCGCCGCAGCCGTGGGACGACTTTCGCGGCGGCGACTACGCCGACGGCAACCGCCAGGCATGGAAGGCTCTCGAGGAGGCGCACGAGGCCGGGAAGCTCCGTGCCATCGGCGTCTCCAACTTTCTGCGGGAGGACCTGGAAAGCCTGCTTGAGGCAGCGACGGTCGTGCCGCACGTCAACCAGCTGCTCGTCCACGCGGGCAACACCCCGGTCGAGCTGCTGGCGTACTGCGCGGGCAAGGGCATCCTCGTCGAGGCGTACTCGCCGATCGCGCACGGCGAGATCCTGAAGAACGCCGCCGTCGAGGCGATGGCCGAGAAGTATGGCGTGTCGGTGCCGCAGCTGTGCATCCGCTACACGCTGCAGCTCGGCACCGTGTCCCTGCCGAAGACCGCGAACCCCGAGCACATGCGCGCGAACGCACACGTCGACTTCGAGATCGCCGACGAGGACATGGCAGCGCTGAAAGACCTCCGCGCACAGGACTACGGCAGCTCCAGCGCGTTCCCGGTCTACAGCGGCAAGTGAGGAGAAGGACCATGGCAGAGAGAGTGACCGCGGGCCGCGACGCGCTGGGGCAGTTCGCTCCGAAGTTCGCCGAGCTGAACGACGACGTCCTCTTCGGGCAGGTCTGGTCGCGCGAGGACGAGCTCGCCGCGAACGTGCGCAGCATCGTCACCGTGACGGCGCTGATGTCCAGCGGAGTGCTCGACGGCTCGCTGAAGCACCACATCGAGCGGGCCAAGGCCAACGGCGTGACCGCCGAGGAGATGGCCGAGGTGCTCACCCACGCTGCGTTCTACGCGGGCTGGCCCAAGGCCTGGGCGGCGTTCCGGATGGCCACGGAGGTCTACGCGGGCTGAGCGGGGAGGTTGTGGACCCCGTAGGCGCGGACGGGACGGCGGGCGCGACAGGAGGAGGAGTGGGAGCAGGCATGGACGTGGAAGAGTTCCTGGCACGGATGGACGCCGGGGAGGCGGCGCTGCCTGGCAGCGAGCTGGCGCGGACGATGGACGCCCTCGCCGAGGAGGCGGTCCGGCTGTGCATGGAGCTCAACACCCAGCTGACCACACCCGAGGAACGCGTGGAGGTCATGTCGCGGATCACCGGGCGCGAGGTGCCCGCCACGTTCCGGATCTTCCCGCCCTTCACGACCGACTGCGGGAAGAACATCCGTATCGGCGAGCGAGTCTTCGTCAACTCCGGCTGCCGGTTCCAGGACCAGGGCGGCATCACCATCGGTGACGACGCCCTCATCGGCCACAACGTCGTGATCGCGACCCTCAACCACGACCTCGACCCCAGCCTGCGCGCCGCCACGGTGCCGGAGCCGGTGATCATCGGCAACCGCGCATGGATCGGGGCGAACGCGACCGTGCTGCCCGGAGTCACCATCGGCGAGGGTGCCGTCGTGGCCGCCGGAGCAGTGGTGACCAAGGACGTCGCGCCGCGGACCATCGTCGGCGGAGTGCCGGCCCGGAGGATCCGGGAGATCGGCGGCTGAAGGGTGCGGTCCCGCACGTTGAACCGGAGCTCCACCGCGTTCCGGCAGGTTCCAACCTTTGGTTCGACCGGTGCGAGCGTCGGCGATGACATCGATCACAGGGAGGCTTCATCCGTCGGTTTCCCACGGGTCGATCAGCTCGACGCCGGTGTGCGCGAAATCTTTGATGTTCCGCGTCGCACAGGTCGCGTCGTGGGCCAGGCAGATCGCGGCAATCTGCGCATCGGCCGTGCTGATCGGCGCTCCTGCAGCCTCGCGAGCGGCAAGCACGTCCGCGTAGCATCCCGCCGCCGATTCGTCGAAAGGCAGCACCGAACGACTCCCCCGGTACGGCTCGAGCGCTGATTCGATGTGCTTCCTCAGCTCTGCCTTGCGCCGGCCGTCCGGCAGCCGCCGCACGCCGGCGAGCAGCTCCGCGAGCGTCACGGACGTGATCGCAACGTCCCCCGTCAGCGACGCGAGCCACTCGACGACGTTCACCTCCGGCGAGGGCCGAAAGACCTCCGAGATGACGTTCGTGTCGAGGACGATCACTCGAAGTCCACCGACCGTGCGACGTCATTACGCGCTGGGACCGGCAGATCTTCGACACCGCCGACCTCATGCGCGGCAGCCAGCAACGCCATCCCGATGTGCGGCCGACGAGCAGCCTTGGTGAGGATCTCGCGGACCTCGGCCTCCATGGACCGCCCGTGCTCCTTCGCCTGCGCGGCGAGCCGCTGCTTCACGGCGTCGTCGAGACCGCGAACGATGATGGACGACATCAGCGACCACCTCCTCTGCTATCACTCATGATAGCTTCACGTGCTCGACCTCACCAGAGGCGATCACGATCCACCGGTCGGTGCCGCCCCGGCCACCTCATCACGAGGCAACCGGGGCGGTCAGCGCTGCAGCATTCGGAGACGTGATCAGACGTTGAAGCGGAACTCCTTCAGGCATGCGTTAAAAAACTGATGAACGCTGGTATCGCAGCGTTAAGTCCGTTCTAAGTGGTCCTCCGCTACACATGTCCGTAGTAGCATCCCGGTATGGATGATGGCTCTGGAAGTGGCCGCAGGCGTGGCGTGCGTGTCCTCAGTGGGCGCGCGACGCTCCATCGCCCCACGCAGAACACACCCCGCTGGCAGATCGCGTTCTCCGACCCGATCACCGGAATTCGGCGGACACTGTCGGCGCGTACTCGCGAGGAGGTGCTGGACAAGGCCCGTGCGGCGCTGGGCGATTGGACCGATGACGCACCGGCACGGGGCCGGGTGGGCGCCCCAACGGTCGGTGAGGCCTTCGCTGCCTGGCACCGCCAGGGAGCCGAACGCTGGTCGGACCGGACCGCTGTGGTGTACGAGTACCGCTATCGCGCCCATCTGGCGCAGCTGAGCGAGATGCCTGTGACAGCGGTGGCTCCCCACGACCTGGCCGATGTCGCGCTCAGCGTCTCTCGCGAGCAGGCACGCCGCGTGCGCTCCATCGTGCGAGGTGTCTTCGACACAGTGGAGCGGCACACCCATATCGGGGGGAGCACATACGCGGCAGCGGTACGACTGCCGGGCACTAAGAGTGATGACGCGCCGCGCCGGGTCGAGACCAGCCAGATACCGACTACAGCGTGGGTCACCAGCGTCATCGACTGCGCGTGGTCGACGTGCCAGGAGCATCCCGCGCATGGTGACGTCACGTCCGCTATGAGGGCGGGCGGAGCCGGGTACGAGGTGCTGTCGATGCTCCCCGAGATGACCGCATACACAGGGTTGCCCGTCGAGGTCACCGACCGGTGGCGACGAGGCACCCCCCGGCACTATGGGGACCTGGCGGCGCGGCATGAGGCCGAGACCCGCGAGATCGCGTCACGGATGCGCCAGATCGCGCTGATTACCGCGCTCGGCGCGGGAGGCGGACTACGCATCGGTGAGGTGCTGGCGCTGCGCCCCCGCCACCTGTACCCCCATCTCGACGGGGCTACCCGGCGGCAGGTCGAGGCATCCATGTATACCCGCACGCCACGGGAGTGGCTGGACAACAAGACGCACCCGCTGGAGCAGGACAGAGGTCTGGTGCTGGGCGGTTATCGGGGGCGGATCGAGGTGGTCGAACAAGTATCTCCGCTGTCCACGGGGCGCATGGCGATCAGTAAGCCCAAGGGTGGCCGGGAGCGTACGGTGTGGCTCCAACCGGTGCTGTATCCGGCACACGACAAGACGCACCGTCGTGTGCGCGATCTGCTTGTCTCAGCGGTCACGCACGACGGTATGACGCTCGACTATATGGACCCGACCGACACGACCCGACCGCTGTGGGATATGTCCATGTACGACGCGCTGACCTTGTGGGGGCGAGGCTATATACCGCTCGGGCTGCTGCTGCACGACCGGCTTCGAGAGATGTGGGTCCAGGCAGGGCGTGACGTGCGCAGGTGGCATGACATGCTGCTGTTTCCTACGCGGAATCCCGCTCGAAAGCGCGGCGCTGGGCCGCTTTTCCCATCCCGGTGGCCCCACGGTAAAGATGTGCCGTTCGGCACTTTCCAGGCTCCGGCCAACCTGAGCCACCGTTATATCTCGCCGCTGTATGACTATGTGAGTGAGACGCTTGGGACGTGGCCGGGGTATAAGGGGACGTCCCGGCGGGGGTATGTGCACCACGCCCTGCGGCACTACGCGATATCGCACTGGCTCGCACATGGTGTCCCACTCCCTGTGGTGAGTGAGCAGGCGGGGCACGCGGACCCGGCGTTCACGCTGTCGCGGTATGCGCACGCTGTCCACAGCGACATCCAAGTCAATGGCCTCGAAGCATAAGTCAGCCGCCCTTGGGAGCCCGCCGATGTGCCGTGACTGACGGCGGGTTCTGGTACCAGACCGGCGCGAGCAGATCGTCCAGACCACGATCGAGCGCCTTCGCTATGCGCAGCCACGTGCGCAGGTCGCCGTGGTGCTTTCCGCTGCCCAAGTTGAGCAGCGTTTGGCGGCTGACGCCTGAGCGCTCCGCGAGTTGCTCGAGCGTGAGCCCAGCGTCGTGCCGCGCGCGCACGATGATCGCCCGCAGCTGGGACAGGTCGGGCTCAGACAGGTCAGGGGTCACATGACAAGCCGACAGGCTCTTGCCCGCGAAGACAGCACAGGATACTGTGCTTCTGGCATAGGTTCCTGTGCCAATCGCATCGCTCGCCCGCCTGCATCAGCGGGCGACAGGAGAGATGGAGAAGAAGCATGAGAAGACTGGCGCTGTTGATCGCAACCGTCGTGGTCGCGGTCACGCTCGGGGGCTGCAGCAGCGGCACTGGCCCGTCGCCTAACTCAACGAGTCAAGGGAAATCGGCCACGACTGCTGCCGAGAGTATTCCTTCGGACGACACCGCCGAGCCGGACCTGCTCAGCGAGAACAAGGCGGCTTCCGATGCCGAGAAGTGCGCGCTCTATCGTGACGACGACTACGACGGCCCAGACTTCGAGGGGCATAACTACGACGTCGTAAAAGTATATCCCGACGACGATGGCTCACTCCCGCTGAAGTCGAATGAAATTCAACTTCAAGCCGTGAGTTACTGGGACGACAACTTCCCCACGGGCGAGAACCTGCTCACCGGATTCACCGCTTGTGAAGAAGTCAAAGACGCTACCACCCATGACCTGAAATGCGTGCCCGTGACACCGACCGACATCCGGTCTGCTGGAGAAGGCACTACATACGCTCGTTACGACACAAATCTCGTGCGCCAACCGGGCAAGAACTATCCGTCATACCTTGATACTGATTCCCTGGGATCGCCTGATGACGACGCCGTTCAGTGGGATGGTGAAGGATCCCATACGATCACGTATCACTACCAGTACTGGATTATCACTCTTGACCACGCTCCCGCGCTCTCCGGCTGCGGTAACGGGGATGAGCAACTCGATCTGACCGGGTTTGATCCGCAGACTCAAGCGGGGAAACTCTAACGGGTCTGAGCGGGATCGCAGTGAACGCAGGTAGGCGCTGCCCCTGGGGCGTGCGGGGTGGTGGGGCGTGCGACGAGGTGGTCGCGCAGCAGGTCGAGGTGCGGGGTGTGACGTCGGATCGAAGTCACTACTCGTCCTCGTCGTGGTAGATGCGCAGGCGGACGTAGCCGTCTGGGACGGACGGGCCGCTGAGCGTGCCCAGCCCGGGCGTATCCCGGATGCGATGTGGGCTGAGGACTGGTGCGATAGTCGTGACGCCCGGTAGGGCTATCTCGGCGGTAGACGGGTCCGCCACCGCGAGGGCGAGGCGGTACCCCACGAGCGAGCGGATCGCGCTGGGGATCGTGTCCGCCAGTGGGCTCTGGGAGACCAGCAGCAGGCCCAGAGCGACCGACCTGCCTCTGGCGGCCAGGTCGTGCAGGTGGGCCTCGGCCTCAGCACGCAGTCGCCGGTCGGTGCAGGCGCTGGTGAGCACGCTCAGCTCGTCCACGACGACCAGGCAGGCGGGTCCGTCGCGCTCGAGGTCCCACACGGACCGGCCATCGTCGGCGAGGCGGGATTGCCGCTCTCGCATGAGGTCGACCGCCCCAGCGAGAAGGTCCACGGCGTCCGTGGCCGCGACCGCGTACGCTGCCGCGTCGTCGCGATACCGCGCCATCTCGGTCGCCTTGGGATCGATCAGCAGCAGCGTGGTGTCGTGGGTGCGGGCGCTCTCGATGACCCGCCGCACGGCGGAGTTCTTGCCGGAGCCGGTGGTGCCGCAGATGAGGACGTGCTGGCCGCCGCGCCTGGGCCTCACGAGGTCGAGGGTGACCTGGTGTCCGGTGGGGTCCAGGCCGAGCGGGACCGTCAGCCACCCTGGGCGCGCGGGCTGCGTGGTGGGTGGTGGGATGGGGTGGCGCAGCGGGTCGGTCAGGACCACCAGGCAACGCGCTCGGCCGTCACGAGGACCGACCAGGTGGGGGTAGACGGCGTGGGCGCGCAGGTGGACGGCGAGGGCGTCCGCCGTGCTGTGCAGGTCCGCATCCCGCTTTCCGGCCGGGATGCGTGCGGTCACGGTGTAGACGCCTGGGTGTTGTGCGCCCGGTCTTACGCGCAGAGACCGGTAGGCCTCGGCGTCGTCGGTGTAGAGCCCGGTGCGGGCCAGGACACGGGCGGCGCGGACCCGCACGCGCAGCCGTCTGGTGCGCTCGGCCAGGTGCGGAGCGTGGTGCCAGGTGAGCGCGGCAGCAGCGGTAGCGAGGGTTACGGCTGCCAGCCGTGCCAGCGGGCTGGGAGCCAAAGCCGCTATCGTCAGGGCGATCAGCGCGGAGACGGGTTCCCGGCACGCCCAGACCATGCGCCCTACGACTGCCGCGCCCACCTGACCGGTCATGCCTCGACAGCCGGGTGGTCGAGGTCTGCGACTGCAGCGTCCATGAGGGCCAGATACCCGATCACGACCGCGATAGCCGCCCTCATGCTCTCAGGTGTGGCGCGCTCTCGCCGGTACTGCCCGACGACGCCCTGGAGCCTGTGGTGGGCTCGTCCCGCCTCGGCGTAGGCGTGGTCCATCCGGTCCTCAGCTCCGCCGCTCACTGCGCCGCCTTGACGGGCTCGATGGACGACGCAGTGAAGGTGACTGAGCCCTTCCAGCTGACCGAGGCGGCCAGCGCGCGGGCGCGCACGTCGCTCAGCACGGGCAGGGCGGGCTCCTGTGCGGCAGGGACCCGGACCACCCACTCGTGGGCGGTGCCGTCAAGGACCGCCAGGACGGTCACGTCCCACAGCGGGGTGCCGTGCTCGTCTCGCTGCTGCCCCACGGGCTGGCGCCGTCCATCTTTCTCACCCCACTCCTGGACCGGCTGGGTCGAGCCGCCTGCCTTGAGCGTGAGTCGTGACGTGTCTACGGGGATGATCGGTGTGGTCACCGTGGTGCTCCTGTCGTCGTCGTGCCGGGCCTGATGCCCGACCTCACCTATGACAGTGCGGTCCTGCAGGAGAAGTGCCAGAAGCGGCTGGGGGACGGGTTACTCGCGTGTAGTACCAAGGGGGCCGGCTGCGCCAGCCCTGCGCTCCGCCCTACGGGCGTCGCTCGCCTGCTGTGGGGTGGCCGGTGCGGGCCTGCGGCCCTCCCCGACCACCCCACAGCAGGCACGAGCGTGCGGCGGCTGCGGAAGCCGGACCTCGTGGGCGCGTGCGGGTGAAGGGCGACCACACCCGTGGACGGCCTCGTGCTCGACCGGGGGCCGAGCCCGCCCACCGGTATGGACGACCCACTGCCCGACTCACCCTGCTACCGCGATGCTCAGTGGCTCTGCCTTGGCGGCGGCAGTGAGGGCGGCAGCCCATACGTGTGCAGGAGAGCGTCGATGCCCTCACGGCCGCCGGTCTCGGCAGCCTCCAGCAACAGCGCGGCGAACACGGGTGTCGTGCGGGTCCCGGCACGGTAGGTCTCAGCGGTCAGGCGTGCGATCGTCTCGCCGCCTCGGTCCTCGGCCGCGACGTCTTCGTCGGAGTCCTCCGCGCCCAGCCCGTAGGTGCCTCGCAGACCACGGGACCAGGTCTGCATGCGCCGCCCGTGTGACGCCTGCTCGTACTCGCGCCACAGGTCCAGATCGTCCGCGTCCCCTGTCGTGAGCACGTCCGCGAGGATCTCCCAGGGCGTCCGGTTCCCGCGTCGCGCGGTCTTGAGGTCAGCGCGGGTCACCTCGACCGCCGCCCGACGAGCCTGGCGCCTGTCGGGGATGACGTCCGGCACCTCGGCGCGAACGCCCTTCGACAGGTAGTCCGCCAGCGCACCCTCGGTCCCGGCCTCCACCGCCCGCACGTCGAGCCCGCCCTTCTCCGCGATGGGCGCGTCCAAGCCCCCGCGCACCAGTGCACGCCGCCACCGAGCGAACATCGCGGCGGCGAGTTGTGTACGGGCCAGCGGGTCTCCCATGCCATCACCGAGCAGCAGGACATGGACGTGCACGTGCCAGCCATGCTCGCCGTGCGTGACCTCGACGGTACGCACGTAGCCCGTGACACCGAACCCTCCCCGCTCTGCCTTCCAGCGCTTCCCGCTGGTCGCTGCCGACCACGCCAGGCTCAGCGCGTCCCACAGCGCATCGAGCCGCTGACGCTCGTGGTGGCGCATGGTCATGGTCAGCAGCGCTGCGCTGCTGCCCGTGGCAGTGTGCCGGACCAGCAGCTGCTCCACCTCTCGCTGTCGGCGTGCGGCGATCGTCGCCGAGCAGCACGGGCACGCCCACACTGAGCCGCAGGTGGACAGCCCTCCCAGACCCGCCGAGCGTGACCCGTCCGGGTACTCGATGGTCTTGACGGTGACGTAGCCGTGGCCCAGCGGACGCCCACACCCGCGCACACGCTCCAGCGTGGTCAGGTCGCGCAGCACCTCGCGGGCGGCATACCGGGCGCGGCGACGATCAACGGGTGGTCCAGGGGTCACCCCTGGGACTGTGCGGTGGCGTCAGGAAAGTGCCAGAACGACTGCGACAGAACCGCTACCAGCGGCGCGGTACTGCATGACCTTGTAGAAGATCGATAACTCCTGACCCGCGGCTATACGTTAAACCGGAACTACCTCAAGAGAGACTGAGTCCACAGCTTTGACCACACCTCACGAACCGAAGAGGAGTCTGACAGCCTGGTCATCATGCTAAAAGGAGCTGGGGCGGCGGGACTTCAGCGGGCAAGTTGTGCCTTCGACTTTCGAGATGTGCTGGTAGGGGTGGCTCGGTCAGGAACCAACCACGCTCCACCACGCTAACGGCACCGCTCTTGGCCAGCAAGGAGCATCCACTGATGTCAGTACTCAACGGAGCGTTCCCTGTAGACCGAGTCTGCGTCGATCGCCTCTCGTACGGCAGCACGCACCTCGGGCAGCGTGAAGTCCAGGACGCGAAGCTTCCCATCGACTCGGGAGATGGATTCGATGCGGTGGAAGCTGTCGCCGTAGACCTCGGCGAACCGGGCCATACCTCGAAGCTTCCCGAGCGCGTCGGGCAACCATGCGCCGTGAGGGTCGACGATGCTGGCTTTGACGCCCTCTGCGCTGTCGATGAAGAACAGGAAGTCGGGGCGCAGCGTCCGCCACTCACCGTGCCGGTCCTGGTAGGCGAGACTCATAGAGTCGCGGCCACCGGTCGGGTTGCGGTACCAGCCGAGCAGGTTGCCGCGTTCGGATTCCTTGTCGAGGACTTCAATCTCGTCCGGGTTCAGCTTCCCGACTGGGAACATGCCTTCCTCGTCGGCGAGGAGGTGCAGCGGACGACGTTCAAGCAGCTGCGTCGAGTCTCCCGCCGACCGCTTAGTTTCTTCTTGACGGTTCTTTGGAAGCGCCATCGAGAGTAGCTGAGGATCCGTGCTCATCGCTGTGATCTCGGCGTAGAGGCTCTGCCGGGACTCTGTCAGGCCCTTGATGTCGACGCGGTGCTTGCCGAGCCACTCAGACGCGAGTTTGTCGGCTGCATCGTCGAGCGCAGGACGCGTCTGCGGCAGCAGCGCGAGTGCTGCGACGCGCACGTGCGCATCGCGGAGCACATCCTCGTCGTCGGCATCCGCGGCGAGATGATCAATGTAGGTGCGCGCGATGTCGGGGGTGATCGTGCGCGCTCCCTGTCGGTAAGCCTCCTGGATGGCGCGGTCGTCGGCTTCTTCGGTCCACGTGTCGTCGGTGCGGAGTCCGCGGTGTCCTCGGAATGTTCCGCCAGTGACTGTGAGAACATCGCTCTCGGCCTTCGCGAGTTCCTTCGCGTATTGAGCAGCGAGACCGTTGAGGACTCCGTGGAGGCGCTCGTGCGAGAGTCGTCCCGCTTCCTTCACGATTCCGTCAGTTGCGAGAGCATGCGCCAGCGAGGTGAGGCGCTTGATGGGGTTCGCGTGCTTGCGCGGCAGAGTCTCTGCGGGCAGGGCCGAGAACAGCTCCCAGACCTCATCCGGGATGGCAGGGTTCGACGTCATGAGCTCCGGATCGATGAGGACCCGCTGACCGGTGCCACCGTTGCCATCGATGACTTCGCTGCCCATGATCTTTTCGAGCACGAGGCTGGCGGTGGCCTTGTTGAAGCGCGGGAGGATGCACTCGACGCTGTTGAGCAAGTCGTCGCCTTCGACGCGTCGTGCGAGCGGCGTCCGAATCATGCGACCGAGCAGCTGCGTGATGTGGGTTTCGTCCTTCGCGGGACGGAACGACACCATAACCTCAGCTCGGGGGCAGTCCCAGCCCGTGCTGATCGCGTCCTTGGCCAGCAGCACGCGAATGTAGTTCGCGTCCTGCACGCGCTCGGGCGAGATGTAGGGGACGCTGTGCGGTCCGAACGTGTGGCCCTTGTGGTCGCCGAAGACGTGGGCAATCGCGTCATGCCCCAGCTCGGGCCATTCGTCGCGGATCGTGTCGATGGCCGCAGCCATCTCGGTCGGCGACGGTTTGTTGGGAACCTGCAGTACGAGGAGCGGGTTGACAGGTTCCTGGTCGCTCTGTTCCGACGCGTACTGTGCCCAGGCCACACTCATGTCCTTGATCTTCCGGACACCGCGGCGCAGCAGCACCGTGTTGAAATCTCCGGCCTCTGCCGGGAATTCGAGGACGATGTCGTCCTTGAGCAGCCCTGATTCCTGGATTCGCACGGGGTCAACGGTGATCGTGCGCAGGTGGACGCGGCTCTCCTGGACCTGAGCCTCGGCCATCGCCTGCTCGAAGCGCTGAACGGTAGCCGAGATACCCCAGACGATCGGCATCGCCGGGACGCCGTTGTTGCCGTTGATGAGGCGCTTAACGATGGTCGGTGTGTCAGACGAGGACTTCCGCCCCATGCCGCGGTGAGCCTCGTCGAGGACCATGTAGAGAGTCGAGTTTGGATCCTCGATCGTGTTACGCAGCGTGTCCCAGAACGTGAAAGGAACGGTGTCGGGGTTCGTGTCGAAGCCGGGCAGCGTTTCGGTGTTGTCAGATCCACGCACGAGGAGACTATTGCGCGAAAGTTTGGAAGTGTTGAGGAAGTACACATTGCCGGATTGCAGCCTCGAGTACCGGAACGGGTGCTCGACGGTGATGAGCCGGTTGCGGAGCCGGTCGGAGGCCTGCTCCAGACGATGCTTCGTCTGCTGATTGAGAGCGGGGTCGTCGCTGAACCACAGCACGACGGCATCAGAGTCGGGCACGACGTCGTAGTCGTCACTCCCCCAGAACAGCGCTTCGATCGCGGCAGCGGCCATGACGGTCTTGCCCGCACCGGTCGTCGCGGCGAGGGCAACGGAGCTGACACGCTTGCTGGCACTGCGGTAGAAGTCACGCGCGGAGGCGAGTTCGCGCAGCGTGTCACCGACAGCGTCGGCCTGGTAATCCTTGAGCGTATAGCGCATCAGAAGTCACCGACACTTTCGCAGTTGCGCAGGTAGTCCTCGTAGAGCCGGACCGTTTCCAGGTGCGGGATCTCGTTGGCGATCTGCTGGTATCGACCCTCGTCGTCAGTCACGATGTAGGCGATCCGGGCACCATCGGCGCGTTCGAGCGCGGCGATGAAGTCGGCGGACTGATCGAGGTCGTTGATGATGCCGTAGCTGTCAGCAACGTCCCACCCATTGGGGATCGAGTCGATACGACGCCCCACGGCGCCAGCTCGCAGCCACAGCATGGGTGCGATCGCAGCGAACGCGCGGTCCGTGCTGACGCGCCAGGGCGACTCGTAGGTCAACGTGAAGAACGCCGCATTCTCTTGGAATCCTTCGGCCATCGGGAATGTGTCGGTGAACTTGTAATCACCCGAAACCTCTTCTCCCTCTGGCGTCAAGCCCGTGAACGCCGATCGGATACGCGGTTTGGTAATGAGGTCACAAATTCCGTACCGTTCCCAGTCTGAATCACCGGGCCTCAAGCCCCGTGATCTCAAGACCACCTGTTCTTCCGCCGACACGTCATTGTTCGTCACCGAAATGCACTGACGTCGACCGCCGAGTTGCTTATTCAGACGGGCGACGGCGTGTGCGGTTGTCCCGGAACCGGCAAAAAAGTCGAGCACTACCGCATCCTCGATGTTACTCACGAAGAGCCGCAGCGCATCTTCGACCGCGTATAACGACTTGCAGAAGTCGAAGGATACTTTAGGCAAGAGCTTCGCAAGAGTTCCAGTCCCATGTTCACTCGCGCTGTGGGCCGGTCGGTTCCAGATCGTTCTGGGTGCGGATTTGCGATTCGCGGCGTCACTCCACTCGACAACCATCGCGCCATGTTCATCACGCCCGGTGACAACGATTTCACCGGAACGAATCTTATCCAGATCCGGGTCGGTCAAGTACCACAACGGAAACTCGTTCTTCTCCGGTCGGATCCGACCAGTTCTGACCGCACCCATTTCAAGAAGTTGATCGAAAGTCTCTTTGACGACCGACCAGCGACCATGCGCACCGTTTGGCCGCGGAGTGGGCCACACCGCGACAGTGCCCTCCGGCGCCTGAATGGCACTGCCGTCATCGTTCGGTGCAGGCACCTCTCCCGACCCTTGAATGCCGCCGTCGCTAAGCCGAACAAATATCGGAAAGTACGCTCCCGGCGACTTGGAACGAACTCCATTCGCCCCGGTCCGCGTCAGTCCTCGCCATCGAACTCGTACACTATCGAGCGACGGTTCCGGCCCCAACATTGGGTCGAAAACACGCTCGGGCTCGGCATCACCAATCATCACGAAGATTACGTATTCATCGACACGTGAAAACCCGTGCTCCGGCGTCCCCTTCGGGTTGATGGCCACGCACGTTGACGTGATCTTCGCCTCTGGGAACAATTGCTCAAGAAGCAACAGCAGCCTCGGATACTCGTTCTCATCGATAGTTGCGATTAGAACAGAGCGGTCTGGCTTCATCAGTCGCTTCGCGAGCCGAAGTCGGCGTTCCATGAAGGCCAGCCACTTGGAGTGGCGGTAGAGGTCGTCGTCTTCAACGTAGTCGTTGTTGTACTTCCAGTCGCGTGCACCGGTGTTATACGGCGGATCGATGTAGATCGCGTCGACGGAGCCTGCGTGCGTGAAGGTGAGCTGTTCGAGGACGTGGAAGTTCTCGCCGTTGATGACGGTATGGAAGGGCTTGTCTCCTCCGCGTTCGACGGTGCCGTCGGGGCGCAGGCCGGGGTAGATCCGGTCTCGGAACTCGGCGACGAGGATGAGGTCGTCGAGGTCCACGATCCCGGTCTCGTCGGAGGAGCTGTCGAGGAGGGATACCCGCGCAGTGTCGCCGGTGATGGCGTCGACGCGCCAGAGGCGCTTGTCGCCGCTTTCGGTCGAGCCACGCGGGGGCAGGACTCGGACCTTGCTGCCCTTGCGGACCTTGTGCCCGGCGAGCTCGACAGCTTCGGGTGCGTGGCGCTCGAAGTTGAGCCCGAACGGGAGGCGCTTCTGCAGCGGACGAATCTCCGCTTCGAGGTCCTCGCCGAGGCGGGGGTCGAGCTGCTTAGCGGCACGGAGCAGGTCGGTCAGCCGTGACATGTCTCTCCTCTTGGTTGTGGGCTGTAGCGCTACAGAACCCGCTACAGGCATCCCGCACTAAGCTGTTCTGTAGCGGGAGGCGCGTGCAAAACCCCTGATCAGAGCGGTGTCACACATTGAACCTGAACTCCACCACATTCCGTAGCCGAATAACCTTTGACTACAGCGGCTCGCGCGGCGGCGAGCGTACGTCGCTCATGATGCGCCGTCACACGCCTATCCTGGGCAAGAGGGTGACCACAGGCGCGCGAGGAGGGCCGAGGGAATGGCATTGAGCCCGTCGCAGGGGCGCCGACCGGGACTGCACCCGGCGTTGTCCACGCGTCAGGGGTTCGCGCTCCTTGAGGAGGCCGGGTCAGTGCGCAACCTCCTGCGCGACACCGTGGAAGCGATCCGCAGCCTTCGCTTCGTCTCCCTGCACGGTGATGACGTATTCACTCTAGGTAGCATCGGCGTGGAGAAGGCCATGAAGGTCATGCTCGGCTGCAACGAGGTCGAGGCCGCGGGCTCGTGGCCTTCCAAGAAGACGCTGAAGGACGACTGGGGCCACGACATCCAGAGGATAAGTCAGCTACTCGACACGGCGATCGAACGCAGCCTGGCGCGGTCCACCCACCCCGGGTACGCGGAGAGTCTCTTTGATCGGATCAGCGGGAGCACCACGCTCCCGCTTCTCTTCGCGACGTTCGCTCGGTACGGGAAGTCGGGGCGCTTCCATCACTTGGACGTCCTCGCCACCAACGAGCCCGGCTCGGATGATCCGCCATCCGAGTACTGGGAGCGAGTCGAGTTCCACGTTAGGACTACAGAGCCAGAGTTCGCCGAAGTCCCCTACGGAGACAACCAGGCGCTGGATGAGTACGAGGCCCGACTGCGTGGTCGCATCGCCGACGAGCTGGAGGCCTGGTGGTTCTGCGTCCACCGCCTCGGCGTCCAGGGCTGCTTCGGCGACCTGGGCAAGAAGATCGGCTGGGAGATCTGGGAGCCAGGGCGCGGCGAGCCGCACATTATCAGGAAGTATGCCTAGTGGACGACGGCTGGAAGTTGAACTCGATGTTTGACTGCGCACAGACGCTGCCCAAACGCCTCACTACCACGCACCCCTGAGGGAATTGCAGCTATGAACAACGATGAAAAAGATATAATCGGCTACGTTACGAACCTAGAGAAGTTGGCAAACAAAATTGGAGTAAAGAACTTCCTAGCCGACGGACTGGAGGGCCATCTTGATTTGCAAGAAAGTCTGTTCGACCTGCAAATCGAGCTGCAAGGAGCCATCCGAAAAGCCAAGCAACGAAACACTAAGGGCGCGGTCAACTTAGACCATCTAAATCAATTGAGATGGCTTCGCTGGCAGTCACGACGCCTGGGGGACGCCATTGCGTGGAGCGGACTGCTCTTCAATCGGCAAGTCATATACGCACTAGCCAAGAACGAGCCGGTTCCGATCCCGCTATCATGGTCAGACGGACACAGAGGGGCCTTCCAATTCGCCCGCGGGATGACTAGTTCTGAGTGGGGAATCCCCGTCGTACACGACGTCACTAACGTACTCCGCGTCGGAGACATCACATTTGTCAGACCGACCGGCCAGGATGCCGAGGCGGACTACCGAACTGTAGAAATCAAGGCTACACGGGTCGGTGAAAGCATCAATGAAGATGGCGACAACATCGTGACGCTGAATGTCACCGCAATCGGCAATGAGCCGTTTCCGGTTCTTGACGCGGAAGCCAGGGCGAGCGAAGCGGGGCGAGACCAGCAGCCGGCTCGCCGGTTTCGCGCCGATCGACGGGTCGAGCGCCAGCTTGCACGAATGGATATAGCGACCGCGAGCAAAAACGCCCCCCTCAACAAGTCAACCAAGATCGCCGATCGCCACGTTTTTTCGCTCTCGCTTCCGGACGAAGAACAGCCTCATTGGCAGGCACTGCGGCGTGCGATCCGAAACGCCAGGCGTGAGGGATACGCATATTTCGAACTCGGCGGGTTTGTCGGTTACTCCGTCATATATGACAGTACCGGAGTCTCGAAAGAAAGCATTCAGTCCGCCTCGCTGATCGAAAGAGTACAGGGCCTTATCCATGAGGAGATAGGCGACCGAAACAGTATTTCGCTGACGTCTTTGCCCGACGACAAAGCGGACGTCTACAGCTCCAAATCACTCCCCTTCTACTTGTGGGAAGTGCCCCGGAGAGCCATTCGCGACATTTTGCGGCAGCGTCTTGTCATCGTGGCGACTTACAACTCAGGTTGGATGGAGAAGCTACTTTCCGAGGCGGGGTTGACGGTCATCCCCGACAAGACAGGCCGAGACCACCGTAGCTTTGAAGTCGTCGCGAGCTTCGAGTGGGAGGGCGAGGCGCGAGTTGAGTACCACTCGCACGTGTGGGAGGAGATGGTTATTGCGGTCCACGAGTTTCGGGGACCGAAGGCTGTAATTCAGCGAGCCCTCGCGCCTCTCGCGGCACCTAGCCTTGCGAGACTCAACGACTTTGTCCCAACGGAAGCCCTCCAGAATGACCGGGGACACCCACCTGAGCAGAACAGATGACCGGCTCTGCTGTAATTGGAGGACAGCGCGACATTGCGATTCGCTCGACCAATAGACCAATATATGCGCGGTTGAGAAACGACAGCTGAACACGTTCCGTAGCCGAATAACCTTTGGCGTAGACTGGCCCCATGAGCACTGAGTCTCGGCGGGCAGCCATCTACCTGCGGGTCTCGCAGGACCGAGAGAACACTCGCCTGGGCGTAGACCGCCACAGGGAGGATGCCGAGGCACTCATCAAGGTTAGAGGATGGACCCCGGCTGGGGTCTACGAGGACAACGACATCTCTGGAGTCGGCAAGCAGAAGCGCCCCGCCTTCGAGCGCCTACTCACCGACATCGATCGAGGCCTGATCAACGTTGTCGTCGCCCAGGAGTGGCCCCGTCTGGAGCGTAATCGTGCGGACGGGGTGCGCATCATCGAGGCAGCACAGCGTCACGAGATACTCCTGACCTTCGCCAAGGGAAGCGACATCGACTGCACGACCGCTGCTGGACGTCTCAGCGCAGATCTCTTCTCCGCGATTGCGCGCAACGAGATCGAGGTCAAAGCTGAGCGACAGAGTCGTGCCCAACGGCAGCGGGCAGAGCAGGGGCGTCCCCCGAAGGGCGTGCGTCCGCTCGGGTACACCCTTAAGGGAGAGGTCATCCCTCACGAGGCGCGGGCAGTGGAGGCCATCTACCAGGCATTCACTGCTGGCGCTTCTTTGCGAGCCATCGCAGCGGCACTATCCGGGAAGAGCGGCCCCGACATCCCGAACGTGCCACCGCTTCCCCGGCACTCACGGACTCTCGCACTGGAGCGCAACGAGAGGAGGGCGGCGGACGGGCTCCCACCCCGACCCGTGCCAGACGATGGACCATGGGCTCCGTCGACTGTTCTCGGCATCCTCCGGAACCCGCGGTACGCCGGTTACTCAACGTACTCTCCACCCACCATCCAACCTGATGGCGGGAAGCGACGTTCGTGGCGCGCCACGATCTTGCGCTCCGACTCCGGTGACCCCATCCGCAGTCAGTGGGACTCTCTGGTCCCAGAGGCCACCTGGTGGGCGGTTCAAGATCGCCTCGACGATCCGAACCGAGCGACGAACCGAGTGGGCACTGACCGCCGTCACCTCGGGTCCGGCCTGTACCTCTGCGGCTGGCAAGAGCCCGACACCGGCGAGGTGTGCGGCAAACCGGTGCGCGCGCACAGTATGCGGTATCGCTGCGAAGGGCATGTGATGCGGCTGCGCGAGCACATCGACACGTATGTGGTCGAGACGATCCGCGCTCGTCTTGCTCGTCCGGACCTCAAGAACATCATTCCCACACCGGATCACCCGCGCCTTCGAGCCATCTCCGACGAGATCACAATGCATCGCGGACGGATCGCTAGGGCGCAGGCCGACTACGACGACGAGATCATCGAGGGCCGCGACCTCAAGCGCATCCGCGACAAGGCCGAGGTGTCCATCGCTGCACTCGACGCTGAACGGTCTCGTCTATCAACGGGCACCGGGCCTCATTCCGTCCTGGACGCAGACGACCCAGTCGCAGCGTTCGATGATGCCGACCTCGCGACAAAGCGATCGGTGATACGGGCTCTCTGCACGGTGCACATCCACCCTCATCCCCGAGGACGCAAGGGGTTCGACTCCAGCACAGTAACGATTACACCGACAGCGAGAGTCCTGGACTGACTCTTCGGTGCCTCACCCCACCTCCACCTGGGACACGCAACGGCGCATGTCCCAGAATTTTTTTGCGCATCGCCAACACAGAAACTTCCCTGGTGAGTTCGAAAGTAACACACCCCGCCCGTAGCCCAAACAAGCCTCTGACCTGGAGTAATGCTTGCTCCACCCCTCAGGAAGGGGTACCCTGAAAGGGCAAGAGGGAGAGAGAAGCCACGTCGCCACACACGACTACTGGTTTCTATGTCGCCACAATGGCGATGATGAAAGGGCTCATTCCCATGCCCCCCTCCCATGCTGCTCGCATAGCACAGTCTCGACTCGCTAACGCCGTGAAAAGCGGACTGAGCGATGAAACTGTGTCGGCACTGCGAACGCGATTCGCCGTGGAACGCGCAATCGATGCAATACGCGCGATCCCTGGCACTGTCGGAAGCGACGGCCAAGCCGCGCTCATGAAAGCAGTTGCCGAAAACTCCTCCATGCCTCCGCAAGGAGGCGACTATGAATGAAGCGACCCGTCAGGCAATTCGTGAGGCTGCCGAACTGGAAGCTGCTTCCTGGCCCGAACTGACAGAAGAGCAGAAGGACGAACTTCGTCGACTTCTCGCATGCGCCACCCCTGTCAAGCAAGCGCATTGGAGGGCAGCGTGATGCAGGAGAGCTCGGCCTACGAACGGGTCGTGTCAAAGCTCCAGGGCATTCGAGAGACTGCGAACGGAGTCATGGCACGATGCCCTGCACACGACGATCACAATCCATCACTTTCGATCACGCCGAACGCGACTGGAGTTCTGCTCAACTGCTTCGCCGGATGCGCTACGGAGGAGATCGTCTGCGCTCTTGGCCTTCAGTTGCGAGACCTGTACGACAAGCCGCTGAAAACACGCCTTGACCAGCGATTTCCCGACGGCCTGGAGTGGGTCGAGTCTTACGACTATCTCAACGAGGGCGGGGACCTCGTGTTTCAGGTAATCCGCGCCATCGATTCGAGTGGCAAGAAAACTTTCAGGCAGCGTCGACCCGATTCCGCGAAGCGATCAGGATGGGCTTGGAACCTACGCGACCTGTCCTCTCAGGAACGGGCTCTCCCCTACCTTCTGCCGGAAGTCCTTCGAGCCGTCGAGACCGGAGAAGTCATCTGGATCGCGGAAGGAGAGAAGGACGTCCACGCATTGCGCAATACAGGCGTCGTTGCGACCTGCAACGCCGGCGGAGCAGAGAAGTGGACACGTCAGCACTCCGACTATCTGCGAGGCGCGCACGTCGTGGTTCTTCGGGATTGCGATGAGGCAGGCGAGCGACACCAGGCACTCGTGGCACGTTCACTCGACGGCATCGCTGCGTCAGTTTCTCTGATGAAGCCAGCCGCAGGGAAGGACGCAGCAGACCACTTCGCGTCGGGCTACGGCCTCGCTGACTTTCTCCCGGTGGAAGAGGCAAATGCTGGCATGCACCATGGGGTCGTCTCTCCAACGACCAGCAAAAGCGCCGACTCATGGTACGAAGAACGTGGAGATGGCCTCTATCACGTTCGTGCAATCGAGCGACAGGACGGCGAGACGACCTACACAGCAGATCGGCTGACCAACTTCGTTGCCCGGATCGCTGCCTCTACCGAAGTGGACGACGGGGCAGAAGTGCAGCGGCGCTTCCACATCGAGGCGCGGGTTGCCGGTCGGAAACGCACGGCGTCAATCTCCGCGGCAGAGTTCAGCCGCATGGATTGGATCGTTCCTGAACTCGGACCGAGCGCGATTATTGAGGCTGGGCGCGGCACCAAGGATCATGCTCGTGCCGCGATCCAGTCAGTATCCGCGCCAGCCGAAGTTCGTGTGATGCGGCAGACCGGCTGGCGTGAGTTCGACGGTGCATGGGCCTATCTCCACGGAGGTGGTGCAATCGGCGCGCAAGGCCCGGTTGAAGGCATCGAAGTCGATCTTCAGGGTTCTCTCGGCGGATTCACCTTGCCGGAGCCGGGTGGCGTCGATGAAGTACGGGAGTCGCTGCGCATGCTCGACGTCGCGCCGGATCGGGTCACCATTCCGCTGCTTGCTGCCGTTGTCCGAGCGCCTTTGGGCGGCGTCGACAATGCCGTAAGCCTCCATGGACAGACTGGTATCGGCAAGTCTGAGTTGGCAGCTCTCGCACAGCAGCACTACGGAGCCCCAATGGACGCGAGGTCCCTTCCAGCCTCGTGGTCAAGCACGGCGAACTCGTTGGAAGAGCAGGCATTCCTTGCCGCCGATGCACTGCTGACCGTTGACGATTTTGTGACGACTGGATCGCCTCGTGACATCGAGCGACTGCACTCCACCGCCGACCGGCTCATCCGCGGCGCAGGTAACGGCGCTGGCCGCGGTCGCATGTCGAAGGACGGGACCCTCCGTGACGCGCGTCCTGCACGCGGCATGATTCTCGTGACCGGGGAGGAAGTTCCACACGGTCAGTCTCTTCGGGCACGCATGATGACCTTGGAGGTCCGTCGCGGCGATGTGGATTGGAATACGTTAAGTCGTGCGCAGCTGCACGCCGCCGAAGGAACGTACGCTGCCGCCCTCGCGGCCTACCTCCAGTGGCTCGCGCCGCGCCTCAACGAGGTGCGAGCGAACCGGCGCGCGGATATCGCGGCCCTACGTAACAGGGTTACGACACTTCATCGCCGAACCGCTACCGCCATCGCGTCTCTTGCCTGGGGATGGGCTACGTGGCTGGACTTCGCCGTCGAGATCGGCGCTATATCTGGGGACAAGCGCGGATCTCTCTGGAATCGCGGCTGGACAGCACTGCTCGACGCCGCCGAAGCTGCCGACGCCTCGGTCGGTGAGACAGACCCTGCGAAGCGGTTCATGGTGCTGCTTGGCTCTGCTGTTGCATCAGGCCGCGCTCACGTTGCTACGCGCGGAGGTGGATGCCCTCCGGGAGAACCTGGTGCGTGGGGCTGGCGTACGCGCGACGGAGTGATGACCGACATGGGCACACGAATCGGCTGGACGGAAGACAACAATCTCTGGCTCGACCCGGAGGCCGCGTACTCAGCCGCGAAGACGGCTGGGGAAGGCTTGAACATTGATCTAGAGACGCTGCGATCACGCCTGTCGGATAGTGGGCTCCTTCAGAGTCTCGACCCAAGTGGCAAGACCGGAGTCAGAGTTCGACTTCAGGGGCGGCAGCGCCGCGTCCTGCACCTCAGCGCTGACGCGCTCGGAGATGCAGTCGAAGTGAGACACCAGGGTGTCCCAGAAGCGTCACAGGGAGTCTCGGACCGAGTCACCCCGAGACACCACCGAGACACCCTGGCGTCTCGGTCCGAAATCAGCCATGACCTGGAGAAACGAACCTCGTACCGAGGCGAGTCGCCCGAGACACCCGGTAAATCCCTCGTGACGGAGAAATCTAGGGGTTGGGACATCCCGACGAGCGAGGAAGACCCGGAAAACCACTCCGGAGCTGCCCTGACAACAGCGCGCAGTGCGCGACGTGTCACTAGTGGCTCACACGCTACGTCGCGATGGGAGGTGGCTTTATAGCGAACCGCGTCGTCCAGCCCGCGCCGGCCCGTCTGACGCCGCTGTCTCTCAAGATCAGCCGCAAGGCAGACGGGCAAGTATTGGCCACTCAACTTTTCCTGGAAGGGAGTCCTCTAATGATCATCCCAGCAGTCATCAACCGCTCGGCAGGTTCTGCGCACGTCTGGCACGTGGCTGGAACGGTGCTCCTCGTCGGTGCCATCTTCTCGCTGGCATGGGCGCTCTCCCAGGCGGGAATGCTCGACCTCGCAGCTACCGGCGTCGCCTATTTCGCCGTCACTTTCATGCGGCAGCTGGGAGTTGGCCTCGCCACTGCTGCCCCACGCGAGTTCGAGGGCAGTGCGAATCTCATTCGTCAGCTCCAGGCTGACTTCGCGCGATGGCTCGCCGCCCGATCTGTGGTCGCGCACGCACTAATCGCTGTGGCGTACACGGTGGCGTTCCTGCTCTCCCGCGCAGCTCTCAGCGCGATTCTGACCATCATCGCAAGCCCTTGGGTCGCTCTGGCTGTTGGACTCGCGCTTGCCGCCGCAGTGGCCAGCCCGAGCCTGATCAGTTCTCTCTTTGATGTCGTTGGTCGACGCGCCGGGCGCGAAGAAGGAGTGGATGGGGAGGACAGGCATGCCCACTGACATCGAGACTGCGGCGAAACGTGCCCACGTCTGGCCTCCGGTGCTCGCTATTGACCCTGGCAGCCGCGAGACCGGGCTGTGTCTGCGCGTTGGCACCGACGCTGTTGAGGCTGTGACCGTGGAGCAGGACGAACCGACCGGGGACCACGCCGAGAACGTGCGCTACGCCTGTGAGGTGATCGAGACGGCGAAGGAAGTCACTCGACGCAACCGAGATCGTCTGAACGAAGAAGCTGCGTCCCGTCGTGTCGCTCCCGGTGGCCTGCGGCATGCTGCCGAGACGCTCGTCGCGCCCACGGGGCGACCTACGAAAGGACGACAGACCGCGGTCGCCCCTCGTGTTCTCGCGTCTCTGCCCACTGCCAGCGTGGTACTCGGAGCGGCCGTTGGCACATGGCCGCGAACGATCCTCGTCGCTCCACACGGTGGTGCCGGCTGGGATGCTGTGGGGCGTGAGGCTGCGCCGCCGACGCTGAAGGGCCGAACCCCGGTTGGATGGCTGACGGGCGGTTCCGATCGGTCGCACCAGCGTGCCGCGTGGGCTATCGCAGGTGCGGCACACGCAGCTGTCATGCCGCCATTGCGAGAGCAGGCTCAGACCGCTGCAATGGCGGCTCTCCCTCATGTGAGCGGGACCGCGCCTGAGGGACTCGTCGCCGTCCTCCGCGCGGCCATTCAAGAGACCGGCTCCTGGGACCTGCTAAGTGGGCACCTTCCCGCTCTTGCGCAGGCGGTCGTCAGCACCTGTACCCGCGATCAAGAAGTCGGTACCTCCGCGGCCGCGGAGGTCGCTGAGTATCTCGCGGCTACGGAGGGTTAAGAGCCATGAAACGAAGCAGGAAGGCCCTCGCTACGGGTGCTGCCATCGCTGCGGGGCCGAACGGCCTGCGAAGGCTGCTGGGCGCTGCATTGATCCTCGCTCTGGTCGTGCTCCTCGGACTCACCATGCTGGCCGTCATAGGTAAGAACGCAGGTGGTCACGACGAGCCGTACCCGTGTGCTCCTGCTGTCACGACGGTGAAGTTCACTCCCGATGACACGCCGAGCCAAGTACGCATGATGGTGGAAGAGGCGCTCACAGCAGAAGGCCGGTCGCCCAAGATCGTCGACTATGGCGACGGTGAGCGACCCGACCTGGTCGTGTCCTGGTGGCCGACACGGGATCCGAATCCTCCGCAGCTTCAAGGGCGCGCGTTGCGTCTGGAATCTGAGCCCACCGTGGAGAACGTGACCGTCGCTCTGAAGGCTCGGCTCGCATCATGTGAGGACGACAGTCCCACATCCGCGACAGAAGCTCCCGTTCCAGCTGCTCCGGGCCCACAGGCGGTGACGTGGTCCAGTCCCGTCACCCTGTTCGGAAGCGCTATCGCCCTTTGGTGGCTCGCGGGGCCGTGGATGGTGAGAGGAGCAGTAAAGGCGTTCAGCACGGTACGACCGCGGCGTGCTCATCGAGAAGCACGTCAGCACGGAGGGGCACCAGAAATGAAAGAGGTTTCGCGATGACAGCTGTAACCGTGATCGTTCCGGTCGTTTCCCTACTCATGCTCATCGGCGGCTGGTTCGTCGCTGGGTCCCGTGACGAGCATGCGCAGCCTCGCCGCGCGCTGGTCACGCTCGGTCAGTGGCTGGCCATCGGAGGCTTCGTCACGGGGCTCGTCGCCCTTCCCACCGCCCTCGACCTGGCGCACGCTAGCACCGCGCTCGCAGTGTTCCTGCTCGTCGGCCTCATCCTCGTGCGTGGAGCGGGACGAAACGCGATCGGATGGACCTCAGCGTCAGAGATTCTCACCGCAGCGGTGATACTCTCCTGGGCCACACCCCGTCGAGCGCTCTGCAGCAGCGCCGCACTTGGAGCCGGCATCAGCCTCGCTGCATGGCTCACAGCCCACGGATGGCCTCTCCCCGGGCTGCTGGGAGCACTCGTGGCGCTCGCACCTGCTCGCTGGTGGCTCAAGCACGGTTGGGACCGCGAGCACGCTCAGACTGGCGTCGAGCGCGCTCTTGCCGGAGCACTCGCAGGCGGGTCCGAGTGGAACACGCACGAAGCGACCCTCCGCGGAGCACCGATCAAGCTGCGGTTTGAAGACGGCCGAGTCCCGAGGCGCGTCACCTTCGCGCTCCCTCCGAGTTGGAGAGCCAGCAGCGAGGACACTCTCCGCGATGACGTACGGAAGAGGCTCGACGAGTGGGGGCGCCCGTGGGGTGTCGTCGTCAACAACTCCAAGCGCGAAGTCGTCGCCGAGCGCGCAGCTCAACTTCCCACGACGGTGACAGTGCCCTCAACCACGTCGTGGGAGTGGATCGCGGCGAACGCGCCCAGCCCGCTCGCCCTGTATCTCGGCACCGGTCAGGACCCGGAGTCCGGGGAACACTTCCCCGTGTGGTGGGACCCTGACGCGAGCGATCCTCACGCGTTGATCGGCGGCCGCACGAAGACAGGGAAGAGCGTGTGCCTGCGCCTTCTGGTCGGACAGGCGGTCATGCGCGGTTGGCTCGTCGTCATCTGCGACCCGAAGGGGGCAGATTTCGCGTGGGCGGGCCGCCTTCCCGGCGTCCTGTATTTCTCCGGCGATGAAGCGGTCAACGGACTCGCCGAAGCATGCGGTGAGATGGACGAACGCCGCGGATGGGTCGCTCGCCACGTGTGGTCTGGCGAAGAGGGTGCCGACGAGGAACCAGATCTTCTGAAGATCGTCGGACAGCCCTACCGCCCGTGCCTCGTCATCCTCGACGAAGCAGCGGAAGCCGCAGGAATCGGTGACCCCGATGTCCAGAAGCAGACGAAGGCCAATATGAGCCGCCTCGCCCGTCTCTCTCGCGCGGCGGGAATGGTCTGCGCCTTCGCCACTCAGCGTCCCGACGCGTCGTTCCTCCCCGGCGAGACCAAGGCCAACCTTGGCACTCGCATCATGTTCTTGAGCGATGGGGATTCAACGATGACGCAGATGATCTTGGACCTCGCACTCAAGACGCTGAACCGACTCACATCCAATGTGCGTGGCCGTGGTCGAGTACTCATCAGCGGCGAAGACCCGGTCGAGACGCAGGGTGCTTTCGTCACCGTCTCCGAGATCAAGAAGCGAGTACCGATGTTGCCTGCCGACGACCTTGAGCCCGTCCGCTTCGCTCCCGAACCAGAGTGGCGTCGCGTGCTGCGCGGCGATGACCCCAGCGGCCCTGCGCCGGTCAACGAAGTGTCTGCGAACCCCGACAGCAGAACCGCCATGCGGACCGCGCTAACCGACGATTCGATCCCCGTTCCAGACGGTCGAGCATCGTCCGCGGATGGATACCCCACGCCACCTCCGGGCAAGCCCACACCGCACACCCTTGAGGCGCTTGACTTTGACCCCTTCGAGTCCTTCGACGATGAGAGATAGTGCGGGAGGTATGCCCCGCCCCTCCCCTACCCTGATGCACTTTCCAGGCTCTACGTCATGCCCCTGATAGGCAGTCCCTCCCCAGATGTGCGTTCGCAGCGGACCCTTCCTCGGGTATGTTCCACGGGCGACGCAGGGTGCCCATTGGACCCAGTGGATTCTTTGTACCCATTGGAGGCATTGAATCCGTTGCATGACGTCGTTCTAGCCGATACGCCAGGGGGGGTAGGTACTTCCCGGAATGAGGTTCATTAGGATTGCCCGCTTCAGAACCTCACGAGAACCACTTGCGGGCAATCCTAATGCCCCTGTCAAGTACCTTCAACTTTGGGGTGTTGGCGAGGACGAAGGATTCTATGTACCCCAGGGGTTCAAGGTCTCCCGGGGGTCCAATGCCTCCCCTGCATCCGATGGATACAAAGGGTCCGCTGCGACCACTCCAGGACGGGGTACCCCATCGGGTCGTAGATGCCTGGAGGTACCTGCGTGCAGGGTGGCGGGGGTTGATGTGGAAGTTGACGGTCGTCCCTTCCCCTCTCGCTGAGCAGCCAGGGGTCACTCGGGGATTGCAGCTCCGTTCGAGCAGTCGAGCAGCCCGGGGGTCTGCACTCGCAGTTCTCCCTCCTCGGTCTCGTGCCGGATGCCCGTACCGAAATCCGCGGTACCGTCAGCGTTCCACAGGACCGGAGAACCGCTCTGGGACTCGTCTTCGAAGATCTGTGTGTCACCCCGAACGTCCTCCGCATCAATCCCGGCGAGCGGCACCCACACGTACTCCCCGCTCCCGTCACCCAGGGTGAGCGTGCCTCCGGCGTAGCCTGATCCTCCCTCGGGTTGTGTCGTCGTGAAGACGTTGCCGGTCGTGCTCTCCGTGACCGTGGCAGTGATGACACCGCCGTCATTACTGCATGTCGCACTGACGGTGTCGGCCCTGGTCTCGTCGTACCCAACCCTGAACGTACTGTCGCCATTCGCAACCGTGAACTCACCCGGGTACTCCGTCGCCGACCCGTCAGCTTCTGACGCAGAGCTGCTATCGCCCTTGGCTGCGCCCGCCGTGCTGGAGTCGGCTGACTCGCCACCTCCCCCACAGGCTGACAGGGACAGCATGAGCGCCGCGGCGAGCGTCGCCGCAGCGGTGATGGAGGTCGGCTTCGCGCGCATGTGGGCTCCTACTTGCATCGGGGCTCAGGTGTACTGACGGAGTCCACGATACGTTGCCACCCGTCTTCGTTCGGGGACAGGAGCGTCGGTAGCGTATCCGACTGTGACGTCAGCCGTCGGAGCCCGATCCAGCCAGATCAGCGTCCACTTCTGCCACCATTTTGCGAGTACCATCGAGCGCGATCTGTCGGTCAGGATCAAGCCAGGAAAGCGATGGAAACTCTGCAACCGTAGCTACGTACTCCTGATCCACGGGGGACCACTGAACGTGATAGGTGTACTGTTCCGCGGCCACGGATTCCTCCAGTTTTCGTTCTGCGTCTAACCGTCGAGCTCAACTACACTTCGGCCTGTTCCCGACGACGCCGACTCCCCATTACGCGCCAATGCCACCATTGGAGCTGTTACCGCCACCGGAGTGCGGGCGATATCTCGCGGGCTCGCCGTACTACACCCAACGGGCAGGGAAACTTGGCTCGAAACTCGTGCCCCGCCGGCTGTTGACCCCGGCACTGTGCCTGTCCCATGATGAGAAATACGAGGGCCTCGCGGCCACTCCCCCGGCGATCCGGGCGAGTGAAGCGAGGCCCTCGTCGCGTCAGCGCACTGCAGATGGGAACAGTTTCTCCAGGGCCGCACGCACATCCTCCGCAGACAGCAGTCCGAGGTCCTCCGAGCCGAGGTCGCGCGCATGAGCCAGGCGCTCGCTTTGCGCATCAACCATCGCACTGAGGAGCGCCCGGAGACTTCGGGCGTTCGCCCATCCCGGAGGAGGGGCGTCCGCAAGCTTGGTGAGGGACGCGGAGAGCAACTGCTGCCCTTCAGGGTCGACTGTGTAATCGGCGTTCGCCGCCATCTTCTTGAAGATCGTCTCCAACGCGCTCGCGCTGTAATTCGGGAACGTCATCGTCTGGGCGAATCGAGAACGCAGGCCAGTGTTGCTCTCCAAGAAGCGTTCCATCTCCCGTGGATACCCAGCGACGATCACACAGAAGGAGTCTCGCTCGTCCTCCATACGCTTGAGCAGGACGTCAACCGCCTCAGAACCGAAGTCGTTACTCGCTGGACCACCCGGCGTGAGGCTGTACGCCTCGTCGACGAAGAGGACGCCACCCTTTGCCCTGTCGATGACAGCCGTCGTCTTCTGCGCGGTCTCTCCGACATGCTGGCCGACGAGACCGGAACGGTCCGTCTCGATCACATGCCCGGACGGCAGGAGCCCAGTCGCCGCAAGTACCCGACCCCAGATCCTTGCAACCGTTGTCTTCCCTGTGCCCGGGGGTCCGATGAAGACCGAGTGCATCCCCATCTCGGATACAGCCATTCCCCGCTTTTCACGCTCCTTGTTGAGTCTGACGCGATTGGCGAGGGTGCGCACTTGCCCCGCCACTGACTCAAGCCCGGGCAGGGCGTCCAGCTCCGCGAGCACCTCATCGAGTGTTTCGGTAGGCGCTTGCGCAAGAGCCGCGGACGGCGCCGTCGCAGGTGCGGTTTCGGCAGAGCCGGTAGTCGACGTCTGAAGTCGTTCCCTCAGCTCCTGTGCACGGCGTTCATCAGCGCCGATCATCCTGGGCCGCCCCCGTTGTTAGGTCCGGTCTCTGTGTGAGTCGTCGGGTTCCATTTCGTGGGTGCAGTGGCGAGCATAGTCGGCCGGGGTGAGGTAGCCCAGCGCCGAGTGGCGTCGCACGGTGTTGTACTCGACCTTCCAGTCGCCGATGACGACCTGGGCGTGCAGCAGTGAGTAGAAGCTGTTGATGTTCAAGCACTCGTCGCGCAGGCGGGAGTTGAACGACTCGACGTAGCCGTTGAGCCACGGCGAGCCGGGCGGGATGTACGACAAGCCGGTGCGGGTGCCGGCCCAGTCGGCGATCGCCTGGCTGATGAACTCGGGCCCGTTGTCGCTTCTGAGGACCGCGGGCGGGCCGTGCAGCTTGACGAGGTCGTCGAGATGGTCGGTGAGACGGTCGGCGGTGATGGAGCGTTCCACGAGGCCGCCGAGGCAGACCCGGGTGTGCTCGTCCACGATCGACGCGATCTTGATCGGACGCCCGGCCTCGTCGACGTCGAACTGGAAGTCGATGGCCCACACCACGTTCGGGGCGCACGCCTTGGGGGCGTCCGCGGTCGAGGAGCCGATGCGCTTACGGCGACGTCGCTGGGGCACGCGTAGGCCTTCCTCGCGCCATAGCCGCTGGATCTTCTTGTGGTTGACCTGCCAGCCCTCGCCGCGGGCGTCGTGGTACGCGCGCCGGTAGCCCCAGCGGGGGTGCTTCTTCGCGTAACCGCGCAGCCATTCACGCAAGGCGGCGTCGGGGTCGGCGACGGTAACGGCCTTGAGGGTGCGCCGGTAGGCGGACCTGGATAGCCCGGTCAGCCGGCACGCCATCCGCTCGCTCACCCGCATCTTCGCGATGAGGTGAGCGACGGCGGCGCGCCTCCTGCCAGGGCCTAGAAGTTTCCCTCTGCCAGCTCCTTCAGCGCCGCCTTCTCCAGCTCTGCTTCAGCGAGCAGACGCTTGAGGGTGGCGTTCTGCTTCTCGAGCTCCTTGAGGCGCTTGGCGTCGTCGGCCTTGAGCCCGCCGTACTGGTTGCGCCACCGGTAGTACGTCTGTTCCGACACGCCCAGCTCGCGGCACACCGCCGCGACGTCCGCGCCATCGGTCAGCATCCGGTCGGCCTGTCCGAGCTTGCGCACGACCTGCTCAGGCGTGTGCCGCTTCCTCGTGTTCGTCATGATGAGACCAGTCTTCCTGCCCGCAGCAGCGAGCATCAAGACGACTCACACAACGACTGGACCTACATCACGGGGTCAGCCCAATCCGCTGTCGCTGTTCCTCGAACTCCTCCCGTGTCCATGTTCCGACGCTCCCAGTTCCTACGCTCTCGGTGTCGCCTGGCGACGGCCAGCCGCTCGCGTCCTTCCTGGCTTGGCAGTACCAGACCTCCGTGACGGACTCCCCCTCCGCCCACGTGTGGTCCTTCACCATGCCCCTCAGCACTATGCGGTCCCCCGCAGCGAGCCCGCGGTTCGAGTTCGAGAGCCACCGCAATGCGTGCCCCTGCGGTGTGACAAGACGATGAAGCCAGCGCAGGTCCTTCTCGGCGAAGACGTCGTGGAACGGCTCGACGCTCTTCACCTCGGCCCGTGTCTCCAGACGCTCGCCGACTACTCCTATCCAGTGCCCTTCGGGTACTGCTGGAGCGGCGACAGGTACGTCGGACGGCGGGGAGGCCATCGCTACGGGGTAAGCCGGCGGACGGCTCGCCGACGCCCTACGGATCAGTCCCACGATCAAGCCGACGATGCCACCAAGTACACCGCCCGGTATCGCGCCGTAGAAGCCCGCGACCGCGAAACCTAACAGGCCCACCATCCAGACTGGCTCGCCCTGTCCGCTAGAGAGCGTGCTGAGCATCCCGATCAGCCCGAAAGGGATACCTCCAGCAACCGCACCTATGAGGAGGCCGAAGAGGACTCCCCTGACCACGTCCTTCATCCGTTCCCCTCCTCTGCGCTTGCCCCATCGGTTGCCGCTCTGATGTGAGGAGCCCGACGAGGGCGCCCCGCTCCCGGTCGTCGACCTCCTGCGCCGACCCGTGGCCCTCCTCGCATTTCTGGAGGAGCGGCCTCAGCTATGGCAGCAGCGACCTTCGGGTCAGCGGCAGCTGCGCGTATCGCCCCGCGCACCCATCTCCACCTGCTCAGTCCTGAGGACTTCACGAGGGAGGCGAGGAGGAGCGCTGTCTCCTCGTCCAGGGTCGCCTGGACCGATCTGGGGACGGCGCCCCTCTGGCCACTTGTCATGCCTCAAACCTAGGCGCTTTGATGAACAACGTCTAGAATGCGATATTAGGTTTGCTGATTAGGAGACACGATGTGTACCGACCATCAACACGGTCAGCGCCGGTGCCGCTGCTGCGATCCGGAGGCTCGTCGCGCGGCCCGTCGCACCACGCAGCTCCGCGAACGCGGCTGGGACGGAGACGTCGATGAGGTGTACGCAGCGGGAACAGTCCAGGAGCGGGCAGCTTTCGCGCGGACATCACCCGCGGCCACTTTCGATCGTTCACCCACCGTCCGCTCTGCGCGGGCCAGGCGAGGGTTCCTAACCCCCGACGAACAGGCCACGCTCGCCGCAGACGAGTCTCCCAGGGTGCGTGCCGCCCTGGCCGCGAATCCAGGAGCAGAACAGGACACCCTCGATGCTCTATCAGCGGACGCCGACAAGCGAGTTCGGGAGGCTGTTGCCCGTCACGAGCGGACACCACCGGACAGCCTCTATGCACTTGCTACGACACTTGATCGACGCAGGGACCTCAGCGTCGCGCGGGCTCTCGCACAAAACTCAGCAACTCCAATGGTGGCATTGGAAGCAATAGTGGCCAACGGGACCACTGGCCAAGCCTCTGTTGCCCAGCGAGGGCTTCAGCGGCGCGGACAAAATGTCGCTTAGAAACTGGCGCCCTCGAAACGCTCCCCAATCGTATACACGAGCGGTAACGTGGAAACTGGAAACAAACGTTTCCGAGTTACCCGGGGAGGTCGAGATGTCCGTCGAGGAGCAACTAGGCCCAGCGGAGCGCGCCGAGGCGGCTGCGCGGGACCTTACCGACCGTGGACTCCCCGTCACGGCACGCGCGGTGCGAGAAGCCGCAGGAGTGCGCATGACGGTTGCTGCCTCAGTCGCGAAGGCGTGGCGCGAGGCTGAGGATGAGTCCGTGAGGCTGAGCATCCCCGAGGTGCCCGCCGATGTGACCGCGCGCCTCACAGCCATATGGGCAGACGCTTACCGGTCTGCGGTCACGTCCATCTCACCAGAACGTGACCGCCTCGCCGCCGAGGTCATTGAACTCAGACAAGAGGTCGAGGCACTCACAGCTGAGATCGCGCACGCTGAAGAGGAACGCGACGCAGCCCGAAGCGCCGAATCCGAAGCCAACACCCGTGCTGAAGTCGCCGAACAGGCTGCGAAGGAACATCAGAACATCGCGGAGATCGCAAGAGCTTCGGCCCGAGAGATCGAGGCAGAGCGAGACCGGCTCATCCAGCGGATCGACAGCCTCATCAGCAGAATCCCCGAAGTCGACAAGTGACCCGGCTGCGCCGAGCCCACGGCCGTCCACGCGAGTGCGTACCCAGGAAGGCGGAAGTGATGAGCCCCGAAAGTCATGACGAGCACGGATTTGAAGACGACCGCCGCCAGTCGGGGACCCGAGGCTCTGATACTGACTGCTGGCTGGAAATAGCAACGGTGTCGCAGAACAGGCTCGTCGCGCACTTCAAGCCCGATGGAACGTACGTTCTACGGGAGCATGTCGCTAGCGACGTGTTGGGCTCAGACGCCATCACACTCGCTCACCAAGGTGATCCGCAGCTCACGACCGCTCAATGGGCCGAGCTGCGCCGGCTGCTCGCCGCGCGAGCGCCCTGCTACGCAGCAGCAAACCACGCGGGCAGAGAGCGCATTGTTGCTCTGACTCGCCTCGACATCGACTCCGCCCTCATTCGTCATGACGAGGAAGAACATCTCTTCCGGCGTTTCCTTGAGACCGGCGACTTCAGCTCCTACTGATTCACCCGCTCAGACAGTTCACCTGCCGCACCCAGGAGGGCATCAACTATGGGCAACGCACTTCGCGCCACGTTCTGGAACGTAATGGAGCTGGGCGATAAGGAGAAGCAAAGCCGCACCCGCCGCGTGCACGTCTTCAACCATCTGTTCCGAGAGCAGTGGGATGTGATTGGCCTGATCGCAGTATGCAACTCGGCTCGTCCCGCTCTGGAAGAGTCAGCCGATCAGCATGGCTACGAGGTCATCAGCCCCAGGCGGCCCCTCAACAAGGCTTCCAGGCCGAAGGAGGCCTGCACCGTGATGCTCGTCAGTCGCGATCGGGAGGTACTGAACGTCGATGCGACGCACCTCGTCGAGCAACGCATCATCTGGGATGGCGATTCACTGCACGCACGGAGGGATCAGCTTCTTCTCACGGCGGCAGGCGTGGCCATCGACTTCCACGGAACCTCTCTGGCCGTCGCCTGCGTCTACACTCCCTTGCACCGGGAGATTGAGCTGTACCGTCCGACCCCTGTGGTACGCGACCCGTCGAGTATCGGGAAACGACGAAGGTACACGCCGCAGGAAGCCGGATACGAACAGGACGTATCCACCGACACCGCAGTCGCATGGGTAAACGACTTTCAGCACGCCAGCGCAGCCGATGGGCTCATCGTCGGAGGAGACTGGAACGCCCTCTCGAAGCGAGCGCTTCAGGACCGCCGCCCAGACATTGAACGGTCAGGCAGAGATTCGACCGGCAGAGCGTGGCGACAGTTACTGCAGGAGCGCCCCGACCCGGTTCCCACCTACTCGTACGGCGATCGCGTGAACCGCGGCTTCCGATTCATCGATCAGGTGTACACCCGGCTGCCAGAGGGATTGGACGCCCGCCTGGAAGTCACGCCTCCACCTGCGATCGACAAGTCAGCGGTCCGGATGGGCTTCGCTTCGGACCATGCACAGCTCCGCGTCGAAGTTGCCGCCGCTCGGACCCATCCGAACGTCGGCACCACCGTGCAGATGGCTGAGGCGCGTGCGTAAGGCGGACGTTGACTGAACACTCCCCCGCAGCCGGCCCTACACCAGCTGATCGCGTTCGCAAGACCCGCCCGGAGAACTGCCCGCTCACGGCCCCATATACGAGACAGGAGAAAGCCATGCACATCGGCTACGCCCGGTGTTCGACCCA